>Ga0172372_10007646_pt1 | contig 14463 bp, 9 predicted proteins | sample LakKiv5m_2_FD_114544 | JGI IMG/M metagenome (GOLD analysis project Ga0172372, IMG submission 114544) | Freshwater microbial communities from Kabuno Bay, South-Kivu, Congo - kab_092012_9.5m | ecosystem: Environmental > Aquatic > Freshwater > Lake | place: Democratic Republic of the Congo...
AAGCGTGTCCTTCACGATGGCAGCGTTGAACTCATCTCGCGGAATGGTGATGGTCTGTTCATGCCACGCGCAATCGCTCTCTGCACCCGTGAAGACAGCGCGCGCTGCTCCAAATCCAACGGTTACCAACAGAAACTCGTGCGTTGCCGAGATATCCGCAGTGGCGCTGATGCGCAGCGTCACATCGCCCTGCGCCGGAAGCACGCGGTCGAACTCGTAGGTCACGCTTGCGGTCGATCCGACCGGCCCCTGCGGATCGCCGACGAATGTCTGCGCGCTGGGCGCGAGACCCTCGCATCGGTCGCTCAGGCCGTTCGCGTTGCAGTCGGGCGCGGTGCCCGCGGCGATCTCTATCGCGTCGGCAATGCCGTTGCCGTCGCAGTCGTTCGTGGTGTAGACGGTGAAGTTGAGGTCGTAGCCTGTATCCGCCCAACCCTGCGTAGACCACGCGTTCACACTTGCTCCGTTGTTCAGGGAGTACAACTGGCCGCCCGCATAGTCCGTGGACGGGAAGATCGCCGGATGCGCGTACGCACAGCAGTAGTTGTTCCACCACGGCGACACCGAAATGAGCAGCGCGTAGTGCGCTCCCGCGTCGAGGGCGACTCGCTCGGAGAACGAGACCGTTCGGTCGTACCAACAGCAGTTGCCGTGACCCACGCTCCATGAACTCTGCGCGAGAGCGCTTCCGACCACATGGCGCGCATCTACATCCCAGCGATAGAGCGCCACGCGAGCGGGATAGCCGTAGCAGCAGTTCTCGCTAGAGAAGCGAACTCGTACCCCCGTCGCCGCCTCCCCATTGCCAGTGAAGGACTGCGCGAGGGATGGCGTTTGGCCGTACCCAAATGCGCCCCAATTGCCCCAGTTGCTCAGACTCGTCCCAATGTCCCCTAGCGCCGCACCCGCAAAGAGAGGCGAAAGCGACGACATCGCCGCAACGACATACCCGCGCCATCCGAGCCATCCAAGACGTGCCATGTTGAACTCCTCGCGAAGCACCCGGGACGCCGAGCGACTTCCGCAACAAGAATAACCACGGCCGACGGAATGCAAGCCGCGAAGGGGCAGAACCTGGCGATCCCGGCCCAATCGCGCTCCTGCGAGCCGAAACCCTAGAACCACGCGCCATGTTCCGGGACGGTTCGGACCGGGGGTGCCCCACCATCCGCGCCGCGGATTCCCGAAGCGTCACCCCGCGCCGCCGCCCCGCTGACGTTCGCCTACTCCGCAAGAAGCGTCGCACGCGCTTCAGCAAGGCGCGCCTTTCCCGCTGCGTCGAGCTCGGGGTAGTGCAGATCGACCGACGCCAACGCGTCGATGATCGCCGCGGCCACCACAAGCCGCGTGTACCACTTGTTGTCGGCGGGCACCACGTACCAAGGTGCCTCCTCGCGCGCGGTCTCGCGGATCATCTCTTCGTACGCGTGCATGTAGCCGTCCCAGTGCGCGCGCTCGGCCACGTCGCTGGCGCTGAACTTCCAGTTCTTCGACGGATCGTCGATCCGCGCGAGAAAGCGCTTCCGCTGCTCGTCCTTCGACACATGCAGGAAGAACTTCCGCACGATGGTGCCGTTGCGCGCCATGTAGCGTTCCCACTTGCGGATGTCCTGGAAGCGCTCGCTCCAGATGTCGTCGCCGACGAGTTCGCGCGGCAGCTGCTGGCGCGCGAGAATCTCGGGATGGACGCGCACGACGAGCGTCTCCTCGTAGTACGACCGATTGAAGATCCCGATGTGTCCGCGACGCGGCGCGAGCCTCGTGCAGCGCCACATGAAGTCATGGTCCGTCTCCTCGGCGCTCGGCGCCTTGAAGGAGTGCACCTCGCAGCCCTGTGGATTGACGCCACTCATCACGTGCTTGATGACGCCATCCTTCCCCGCGGCGTCCATCGCTTGAAAGACGAGAAGGAGCGACCAGCGATCCTGCGCGTAGAGCCGATCCTGCATCTCGGACATCATGCGCACGCCCGCCGCGAGGAGGTCGCGCGTCCCGTCCTTGCCGCGCTCGCGAGCGAATGGATGGGATCCATCGCGGAACGGCCCGATGTCGGTCGGGTCGTGGTCCTTCAGCCGAAAGCGATCACCATCGGTGACGGCATGTCGACGCGCGAGCCGCCGCGCGCCCTCGATGAGCTCCGCATCGGTCGGGCCATCCGACGCACCATCGGTCGTGGCCTCACGCGGCGTATCGGCCGTCGACTCCTCGGCGTGCTTGCCGACAGGCGGATACTGGTTTGAACGGGACAGTCGATCGGGCATGAGGCCTCCGCGCGCATCCTCGCATCGCTGCCCCTGCGCGACAACGCTTGGCGGCATTTGCCAAGAGATTTCACGAGTTCCCGCGACTTCGAGGTGGTCGAACCGCAGGGACGCGTCCGGCAACGGCTAGCGCGCGTTGCAGGCGCCGGTGCCGCAGCCGCAGACCGGATCGGAATGGCGCGACGCGATCGCGGCATGGACGACGTTCACCACCTCGCGCGCGTCGTAGGGCTTGGTGAGGTACGCGGCGGCGCCGGCGGCGAGCGCTGCATGTCGCGCGCTGTCCTGGACGTTCGCCGAAACGAACACGACCGGGATGTCGCGCAACCTCGGATCGGCGCGCAAACGCGCCTGAACCTCGAAGCCGTCCATGTCGGGCATCCGCACGTCGAGCACGACAGCGTCGGGCGGCGCGGCCGCGACCGACGCCAGGCCGGTCTTTCCACCGTCGGCGGTGCGGGTCTCGAAGCCTGCGGCCTTCATGCGGATGGCGAGGACCTGCGCGAGCCCGGGCTCGTCGTCGACGATCAGAACGCTATGCGGCATGCGCCACCTCCATGGAGACCTCGTGCGCGATCGACGCGCGCGCCATGTTCGACTCGAGCGGATAGTCCCACGCACTGAGCACCTCGACGCGCACGCCGGTATCGCGCGCACCGAGTCGATCGAGCCGATCGAGCAGCCGACAACGCCATGCCTCTGGATCTTCGCAAGGGCCAAAGGCGATGAGCGACGTGCCGTCGCTCGATGGGAGCACGATGTCGGCAGCACGGGTCGATGCGACCGCAAGGCCGCGCAGTTCCTCGGTGGTCGAACCGCCGCGCGAGGGGAGAATGCGCAGCATCGCCACGCGTTCAGGCTTCTCCTCTCGTTCGGCGAGCCGCTCGAAGAAGCGGTCAACGACGATTGCAGAATCCGCAGTCGGAACGGTGAAGGAGAACCGCGCGCCCTTGCCATACTCGCTCTCGACCGAGATCGCACCGAGATTGAGCCACACGAGTTGATGCGCGATGTTGAGCCCGAGACCGAATCCCTTCACACTTGGCGCGAGCGCATTCGGCAACTGCCGGAAGCGCTCGAAGAGCAGCTTCCGATCGCCAGGCATCAGGCCGGGACCGTGGTCGACGACGGAGAACTCGACGTCGCCAAGCCCGGACCGGCGCACCGCCACCGTCACCTCGCCGCCGTCGGGCGAGAACTTCACCGCATTCGTCACGAGGTTCATCACGATGCGGCGCACCTTCTCCTCATCGCCGAAGAAGTCCGGGACACCCGGGTCGACACTGGTGCGGATCGAGATCCCGCGCGATGCGGCCTTCCGCGAAATACGCCGCGAAACCCCGTCGAGCACCACCTGCGGCGAGCACGCGCGACGGTCCACACGCAGGCGACCGGCACGCAGCTTGCTCGAGTCGAGGAAGTCCTCGACGAGCTGATTGAGATCGGTGGCCGCGACGTCCACCATGCGCAGCCACTCCGATTGCTGCTCGCTGACGGGCCCACCGAGGCCTTCGGCGATGATCGCGTTGAACTCCTTGATCACGGTGAGCGGCGTGCGGAACTCGTGCGACACATCGTCGACGAATCGGTGCGCACGATCCGACATCTCCTCGAGCCGGCGGTTCTGGTCGGCAAGCAGCACGTTGAGCCGCTCGAGCTCGCGTCGCTCCTGGCGGTCGTTGATATCGAGATGGATGCCCGACATCCGCAGCGGTCGACCCGAGGCGTCGCGCTCGCTGACCTTGCCCGCATCGAGCACCCAGACGTACGTGCCGTCCTTCCGCAGGAAGCGGATGTCGGCGCGATAGAAGTCGGTGCGGCCCTCGAGATGGTCGCGAAGCACGCCCTCGACTCGCTCCCGGTCGTCCGGATGGACAAGACGCTGCCACGAGTGCAGGTGCCGGTCTATCTCGAAGGGCGAGTAGCCGAGCATCGTGCTCCAGCGGTCGTTGAAGAGGAGTTCGTTTGTCTCGAGATTCCACTCCCACGTACCGAGATCCGCACCAGCCACCACCAGATTCAATCGACGGGCGGTGGATGCGACCTCCTCTCGTGCCCGGACAGACTCGGTGATGTCGGTCTCGATCGCCATGAAGCCTGTCACATTGCCGAGCGCATCGCGCAGCGGTTGGATCTCGATATCGAGGATGTACTCGCGACCATCCTTCGAGTAGTTCGCGATCTCGACGCGGCAACCTTCCTGACGGTGCAGCGCGTCGCGCATGCGGGCGACGGCCCTGGGATCGGTGCGCGGTCCCTGCAGCATGCTGCCCGGCGCGTGGCCCCGAACCTCATCGAGGGTGTAGCCGGTGATACGGGTGAAGCCCTCGTTGACCCATACGATCCGGCGGTTCACGTCGGTGATGACCACCGCGTTCGTGGTGCGGCGCGCGACGAGCGCAAGTCGCTCGATCTCGGCCCGCGAGGCGACATCGGCTGCGCGGCGTGCCGCGCGCAGCCGACGGGAATGTCGGACGTAGGCGACGATGATCATCGTCACCGCGACGAGAGCGAGTAGCGCGAACGGGCCGGAGCCGATGGCGACAAGCGGCGCGAACTCCTCGCCGAACGCGAGGTAAAGCGAGATGGTCGCCCCGACCAGCCCGACCACCGCCGCCACGCGCGTCATGATGGCGCAGCGGGCGGGGAGCACGGTGTCGAGACTCGGGCGCGGGGCGTGAGAGTCGCTGCTGATCGAGTTCCTTGGCGGGAGCGTCATGTTTTCTCGATTCTGACCGCCGGATCGTTCCGGCAACAACTTGCCACACATAGTGCGTCCGACACGCGACGCGCGGCTTCGGAGGTTCGTCCTCGCGGACACTCCAAACCGTGTGCACTCTCCAAACTTGAGCGCACTCCGGGGATGCGTTCCTGCCTCCGCGGAGGCAAAAAGGGCCGAATGGGGAAGCCGCCCGAGGGTCAGACTCGAGGAGAAAACCCGGGTCGATCCGACCCGCATCAGGGATCGTCGCGCGATCGCGCTGGCTCGGCGTGCGTGCCGTGGACGAGAGCGCTACTTCGAACGCGCGCGAAGAATCTCGATCGACACGGCGGAACGCGGCGAAATCTCGGGGATCTCGATCAAACCCTCGCTCACGACAAGCTCGGAACCCGTCCACGCATCGCGCGCGCGCACCGCACCTTCAACCACGATGGTTCGACGCATGGGGATTTCGCCCCAGTTGAAAACCACGTGACGCTCGATGCTGTCCCCGAGGGACACCACGCCATACTCAAGCGCGAGGTCTTGGAAGCGCGCGGCGACACCTGTCGGCCTCGAGAGCGCACGGACGATGTCGCCCGCCGACTCCGGGAGACGCGAGAGATCGTCGCCCGCGAGCATCGCGCCGCCGGTCGCCCAGACAAGCGTCGCATGAAACCTCGCCTCGTTCGCCGGAAGGCCCGTCTGGACGAGCGTGTCGGGGTCGTTCCACCAGAGGGTGCCGTTCTGCCACGCACGCAGCAGGTTCTCGCGACCCGTGCGCGACACGCTGCGCCAGTTGCGCTCGATGTCGAGCGAGCTCCGCGAGCCGTCGATCAGCCCGAGGCTCGGCCAGATCGGGTGATTGCAGCCGAGGATGTACGCATCGTCGCCCGCGCCGCGGCGGATCGCCTCCATCCCAAGTCGATACGCCTCGACGCGCGTGCGCGTGGCATCGGCGCGCCGACCGCCGTGCATCATGCCCCAGAACGTGGCATCGAGTTTGAAGTAGCGAACGCCCCACTCCTCTCGCATCGTGCGGAAGACCGACTCGAGATGCGCGCGCACGTCGGCGCGCGTCGTGTCGAGCACGTACCACGGTCCGAGCCGCCAACCGCCGAACATGACGCGATCGCTTGGCATCGGTTTGTCGTCGTCGCCATGTACGAACCAGTCGGGATGCTCGCGCAGCACGCGCGAGTCGGGGCTGGCGACAAACGGCGCGACCCAGATCGCTGGCTCGCGTCCACGCCGACGGATCTCGGCGAGGATCTCCTGCACAGGCTTGCCGCCGAAACCGGGACCGGTGTCAAGCCAATCGCCCATCGTCGGCTGGTAGCCGTCGTCGATCTGCACGAAGCGCAGGTCGGGAAATCCGCGCTCCATCGCCGCGAGATTGTCGAGCACATCCTGCGCGGTCACCTTCGGACCGAAGCAATACCACGAGCACCAGCCCGCGGGCGGCGCCGGATATGAAGTGCGCGGATGAACGCGCGCGATCTCGCGTGCAAGTCCATCAAGGAGCGCCCCGTGGCCCGGACCCGTGCGCAGCAGTAAGGGCTCGAGCTCCCACGTCGCACCGGGTGCGAGGACGAGACCTTCACCATCGATCACCGCACGCAATCTTTGGGGGGATACATCGAACGCGCCAACGAATCGCCGACACGACGTGAACGCCGCGAGCAACTGCGGCGCGCCGATCGGCTCGAGGAGGAGCAGCGAGTAGACGCGGCGAAAGCCCTCCGGCTCGGGCAGCCGGTAGTGCGAGCGATCGGGGTACTCGCCGACATCCTCGGGCGACGAAATGGTCCCCGCGGTCTGCGCAAGCATCTGGAGGCCTTCACCATACATGCGCGTGTCGGGCGCAAGTCCGTGCGCGACGTCGAAGAGCACGATCTCGCGCACCGCGACCGCGTCGCGCCCCGTGTTCGTCACGCGCGCCGTTGCAAGTTCGCCTGCGGCCTGCGCCTCACGCGCGACCTCGACGCGCAGGACCGGCGACTGCGCGGGATCAACGGCAACCGCCACGGGTTGCGCGGCTCGAATCCGCTCGACGAGATCCGCAGGCTTGGTTTCGTCCGTTGCAAAAGCCGACGAGCACATGACGAGCATGGCGACTGTCACAACGTATGAGCCCACGATGCAAGCGTTGCCCTCGCGGGACATCCATCGACGAAGGGCGCTTCGAACGGAAGCGTGGATCTCAACGCGCATGAGGCGAGTGTACCGATCGCCTTCAGCTGCCGCAGTTTCCCCACGCCGAGAGAAGGAGCGCGAGATCATCGGCTCCGACGACGTTGTCGCCGTTTACATCGGCACGTCCCGCGACAACCGCGCCGAGCCCCCACTGCGCCAGAAGTTGGGCGAGATCCGATCCCCCGACCACGCCATTGATGTCGAGATCGGCGCGACAGGCATCGGGCAACAGCGTCCAAACGTAGGTTTCGCGCAGGTGCGTGTTCCGCAGCGACTCGTTGCGCACCTTCGTCGTCGGATCCACGATCACGAGCCTGAGTTGCGTGCCGGTTGGCGCGGCGGCGATGCCCGCGGTTGAGATCGTTGCCGATGTCGCGCCTGGGATCGGGTCGTTCCATCGGTACCACTGCAGGCTCAGCGCGTGCTGGGACGGCTGCACGGTCGTGACCGACACCGTCGCACCTCGTACGAGCGACGTGCCCGCGGCCGGAGCGGCCGCATCGATCATCGACGTCGCCTGATGAATCTTCACGATCATCTGCTCGAGGCTCGGGCCGTTGAACGGCTGACCAAGCGAACGCATCAGCGAGTCGCCCGTCGGCCTCCGGATGCCGTACTGGTAGTACCGGGCGCCTTCGAATGATCCGTGCACGCCAACGCCCGGAAGGCTGACGCCAAGCCACGGAGCCCACTTCGTGCCGGCGGACTGCATCGAGGCCTGCGTGAGGATGCTGACGTTCGACTCCGGCACCTCGGGACCCGCGTACGTCGTTCCGTCGGCGTAGTCGTATTCGTCGGCAAGGTCGCCGAAACTGTGGCCGAGCTCATGGAGCGCGACCTCAAGGCTGTTGCCCTCAAGTCCGGAGAAGGTGCAGACATCGGCAGCCGGGTAGCCAGCGCCGCCATACTTCGTCGAGTTCGCGACTGCGAGCACCTGATCGCGCCCCGGCGCGCAAAGTCCGGCGTTGAGCGCCTTCGTGGTGTTCACGCAAAGCAGGCGCTCGATGCCGTTGCACCAGAAGCCCATGTCGAGCGCCGTATTGCGCGCCACCCCCTGCGAGGGGTCGTTGTCGACGCTAGCGTCGGTGCTCACGACATCCACGCGGTGCGCGTTGAAGTAGCGGTGGTAACTGACGTAGGGCTCGCGCGTCCGGATCGTGGCCCAGCGCTGCGACACGAGGGTCGCGTACGTGGTCAACTGCGCGGTCTGGAAGCCGTCACCGACGAAGGTGATGTCGACTCGATTCGACGAGGGCCCGTTCGACTCGATGGTGGTGCTCGGCCAGGTGTTGAACGCGGCAATCTCCTCCGCGGGCGCGGGAAGGTAGAGAATGCCTCCTTCGAGCACGCCGTCGGCACCCGGGTGGCAACTGCACACCCTTTCCTTGCGGACCGGAGGCGTGGCGGCGAGCGAGAGTGCGACGAGGAGCGTGGCATCCATTGCAGCGAACGAAGGTAAACCCAAACCGCGGCAGGTCGCGCGACTCTTGCCCGGATTCCTGAAAGAGCCCGATTTCCGGCAAAGTCGCGGCTTGCGCGCGTCCGAAGTATCCTCGCACCAGGCCATGCAGGACCGACCGGACGCCGATCTTCCGCCCCAGCCGCAGGCCGCGGCGCGCGCCATGCGGCGGCCGGACGTCTCCGTCGTCATCGTGAGCTACAACACGCGCGACCTCCTGCGCGCTGCGCTCGCATCGCTGCCGATCGCGGCGGGCTCGCGCTCGTTCGAGACGATCGTCGTCGACAACTGCTCGAAGGACGGTTCCGCCGAGATGGTCGAGCGGGAGTTCCCCGAGGTGAGGCTCGTGCGCGCCGAACGCAATCTCGGATTCGCGGGCGCGAACAATCTCGCGTTCGATCTCGCGCGCGGCCGCTACCTCTACTGCCTCAACCCCGACACCGTGAGCCATCCGGACTCGATCGACACGCTCGTGCGCGTGCTCGAGGAGGATCCACGCATCGGATACGTCGGTCCGAAGCTCCTCAACGCCGACGGAACGCACCAACTCTCGGCGTATCGATTCCATCGGCTCTTCTCCGGCTTCGTCAGCTGGTCAATGCTCGGGCTCGATGGCCGCTTCCCACATTCGCCGCACGCCCTCTCGCTCCACCACGCCTACGGCTGCGACGAACGCATCCAGGCGGAGTGGCTCCTCGGCGCCGCGATCCTCGCGCGCCGCGAGGCGATCGAGACGGCCGGCGGCTACGACGAGCGCTTCTTCCTCTACGCCGAGGAAGTCGAGTGGTGCCAGCGCATGCACGAGCATGGCTGGATCGGCTGCTACGCGCCCGAGGCGATCGTCACCCATATCCGGGGCGCCAGCACCTCGCATCTCGACCACACGCACGCGTTCAACGGACACAACCCGCGGCTCCTCGTCGAAAGCCACCGCATACTGGCGCGGCGTACGCTCGGCCCTGTCGGCCTCGTGATCTCGCAGACGACACACGTCGTCGGCGTCGCGCTCGCCGGCGCGCGCAATCTGCCCGGGATGCCCGGCGCAAACCCGGAGAAGCGACGCAAGGCGTTCCTTTGGATGCGCTATCTCCTGTTCCCCGCGAGCTTTCGACCGAGAAGGGCCGCGTCGTGAGGTCGCGCCGGGCATGACCGCGTCGACTCCAACGCCGACGTCGGCGCGCATCGCGATCTGCGTGGCCACCCGACGAAGGCCCGAGGGGCTCGCACGACTCCTCACGTCGCTGTCGGCACTCGAGCGGCCGACGCAGGCGGCGATCGAAGTGATCGTCGTTGAAAACGACGATCCGCATGCGCGACCGCTCCCTGCGTGCGCCCTCCCGGTGCGGCGTGTCTTCGAGCCGCGCCAAGGAATCCCCATCGCGCGAAACCGCGCGATCGACGAGGCCGCGCCGCACGCGGATTGGATCGTCTTTCTCGACGACGACGAGACCGTCGAGCCGACGCTCATCGCGCGGTTGCTTGCGGCCGCGCATGAAACCGGGGCGCCGATCGCGACGGGCCCCGCACTCCCGCGGTTCGAGGAAGGCTCGCCGGCATGGGCTGCGCGCAGCAGGGCATACGAACCCGTGCGCCACGCTCATCTCGCGCGCGTGCCATACGCCTTCACGAACAACGTGCTCTTCGACGCGGCGATCGTGCGCGGCCACGACGCGCCGCGGCTCGACGAGTCGATGCTCCACACCGGCGGAAGCGACCGCGAGTTCTTCGCGCGCCTCGCGAAATCAGGCCATGCGATCGTGTGGGCGGACGATGCGATCTCGTACGAGTGGTATCCCCGCTCGCGCGCGACCTACCGCTGGCTCTTCCAGCGCTCGTACCGCCTCGGCACCGTGGCACCCGCCACCGAGGCGATGCGTCCGAAGGACGCACGTGGCGCCGCGGGAAGCCTGCCCTTCCCCGCTAGGCTCGCACTGCTCTGGCGCGCCGTCCGGTTCACGCTGCGCGCAGCGGTGCGCGGACTTCGCAGCATCGCCGATCCCCCGAGCGCGGCGGCGCTCGCATCGTGGGACGCGGGTCGTGCCTTCGGGCTCGTCGCGGCAGCACTCGGCATTGCTTATGAGGAATATCGCTCGCGATGAATACCACGCGCGTCGCCATCCTCATCGCGACCTTCCGCCGCACAGCCGGGCTTGAGCGAGCGCTGCGCAGCGTGGCCGCGCAGCGGCGCTCGTTCGAGCAGGCCGGCGTCACGACGCGGATCGCGATCTGCGCCGTGGTGGCGAACAACGACCCCGAGGATCCAGCACCTGCGGAGATCACGGCGCGCGTCGCACGCGAGACCGGCCTCGACATCACCCTCGTCGCCGAGGCCGCGCGCGGCCCCGCACACGCACGAAACCGGGCGCTTCGCGAGGCGCACGGCTCGTGTGACGCGATCGCCTTTCTCGACGACGACGAAGAGGCGACTCCCGGCTGGATCGCGGCGCTTCTCGCGACGAAGTCACGCTTCGATGCCGACGTCGTCACCGGCGGCATCGTGCCGCGCTTTGAGCCGCCCCCAGATCACAAGGCGCCGGAGTCGTGGACGCCGCCGTCCTGGGCGGTCGACGGACGCTTCTTTGCGCGACCCGAGCGCGCGACCGGAAGCACGCGCCCGTGGGCCTTCACAGGCAACGTGCTGTTCGATGCCGCGCTTCTTGATCGACTCCCCACCTGGTTCGACGGCCGTTTCATGCAGGGTGAGGACCGGCACTTCTTCGCGCGGCTCGCGGCGGCGGGCGCGCGCATCGTCTGGTGTGCGGAGGAGCCGCCCGTCGAACATGTGCCCGCATCGCGCGTTGAATCGCCGTGGCTTTCGCGAAGAATGCGCGCGATCGGCCGGTCGGTGACCGCGATCGAGCGTGATACGCCGCGCGCGCCGTTCGCGCGCACACGCAACCTCGCGAAGGGCGTGGCATGGTGCGCGATCGCGCTCGTCGAGTGGGTCGCGGGCGGCATCGTGGTGCTCTTTACGCGCAGCCCCGTGCGGATCTTCACCGCGCTGATGCATCTCAGCTACGGCGTGGGATTGATCGAAGGCGCGCTCGATGGAAGCGGCGCGCCATCGACGGGCGAATCGCGAATCTCAGGCAGTTCAGGCGTTTCAGGCGGCGGATCGAGCCCGAGATCCTGACGGAGCCACCCGCGCGCCGTCGCCGCCTTCGCGTGCGTCGGATCGAGCGCAAGCGCGCGCTCGTAGGCGGCAAGCGCCTCGTCGACGCGATCCAGTTCGTAGAGCGCATTTCCGCGGTTGAACTCGGCGGCAGCACCCGCAAACGGGTCACCCGCCTCAAGCGCAAGCCGAGCCGCGTGCTCGAAACTCGCGATTGCGTCATCGAAGCGACCAAGCGCCGCGAGCGCGTTTCCGTGCATCAGCGGATGCACGGGGTCGCTCGGCTCGAGCGACTCGCAGGTGATGAAGGGCTGGAGCGATGCCTCGTACTCGCCCTTCCGCCAGAGTGCGATGCCGAGGGTGAACCACGCGTCGACCGCGTCCGGATGGCCAGCGAGCACCTCGCGCAGGCTCAGAATCGCGCCATCGATGTTGCCGCGATCGAGCTGCGCGCGCGCGACATCGATCCCGCGCATCCACATCAGGCTTTCGTCGGGCTTGGGCCGGAGCTTCAGCACAACATGGCCGTGCCGGCGATTCCCGCCGACCGTCCAGTAGCGCGCCCAGGACGGCGTACGGCCGCGCGAAAGGACATGCGTCACGCCGTAGAGATCGAAGAGTTCGGCGCGGCGCGCCTCGTCGGTGACCGGGTCGAACATCTCGTCGACATGCTCGCGCCGCAACCTTCCCGATGCGATGCCGGTGCTCGAGCGCTCGCTCGCGACGGTGTTCGCACCGTGCAGCATCGAAATCCACGTGCCGGTGAGCGGCCCGGCGAGCACGATCGCGTCGTCGGGGATCGCCTCGTCCATCCACGCCTTCTGCTTGAGAAGACCGGCGTGCTGACGCCCGTTGCGCACGGCCTCCGATTCAAGCGCCGCATCGATGAACGTGCTCCACGTGTACGGCTTCGACTGCGAGGCATGCAGGCTGGCAACGGGCACCGCCGCGCACGTGCACGCCGCAGTGAGCGCGAAGGCCTCGGCGCGACGCCATCGTCGCCACGCCTCGATCGCGCCGGCGATCGCTGGCACGCCGAGCGGAATCCACAGGACGAAGGCGATCATCTCGAAGCGCCCGAGCACCCACTGCGCGCCGAGCACCTTGAGTGCAGCGGTGCAGAGCGGCGGCACCATCGTGACGATGAGCACCATCGCAACCATGCCTGCGAGCGCGTACGCCGCGAGGGGCGCCGCACGCGCGCGCCGTCGCAGCGACCACCCAAAGGCGCCCACGCCCGCGAGCGCCAGCCAGATGCGCCACGCGATGATGCCATTCCATCCACCCGTGAAGCCACGCCCCCACTGTCGCGCGATCCAGTCGTTGTTGCCGCGCTCGTAAAAAACGAATCCGTCCTGTGGCCGGACGAGCCGCGGCGGAGGCTTGGGTGCGCGCTTCGGCTTCGGTGCCACGCCGAGCGGATCCGCGGCCGCCTCGGCGTCGATGCTTGCCGGCGACTTCTCCGCTCCCTCTCCGCGCGCGATGCCATCATCAACCTGGTCGGCGGCCCAGCGGAGTACCGCGTCGATCGGTGGCGCAGTGAGCGCCTTCGACGCGAGAGGAAATGCCAACGATGGAATCACAATGCCCGCGAGTACGAGCGCGGCCGTTCGAACTCCGGGTGCGCGACGTGCGAGGCGCACCGCGAGAACGACCGCCACGACTGGTGCCGCCACGACAAAGAGAAAGCCCGCGTACAAGGGATGCAGCATCCCGACGAGCGCGGCGGGAAGTGCCACCATCGCGGCGATGCGCCATACAGCGACAGAAGTAGAGGCGACGGGAGTGGCGGAGTCGGCTGCCGCCCCGCGCCGCGCGTCCGCCGAGCCTTCGCCTGACTTGCCCGCGGCGCCTGCCTCGTCATCGACCGCGAGAACGCGCGATGCTGGCCACAGCGCGCGCAGCGCGGCACCGATCGCAATCGGCATGAACGCCCACGGCGCAAGTTGGTTTGGATACAGCGTGAATGGATACGGACCGCGGTTGATCACGACGATCGCCGCGGCCACCCACGGCGCCCACGCGCCGCCGATCGCGGCCCACGCGAGGTATGCGACGCCCGAGGCGATCATGAGCCGCGATGCAGCCAGCGTGTTGAACCACACCGTCACCGGATCGAGCGCGAGCATCTTCGATGCAATCGCGCAGAGCGCGTGCAGGATGTTGGTGTGGTAGATCGGATACGGGTACTCGATCGGCGTTCGCACGAATGGATCGGCGTTCGAGAGGCCGTGATCGAGCAGGAATCGGATGCGCGCGACATGAACGCGCGAATCGTTGTCGAGGATCGCGCCATGTCGGTCGGCGAGGAATACGTCGGCGAGAACAATCGCGCCCGCGAGCGAGACGACGGGGACGAGCGCCCGCGCAAGGCCCCGCCACGCGCGCGTTCGTGCGAGATGTGCGCCAACATCGAAGGCGCCCCACGCGATGAACACGACGGTCGCGATCGCGAGCACGCCCACCGGAACGCGCATCGATTCGGACAAGCTTCCGATCGCATAGAGGAGCGCGATCGGAAGCACCATCGCCGAGAGTGCCGCGGTCCATGCCACCGCGATCGACGGGAGGATGCCGCCACCGAGTTCCTGCGGCACGATGCGGCGCGCGATTGCGTACCCGGGAAGAAGCAGCGACAGCCAGAAGAGGAGCGGCAGCGCACTCATCGCCGATCTCCCTGCGGAGGGTTCGATGCACCGTCCGCTCCGTCGTTCGCTCCGTCGTTCGCTCCGTC
>Ga0172372_10007647_pt1 | contig 14462 bp, 18 predicted proteins | sample LakKiv5m_2_FD_114544 | JGI IMG/M metagenome (GOLD analysis project Ga0172372, IMG submission 114544) | Freshwater microbial communities from Kabuno Bay, South-Kivu, Congo - kab_092012_9.5m | ecosystem: Environmental > Aquatic > Freshwater > Lake | place: Democratic Republic of the Congo...
GGCGATAGTGCGCGAGGCTTGGGCTTCGAGCTCGGTGCCGATTTCGTCGATGACGATGACCTCCGGCATGTGGTTTTCTACCGCCTCAATCATCACTGCGTGTTGTTCGCTCGGTCGTTGCACCTGCATGCGGCGTGCCCGACCAATGCCCGCATGCGGGATGTCGCCGTCACCAGCGATTTCGTTGGAGGTATCGACGATGACGACCCGCTTGACGATGTCGTCTGCGAGGACACGGGCTGTTTCACGGAGCATGGTGGTTTTGCCCACCCCAGGACGTCCGAGCAAGAGCACGCTTTTGCCGGATTCCACGAGATCGCGGATGATGCTAATCGTGCCATGCACGGCACGACCCACCCGGCAGGTCAGCCCGACGATGCGCCCTGAACGGTTGCGGATGCACGAAATTCGGTGGAGTGTGCGGGGAATGCCGGCCCGGTTATCTTCGCCGAAGGCGCTAATGGCGCTGGTCACGGTCTCGATATCGGTGAACGTGATTTCTTGTCGCCCTAGGAGTACCGACGTATGTCGGTAGCGCGCCTCGGGCAAGCGCCCGAGATCCATTACGATTTCGAGTAGCGCATCCGCAGATTCGTTGGTGGCTGCCAACGAATCCCGCAGGTGCTGGGGCAGTGTCTGCAACAACAAATCGAGGTTACTGGTGATGTCGTTTTGTTCTGGCATAGAGCCTCGCTTGTTCGCTGGCTGGAATGATGGTCGGCACGGGAGTCCCTTGGTCGCGTTTGGGTTCGAGCACGCTCGCAAAGGCGGGTCGGCGAATCAACGCCACGTTGTGTCGGACCAACGACATCTGCTCGTCGATGGGTTGGAAGCCGAGGTCTTGCGCAGACCAGATGAGGTCTTCTTGGTACTCGCGGAGCACCAGCCAAATGGGCAGGGTATCAGCGACCTGGCTGATGCCGAAGCGCAACAAATGCGTGACTTCGTCGCGCATGCTTGGTTGTACCATCAAGTGAATGATGTGCGCATCACGCCCGCTGGCGATGCGCAACGACGCCACAATCTGTTCATTATGACGTTGCACCCAGGCCCGGTGTTTCACCGTGTCCCACGGCTTGGGCAGGGGCAGCATCCAGTCACGAGCCGCCTTGGCCTCTGCGTGTTGCACCGGCTTGGGCGTGGTTTGACCGTAGAGCTGGTGGACGCCCCACACATCGTGGCGGTGTTGCGGGGTCATCTGGGCCATGCGTGTCCCCTGGTCCCAATCCGGGCCGTCGAGGCGCAACAGCAACTCTTTGCTGAAGCTACTATAGCCGTTTTGGCGAAAAATCTCAAAAGTGTCGCTGAGCTGACTGGGCACGGTCGCGTACAAGCGTTGGATGTGGTGGTGCACGCTGTGTACGACGTGGGCCTCGAGCAGGCGAAACCACAGGTCGTGATCGCTCGGGTAGCGATGAGCGTCACCATAACTGGCAAACGCCACGAGGGCACGTTCAGGGCGCGTGTCACGACCTACCGCCTGCAACACGGCACTCACCCCCGCCTCGCTGACGATGCTGGTGGTGTAGCGGCCACTGTTGGTCACCAACGAGCGCACGCCGAACCACAGCGGTGAGTGCCGGTTGATGAGGGTGCTTTCGTGGCGCATCAACGCGAACGCTCGTGGTTTGGGTCGCAACGTCAATAAATCGGTGGCATTGAGCAGGCGGCTCTCCATGGGTACCTCCTACATGGCGAGAAAGTACTGGTGGATGCGGTCGTCGTGGGTTAGTTCTGGGTGAAACGACGTGGCCAACATCTGTGCTTGGCGAGCAGCGACGATGCGTCCGTCGTCGAGTTGTGCCAATACCGCACACTGTGTGCCTGGTTTTTGCAAAATAGGCGCCCGAATGAAGACCGAATGGAACGGGGCATCGAGCCCTTGCATGGTGATGTCGGCCTCGAAGCTGTCGAGTTGGCTGCCAAACGCATTACGCCGCGATTCGATGTCCATGACGTGCAACGCGGGTTGGTCGGGGCGTCCGTCAACAATGGATCGTGACAACAGGATGGCTCCGGCGCAGGTGCCCCAGACCGGCATGCCGGCCTGAATGCGGGTGCGCACCGGCTCCAACAAGTCGTACATGACCATCAATTTGCCGATGGTGGTGCTTTCACCACCCGGGATGATAAGGCGCTCCACCTCGGCGAGGTCGCGGGGCAAGCGCACCTGCCGGTGTGGCACTCCCATGCGCTCGAGCATTTCTTCGTGTTCACGGAATGCGCCTTGTAGCGCTAAAACTCCGACCGTCATAGTGGCTCCGTGTCATCTGGATAGGATGAATGAGGCCACGTTTGAGGAGCACTGCCCTCGCACGTGGCCATGGACGTATTGCCTACCAGCCGCGATTGGCCAACAACTGATCCTGGGGCAATTTGCTGATTTCGATGCCCACCATGGCCTCACCGAGGTTCTTGCTGACTTCGGCGATGATGGTCGGGTCTTGGTAGTGCGTGGTGGCTTGCACGATGGCGCGCGCACGCAACATCGGATCACCCGACTTGAAGATGCCCGAGCCGACGAAGACACCGTCGACACCGAGCTGCATCATCAACGCAGCATCGGCTGGGGTGGCAATCCCGCCCGCCGCAAAGTTGACCACGGGCAAGCGACCGTTTTGGGCGACCTGCTTGACCAACTCGTACGGGGCTTGTAGGTTCTTGGCGGCCGCATAGAGCTCGTCTTCGCTCATCGACTGCAGGCGGCGGATTTCACCGTACACGGTGCGGGCGTGGCGGACTGCCTCGACCACGTTGCCGGTGCCGGCTTCGCCCTTGGTGCGCAACATGGCCGCACCTTCGGCGATGCGCCGCAAGGCCTCGCCGATGTTTTTGCAGCCGTTGACGAAAGGAATCTTGAAACGGTGCTTGTCGATGTGGAACTCTTCATCGGCCGGCGTGAGCACTTCGCTCTCGTCGATGTAGTCGATGCCGAGGGCTTCGAGTACTTGGGCTTCCACAAAGTGCCCGATACGGGCTTTGGCCATGACCGGGATGGTCACGGATTCTTTGATGCGGATGATGAGCTCGGGATCGCTCATGCGCGCCACACCACCCTGCTTGCGTATATCAGCAGGGACGCGCTCGAGTGCCATGACGGCAACTGCGCCGGCTTCTTCGGCAATCTTGGCTTGCTCTACGTCGATGACGTCCATGATGACGCCGCCCTTGAGCATCTGTGCTAAGCCTGCTTTGGTCGTCCAAGTTGACTTTTCCATGGCCATTGTACGCACTCCTTTAAAGTGGGTGGAGAGAAAGAGACCCGCAAAAATATTGCCTGTATTGTACCACAGTTGACCGGTATTGGCCGGATTTTGACACCAAAGAGGGCGGCACGCTCGCCACCCTCTTTGGTGTTCGATGCTGATGAAGGACTAGCGGCCGTAGTTGCGCGCTACCACGTCCCAGTTGACCACGTTCCACCAAGCGGCCAAATAATCGGCGCGGCGGTTCTGGTACTTCAGGTAGTAGGCGTGCTCCCACACGTCGACGCCGAGCAGTGGCGTCAACCCCTGCATAATCGGGCTGTCTTGATTGGCGGTGCTGATGACCTTGAGGGCACCGCTGGCATCGCTGACCAACCAGCCCCAGCCACTGCCGAACCGCTTCATGCCAGCATCGCTGACCTGTTGCTTCAATTGGTCGACATCGCCGAAGGCGCTGGTAATGGCAGCTGCCAACGCCCCACTGGGAGCAGTGGCGCCGCCGGGCGTCATGATCTCCCAAAACAACGTGTGATTGGCGTGGCCGCCCGCGTTGTTGATGAGGGCCTGACGGATGCTGTCCGGGGTATTGTTGATGTTGCTCAACAACTGGTGCACCGACATCTCTTGGAGTGCGGTGTGGCCATTCAAAGCGTTGTTGGCGTTGGTCACATAGGCGGCATGGTGCTTGCCATGATGGATCGTCATCGTCTGCGCATCAATGTGGGGCTCAAGCGCTGCAACATCGTATGCCAGTGCCGGTAGTTCGAACGGCATGAGAACCTCCTTGAAAGATGGGGCCGAGTTACCTCCACAGTTCGAGTATAGCACTCTCTGTTCCTGACTGTCAAAGGCTTTGACCGTTGATATACACCGATTTAACCTGCCGTTCTAGTGATTTTGACAGGGGTGATATACTATATCTAGTACTGCAATTCATTTCGTCACATTCCCCACGTCAATCGTTTGGTGTTCTTCGTCGCTATCAACCACCGCCAGTGTGATACGAGGAGGCCGGAATGCAACGGGTGTTGGTCCTTAATGCGAGCTACGAACCTCTGCAACTTGTGCCGGTGCGTCGTGCACTGGTGTTGTTACTCCAAGAAAAAGCCGAAATGGTTGAAACGGCCCAGTGGATGCTCCGCGGTATTGCACGAGATTTTGTGGTGCCCTTAGTTATCCGGCTCACCCGCTACATCCGTGTGCCCCGTAATCTGCGCTTGCCGTGCTCGCGCCGAGGCGTGCTCATCCGCGACCGTGACACGTGTCAGTACTGTGGGGTGCAACCAGGGCGCAACTTGCTCACTATCGATCATATTTTGCCGCGCTCGCGGGGTGGCGATACGACGTGGGCGAATGTGGTCGCTGCCTGCCGAGAGTGCAACCACCGCAAGGGCGATCGCACTCCCGAAGAAGCGCACATGCTCCTGCATACCGTGCCTCGGCAACCGCAATACATCGCCTTCGCACTGCTCATTGAACTCGAACGCCACGATGTGTGGCGCAAATACAGCTACGCATAAAAAACAAATCGCCCCGGTTGCATTCGTCGATGCACGCCGGGGCGGTTTCGTGTTGAGGTGCAGGCCGGTGTTGGTTTAGGCCAGGGCTGCGGTGAGGCGTTGTTGTGCGGCGCCCGTCAAGAGTGATTGCCGAGCGAGCTCGATGGCGTCTCCCCAGTTGTCGACGCGCTCGGCCACTAAGATGGCGGCGGCGGCGTTGAGGATAACCACATCGCGTTGCGCCGGGGTGCCGTGTCCTGCCAAGATGTTTTTGGCAATACCAACGTTCTCGTGCAGATTGCCACCCCCTAGTGCTTCATTGCTGGCCCGGACCAAGCCGAAATCGCAGGCGTCGAAGGTGTGCCGCCGTGGGGGCATGCTTCCGCGTACCTCGAAGTAGACGTTGACGCCGGCCAGCGAGAGTTCGTCGATGTTGCCGTGCCCTGCAAAGACGATGACGTACTCCATGTTGAGCAACGCAAGGGCGTTGGCCAACTTCTCGGCGAGGTGTTCGTTGGCGGTGCCAATGACTTGGCGCTTGACGCGAGCCGGGTTGGTGAGCGGCCCCAGCATGTTGAACGCGGTGCGGATGCCGATTTCACGACGCACTGGTCCTGCAAAGCGCATAGCAGGGTGGAAGCGGGGCGCAAACATGAAGCCGAAATTGTTGTGGGCAATGTGCTGACTGACGTCGTTCGGCCCAAGCTCAATGTTGACCCCCAACCCCTCAAGCACGTCAGCAGAGCCACAGCGACTCGACATGGCGCGGTTGCCGTGCTTGGCCACGCGTACCCCGGCACCAGCAGCAATGAATGCGGCAATGGTCGAGATATTGAACGTGCCTGCGCCGTCGCCGCCGGTGCCACAGGTGTCGACGGCGCCTGGAGCTGCTTCGACCATCAAGGCGAAATCGCGCATGATGCGGGCCATGCCGGCGAGCTCGGCAGCAGTCTCACCTTTGAGGTGCAGGGCCGTCAAAAAGGCCGCAATTTGCGCCGGGGTTGCCTCGCCACCCATGATTTCGGTCATGGCGCTGGCGGCTTCACTTTCGCTGAGATCATGGCGCCCGACGAGGCGGATAATGCTGTCACGAATGGTCATGCCAGTCTGCTCCCTCTGCTCTGCAATCCTTCACCCAAATACCACGAGAATGATGACGCCTAGACTCATCACGATGGCTCCCACGGTGCGTGCGGCACCAAAGGGCTCTTTGAGCCACAACCAACCGACCAACCCGGCGATGATGATGCTGATTTCACGGGTGGCGGCCACATAGCTGACCGGGGTGCTGGCGTAGCTCCAGAGCACGATGAGGTAGGACGCAAACGACAGCGCACCAATGATGCTGGCACGGGGCAATGCGCGCACAATGTCACTCAGGCGCGGGCGTTGTTGCCACAACGTCAGCGGAGCCATGGCCACGGCTGTGCATGTCATGCACACCGCATAGTAGGCGGCCGGATTGCCACTTTGGCGCACCCCAAACGCATCAATGATGGTATAGCCTGAGATGGCGAGTGCCACAAAAACCGGCAACCAAGGCATGACACGCTTGCCGTGTTTGTCGTGATTGCGGATTCCCACCCAAATGGTGCCGCCAGCGATGCAGAGGATGGCACAGATACCAGCCAGGTTGAGTTGATCACCTAGCCAGATGCCCGCCCACAGCGCCGCAAAAAGCGGCGCAGTCCCACGTGCAATCGGATACAACACACCGAGGTCGTAGTGGTCGTAGCCGTAGGCCAACAACAGGTAGTAGGTGGCCTGAAACAACGCGCTGAGGGCTGCAATGAACCACATGTCACGCCCGATGTGCGCCCACTGCCATGCCAGTGGCACGAGCCCAGATACGGCGACGGCCAACCAACTACTGAGTTGGCGCTGGGCGGTACCCTTGAGGAGCAGATTCCACCCGACATGGATGCACGCTGATACCACGATGAAACCAAATACGACCAGTGACACGGATTGGGAGTACCCTTCTTGGTCAACACGAATGCCCCCATTATAGCCGACCTAGTGGGTCGTTGTGTGCATCACGGTTGCCGCCCGATGCGTGCGGGGGGCGGCGTGCGATGGAAGGGGTAGTTGTGGGCCTGCAAGATGTCGCAGACGCGCGTCATGGGCAGTGCAGTGGCGGTCCGCCCCGCATACCCTACGGTTGTCTCAGCCGCACACAACGCGTTGAGGATGGCCTCTTCGACCGCATCGGCAACCCCGTGGAACAACGGATCCATGGCCGCTGGCGGGACCATTTGGATGTGCTCAAGCGCCCGGCGATCGTCAACGAGCTGATTGCCGGTGCTGAACGCCACAAAAATATCCCCACTGCCGTTGTGCCCGTACCCGCCTACCCGCCCGAGTCCGAGCGTGGCACGTTGGGCCAAGCGGTCACAACCGGTCTCAGTCAAAGGCGCATCGGTGGCGATGACCACGATAATGGAGCCGTCGCCCGGCTGATGGTTGGGTTCCGCCCAGCCACTGGGGATGTCGCTGAGGGGGATGTGCCGCCCCACCGGGATGCCGTCGATGCGCAAATCTGCCCGGGCGCCGTAGTTGGCCTGCACCAATACGCCCACCGTGTACTCGCCACCGGCCACGGTGACAGTGCGCGAAGCAGTGCCGGTGCCTCCTTTGAATTCATGACAAATCATGCCCGTGCCACCGCCCACGTTGCCTTCGAGCAGTGGGCCGGTGTGTGCGTTTTGGATGGCGTTGATGACCTGTGGCCGACCCACCAATTCGCCGAGTCGGTCGCTCAACCAACCGTCGTAGGTCTCGGCGATGACGGGCAACAAGAAGCTGTCGTTGTGCCCCTCGCTGACCGCATACCAACTCAAGGCATCCCAGACCGCCCCCACCCAGGGAGTGCCGGTAATGGCAATCGGGTTGTAGAGGAAGCCACATTCCTTGAGCCAGAGGAGCCCGGTGACTTCGCCACAGCCGTTGAACGAATGCGACCCTGCGAAGACGGGGCGGCTCCAACTCTCGAGACCACGAGGCATGATGAGGGTGACGCCCGTGCGCGCCACTCGCGGACTGTCGCTGACGACCGTGTCATACCCGACGAGCACGCCGGGGACGTCGGTGATTGCGTTGTGTGGGCCGGTCGGCAAATCGCCGACGATGATGCCGTAATCGCGGATACGTGGCATGGCTGGGTTACTCCTCTGTTGCGTAGATGCGGTGGTAGTCCGGGTTGCGCTGGCGCCATTCATCCACCAAGATGCTCATCATGACGTCGTTGCCACGCACGCCATCGCGGTAATCGCTCCCGCGCATCACGCCCTCGGTGACAAAGCCAACCCGCTCGTACATGCGCCGAGCCGCTTGGTTGCGTTCGAGCACCGTCAAGCCGACTCGGTACAGGTTGAGTTCGTTGAACGCATAGCGCAACATGAGTTGCATGCCGTCATGTCCGTAGCCACGACCACGGTCCGCAGGGTCGCCGATGGCGATGCCAATGTTGGCACTCTGCAGATTCCAGTAGATGTCGTACAAGACCACGTACCCGACGAGGCGATCGTCGCTCAGTGTGCGTAGCCGAAAGTGAGTGTGCGTGTGTCCGTGCCCGCCCCCCATGTAGGAGGTGCGCGCTTCGTTGTCGTCAAAAGGTCGCACTGGTGCGAGTTGCAGGCGCCGCAAAAAGGCGGCATCGGTGCTCCAGCGGGCGACCGTGTCAACATCACTGGCGGCCACTGCCGCGAGACGTACCAATGTGCCGGTAAAAAGTTGATTCATTGAGCGGTTCTCTCGTGTGTCGTATCTGGTGCAAACCGCCGCGCCACGGCTCGTTGTGCGCCACCAATCAACGGGCGACCATGACCAACGACCATGCTCGCAAAGGTGTATTCTGCCAGCTTGCGTCGGCTCTGTGCGGCTTGTGTCACGTCTTCGTGGCCTACAGCATACCACAGCATGCCACCGATGCGTGTACACGCATCGCCTGCAATCAACACGCCTCCGTGTGCATGCCACAACAACGAAATATGCCCGGCCGTGTGCCCGGGGGTGTGGATGACTTCGAGGTCGCGTGTCACATATGCCCCATGCTGAGCCTCCGGGCTGACTTGGGCTGGTGCGTATGTGGTGTGTTGATCGGGTTGGGCGTCGAAGCGTCGTTGCAAGAGGTGGAGTGGCGGGGTGAGTTGGAATGGTCGCCGCATCAGCATGCCCTGCGCCGTGGCGCGGGCATCGGCAGGATGCATGACGGCGACAGGCGCTCCGAGCGCCTGCAAAGCGGCCAGACTGCCGACGTGGTCGTAGTGCAGGTGCGTGCCTACGCACAACTGGAGCTGTGCGAGGGTGATGTTGCGCATGCTCAGCGCTGCCACAATCCGTTGCTCGTCACCCGGACTGCCACAGTCGATTAAGATGGGACCGTGGGCATGCTCGATGAGGTAAGCGTTCACCATGCCGAGAGGGATGCGCCAAAGACCGGGGACAACCGCGTGTAGCATGATCATGTTTCTCCTGTTGTGGGGCGCTCTACCACTGGGTGGGGTTCAGCGATGACCCGTGCGTATTCCCAGATGACCGCATCCGGTGTGCCACGGAGCTGGCAGATGACTGTGCGGCTACGCCGTTGGAAATCTTCGATGGCTGCGAAGCTTTCAGCACATTGTGTCGCATAGACCCAGCCACAGACACCGGTGGTTTGAATGTGGAGCGGTGAACATGTGACCGCATGGTGTTGCGGTAAGCGCCGCCAACATTCACTGATGAGTTTGTGGTAGACACCGTCCGGGCGCCCTTTGGGGAAGTCGCTCCCGAATTGTAGGTGCATGCGCCAGCACTGTATTCCATCGTCCATCTCATGGCTCCCACATATGCCGTCACCACCAATCAACGGTGGTGACGGTGAATTGTTCTGTGGGTGATACCGTATGAGACGTGCCAAAGGGTACGTGCGCTAGCCGGCCTTTTTGCCACTCTGACTCAAAAACCACGTGAGCGCCGCAATGACGAGCGCAATAGGTGCTCCGAGCCGCAACAAATCACTTTGGCCATCCCAGCCGACCACTTGCCCGAGAAAAATGACACCTAGTACGACGATGACCACGCTGGTCAGCTTGTTTTTCAGGTCGTCAAGCGTCGTGATGTTGAGCCATTCGGGCACCTCTAAATCATCGCTGATAAACAGCTCGTACAGGCCGAGCGCCGTGATGTAGCAGACCGTGCCCAGCAAAAAGATGTCGATGACTTCGATGAAAGCGAAAGCCACTTTTTTGCCGATTTTTTCAGGGCTAGTGGCTTGGAACACCTGGTTGAGCACCGCGTAGATTTCCCATATCCCGAAGAGAAAGAGCGTAATGGCACCCACCAATGCCCCAAATACCGCAATGATGACGGCGTAGCGGGTCAATGAAAGGATGCGTGAAGTCAGTCGTGTCATCGGTACAAATCCTTTTGACTAAGCGGTATGCGGTGGTGTTAGCATTGGCTATGCATGATTACGTAGCAGACCCGTGTTTGGTTTGATGCTTGGCGATGCGCTGCACGAGGTTTGCCTTGACCGCGGGCCATTCACTGTCAATGATCGAATAAATCAGCGAATCACGCACCCGCCCGCTGGGGGTCATCAGGTGGTTGCGCAGATGGGCCTCGAGTGTGGCGCCGAGCGCCACCAGCGAGCGCTGTGATTGCGTGTTGTTGGCATCGGTCTTGATTTGTACGCGCACACACCCGAGTGTCTCAAAGGCGTAGCGGAGCATCAACAACTTGCAGTCGGCGTTACTGCCATCCCCGTGATGCTGCGGGGTAATCCAGGTGCCAAATTCCACGCTCCGATGTGCCTGGCGAATGTCGATGAAGCGTGTGACCCCAATCACCGCTCGGCTGGCACGGTGCACGATGCTGAATGGCACTTCTTGGAGCGCATCACGTCGGCGTACGAGCTCGGCAATGTAGGCGTCCATGCCAGCCGGCGTATCTCCCGGTAAAAAGCGCAGATTGCTCCAGATGCTCGGGTCGGCTCCGGCCACGATGAGTTGATCGCGGTGCTGAGCCGGCTCAAGTGCCACCAAATCCACGATAGTGCCGCTGAATTCACGCTGGAGAATCCACGGATGCAATACTGGTGTGCTCATGGGTGTTGCTCGGTCGCGTGATGACGCTGCAGGCGGTGTTCGAGGCGGGCTTTGATGGCGGGCCACTCTGCATCCGTGATGGCGTAGACGAGTGAGTCGCGGATGTGTCCGGCCGGCGTGATGAGGTGATTGCGCAGACACCCCTCGTAGTGTGCCCCGAGGGCCGTCAGGGCGCGCTGAGCATCGCTGTTGCGGGCGTCTATGTTGAACTGAACGCGGATGCACCCCAGCGTTGTAAAGGCGTGACCGAGCAGCAGGTGGTTGATGTCTGCGTTGCTCCCGTTGCCGTGGGCCGCTGGTGTCAACCACGTGTGGAGCTCGAGGCTACGGTGCGCAGGCTGGAGCTCGCACAAGCGACTACACCCGATAATGCGCTGGCTCCGCAGATCGCTGACCACATAAGGCACTTCGTGACCGGTCTGCCAATCACGCATTAGTTGTGCAACATGCTCCTGCATGCCAGCGGCGGTGTCGGCCGCTGGGCAGAGCAGGTAGTCCCAGATACGCGGGTCGGCGCCGGCGGTCGTTAGCCCGGCGGTGTGGTGTGCGCTGTCGAGGAGTTCAAGCCGGACGCGTACTCCGGTGAACTGAGGCGGGTACATCCATTGTGACTGCATGTAATCCGCTCCGCCTAGCAACATCCACAGGTCGCCACCATCTGGTCGGGGGTGTGACCTCGATCGCGGATGTCTTGCTGGTATGGGCGCACGTGAATCCACGGCGCAGGGGTGGGCAGGGGCGTGTGTGGCATGGGGCGTCCATTGAGGATGGTCAGCTCGTTGCGGAGCAGGTGGCGCCCGACGCGGCTTTGCATGTCGATGTCGTAAAAATGAAACTCCCCCTCGTGTAAACGCATCACGGCCACATCTGCCAGCGCGCCGACCTGCAAGGTGCCCACATCGCGCAAGTCGAGGAGTTGGGCGGGGCGCGCAGTGACCGCAGCCACGGTGGTCTCGAGGGGCACTCCAATCGCCAAAAACTTGCTCATGCAGGTGGGTAAATCAAACATGGGGCCGTGCACGCTGAGTTGGTGCATGTCCGACGAAATCACGTCCGGCAAGAGCCCGGCAGCCAGCATCCCCTCGGCTACCGCGAAATCGAACGATCCAGCACCATGCCCGACGTCGAGGATGACCCCGCGTTGAGCGGCGGCCACAATGCTCGCATGGGGGACTCCGCCATGACCGGTGACGCGCATCGTGCCACCCGTGTAGCAGTGCGTCAAAATATCGCCCGCCTTGAGGTACTCCAACACCGCATCCAACTCGGGCGGGCCAGAACCGATGTGCACCATCATCGGCAACCCGGTGCGGTCGGCGGCTTGGCGGGCACGCCGGAGTGGCTCGAGCCCGTTGGCGCCGACCGTTTTGCCCTCGATGCGCGCTTTGATGCCCACGATGATGTCACGGTGCCGGTCTACGATGTCGCAACAGAGATCCACATCGCAGTTGTCGAGGTTGACATGCTCACCGAAGGGCGCAGTCAGACCCACGCCCGAAATATTTAAAAAGGTCACGATGCGGCTGTCACATTGCCGCATGATGAATTCACGCAGTCCGGTGAAATTGTAGGCTCCCGCTGAGCCGACGTCGACCCACGTGGTGACGCCGCTACGGGCCGCCAGCGCATCTGGAGCAATTCCCCAGTAGGTGACACTGTGGTAGACGTGGGTGTGTAAATCGATGAGCCCGGGGAATACTAGGCGGCCGCTGGCGTCGATGTGTTTGCGCCCGTGGCTGAGATCGATGGTTGGCGCCACGGCCGCGATGCGATTGCGGCTAATGGCAACGTCAAAACGCCCGTTGCGACCCGCAATAGGGTCGATGAGGTGGCCACCATGGATGATGATGTCGTATTGCATCTGGTTAGGCCCCAATGTAGGCGATGACGTCGATTTCAATCATGAAGCCATCGAGCTGGCTGCCCACGGTCGTGCGCACCGGTTTGGGGTCGGGAAAGTAGCTGGCGTAGACCGTGTTGTAGCGGTCAAACAGCGCCATGTCCGAGAGGTGTACCGTGGCTTTGACCACATCGCTGAGTTGCGCGCCGGCTGCTTCAAGTAACAAGCGCACGTTCTCAATCGTGCGTGCGGTCTGCTCCTCAATGGTCGTGCCAACAATTTCATTGCTGGCTGGATCAATGGGGGCTTGCCCCGAGACAAAAATGAAATCACCAGCGCGCAACACCGGTGTATATGCACCGCCCGGCTGCGGGCCATTTTTGACGTGAATCGCTTGTTTGGGCATCGTTGACCATCTCTTTCCGTATGATAACTGCAACCACTGTTTGTGTTATATCACACTTGTGTGGACGTCGATGAAGCAGCGTCGTCGTACAGATTGCTCTGCTCCAACAAGACGATATGTGGCGTGCTATCGGCAGCGAGTCCAGCGTATTCGGGGAACAGGCCAAGCTGTTGCCAGATGTGTAACGCGGCGCGGTGTGCGGCTGGCACGCTGACACGGATGTGCGTGCGCGGGAAGAGCTGATGGGCGTGCTGGCAACTACGCAACGCGAGATCGTAGCCGTGATGATGCCCGATGAGATCCGGGCGCAGACCGATGAGTACATCGGTCGCGGTGCCATTGCCGTAGGTGATGCCGGCGATCTGGGCGTGTTTGCCAATCACCGCAAAACCGAACAGCGCGTCGTGCTCGTCCATGAACTGCCAGTAGCCGTTTTTGGGATGACACAGCCATTGCCGCTCAAATGGGTCGTCCGAAAAGTTGTAGCGTTCGTATGTTGGCCCGTAGCGCCACTGCTGGAGCTGGCGGGCGTGGTGTTCGTTGAGAGGAGTAGCCCGGAGCATGCTTTGCGGCGGGCGGCGGTGTAAGATGGTCATGCCTGAATGTCCATGTCGTCAAGTGCGTTCGCCTATTGCTCAGTAGTGTATCATTCACATACAGGCTGGTGCATTACACCATGCTGACGCTTTGGAGGGATTGTGAGGACGCCATGCTGACCGCGAAACCGGTGCTTACCGAGATGATTGCGTATCATTACGCCATGAACGAGCGCCTCTATCAACAACTTGCGCTCCTCGATACTGCCACGTTTGTGCGCGAAGATGACTACTCAATCGGCTCCCTGCGCAATCACATGGTGCACTTGCTCAGTGTCGATGCGGCTTGGCTCAACGGGCTACAAGGGCATCCGCGTGACCGGTTCGCCTGGTTGCAACCGGCCGATTTTGCGACGTTCGCAGTCGCTCATGCCTATGCGCAACACGTCTCCCTACAGGTGCAACAGGCCGTGGATACATGGGATGACGCCGATTTGGCCATGGTCGTGCCTGGCATGCGTGAAACACGGTGGCAGGTACTGGTCCATCTCGTCACCCACGGTGTCGATCATCGTGCACAGATGCTCGCATTGCTTCATGCCGTGCAGATGCCCACATTTCCACAAGATTTCATCCTACATGTGTGGGAAAAACTGCCGTAGATTGTTTATACTTATTAACAATGAACATTTCACGTATCGCGGTCGTCCAATACACAGCGTGGACAATCTTGTAACGGGCTATTTACAAGGGGTGATGGTATGCGTACACAACAATACATGAATTGGCTAGTCCTCATTGTTGTGCTGGGTCTCGTGTTGCAGGTGCCAATCTCAGCATCGGCCATGGGGCGTGACCAGAGCCTCGCCTATGTTCATCGCCCCCA
>Ga0172372_10007649_pt1 | contig 14462 bp, 15 predicted proteins | sample LakKiv5m_2_FD_114544 | JGI IMG/M metagenome (GOLD analysis project Ga0172372, IMG submission 114544) | Freshwater microbial communities from Kabuno Bay, South-Kivu, Congo - kab_092012_9.5m | ecosystem: Environmental > Aquatic > Freshwater > Lake | place: Democratic Republic of the Congo...
AATGTGGGCTCGGGCCACACCTACAGCGTCAACCGGTTGGTGGAGCTTCTCGGCGGGCCTGTCGTCTATGTGCCCAAGCGCCCCGGGGAGCCCGATTCCACTTTTGCCGATATCAGCCGAATCCGTAAAGAAGTTGGCTGGCAACCCAAGATTCCTTTGGAGGACGGCGTCAAACGCATGCTGGCCGTGATCGATGACTGGCGGGACGCACCGCTCTGGGAGCCTAATTCGATTGCCGAAGCCACCCGGGACTGGTTTAAGTATCTGGCCTGAGTTGATGAGTAAAAAACCAAAAACAATCCTCGTTACCGGAGGAGGTGGCTATGTGGGCTCGGCCCTGGTGCCGGCCCTGCTGGCGGCCGGTCACGATGTTCGTGCTTATGATCTCTACCTTTACGGAGAGGACGTCCTCGATGCCCATCCGCGTCTTCGCAAAATCAAGGCTGACCTCCGTGACCGGAAGGCCTTGGTGGAGGCAGGCCGTGGCTGCGACGCGATTCTTCATTTGGCCTGTATTTCCAACGATCCCTCCTTCGAGCTGAATCCGGCTCTCGGGAAAAGCATCAACCTGGATGCCTTTGATCATGTTCTGGAATCCGTCCGTCAGGCGAAGCCCGAAAGGTTCATCTACGCCAGCTCCTCCAGCATCTACGGCGTGAAGAGCGATCCCAACGTGGTGGAGGACACCTTACCGGAGCCGCTCACCGATTACTCCAAGTTCAAGCTGGAGTGCGAACATCGCCTCGCCCGCGCCAGTCTGCCCGCCGAAACCTGCTGGACGATCATCCGCCCGGCCACCGTCTGCGGTTACGCGCGCCGTCTCCGTCTCGATCTGGTGGTGAACATCCTCACCATCAATGCGCTCATCAATGGGGTCATCCGGGTGTTTGGCGGCCCCCAATTGCGCCCCAACATCGAGATTGGGGACATGGTCCGGGCTTATGAGGTTCTGCTGGAGGCCCCGCGGGAAAAAGTGCACGGGCAGGCATTCAATGCCGGCTACCACAATCTCTCCCTGGACGAGATCGCCGCTCTGGTGAAGAAAACCATCGGTGACCCCAAGATGGAAATCCGCCACGAGCCGACCAACGATCCCCGCTCCTACCATGTGAACTCTGATAAAATTGCCAAGGTGCTCGGCTTCCGCGCGCAAAACGGGCTGGAGGTGGCCATCCGCTCCTTGGTCGAGGCCTTCCGGGCCGGCAAGATCAAGGACGGATTAAAAAATCCCCTGTACCATAACATCAAAAGAATGCAGGAGTTGAACCTCGTCTGAATTCCGGTTTCGCCCCGGCCGAAGTCGATCGTTTTGCCCGGAACCTACGGTTCCAATGCCTGGCCATGTCCCACCGGGCGCAGTCGGCCCACCTGGCCGGGGCCTTGTCCTGTGCGGATCTGCTCGCCGTGCTTTATGGGGCGAATGTTCTATGGCTGGATCCACAGGCCCCGAGGAATCCGGACCGGGATCGGCTGATTTTTAGCAAGGGCCATGCGGTCAGTGCGCTCTACGCCGCTTTGGCCCTTCGCGGATTTTTCCCCGAAAAAGAATTGGAATCATTTAACGAGGAGACCGGGCATCTTCCCGAGCAACCTTCGCCCGGCTGTGCCCCCGGGGTGGAATGGGCCACAGGCTCGTTGGGCCATGGCCTCGGGGTGGGCACCGGCATGGCGTTGGCGGCCCGTATTCAGAAGCAGGCATACCGCACGTTTGTCCTGATGAGTGACGGGGAGTGTCAGGAGGGTTCGGTGTGGGAAGCGGCCATGTTCGCCCCACGGCAGGGCCTCGGAAATCTGGTGGCGATGGTGGATTACAACCGCTGGCAGGCCACCGCCCGGAGCGCGGAGACAATGCAGATGGATCCTTTGCCGGATAAGTGGCGCAGCTTTGGCTGGGAAACTCGGGAAATCGATGGTCACGATCATCGGGCCATCCACGAGGCCCTCACCCAACCTTGGCCCTCGGATCGGCCCCTGGCTGTCGTGGCCAACACCGTGAAGGGAAAAGGGGTCTCCTTCATCGAGGATGACAACAACTGGCATTACCGGTCACCGACCGCCGAGGAATTACAGAAAGCCGGAAAGGAACTTTTTGAAAAAATGGAAAAAGGAAAATGAAAAATCGAAAAGGATCTGCTTTCGCGAACTTTTTTCTATGTCCGGAAAATCGTTTCGGTTTACTCATCCCTGCCGAACTCGAGGGTGGCCCAGGTCCTGGGAAAGCAGCTTCTCCGGAGCGGAACTTCCTTTGGAGCCAACTATCGCGAGGCAAACCAAGGCCGGAGCCGGGCGGAGTTTTTGGCCAAAAAGGGCGATTGCCTCAAGGAGCTATCCGAGGCCGAATACTGGCTCGAACTTCTGAGTGCCGAGGATCTCGGGGACCAGCGCGGCCGCGCTGAGTTACTTCAAGAAACGAGGGAATTGATCGCGATTTTCATCGCCATTATCAAGAACACCAAGCGAAACACCCCATGATTCCTATTTCCCATTTCCCATTCTCCATTTTCAATTTCGTCCCATGAGAAACGCTTTCGCCGATGAGATTCGGAAACTGGCAGTCCAAGATCCTCGCGTCATTATGCTGAGTGCCGATATTGGCAACCGCCTGTTCGATAAATTTAAGGTGGAATGCCCAGGCCGGTTTTTCAACACGGGAGTGGCTGAGGCCAACACCATCAGCATGGCGGCTGGTCTCTCCGCCAGCGGCCTGAGGCCAGTTTGTTATACCATCACCCCCTTTATCACGGCGCGCTGTTACGAGCAGATCAAGGTGGATGTCTGTTATCATGAGCAACCTGTGGTGATTGTCGGCACCGGCTCCGGGCTCTCCTACGCCTCCCTGGGTGCCACGCATCACTCCTTGGATGATCTCGCCCTGATGCGGGTTCTTCCCGGGATGCGGGTACTGGCTCCTGCCGACGAGCTGGAGCTTCGCTCCTGCCTGCGGGCTGCCCTGACTGCGGCACATCCCACCTATCTCCGGATTGGTAAAAAGGGGGAGCCGGTGATCTTTGAAAAGGAGCCGGAATTCTCCTTCGGATCCTGGAGTCGTCTTCGGGACGGCCGGGGTCTCACTGCCATCCTTTCCTGCGGGAATACCCTGCCTTTGGCCATGGAGGCGGCTGGCCAGCTGGCCTCCCTCGGCAAGGAGCCGGCCGTCTATAGTTGTGCGAGCGTGAAACCTCTTGATGAGAGGGTTTTGCGCTCCCTTTGTTGCGAAAAGCGGGCGATTTTGACGGTTGAGGAGCACGCCTTGGCCGGTGGATTTGGGTCGGCGGTCGCTGAGTGGCTCGGGGATCATGCCCCGGAGGGTCGGGCCCGCCTAATTCGATTGGGTGCAGAGGACCGTTATCTGCATGAGCCCGGGGAGCAGGAGCATGCCCGCCAAGCTTACGGAATCTCCTCCTCCCATGTTTTCACGGCGTTGAAGGATTTCTGATCAGGAAATTCTTCCAAGAATTGATAAAGACGACGGCTTCAGCTTGAAGCCGTTATCCCGCATGAAATTTCACTTTCGAATCCAGCGCATCCAAAACGACGAACGATTCGCCTCTCTCTTTGACTGGGTCGACCGATCAAGCGTGCTTCCATAATGTACCGTGGTGGTCGCCGGAATTTCCACCAATCCTTGCTCTTGGGCTTTGGCGAGACGAGGGTCAAGGGCAAGAGAGGTACTGGTTTCCAAATGGATTTGAAAAGCTTGCGCTGAGGATTTCCGAAAAACGGCCTCGAAACCCAAGTCCTCAAAGTGATCCCGTGTGTAGCCTTTATTTCTGATAGCCTCTGGGACCGGGTGGAAACTTCCAACGCTAATAGCCTCGAAAAGAATTTCGTATTTATTAGCCTTTGCCAAGGCCTCAAAAAAAAGTGGATCATAATGAAAAAATCCATGCCGCAGATATCCACCCATAGGCAGGTCACAATAAAGTGCGCCGCCGGGCTTCAGGAGTTCATGAAGGGTTTGGAAGGCCCGATGCTGGTGAAACACATGCTCCGTAGTTCCCAAATTCATCACCATGTCGAAGGATCCAGCCAGCCGGGGGCCTGGGGCATGGACGTTGAGGTCAAAAAGCACCGTCTGGTATCCCTCGAAAATATCCAGAGAAAGGTACTCGAAACCTGCTAAGACCAGCAGTTCCCCCAAGAAGCCGCCCTGGGAGATCTTTTCAAGCGTACCCTGGGCCATTTGGTTCGCCTTCCGCGCCTGAGGTTGGCGGGAGGCGTAAAAATCAAGGAAAGCACGGGCCCCTTCCAAGGCGTGAGCGCCAAAAAGTTGGGTGGCACCGATGTCACAGATCCGGCCTCCCGGCCGTAAAGCACCGCGCTCGGTGAGCCCCATGAGACGATTCAAAGTCTTGATGCTTGAGCCCATTTTTATAAATCCATACCGCTGAACCCTAAGAATTGTCTACCAATACAAAAAAAACTCCTAGAATTTTTACCAGAAAGAACGGCACAGGTATCCAAATATGGCCTAATCGCAATCAAGGCAAAGCCATAAATCACTTTCTGCGAAATTCCTAAAAAAAACCCGATTCCGTTCCGCCGACATATCCGACCAATCTAAATCCTTCCGTAAAGATCCTTGATAAAACAGATATGCTTTTTGGGCTCAAACCATCCGATCTTAAGTCCATTGGGCCTTGTCCGGTTGCATTTGGAGGCGCAGGTCTTTTTCCAAAATGTAGTGGTGGCCCCCAAGAAAAAATACGCCTGAAAAACTTCCGGCGAATCGGAATCGACCTAGATAACACCCTCGCCTGCTACGAGAAGGTATTTGGGACTGAGGCCCGCCGCCGGGGGCTGGTTCCCCCGGGAACCCGTCTGCCGACGAAGCTCGAGGTTCGTTCCTGGTTGCAAGGTCGCGGCCGAAACGACCTGTGGACTGAGCTTCAGGGATGGGTCTATGGACCGGCCATGGTCCATGCCACCGTCTTTTCCGGCGCTTGGGAATTTGTCCGTCGTGCCTCGGAGTTGGGTCATCAGGTTTGGATTCTCAGTCACCGGACGCGCAAGCCGGCCTTGGGTCCGGAGTATGACCTTTGGGGTTCCGCGCTGGGATGGTTGGACCGGAAAAGCTTTTATCATCCCGCCGGCCCGCTGCGGCGACGGCAAGTTTTTCTGGCCCCAAGCCGGGAGGAAAAAATCCGCCAGATGATCCGCCTGGGCTGCACCGATTTCATCGACGACCTGCCCGAGGTGTTTTTGAACCCGCTTTTTCCCCGCTCGATCCGGTCCCATTTGTTTGATCCCAGGCGCGAACATGGGCGCGGCCCATGGCGGGCGGCTGACACCTGGTTTTCCCTGCGGGAGAGGATTTTGCGGCCATGAGCGCGCCCACGGTCTCCGTGGAGGTGGGGTTGGACAAACTTCTCCGGGCCGCCGGGTGGCCCGAGGCGGATGAGGTGACGGAATTTCCCGGGGGAAGAAACAACCGGGTTTTCCGCGTCAAGACTTCGCAGGGTCTGGTTTTGCTCAAGAGGTATTTCCGTGAGCCCTCCGATCCCCGGGACCGTCTGGCGCATGAGTACGGCTTTCTCCGGGCCTGTCAGGAAAGCGGGGTGGGCGCGGTTCCCCGCGCCTGGGCTGCGGATTCCTTGGAAGGCCTGGCTCTTTATGAGTTTGTGGAGGGCCATCGGCCGGCAATTTTGGGGAAAGAGGAGCTCCGCGAGGCGGGAAATTTCATTGCTGATTTGAACGCCCGGAGGTCAGCCCGGTGTTTTCAAAGTCTACCCGCGGCCGCAGAGGCCTGCTTTTCCATCCAGGAACATGTCGCATCCGTCGAGCGGAGAATCGAGCGCCTGCAGGGAATGGAGGAGGAGACGGATTTGGACCGTGCGGCCAAGGATTGGGTGAAGTCCAGCCTTTGGCCCGCTTGGCGGTGGATCCGAAAAAATTTGGAGGCCAGCCCGGAGGCGGCTGGCCCGCTGGCCATGGCGAGGCGCGTGGTTTCTCCATCGGATTTTGGCATTCACAACACCCTTCGTGCTTTGGACGGCCGGCTGGTTTTTCTGGATTTTGAATATGCGGGCTGGGACGACCCGGCCAAGCTGGTTTGCGATTTTGCCAACCAGCCGGATCGACCGCTTTCTATGGAGGAATCCGGCGAATTTGTCGACCGGTTCTTGTCTTGGGCGGGGGAAGAGGATTTTTGGAAGGCCCGGTTCCGGGCCTTGGCTCCACTTCATCAAATGAAATGGGCCTGCATCGTTCTGAACGACTTTCTGCCGTTTGGCCGGAACCGACGTCGTTTTCAAGACGACCGCGAGCCGGAGTCCGCCCGGAAGGAGCGACAATGGGGCAAGGCCAAGGAAATGCTGTTTCGGATCAAGGAAGAGGTCAGCCCCGTCTAGGTTGCGGAACGAACCGGCCTTCTTTGCCATTTCAATTTTGCATTAACTATTTATAAGTTTTTTATGGGCCGACTTCTTAATTTGGTCACTCCGCTGCACCAGGCTACCTCACGGAAATACCTGGACCGCATGGTTGATGAAAAGGTGCACTGCATGCTCAAGGCCAAGGAGTACGAAGGGGACTACTGGGATGGGGACCGGCGTTACGGTTACGGCGGCTACAAGTTTTTGCCCGGCCGCTGGAAACCAGTAGCAGAGGGGTTGATTAAGACCTATGGACTTAAGCCCGGTTCCAAAGTTTTAGACGTGGGTTGTGGGAAAGGCTTTCTTCTTTATGAAATGCTGCAACTGGAGCCCAAGCTTGAGGTGGTTGGATTCGACGTATCCCGGCACGGATTGGCCCATGCCCACCCGGATGTGAAAAATAAGCTCTTCCGGTATCGTGCGCAGGACCGCTACCCCTTTGGGGATAAAGCCTTTGATCTGGTGATTTCGTTGGGGTGCTTCCATAACCTGAGGCTCTTCGAGTTGGCCACGGCTTTATCGGAGATCGAACGGGTGGGGAAACAAGGATACGTCATGTTGGAAAGCTACCGGAATGAGCAGGAGCAGTTTAATCTCCAGTGTTGGGCGCTGACCTGTGAATCCTTTTTTGACACAGCTGAGTGGATCTGGCTTTACCGCCATTTTGGCTACTCGGGCGACTACGAATTCATCTATTTCGAGTGAAGCTCACGGCGGCGATTCTGGTCGAAAATAACCGTCCCCTGGCGGTGGAGGAAATTGAATGGGATGGCCCCCTTTGTTTTGGGCAGGTCCTGGTTCGACTGCACTACAGCGGAATCTGTGGGGCCCAAATTAACGAAATCGAGGGGGCCAAAGGTCTGGACAAATTTCTTCCCCATCTTCTGGGGCATGAGGGCTCGGGTGAGGTGCTGGAGGTGGGGGAGGGTGTCACCCGGCTAAAAGCCGGGGATCATGTGGTGCTGCATTGGCGGCAAGCGGCGGGAATCCAGAGTCCCACTCCTTCCTACAACTGGAAGGGTCGAAAGGTGAATTCCGGCTGGGTGACCACCTTCAATTCCCATGCGGTCGTGTCTGAAAACCGGCTCACCCCGATTCCCAAGGATTTTCCGATGGATCTGGCTCCTTTGTTTGGCTGTGCGGTGACGACCGCCGTGGGAGTGGTGAACAATGACGCTCAGCTTAAAATTGGCCAATCGGTGGTGGTTTTTGGGGTGGGGGGCGTGGGGCTGAACATCTGTCAGGCAGCCGCCATGGTCTCAGCGGATCCGATCCTCGGGGTGGATATCACTGATGAAAAAGTGGCCATGGCCAAACAGTGGGGGGCCAGTGAGGCGTTCAATTCCAAGGCCGATCCGGGTTTTCTGGAAAAGATTCGCGCTTTGGTAGGGCCGGCCGGTGCGGATGTGGTGATTGACACCACCGGAAATGCCCGAGTGATTGAGACAGCCTACGGCCTGACTCACCCGGATGGCCGCACGATCTTGGTAGGCGTGCCGCGGAAGGGGGACAACGTTTTAATCTATACCTTGCCGCTCCATTTTAAGAAAGTTCTCAAAGGTTCCCACGGAGGCAATTCTGTTCCGGATATCGAGATTCCACGCTTTATTCGTCTCATGGAGCAGGGGAAGATGAAGTTAAACGGATTGTTCACTCACACATTTCCGCTTAGCCAAGTGAACGAGGCAATCCAAGCGCTTCGAATGGGGGAAGCTGGTAGAATACTGCTGACCTGTTAAATGTGGTCACACCGAAAAGTTATATTTAGAAATAATCGCTAAAGTTCGAATCGATGTAAGCAATCTGTTCGGAAGTTAAAAAATTGGAAGGAACGTTTTTTTCTCGCAAAGCTGTTTTTCGATTGCCAAGGGTATTATCGTTTTTGATCTTGTCATATAAAGATGATGAATTCTGTGGCGGCAAATCTATATCGTAAAAATCAAGGATCTTTTTTGAAACAGAGAGAAAATCAGCTTTTAATTCTGCATAAGAGATTTGCAGAATCTGAAAAGATTGGAGATTTGAGAGCCATGCAGCCTTCCAGCGATAATAGCTATGAGCAACAGAAATGACCTGACAACCAAAATACTTTTGAAAATCAGAAAAAGTAGCACAAGGAGAATTTTCTATATTAGCAAGGTGGAAGCCTAATGAAATAAGACTCTCTTTAAGATCACGTGTTAAAAGAACAATCTTTTTGATTCCAGCATCTTTCATAAGTCTAATATTCATAGCGGATGGGAAAAAATGATCGTGATTAACCGCCTGGTGCCTTACGCAAAACGATAACCATGGGCTAAATATAGGTCCATGACGGAAGGAACACGAAACAGCAGGTTTATTGAAAAGAATAGAAAAAAAAGTGGCAAGAAAAGAAGATGCGGATTTAGGCGACGACAAAATAAATAAAGAGGGGCAGTTGCTGTTGGCAGGGAAAGAGTTAACAAAAGATTTCTTGGAAATGAGATCAAAATTAGAAATGCATAGATCCACGTAATCAGAAAAGGTTCCCTGCACGGCATCAGAGTTCCCTGGGATTTCAGGCATTTCACTTAATTTAAGAAGTCGTGAAGCGACCGTTGATTGCTTGAAAGCATCCAGCATAATCTGGCAGTTTGCTTCATTTAAATAACACTCAAGATAATTAAGCTTTTCGCGCAATACTTTATTAGACAAATCACTGATCGTATTCTGCTTTGGAATCTGAACGTCGAGTGCTCGTGAAATAGCCATTTGCGCCGAAGTGGTATTAAAAAAAACACGTGGAGACCCAAGCCACGAATCTGAATCGTAAAGTTGGTTTTTCATGTAATGCATGGACTCTTATAGAAAAAATCTCCGGAGCATCAGGGGGGAGCAGTTTGGTTGCTAAAATATGATGTACAGGAGATGAAGAAGCAAGAAAGAGTTGTTGCAACAACTCTTAATTTGATAGAGCATGAGAAATAGAGCCTTAAAAAAAGAAAAATAAAACTATAAAAACTCATTATCAAGAACAAAAAACCCTTTCTTCGCTCGACAAACTTATTAATGAGGAGCTTGCCAAAAGTCATACATCAATCTTTTGGGGGGACAGATTGCTAACCTTGGATAAAAATTGCGGTTTTTTTGAAAAAACAGAATTCAAAAAAGCTTATAATAAAATTCACGGAAATCTTAAGTACGATCAGTATAACGGACCGCATTCTGTAGCGTGGCGACTGCATACTTTATGCTGGGCGGCCCAAGAGGCTTTGAGGTTGCCGGGAGATTTTATGGAGTGTGGAACCTTCAAAGGTGATTTTGCCTGGGTTGTTAGTCAATGTGTGGATTTTGCCAAGGCCGGGAAAACATTCTACCTCTACGATTCATTTGAGGGCTTTGCCAAGGAGGATACAACGGTCGACCAAGATTATGCTGATTTCGCTAACCCTATTTATCAGGAGGTGGGGATTTACGAGTCTGTTCTACAGCGTTTTAAGAGGAATCCGGAGGTGAAAATTACAAAAGGATATCTTCCTAAAGCTCTCGATCCCATCCATCCTGAAAAAATCTCTTTTCTACACATGGATTTAAATAGCCCCGGTGCTGAGGTAAATACATTGCGGAAACTATGGCCAAGGATCGTGGTGGGTGGTTTTATAATATTCGATGATTATGGCTGGAAAGTATTTGCAAAACAGAAAGAGGCAGAGGATCAGTTTGCCTCAGAGCACGGACTTTCCATATTGGAATTGCCGACTGGACAAGGGCTATTGTTAAAAAAAGAACTCTAAAAATATAAGCTTTGTATGTTTAAAAGAGCATTTCTACTGACATCACTACCCAAAAGCGGGACAATTTATTTGCAAAACTGGATCCAGCTGATGCTGATGAATCATGCACCTAAGACAAATGATCCATCAGTAATAATTAATCCACCGGTGATAAATATAGGAGCCTCAACTTTTCCAGAAGATATTTTAGACCTTTCAAAAATATTAGATATTCTGGAAAAAAAAGGCGTAGGAATAGGACACTTTAATTGTTCACCGCAAAACATCCAAGTTATTGAGGAATTGAAAATACCAGTGATTGTTCATACTCGCGACCCACGTTCTAGTCTTTTGTCATGGATTCACCACAGCATAAGACTAATAAAAGAAGGGCAGAAGGTGCAGCTGTTAAGAAATACCCCAAACCCGCCAATTGCATTGTTTGAGGAATCATTAGCCAACATAATTAATTGGCATCTTGACAATTATCTACCTGGTCAATGTCAATGGATAACCGAATGGAAGAAATACGCACCAAGGAATCCGCTTATCTTGTTAAAGACCTTTTGTGAATTGAAAGAAAATCCAAAGAAATATATTGCTAGCATCTGCGAATTTGTTGAAACAAATGATGAAATAATACTGGAACCGCCGAACCCAAAAGATGGAGTCCATTTTCGCAAGGGATTAGTCGATGAATGGAAAGATATTTTTTCAGAACCCCAAAAAGAAAAAGCGAATCAAATACTAAAAAAGTTTTCCATCAGTTGAGCCATGGATTTTATCAACTTGGATCATAGAATCGCCTTGATGAATAGCGGGATTCAATAAATACTAAAAATATGGGAATGGGATTCCAAGATTTATCTTACTTGCTAAGGTTAAAACAAAATAAGAGTTTGGATGATCTTAATTGTGTGTGTGATATTGGGGCCTCACAATTATATCTGGTAGATCAAGAGAATTATCTTGAATCGTTTATGAATACGGTAAAGAAGCGTACAACTTTTCAACTCCTATCCAAAAACGATTTGCAAAAGTTAGCCAATCTTGGTCACGCAAAAAAAATGTGGGAGCGTATGGGATATGATTATATTTGTGTAGACACAAGCAACGAGGTTGAAGCTTTGAATCTTGATTTAAACTTTGACGAAGTCCCTGCCGAGCGGCGCGGATGCGCACAACTGGTAATGAACATGGGTACTACCGAACACGTGGCCAATCAAATTCAGGCGTTCAAAATTATTCACGATTTTACTGCTGTTGATGGTTTGATGTATCACAATGTCCCTTTTCAGGGATATCAAACGCATGGTCTGATAAATTATACACCAAAATTTTTCTGGATGTTATGTCGCAGCAACAATTACGAGTTTTTGGACTTCTCCATTCAGGCATCACCGAAAAGTGAAGGAATACATCCCGATATTCTGCTTTCGATTGAGCAAACAAAAAACAAATGGGAAACCAATAATTTTCAAACTACAACTTCTGGAATCAGAGTTCTTTTGAAGAAAAAAAACTCGCAGAGCTTTGTACCTCCTTTTGATGGTCATGTGGCTAGCGAAAAAAATGGAATCCCTAAATCATACTATGAAATATTTAAAAAATAAAACTTTTCTTAAAATAGTTTTATTTTTATCTGCATTCGCATGTACATTAGTTTTTGCTGAATATAGCGCCAACCTTTTTTCTTTTAAACGAACACATAAAAACTTAATTTTTACAATTTGTTATAGACCATATTTGGGGTTTATAAATAGTCCAAAAAAAGAAGGCAAATATACAATTCTTAATCAGTTTTCGGATCAAATAATTGAAGGATACCGGACGACAAATAATTGGGGTTTTCGAGAAGATGTTGATTATTCTTATTTCTTAAAAAAACCTGAAGGGACCAAGGTAATTCTTATTCTGGGCGGTTCGGCTGTAGGCGGTGCCGGGAGCACTTCTGATAACTTGGTAATCGATGCTGCGTTGGAACGAAAATTAAATGAAAATCCCAAGACAAAATTCGTTGTTTACAACTTTGGAAATGGTGGCTGGGTCTCTTTTCAGGAAATTCTTGGGGTAATTCTTTTTGGTTTTTATTTAGACCCTGATTTTATTATTTTAATGAATGGTAGAAACGATGTAGCTGTCGGAATAGACTCCAGAGAAGGGCCCCTGGCCTTCAAGCATAATGCGGTAATAGAAAGCTATCTAAAAGGTTATTTAGAATACGGAATGAATACTAGCTTTTTGCGGGGAGAATTAGAAAACTGGATAATCAAAAAATCAAAATTATATCAAATGCTTTCTGGCAAGCAGTATATTCCAAAAATACAAAACACGTTTCAAAAGAATGAAACAAGGTACGTAGGTATTAAAACATCTTGGTCAGACCTCGATATAATAATTAATCTTTATACTAAAAACATCGAAATATTAGAAAAGCTGTTTCCGAGGACCAAAATTATTGCCTCACTGCAACCTCTTTGTCATCAAAAACGAGAAATATTTAAGAAGGTTTCGGCTGATGAAATTCATGAGCAAACCCAAAAAGGATCAGATATTACTTACCATACCGCAATAAGATACTTTTATACTAATCTAATTGGGAAGCAAACGCCGTCCGGGACAAAGGTAATTTATGCCGGCGAAGCCTTGCCAGCCGAATTTGATCCCCAGAAGTACTTTCTTGATGAGGCTCATTTGACTGATGCTGGCGTGGAACTTGTTGCCGACTACTATAAAAAGATAATTTTATCTTATGAAAAGAAGTAATCTTAAATCTAAAGAAAAACAGTACCAGTTCATGATTGAGCAAACAAATCAGATGGGGGCCTTTACCATGAGTATCCGTGCCAGCACCATGTGGAGAATCGACCCGAAACTTCTTTTGTTCACGTTGGCCAGACACAAATTTGTGGCAAAAATGTTTTCAGGGTTTGATCGGGTTCTTGAGGTGGGTTGTGGAGACGCCTTCGCTAGCAGGCTTTTGCATCCTGAATTGAAGGAGATTCACTCCATTGATTTCGATCCTGTTTTTATCAATGATGCACAAAAGCGGGTTGAGCCGGGATGGCCAGTGACACTCGCCGTTCATGATATTCTCAAGGACGGTCCATATACAAAGGGTGGTCGATTTGATGGCGCATTTTCGCTCGATGTTGTTGAGCATATTCCTGCAAAACAGGAGGATCTCTATGTTTGTAACATTGCCAGAAGCCTGACTCCTAATGGGGTGTTTATCTGTGGGTCACCTTCCATCGAATCCCAGCTCTACGCATCACCTCAAAGCAAGGAGGGGCATATTAACTGCAAGTCAGGTAAGGCGCTGCAATCCCTTCTTAAAAAACACTTTCATAATGCATTCCTTTTTGGGATGAACGACGAGGTTCTCCATACGGGTTTTACTCCGATGTGCCACTATCTCTTTGTTATGGCGGTTGGACCTAAAGTTTGAGGAGAGGCGAGCCGGCTGGGTATGGCACGATCCATCGGCCAAGGCGGCTCTTAAATCGGGCCTCCAGCTTGTACATCCATTCCGGGTGGGCAAAGGCAATGGGTAAGATATTGAAGGCTTTTGAGTTGCACAGTAACTCCTCAGAGGACACTACTCGGCAAAGCTGGGGACAAGATGCATAAAGACCGGTTTTGCCCGGGTCATCGTCTACCAAGATGGAGACATGTGGCCCAGCCCCAGAAAAAATTAGGTAATTGATTTGTGGGTGGCCTGCTCCAATGGCGAATAGAGGTAGTTCCGGGCTTTTGGATAACTCACTTGTGACATGGTTTCTAACGCAATCCACCCAAGCGGGGAACTTCGAAACCAGATGCAACCGGGGGTTGGGATCCGGGATTGGGAAAGGCGTGGAGCCAACGGCTTTGCTCCCGATCCAGGCACACAGGTTGACTGCATCACGGTTCGTTTGCCGCGTTAGTTTGAATCTAGAAAATCTAGAAGTTTGAGCCAATTGAGCCAAGGTTTCACCGAAAAAGTAATTTTCGTGCTCATCCCAAATTTCATGGATACGACCCGCTCCAAACAGCGTTTGGCTGTCGGGACACTCCAGGTAAAGACTGCCTTCCGGCGCCAACAACCTCCTTGTGGCCTCCAAAAAGGAAAGCGGATCAGGCACGTGTTCCAACGTATGCCGGCAGACAATCAGTGCGGCGGGCCCATGTTCATCCAAGATTTTTTCAGCGAGCGACATTCCGAAATAATTCGCCATCACCTTGATTCCTGTGGCCTGGGCACCCGCAGCAAGGGTGGGAGATGGTTCCACGCCCAAAAGGCGCGAAAACCCTCCCTTTCGCAATTCTCGGAGAAAAGCGCCCTCATTGCAGCCGATTTCCACCACCAGTCCAT
>Ga0172372_10007651_pt1 | contig 14459 bp, 2 predicted proteins | sample LakKiv5m_2_FD_114544 | JGI IMG/M metagenome (GOLD analysis project Ga0172372, IMG submission 114544) | Freshwater microbial communities from Kabuno Bay, South-Kivu, Congo - kab_092012_9.5m | ecosystem: Environmental > Aquatic > Freshwater > Lake | place: Democratic Republic of the Congo...
GGGGGCAGGCCCAGTTTGCGGGGGTTCAAAGGGGGTTTTGCCCCCTTGGCGGGGTTGGGTGCGCAGCACCCACATTTATATCCCCACCCCAAACCTCCCCAGAGGGGAGGGAGTAAGAGTTAGATTCTGGGGATCTTCGATCCCCAGACCCCAGACCAGGGGCGAAGCCCCTGGACCCCCAAAGCAACGGGCGAAGCCCCTGGACCCCCAAAGCAAGGGGCGAAGCCCCTGGAACCCCAAAGAATAGGGAATTTTCAGGGGCTTTGCCCCGAGGGGGGGCAGGCCCATTTTAGGGGGGGGCAAAGGGGGCTTTGCCCCCTTGGCGGGCGTGGGTGCGCAGCACCCACTAATTAATTGGTTCAGGGGGGAGTGTGAGGGGGGAACCCCCTCACATTAAAATAAATATACCATTATCTCCCTCCACTTTGGGGAGGGTCGAGGTGGGGCGTAATCATTACCCCCCCCCTGCAATATCTTCCAATAAATTACGCTCTCTTTCACTGTTTTTCTGAACAATTTGAGCCTGTTTTGCAAGATTAGAACTGGCTAGTTTACTTTGTTTTGCGGCAAGACTGATCTGTTCTAATTCATTATGGTGTATGGCATTTTGTATCGCCAATTGTCGAGCCTCATGATTGCTTTGTTTGGTTTGCCCATCTAAAAAAGATCTGACATCGCTTAGATTTGTTTTAGTAGCTGGTTCATATGGAGCAGAAGGGTTCCCAAGATAAGATGGGCTAAAGGGTGGCTGAAACGAAATACACCTTGATTCCCCCTCATTTCTATACTCAACCCATTTATTAAGAATTAATTTGCTTCCAACCCCCAAATGTTGGTTTATTTCAGTGTTAGTATAAAAATCAGCTAAGGTCGTCGGTTTGTTAGATTGGATGATTCGGTGCTGTTTATACTTGGCATTTCGCTTTACAACCTCAAATAAAATACTGACTTTTTGTTCGTCGCTCAATTTAGCAGTATTCGCTCTGCCACATAATACCTCAGTAAGTCGTTCTTGATCGGTTGACGTTAAGTTCGGATTTAACGGGGAAGATTGATCGATTTTGGCTAACGAGTGAATCAGGGTTTTATACGGATCCTCGACTCTGCAACATGGAAAACAACCACTATATTGGGTCGGACCCATGGCTCGAATAAGCTTGTCAACTGTCATGCAAATAACCTCATTAATAATTAAAATGGCTTGGAAATAATATAGAGTGAAGAAATATAAGTATAGAATCTTGAATCATTCTTGTAAAGAATGGAGCCCGATTAATCGATATAAGGGGCTATGATGATAGCCATCTTTTAATCCATCACGTTGAGCTTGCAATATCTTTTCCTCAAATACACGCTTAGCGCTATCTGACATCTTGCCAATAACCTCATTAACCACTCTTTCCCAATGAGTCTCTGCTGATAAATCATTGGTTTTTAACCATCTCATTGAAACATCCGAATGAATACCACACTCCCCGTTGATAATGGATAGAAATACCCATAATCGCTGATGCTCACTTAATGTTAAAGGCGGTTTGTATAAATGAAGGGGGGCATCCTCTGGGTTATGCCACTGCAACACATGAATCGGGTATCGAGAGTTTTGATAGGCCGCTCGTATTTTTACTGCTTCCTCTCCTGTTATAACCAACACACATGGCTGGCTGTTTAATTGACACCACACATACTCTTGAATAGGACGAATGAGCGGGGATGGCCCCCCACGACCCGTTTTACTGGCATTTCGGGCATTGGGGCTAAATAATACCTGACTAAACCCATCTGGCCATCCCATGCTACTGGCTCGTCTTGCATTAATTGCAATATCCCAATTGCCTCCTTCTAATTGACTGCACGACCAGTCAGACTCAATTAAGGCAGTATGCCCCTTGTTTTGCGGTGTGTTGGTAACAGTTGATTTTTGCATTTGCTGAACATGAGTACGGGCATGTTGCCGCATTTGCAGGGCTCCGTTGTGCCTGCCATTTGTAATGTTTCCACTGTGGGATAGTAGGGTCTCCACCTTGACGAGTTTGCTGGTGTCGACTACCCATGCTTTGGATTCGGCTGCCTTGTATCGACTCTCTTTTAAGGAGCTGGCTTCTCCATCCCGACAAGCCGATTGCCACATGCTCCATCCATATACATCAATTGGCGTTAAGTCAGATTCAGATTGGCCAGACCAGGTGGCGATCTCTTTTTTGATGCGTTCGGACACCCATAATTCCACGCTTTGCCCTTGTCCTAATTGTCGTAACCGCATGGCTGCCTGCGTAAGGCGATCATTTGCCAATCGGTCTCCCACGGTTAAGATGCCTCTGCCCAAAGGTGGGAATTGACGGTCAGTGCCACGCGTTCGGATATCATTTACATACGTAATAATCTGATCTGGCTTATAATCTGAGTCAGAAAAGGGATGGGGGATGTCGCTATCACGACGCATTAATAACACCTCTCCGCTTTCCCCAAAAAACACCACCCCCTGAAAACCATTGCGTTGAATACCACGACTTAATTTGGTCGCTACCGTCTGATTGGAACAGCCGGTAATAAGGGCCCCAGCATCCAATACACAAGTGAGCCGATTATCGGCATTAAATTCATGGGTTAATGCCTCTATTAGGGCCATGCTGTTAGATGGAACAATATCATTGCGTAAGGAAACAATCGCCGGATTGGCAAATAATCGCAAAGTCAAGACATCCGTCTCAGCCAAATCAGGCAACCCTTCAAAAGCCACTGTACTAGGCAATGCCGCCGTCGTGGTTCCAGAAAAGCCAATAACGGCCTGATTCTGTCTCAGAAATGTAAGCGTGGTACCATCCGCCGATAATTTGCTCTCAAATTCAGTAATATTGGCCAATGCAATGTGGGTAATGAAGGTCTTGATGACAATTGGCTTTTTGCCTAACTGAGAATGAAGTGTCATGGCTTGGGTCTCGTCTGCCACGTTCACTTCCTCCCATTCTTTAATGGCACATTCGGTGCCATCAATCCATTTGGCCCACCAGACCCTGGCATCATAGGGACGATCAGTTGCCAATCGCATGAGCGCCATCCAGTGGGTAAACAAGAGGCCTGAGTGATAATAGGCCAAAATACTGAGTCCAATGCGAACGTCTGTATGCTCAAATATCGCATTAATGAGGGGGGTGTCCTTACCTTCATATGGGATTGCCATGTGGGCATCATAGGGGTTATTGATGCATAATCCATATTCGACTTGGGGACGCAATGATAATACATGGTGTGATAATTGAGGGTTTCGCCACCGATCAATGGCCTTGGATAGGGAGGTGGAATGCCCTTTTATTAACATGGGCGTATTGGGGTCCCATTTGGGCAACTCAAGTCCAAATTTCTGACTGATGAGTCGATCAATGTCATCGGTGGGTAGTTGATGGGGAATGACACCCCATTTGCACGCCAACTCATGAAAGATAGTCAAAGGAACCATTACCCGAGCGTCTAAATCTTGAATCGGTTTTCGATCCCCCCATGTAAAATTCATTTCCTTGGTTAGGTTTAGGGTGTCGTCTACTTCATCAATAATAATATGATCAATGCGTTGTTGAATGGATCGCAAGAATTGTATGGATAAGAGGTCATTTATTAGAATGGCCTCTTCTAAACTTAAGCGAAGTCCTAACGCCTCTTCCGGCGTGGTGAGTATGACCAATGGCTCATTAGGGTGGCTATCCAACTGCCGCTGTACTTCATCTCGGGTTTGGGGTAGGCATTTGCTTAACGTGTCTCGGGTAATGGGTAGTCTGAGTACTTTTACATTGGTTAGCGGGGCCAACCGGTTTTTAATCAATTGGGTGACATCATTTAGCAGTGGGGCCGGAACCACCACTTGGGCTAATTTTTTTTTGCTAATTAATTTTAAAAGCAATACCATTAAAATAATGGATGACTTCCCTTCCCCCATATTCATTTGGGTTACCACTTTGTTTTTTTCAAATAACCAATCAATCATATCGCGCTGGATGGATCGAATACTCAGGTTATTATACAAGTCAAATAAGGCATGCTCATCGTCGTTGTCTTTTTTGGGGAGTCGATCATGCGTTAATAAACGATAGAGATTGGCATTCGCCGTTTTGAATACCATGGAATCGGTGTCCGAATGCTGTTTCAGTTCTATCAATCTCTCAACCCCTTTAATACACCGATCCGTATGGCGTAGCAAGTTTTGAACCTCTATTAATACCCGAATCAAGGGCTCAATCACCCGCTTATAATCCTCTTCAGGTATAAAGGGGTTAATGTGGCTTAATAAGCTAGGGGTTAATAACCGCATGTAGACCGTCTTTAACATAAAGGGGTGACTGCCATGGGCGCGCTTCATTTGAAATCGCCACCCTTGTGGGTTGTTAACACTACGACACAACACCTCTTCTAACGCAACCACCAGTTTTTTTTCATGCGGTTTCCAGGCTGTTTGAATCTCACCCAAATCTAATAACAGACTGTCTAACTGATCAGATAAAGACGGGGTTTCGATTATTTTCAATTGACCCCATTGCTCCCTTAAGTTGCCTACCCACTGATCAACCAAGGATTTTTGATCGTAAGAATGGGTGGGCATGCGTAATGGGAATTCACTTTTCTCGCTAATTTGGATAATCGGCAAGGATTTCAGTAAGCCGGGTAATACCCCATGGCAATGGATTTTAATGTCGTGGGCCATGTTTTGAATGGTGCTGGCCACGCTTAACCCCCTGTTTTTTAAAATCATTTCTAGAGTCGCTGTAATGGGTGCTGTATATTCGGTGGATGGCAATACTTGGGTTTCTGTTTTGGATAGGCGTGATTGACCAGCTCGAGATGGAATCGCTAGGGGATTTGTATGGTGGTGGCAATCGGCAGTGCGATGCTGGGGTGGTTGTTCCAGACAAGGTGCATACTTAATCGCCAAGGTTGCCACGATATTTAATAATTCCCATACCAAGCTGGCTTGCTTAGCTCGAGTAATCAAGCGTGCCCATAACGGATCAATATATTCTTTTGATGAGGGTGGCAATTCTTGATGCCAATCACGTACAGCATTTAAAGGAAAGTTAGATAAAGACAGGTGTTCTTCTTTAATAGCGCGCTGCCCCCCAATCGTGGAACTTAGATGGTTTAATGCCAGTTCTAAGGTAGGGGCAAACCGTTCATTAATTAAGTGGGCTCGTATATTGGGGTATTTATGAATATGATAGATAGCAATATTGTCTTCGATTACTTTTCGATAGGGGTCCAAACGGTGCCAGTCTTGTGGGGCGTGGCAATGGGTGAGTGACATACACATGGCCCACAATAATAGGTCCTCTTTTTTCTTGAGATGGGAACCACTTGCCCATAAACTATCTCGAAGGTGATGTCGGTTAGTTGGGTCACACGTTTGAATTTGATTCAACCAAGACCACAATACCTCACTCACGGCAATTGTATTATCAAGTGGCAGATAAGGGGTATCGCAATTTGGATCCAATGGTTCCAAAATGTGAACAGATCCACCCACATTTAACTTCTCTCCATCACTCAGGGGGCCGTATATAAGCGAGGGGTTTTGTTTAAATTCTAATAATATGGCATTAAGTAAAAAAGGTTGGGGTTGTGCTGGGGCAAGTTCGGGTGGGGGGATTCGCTCCCATTCGATCGCGCTGAGATGGCAAAGATGCGGTATGCGATGCTGGGACTTCATATATCGACTGATATCCTCATGCTGGGGAGTTAGCGCATACGTGTGACTGGAGGAAAAACCGGTTAGGGCCGAACTTAAATTGAGTAGAGCCATGATTTTAAGACGAATTGCGCAGGCATTTCGGTGGGGATTATTAATAGTAAGCATGGATTTTAATCGATTAAGTTCTGTCTCAACAAATGGAATCGATGGTTGGCAAGTGTCCAGTAATAAAGCTGTCATTTCATACCCATTCAGTTGGGTATAGGGATTGGGGGTTAAGTTGGCACTCAGATAAAACAAATGGGCCAATACCAATCTCCCCAGTATGCTATCCGAATCAAACTGGCGTGAGACAGGGTTGAAATAACCCACTATGTAAGCAGGTTGAGGGGGAACATCATCATCATAAGTAATGGAAGTCAGTGTCTCAGAGGATGTACTATCACAATATAGATTTCGGGTTGAAATAACGAGCTTAAAGGGAACCTCTTCCAATTTTTCTGGATTTTGATTCTCAGGTGCCACCAAGCATAGGTAATGACTAAACCCAACCCAAATGGGGGGATGCATCGTTTGTAACAATTCGGCGTTTCCCAATTCGGGGCAATAGGGAACGGGGTTCGGAGTAGTGAGTGTGTCTTTTGGGCGGATTAGCCTGAGCCCCAAACGCAAAAATCGCAATTCCCAATTCTTGTCATTTTGGAGCAACATGGTGTGGTTATGGGGTTCAAAACTGGATAAATCTTGAATGCTAGATTCATATTGGTATTCGTGTAATGGCAATACGCTTCCCGATTCTTTATGGGTAATCTCGATTTCTTGCCCCTCATGAATAGGGGTGGGGTTGATGGATTGAATCCCCAATCGATTGGATTCCAAATGAATTTTACGGTCGCCTTGCCATATTTTACCCGTTGGGTCGTGAAGCCAAGCTGGAAATTGACATTCGCCAATCCAAGATGGGATTAACAGGCCTTTTGTTTCTTCCTTAATAATTAGTTGCTGAGAGGTGGGTAATAGTATATCTCTAAAATATGCATATGTTTCGCCTCTAACTGTAGGGTATTCGGGTCCTAAAAAATAGATTTGATGACATGCCATAATGGTGCGTTTAATCCACGTTTGTCCATATGGTAACCACTGCCTGATCCATTGAATGTTCATCCCTCTACCTTCGTATTCCAAAATGAGGGGCATCCGATTTTTTGGTGAATTTCTTTCAACCAGCCAAGCCGAGTCTTCTTGACTGGATTGGTAACGATAGAAGAGTAGGGGAGAAGCAAGGTGGTTTTGACTAATCCAAGAATTAATTAAAATGATTTCATCCGTATCGATTGCGGTAGCCGGAATGTTGCTACGATTGATCATTAGTGTATCGCGGGTAACCTTGAAATCAAGGTTATGGTCAACCAATGCAATTTTGTACCTTGGGCCTGACGGATTATCCTGAGGCTGTCCATAATACCAGTTATCAACTAGATGCCAATCATGCGGGGTGGTGGGTCGAATGGCTTGGTAGTCGGGGTGTTCTAAAATATGACTGGGAAGTTTGTCAATGGGCACCCCATTACGGTAGACCATGCCGGTACTGGTATCGACATGCCACTTGCCGCCTTGATCGGAGTTTTCCCATAAATAGGGATTGTTTTTTGTTGCGACCCAATTAGAATCTAAAATTGAAATATTTCGCTGTAATAACGCCTCAGATAAATGCTGATGGGCAAATGGATTTGTGCGATCCAGATGAGCCCAGATAATGGTATGACAGGTATGGATAACCGCTTTTTGACATTTGGCAATGTCAACCAAGCTTTTATCGTTCTCATCGTTAATCTCAGTCATGGTGTCGGAGGGACAATATAAGGTTTTTTCTTGACTAAGGGCTTGTCGCCACAATAGTAACCCCGCGAACCAATGGGCCAAATGGGTGGGGTCTTGATCAAATTGGTAGGTCAACATCCAATGAGAGAGTATAATCCCAGATCGGCTAAAATGCTGGGTGTCTTTGGCCCACTTGATTAAGGTGTCACGAATGGATTGGATGTGAGTTGCCACAGTATCTTTAACAAAGGAAGAAGCATCGGCGTTCCGTTGTATTTGGGAAAGTATACTGGCAATCCAAGCCAATCCCGCACTACATAAAGGGCCTTTTTTGGTTAATAAAGTGGCCTGAATGGCCAGTTGGGTTGTCAATTGATCGGCATGCGGGCCCATGGTGGGGTTATTAGACAACCAGTCACGCAATGCAGCACCAATGGCCATTCGATGAGACAATTGTTCCAATTGAACACTGCGTGATGCCAATAATCCCGTCATCCGACTGGCCCACGTCACGCCATGATGATGGATTAAGGCGGTTTTGTTTTGAGCCATATTTAAATGTAAATAAAGTGAGGTTGGCATGTGTGGAATAGAATGTGGTGGCTTTTGATGGGTAGTGACCACCGCATGGTTGTCCGTATCATCGCGATGATAAATGAGCGCTTCTAATTCGGGAAGATACCCAGTGGATGGATTCTCTAATTCAAAAAAATAGTCGTAAATATAAAATAGTTCTCTAAGGTTACGAAAAGGGATGGGTAAGTCCCTACCTCCTTTGAATCCGGAATTAAATAGATTGGGGTGTCTCGTGACACGATCAATGGCTTTATCAAAGGGGCAATAATGGGGATGATCCGGTGTAATGCTGTGTTGGGTTATGATAGAAGAGAGCTCATATCTCGAGTCAATGAATGGTGTCTTATGCTGATGCGTTTGAATAAAGTCTTTACAGGTATTGGCAACCTGAATCCAATCGGGATCCGATACCCGAAACACCCACGTCTTCCACTCATCCTTGATATAAAACCCCGTATCACTCAACCCTTTTTTAATGCGGGTGTCGTTGCAAACTGCTTGGTATCCAGCCTGAGCCAAGGTCATGAACGCAAGCCCAATTTGATTCCAGGATATAGGGTGCCACATGGCATACGAGGGAATCATGGTCTCAGATTGGTTATTGACGATATACTTTAGAAAGAGGCCCATTGAGATAAGGTGAGACATAAATTCGTCGTGCTCAATTTCACTAGACGATTCTGTGGGAATGTCTAAGCCGTCGATAATACGCTGGTTAATGGCTTGTAGCAGTTGATATTGGATCATAAGTTTATCTTTGGTGTACCCAAATTTAGCAATGCTTTGGCAAAGCTCAGCTAGGGTGGCCTGTAAAAATGAGGTGTGGGAGGGTAGTGCTTGCGGAACATCCGATGGGGTTGGCACTTGGATATAGAGGAATGGGAGTCTCATAATCTCGGAGTGGGGAGGCTTGTTGAATTGGCAACCCATGGCCTGATTAATGGGCAACGCTATTGCTTGTTTGAGTGTCTTAGTGAGCCGAATGGTGTGGGTTATTAGTGTGGAGGAAAAACCAGATGCTTCGGGATGGGTGTCTAAATACTTGAGGCAACGAGATGTTAATTCATGTTGCAATTCAGCAATAAGGGGCGAACCCCCCAACCATTGACTAGAACATGTAAGGACATCCTTTGTGGTGGCCGCGTCGTCAGCTAGTTGTTTGCTTACATCTTCAGCCACCCCCAAAAAAAGAAGACACATGAATTGTGTGTATTGAGCAGGGGTTTCCTTAGAAAGATGGAAGGCAAGTAGGGTCATGCCGCCAAATAGTTGGAATGCACTGCTAAGGGATCCCCTTCCCAAGGATTTGTAAAAGCCGGGGGTGGGCTCCACGGTTTTGCCAGGTACTTGTGACCACATGGCATTGTAAAATACCCAGTTTGAGATGGGTTGGGTATGATTTTGTGCAGTCAGTAGATTGATCCACCAGTTGGGAGGTGAATCGGGCAGGGGGCCATCGATTTCTCGTCCTGCCCACGGGATAACTTGTGTAACCCTTGAAACCTCTTCCTTATTACGATGAATGGGGGTATGGCGAGTATGATGGATGAATGAAGGTGCTTGGGGATCCACGCAATATAGGGTCCATGTGTTGCGTGAAGGCCGGTTTGCAATCAGGGCAACATATGAGGCTTTTGGGAAGGCAGACTGACTAAGAATGAGTTTGCCAATGCCAAGTAAACATGATCCCCCCTCAGAAAGTCTGGTGAAACAGTACCAATGATCAATTGGGGATAACGACTGGTTGCTTTGTAACCAGTCGATGGCCAATTTGGGGCCATTTGCGGTTAGTTTGAATGATTGATGCATGTTGGGATCAAATAGGGTGTCGACCATGCCCACCAACCAGTTTGTGAGGTGTTCAGGTGAGGCGACGGGGCCAGTCGAGGATTCACCATAAATTGAATTGCCAACCATACATGCCAATTGCTGGGGATTAATTCGGCTAGAAGGCGTTGGAAAGGTGAATTTTTCATTTTGTTTTAGAGTGGATACTTTGGTGTAGGCCGCTTGTTCAGCAGATCCGATTTTATCTTCAAGTTGATTGAGCAAGTATCCAATTAAAACTTGTCGTTGCTCATTCTTTTTGGATTCGGTGAGACTGTTCACATCCAAGCTTAAGCATTCAATTAAGTAATTAAACAGCTCACAAGCCACCGGAGACTTATTTCTGAGTCCCAATAATAACGGGTCAAGGCAGGAGGGGTTTTCGAAAAAAGACAACATTTTTAATAGGCGATCCATGACAGGTGGCGATAGTATACGTCTGATCGATGGGGGGGCATCTATTAAGTTTGATAACCAGTTGGGAGGCAACGTTGAATGGGTATTTAAATAAAGGTCTACACAGGAACTGGGTAGATGAGGAGGGGGAATCGCACGGGACCACCAGCTGGTAACATACGGGTGGGTGGGGCTCAAAGAGTCAATTAGGGTGTTTAGATAGATGTCTTGATACCAATCGGATGTTTCTAGCGTGATTAAATGCGTGGGTGCGTGCTTGGCCAACCAACTAATCATGGCTCCATCGGCCATCATGGGGTCTTTTTGAATACGATCCGTTAATACTGAACTGGTCAGACTGTTAGGAAAGTCGTCCGATAACGCCAATAATTCGTGAGTGTCTAAATAGGGCGCCCATTGTTTGTATTGCCCAGGCCAATTTAGTAAACTTAACAGTTGAGGACGACAGTCGCGAATGCATTTTAATTGCAAGGGTGGACTCATTCTGACGATTAAGTTGCGAAGGGTTAAAAAGGAAATGTTGGGGTTTTCTTTTAAAATATTAAAAACGGAATTTAGTAGATCAGGGGGGCATGTTTTGGATATATCCGGTTGATCTATAATCCATGTGGCCCACTGTGTAGGGTCTGATTCTATCCAACTTTTATATGTATCCTCCGACACACTGTTTTGAATTTTAATACGGTTATCCGGCAATAAATTTTGTTTGCATCCCCAATACAATGCTTTTTTTAATGCAGTTGAGAACGCAGGGTTGGGTTGAATGATGCTTGCTATCACATCCTGAACGGGGCAATGAGCGGCTAACCTTTGAATTGACGCTTTATCAGGTTTGTTTATAAGTAGCCAATTTAAAATGTGGGTACGAGTCGATGCCTCTGCATGCTCACATACCCATGTTAATGTTGTTTGCCACCAACTTGCGTCTTTGCGGGATGCATGACATTCGATCAGTTTGATTATTGCGGCATCTTTTTTTTCTGTCGTATCGGATTGCAATTGTATCGCCAATTGGGCAATAATAACTTGGTTGTCGCAAGCGGAAATCGCATCGGTTGGGTTTAATGTCAGCCAGCCTTTCCAAACACACACAAGGTTGGATTGGGATAGTGCTTTGTTTTTTGATAATTGACGTAGTGAATTCTCATCTTTGTATTCAAGCAACTTCAAAACAATATTAGGGATACAGGGGCTACTATCACAGACGTCAATAGCGGACAAACGATCGGTTTCAATCCATTTCAGCCACCCTTGGGTTCGATCCCTTTCTTGCAATTCCCTTTTGCTTAATAAGGCCTTGATACGGTGTGTATTTTTTTCAAGAATGGCTTGATTTAATAAGTGGCACAATAGATCTGCTTGGGTACAATTAAGAATGCAGTCTGGCTCATTGTATGTCATCCAACTATTCCAATATGCTAGGTTTTCTCCTAGCCATCGAATGAGCGGGGTGTCCGGTCGGGTTTTGGCACAATCGATGACAGATGCATCCGTATTTAAATGGGTGTTAAATGTGGCTTGCGCAACCTCCGATAGAGGGCAATGTTGAATGACATCGTTATAAAACGTCTGGCCCCATTTCTCCCATAATTCTTGATTATCACCCAAGGCATGATTCAGTACGTCAGCCCATTTGAGGCTTGGGTGGTGGGTTTCAATTAGGGTTTTCCATGAGTTTTCAGGGAAGTGAGAACAGGAAAGTGAAGACAAAATCAACGGTTCCAATTGGGATTGTGGGAGTGTTTCGGCGGCTTTCCATAACACTAGTCTGGTTTTTTCACCGTTTAATAGATGTTCTAATAACTGATCAGTGACCCAATTATTTTTTTGCCATAATGCAAACATGTCCGCTTGATTTTTTAGCTGTACGCTAACATTTGTCTCATTTTCGGTTTGTAGGAGCCATTCTGTTGCAACATCGAGATGATTTTTTAGAAGATCATGTAGGTTGTGTGAATCCTTTGGTGCCTTAGCCCACCTGGATAGCCACCCCCACTCTTTGGCTACAAATGCCTTGTGGACGGATTGGGCAGCAAGTATGGTAGGGGTTTCAGAATGGTATTGGAATCCTTTAAGCAATCGCATATGGATATCATGCTCAACGGCACCACGGCGCAGGGTAAGGTTGTCTAAGTGGGTATCACTCGCAATCCAAGCATCAATTGCATCAATATAACGAGACGGCTTGAATGGATAATGATATAAAATGCTATTGTACCCCTTGAGCCAATCAATGTCATAAGGTCTAGCAGTGGGCCGTTCCAGTCGGTATCGAAGTTTTAATGCTTTTAACTGGTTTTTTTGGTGACAGGTATTCACCATGGCGTCCCATTCGGGGGTGCTATATAAAGGTAAAAACGGAAATTGGTTGAACTGACGTTGTGCGTCAAATGTCCCTTGAATAAGTGAAAAACACTTTGTTTTTAGACGATGGGATTGGATGAGTTTATGGGCTTCAATGACAATACAAACCCGTAATTGAGGATGCATGGGTGTTTTCAATGCCGATAAAACAACCGACTCCGAATTTGAAAAGCAAGATGATGATGTTGGCCATTCTCCTGAGCGGAGTTGCGTTAATAGAGTTAATGCGTTAGATGACGCAGATAGTGATTGGGGGACGCAGTCGGGGAAGTTGGTTTGCAGTTGAATCAAGCATCGATGAATGGATGGGGTATCCTCATCAATTCGGTCATTTGTTAGTACATCCAGCCAGATAGTGGGAATCTGGCTATTCATAATACGAATGAAGGATTCCCTTATGGCATGCTGATACAGACTCAGATTTGGAAGGTGATTTCTAAAGAATTCTTGTGTGTGGCGGTGCTGAATGAAAATGCTGTAATTAATCCAAGTAGTGAGTGCGTGATGGCATTCATCCGCAATAAATCCATAACGTAACAAGTGATCATGTTGGCTTAACCGGTCGCTGAGTTCACAAATGAGGGTCTCAACCCAAGATTGCATTAATTCGATTAAATGTTGAATTGGTTTAGGTAATGATGGACCCAAATGGGAGACAGACGCCAACCAAGTAAAGTATTTAGGAACAGTATGCGTTACCATCTGATTGAGATTTTCGAAGATAAAACCCAATGGTGCCACACCTGGCTGATAACGGGATAGCCGTTCATGCAGTATTTGAGATTGGATGATTACAGATTGTATCGTTTCGGGATCTTCTATTGGGTTGGGTTGGGTATGGGGCACTAGGCTGCTATCAACTTCAAGATGAATGGGTCGATTAGTGGTATGAATGAATTTCGAAAGAGGGGGGGTAGAATCGGGATAAACGTCCAATAACGGGTCGGCATTGCTACTCGGTGGTGCGGAGATGGAGGTATCATGCGGCATCTCGTCAATGGGGGATTGATGGATGTGAACAGAGAATATGCTGGGGTGATTGGGGGTAGTGTTGCTATGGGCGAGGGATGAATTGCAAGGGAGTTGGGGGGGTGTTAGGGGTCTAGACGGGGGTGGGTATCCCCCAGCATTTTGGGGGCAGTAGGGTGGGAATGATAATTCTACTGGATATCTAGATGAAATGGGGTTCATATAACCGTAGGCTCCTGAGTCCGATGAGAACAATTTGTATGCTTTAATAGGTGCTGCTCATGTAGGAGATATGAAAGATTAATAAAAAATTTGAAGTATTGGTATCGTACCAAAGGTTGGGGGTAGGCACAATATGTAAGGATGGTGGGCGCAACTGGTAGGTTCGGATCTGCTGGATTTTAAAGGGGCTTTCTTAAGGGGCTATGCCCCTTAAGAATCCCTCGGGTTTACGCCCAATTTACGGGGTTTAAAGGGGGCTTCGCCCCGAGGGAGGGCAGGCCCATTTTAGGGGGTTCAAAGGGGGCTTTGCCCCCTTGGCGGGGTTGGGTGCGCAGCACCCACATTTATATCCCCACCCCAACCCTCCCCAGAGGGGAGGGCGTAATAGAGTAGCGGGCACTGCGTGCCCGCACCCAGCCTTAAGGGCTCCGCCCTTAAGAATCCCGAGGGGGCACGCCCAATTTACGGGGTTCAGGGGTTCAAAGGGGGCTTTGCCCCGAGGGGGGGGGCAGGCCCATTTTAGGGGGTTCAAAGGGGGCTTTGCCCCCTTGGCGGGGTTGGGTGCGCAGCACCCACATTTATATCCCCA
>Ga0172372_10007652_pt1 | contig 14458 bp, 11 predicted proteins | sample LakKiv5m_2_FD_114544 | JGI IMG/M metagenome (GOLD analysis project Ga0172372, IMG submission 114544) | Freshwater microbial communities from Kabuno Bay, South-Kivu, Congo - kab_092012_9.5m | ecosystem: Environmental > Aquatic > Freshwater > Lake | place: Democratic Republic of the Congo...
CAAAGTTGTTGGAGGCGGGTGCCGGTAAAACCCTGTTTAGGCAGAGTGCCAATTTGTCTGGTCGTGAAGGTCGTGCGGCTTTGGCTAAGGTTTTGCAGGACATGGGTGCAGAAGCAAGTGTTGTGAAGAATGTTTTGGCTCGCGGCAAGTCTGCGGTTCCTCGCGAGTTGGCTGAAGAGTTGGGTTTGCCTCGTAACGGTTTGTACATGTTTGGTTCGCGTGTGCGTGTTCCGGGTTCTGGTGTTATTGGTGGCGCGTTGGAGCGTGGAGTTGTTGGTAGCCGCCTGTTTTTGACAAAGACAAAGTGGGGTACAAAACTGCAGTACATGTACACGCCGCGCGGTGTGAGCGGTGTGTATGGTGACGTCAGCAAAATTCGTGCAGATTTGGCTTCTGGTCGTTTGGATGACGAAACCGCGAATGCGATGCTTGCTGGTTTGAATGGAATCGAGTTGGGTCGCAGAGCGGGTGCCCGCGTTAGGGGCGATTATGTTCGTGGCGCGGCGCGTGCAATGGAAGACCAGCAGGCACAAAAATTTGATACAGAAATTCATCGTTTTATTGAAAGTGCCGATGACGCCGCGCTGACAGCGGAACAGCGGAAGGCTCGCAATCTTGCGCAGGGCGTGTTGGAAAGTGCGCGCGTAAACATTGATAGTGCGGGCAAGGTTGTTGATGACACTTTTGAGTTGAAGAATCCCGCACTCCAAGTTGATGAAGCAACTGGTGTTGTGACGAACAGGTATGTTCCGCATGTGTATTCTGACGATTTTTACAAATGGGCGGAACGCAATCCGCAGGACCCGTTCTTTCAGTTGATTGAACGCGAGGATGCGGTGAACGTGTTGGATATGCGCAACAGTTTGGCTCACCGTGGAATGAACAAGGGAACCAATTTTTTGGAGACGGACAAGGTTATCAAGTACGGGACAATTGAGGAATTGAACTCCTTGTGGCGTGAAACAACCGGACTTGATTTTGATTTGTTTGAAACGTCCATGTCCAAGATTTTGAGCAAGTATGCGCGCACGGTTGATTCTGCGCATTCTGTGTTTGCGTTTTTGGGTGAGTTGAAGAAAACAAACTTTTTGCGGATGATGGAACAGCAGGGTGTGATTGACCCCGATTATCTGCGTGCTATGGCGATACATCAGGACATGATGTTGAAGAATGTTGCAAAGTTGGCGGAAAAGAAGAAGAACGCTGCCGGAGCGTTGAGGGATGCGGTTGTTGAAATGTTTGACAACAATGTGCGGCGCGGGCCGATGGCGACGATGCGCCGTGTCGTGTCCGACACCGGCGAGGAAATCAGGCTTGCTACTGCTGCGGTAAAATCGGTTGACCAATCCGTTGCGCAAATAGAAGCCTTGTCCAAGACTTTGGATGAGATTGCGGTTGAAACTCAGGCAAAGATGGTTGAGTTGACGTCGGCTACGGTTGAGAAGAATGTTGTGATGGCGCACATGAACGACGTGATGCGGCGCGCCAGCGATGAGGCAACAAGTTTGGCGCGGCAGGCGCGCCAGTTGGCGCAAGACGCTGCTTCTGGTCGGCAGAGCGCGGAGGCGTTGGAGGAGCGTTTGGTTGATTTGCAAACCAATCTTTCTCGCGCTGATGCGGCATTTTCTAGGGCGAATGAAACGGTTGAGTACATGCGGGTGTACGGGGACGAGTTGGGTCCTGCGATGCAGAGGATTTATCAGACGATTCGGCAGCAAAGCAACGATGGGGATTTGCCTGCGATGTTGGCTGCGGGTGAGACGTTTGCCAAAACAGGTGATGAGGAGACGGACAGAATCATAGACATTTTGATGCGTCCGTTCAATCATCTTCCGTACAAGAACACGGTTGATTTGGACAACGAATGGTTGTCGTTGACGATGGATTCAAATGAGTCTTACGGGCGGGTGTTGCGGAGCATTCCGGGTGATGTTGGTGGTGATGTTGAGGGCGGAAGGGTTACGCGCAAGGGTATGGCGTATGAGCGTTCGGCTACGCGCAAGTTGACTCAGGACAATGTGAATGAGATAGTTGGTCGTGCCGCAACCGTTGGTGATAATCCGGAAAAGGTTGGGGACGCATTTTTCTTTATGACTGCCCGAATGTTGCGGTATGCGTTTGATGCCGCGGGTGGTGGCGACGCTGGTTTGGCTGCGCAAAAGGCTTTGGCTGACGAACTGTTGACTTTCGGACCGGGGGTGTCGTCGCGCGCGCGGGCATGGCAGGAGGCGAGCGGTGCGGTTGGCAGGATTGTTGAGCAGCGTAAGGTTTTGGAGGAGTTGGGTTCTCGCAGGGTGATGCGCGGTGGAGAGTACGAGAGGTACGAGCAAGCGGTGATAGATATTGCTGCGTTGGAAGAAAAATTGAAGGATGCTGGTACGTTTGTTGACGAGTATCCGACGGTTGGTGCAGCGTATGATTCTTTCAGGGTTGCGTTCAATCAGGCAAAGTCTGGTGGTTTGGAAGATGCCAGAACTTTTGCGTACAAGGCGATTGATTTGGTGGCGGTAGCCGCCGAAGCAGAGCCGTCTTTGCGTAGAAGCCCAAGTTGGATAACGTTGATGGCTCTTGCAAATGATTTTGAAAAAGCGGTTGCTGCTGGTAACACAGTAAAGAATACGGGTGCTTTGGATGCGCTTTACGCCAGATTTGTAAAAGAAGTTACCGACGCGTTTACTGACCCGGTTCAGGTTCAACGAGATGTTGAGTTGTTGAATTCTACGCGTCGTCGAGCCGCAGAGGCGATGTCGTTGGATAAAAGTTTCAATGATGCCAAAATGAATTTGGACATCAGCGTGAAGGATGCTGGTGTGAAAGTGGCGAATTATCAGTTGTTGCACGCTGCGGATATGGCGGTTGATGCGTTGACACGTTTGTTGCCGAACAACACTCCGACGGACACGTTGTGGCGTTTGGCTTTGTCTGGTGCCGCGCGTCAACAATTGGCGCACTTGGACAGGTTTGAGAAGGTAATTGTTCAGGGCAGGTCAATTCTGTCCACGATAAAAGACGAGGTGTACGGTGTCCCGTCGCATGAGCGAGCGGGACGGTTGGCGTATCTTGTTGAACAGTTGTCGCCGGATGACAAAGAAGCGTTGTATTCGGTAACGGGGGATTTGACGTTCATCACGGATACGGTTGGTCAGTCTCGTGGTATTCAGTATTATCGTCGTCACAATGGCGAATACGAGCGGGTATTGAACGACATTGTTACCCGACATCAAGGTCCGAATTGGAAACGTCAAACAGAAATTGAGGGTTTTGGCGGTTATGTAAAAGTGGAATCTCGCGCAAAGTATTATGATGCCGATTACGACAGAACCAGCGAGTCGTACAGCGGGAAAGCAGAGTTGGATGATGTTTCGTCACCAAATCAAGAGGAGGCTTTGGCGCGTAACAGGTTGTTGAAGGAGTCGGAGAATCGCATCAACAAGTTGCAAAGTTCAACACCCGACGCTTTGCGTCGGATGATTGATGATTTGGTTGAACGTGGCAGCATTGACGCAGAAACAAAGTCGCGTTTGTTGGATGAACTCGCAAATGCCGAACAGTTGGCGAATGCCGCAATGGCTCGTTCTCGTCCCAAGAGTGTTGCCGATTTGACAAAAGAGTTGGATGCCGCCAAAAAATCCAAGGATTTGGACAAGGCGGCAAAGGATGAGTTGGTGAAGAAACTTGAGTCTGAGTTGCGTTTTGCGCGGCAACGTGTTGATTTGCCGGAGCGTGTTGCCAAACGTGTTGCTGAGGGTGCGAGAAAAGACATGACCGATACTTACGGTTTGTCTCGCCAGTTTTGGTTGGCTACGCGCGTGGACAGGGGGGGTGCCAGTCGTGCTCCGCGTCAGATTGACGATTTCTTTACGCTTGCTTTTGGTGACGGTGAGATTCGGATTGGTTGGACTGGTGGTTCACGGAAACCTGTTTATCGTTACGGCGGAGACACGTCGGATGAGGTTCAGGCTTGGAATCCGTCAACGGGTGCAATGGAAACTGTGATGTTGCAGGATGTTTCCGAAGAAAGTTATGCGAGGCTTGTTGATACGACGATTGCTGCGGCTCGCGCAGAGAGGGCGAGAAAGATTGCGACCATTCGAGCCAAGCGTGGTACGCCGGAGTATTTGGAACAAAAGTTGGTGTACGACCTTGAGTATTATGATACGGAAATTCGGGACAGGGCTGGTTCGCTGAATACGGTTGGTGAGGTTGTTGACGCAGACAGGGCTCGGCGTTTGGTGAATGAGCGTCATGAGTTGTTGTTGGAGCAGCCGTTGTTGAAAGAGAATGTGTCAGTTTCTAGGACGGATGCTGAGCGCGCAATGGCGCAGGATTTGTTGCGTCGCAACGGCGCCAAGGTTGAGGCAATAGACAAAGAGTTGAATGACATGGAGAGGCGTGCTCGTCAACTTGTGCAACGTGGTGAGGGTAGCAGCGAGGTGATAACTCGTCGTGTTGAGGTTGAGGATTCTATTTTTGGTTCGGCGGCTAAACGTAACAACATTCGTATGCGAGAGTTGCGGATACTTGCGCAGGACCCGAGTGCGGCACCGGAGTATGGGTCGCTTGATTTTGGTTTGGAATCTTCGGTGACGTTGGGTGGGGATTTTGGTTTGGTGGAGCATTTGCGCAGCAAGATTCGGCAGTTGGAGGCTGCCGTAAAGGTTGTTGAGCAGGCAAAGAAGAAGGGTACGCAGGAGGCGATTGACAAGGCGAAGGCGCGGGCGCCGAAGCGGGTACAGCAGGCGGTTGAGGCTGCTGAGATGATTGCGAACAATCCTGTGTTGCGTAAACGGTTGGATGCGATTTTGTTGTTGGATAGCGCCGACCCCGCCAAGGCGGAGAAGGCGTATCGGGATTTGTTGATGCCCAAGAAGGTTGGTTGGTTGGGTGATTCTCGTTTGGGCAAGGAGGTGGATGAGTCTGGTGATTTGTTGCGTGGTGTGCCAACTATTGTGAAGAACAAGATAAATGCGGTTCGTCGTGCGGCGCGAAATCTGCGGGAGATTGAACGCAGTCCGGAATACACTGCCGCTTTGGAGCGTCAGTTCAAGAACGAATTTTTGAAGATTCTTGCCGCCGTTGACGTAAATAATCAGGAGTTGGAATTTGCCCAACATGTCTTTGACACTGCGGCTAGGGGGCGCATAAATCGTTTTTCTTCCCGCGATGTGAATGGTGTTGGAGATTTTTCTGCTGATGCAGAAGTTTATGTGATGAACGAACTTGGGTTTGACAACAAGATGGTTGACCGTTTGTTGGCGAACAAGGCTGGTGAGTACTATTTCACGGTGAACGGTTTGCGTGTCCGCGACCATGTGGCCCGCGATGTTGCCGTAACGGAACTGAATGGAAAGTTCCGTTACAAGGTTGAGACTTCCGAATCTTCTAGTGGTGTGAAGCAGTACAAGGTTGTGAACTTGGACAGTGGGGCTGTTTATCATTACGATGAGTTGCCTGCCGAGTTGATTACGGATACGGTGTTGGAAACTCGTGCACCGTTTTACACGTTGCCCGGTACGAATTTGAGTCCCACTGGTATGCGTGGACCTTTGGCTGGGGATTTGGCGAACGAGTTCAGGGAGTTTGCTGGTCGTCGTGGCGAGCGTGTGGTTTACAAACCGAACAGGGCTTTGCATGCGGCAGGTGAGGTTCCGTATCACGGTGATGAAACGTTTGCGGTTTATTCAACCGGTTCGGGGACGCAGCGTGTGTTCAAAATGTCGGAGATTGATGGTGTGGTGTCAAAAAATAGTGCCGATGCGACGGTGGTGACGTATCCGAGGGGTGAGGACCCGCTCGACCCGAGGAATGTGTTTGCTGGTATTCGTGATGATTTTGATTCTATTTATGAGCCGACCGCCAAGGTTCCGGATAGGAAGTCTGGTTTGTCGTATGATGCGGTTGAGGGTGATTTTGCTAGGGCGACGGAGGGTTTTGTTCGGGCGCGCAGTCAGAAGAGGTTGTCTCAGTTGCGTACGGCGCGGGAGAAGTTGGTTGCCGAGTTTGAGGTTCAGACGCGCAAACGTTCGGAGGCTGCTACTCAGGAGTTGAATGCTCGCACGTTTGATGCTCAGAGGGCTGCCCGTACTCGTCGCGCTGTGGCTGGTGACAGGCTGAATGATTTGCGTAAAGAAATTGATGCGTTGGACAAACAGATTCGTTCAACGAATCCTGTTGTCCGCATGAACACTTTGATGAATGCGTTTGATTTGATTCGTAAGGGCGACCCTGAGAATGGTGTTTTGCCGGGTTTGTTTCGTGACCCGACGATTTTGCGTCGTCTTGGTGTCAAGGTTGAAATGGACCCGCGTTCGGTGACAGATGAGCAGGCGTTGGAGGGTTTCAAGCGTTATGTGGAGAGTTTGAAGCGTGGCAGGTTGCGCGCCGGGAAGAACGAAGAGGTTATCAACGAGGTTGCGGCAAGCGAGTTGAAGCGTCGCAGGGACGTGTTGAAGCAGGCTTGGTCGGAATCGGAGTCTGGTTTGTTGCTGGCCCGCAAGGACATGGCGGAAAAAGTGATTGCTGCGAACAGGAAAGCGTTGCAGGAAATCATGGATGGCGGTCCGGGGGAGACGCTGTTGCGTACGTTGCGCGGACATCGGGAAGAGTTGGCTCGCGCTGAACGCGAGTTGGGTTTGGCGAACAAAGACTTGGCGCGAACAATAAAGCAAGTTCGCGGAAAGATTGAACCGGGTGAGGATGCTTCGGCTGCGGCTGAACGAATTGCTCAACAGATGGCTGAGCAGGCTTCGGCAAATCAAGTGTCTTTTGGTATGACTCGTGATGCAATCGAGGCGGCGAAGGTTGAGGCGCAGGCGTTGTTGAGGGAGCGTTGGTATCAGGATTCGTATCTTGAGCAGGCGAAGACAACGTTGTTGGGTGTTCGTTCTACTGTTGCTGCGCGTGAAAGTATTTTGGCTTCGTTGAAGCAGCAACAAAAAGTTGTTGAGCAGCAATTGGATGCGATTGGGAAATCTATGTCTGCGAATACTTTGACGGTGACGGAACACAAGCGTCTTGGTGCAGAGTTCAGAACGTTGAAGTTGAAGTTGGATGGGCGTGGCAAGGTGAAGGGTTTGAAGCAGAGGATTGCTGATGCTCAGGAGGAGATTGCGAAGTTGCATGAGCGGCGTTTGAAGGTTGAGGGTGAGATTGCCCAACATCGTTCTGCGTACGATGTTGGTTTCTATGCGCAGTTGACGAAAGATGATGCGGTGCGTCGCATGGAGTTGGTGAAACGGACGATGGACGATTTGAAAGAACTTCGCAAACAGGCCAAGGGGGTGAAAACAAAGGACGCGGGTTGGGAGGCGGATGTTGATGAGTTGGCGGAGGAGGTTCGCAAGATTATTGACCAGTTGAACGAGTTGCCGAAGGGTCCGGACACGGACAGGTTGGCTGCGGTGTTGACGGGTTATGCGGAGGCTAAGGCAAATTTGTTGAGGGCGCAAACCGCTTCGGAAGAGTTTGCGATAAACAGCGTCTTCGGTGCCCAAGCGCATTTGACTTTCAGAAACGTTCTGTCCGATGGTTGGGTTGAGTTGAGTGGTGTGAAAGGTGCCGGTAGTGGTGCGTTGGAAACTTTCGCAAATCTTGAGTTGAAAGAAAACATGCTTGAAATTTTCAACAACATGGGTCGTTTGCGTGACCCCGTGTTTGTGAAAGAGATGCAACGGTTCACGGGCAGGTACACGAGGTTCTTCCGAGCGTGGGCTTTGGCGACACCCGGTTATCATGTTCGCAATACGCTCACCAATGCGTTCATGATGGTGGCTGCTGGTGGTAAGCCGAGATTTTTGTCTGAGGGCGCCAAGGAGTGGGATGCTTTGTACAAGGCTGTCTACGAGGGCGGGCAGACGATTGACGATTACGTTGCGTCTATTCCTGACGCCGTTCGCCGCAAAGCGGTGAACGACGCATACGATGCGATGCTTGGTTCTGGTGTCGGCAACGCAGAAGAGATTGCGTTTGATATTGGTGGACGGTTTACGAACAATGCGTGGACGAAGTTGAACAGAAGGGTTGCGATTAGGATTGAGCAGCATTCGCGTTTCATGTTGGCGTATGACGGTATACGTCAGGGGTATGGTGTGAACGGTGCGCAGGCTCGGGTGCGCAAGTTCTTGTTTGACTACGAAGACATTTCGAAGTTGGATGCCTATGCGCGTAGTGTGATTCCGTTCTGGATGTGGACGAGCCGCAACTTCCCGTTGACGATTCAGAACATTTACATGAATCCGAAGCCTTACCAGTTTTACGGTAATTTGAAGCGTGCTTTGGAAGATGAGGACAAGACTGACCGTTTGCCGTTGTGGATGCGTGAGACTGGCGGGTTTGCTTTGGCTGGTACGGGTTTGGCGTTGACTCCGGACCTTGGTTTCAATCGTCAGGCTGCAGATGTGGCGATGCTTGCTGAACCTGCGCGGTTTGCTGCGAACGTGAATCCGTTGTTGCGTGTGCCTGTTGAGGTGGCGTTGGCGAACAAAACATTCTTCCGTAACAGACAGTTTGGTGAAGCACCTGTTCAGGTTCAGGGTGCTGTTGGCAATCTTGCGGCGTTGCTTGGCGCACCGCTTGGTTTGAGTCCTTCTAAGGGCGGTCAACAGTTTGCGAACGAGAAGTTGTTGTATGGGTTGACGAATATGTTGCCGCCGTTGAATCAGGCAGAACGTTTCATTCCGTCGCAGGATTATTATTCTGACAGGGGCAAGGTTTTTCCGTTCTTACAGTATTTGGGTGTTCCGGTGAAACCCGTAACTCCACAGATGCAAACATCAGAACTTGTTCGTAGAAGGCAGGAGTTGCAAAAACTTCTGCGTTCACAACCAAAGGTGGAACAATGACACAGTACACAGGTAACAGGGACGGGGACCACGGCAAAGCACGACCGGGGTTGCTGGAGTTCGTGAAGACGGTTGAGCAGATAACGGACGGTGCGTTGTGGAACAACGGCACCTACGCCAGCAGGAAGATGCGCGGCAAGGAGTCGTTGTCTGTCCACGCCACAGGTCGTGCAGTGGATTTGTCGTGGCGGAAACTAGGAACGAAGGGGCGACGCAACGGTCGTGCCGTTGCCCAATGGTTGTGCGATGTGTTCGTAGACAACGCTGAGACGCTTGGTGTGGAGTGCGTGTTGGATTACTGGCCCAAGCCGCATGGTCGCGGGTGGCGTTGTGACCGTGATGCGTGGCAGAACTACTCGAAGGCGACTATCGGGGGCGCGCCCGACGGGGACTGGCTGCACGTTGAGTTGTCGCCCCGTATGGCGGATAGTCCAACGCTGGTGAGGGAAGCGTGGTCGGATATTGCTCAGACGGGTGTGCTTGCCCAGATGCCGAATCCGAAACGGAAGAAAAATCAGGTTCAGGAAGATAAATAATCTTGTTCACCATCCCTGCCGGGATGTGTGACACCATGCCCACATCGTCTGCTTCGCTGGGTGTTTCGTCTTCGGGGAACCATGAGCCTGTGATGGAGATGTGACCTTCCAAGCAGTCTTCCCACAGGAAGCCGACTGATACGACATGGCATGGTTTCGGTTTGTACGCTTTGACGTTTATCCATCCGTTGTCTGAGTCGAATGCGTCGGTCCAATGTACGGCGACGAGTTTGGCTGGGAGTTTCATTCGTTGTCTCCTGTCAGATGTTCTTTCATGTTGACGATGAGGTGTTCCATGAATGATGAGATGCGCAACCATGCGTAGACATCTCCGTGTGTGGCTTTGTCCCAAGTTTTGCAGAGGTCAATGACGTCTTCTTTGGTTGCCGACATCATCATCGTGATGATGGTGCCGGCGTTTTGTTCAACGCGGTTTAGTTCGGCGTCCATCTTGTCGGCTTCGCGTTTGTCCATGAATTCGTAAATCCAGTCACCGTTGTTTGCTGACACGACTCTTCCTTTCGTTGTTATGAACGTAGATGGTGTTCTCAGATAAACCATTGACGGTGATGCCTTCGCCCACCTCAACGTCATCAAAATGCGCGCGCAGTATGCGTACAATTTTTGCCACATTGACCGCTCTATCAAATCCGATTGTTATCTGGCGAGAGTTCATTTGTTCCTCCGAGTTTCAATTTGAATGTGTCGTCAAGCACCATGAGTCCGATGACGCAGTAGCCGACGATGTCCTTGAGCGTATCAATGATTGTTTCGTCAACCTTCGGTACGACGGTGTGACCGTCCGCGAAGAATTGGCGCGTGAATTCTAGGTTGGCGAGACGTTCGTATTTGTCGTTGAGGCGCACGATGATGCCTTGGAATCCGAAGCGTTCAATGTTCTTGTGACCGTAGTCGTGTTGTTTGGCTGCGAGCAGGCGGGCCATTTCTGCGGAGTCCCATTCGCCTTGGTGGCGAAGTTCGTGTATGACCGGTACGGCTACGACGATGAACGATTCGGGGTTTGGTTCTTCGTTGTTGTGGAACACGATGCCGATGAGCGCGTCAATCCTGTCGCGCAACAACCCGAAGTCAAGGCGCGGTTTGCCCCTGTCGCTGAGTCCTGCGATGTGCATCACCCACTGTGTCGCTGATTGTTCCCAAGTTTTCGCCATCTCGTATCTCCTTCTCAACTCCACGTTCATCGTGAGTGTGTCACGAAGTTTATCATACGCGGTGTTGCGGATGCGCATGACATGTACATCGGAGAACCCCATCTCGTCGCCAGCGTCCTTCAACGACAAACCTTGGTATGTGGTCAGCAGGATTGCTTTGCGATACTTTGCGGGTAGTGAGGCGACCGCCGAGGCGACAGCCTCGCGGAGTAGCAGCATCTCGTCGGTTGACGGTTCGGGGTCTTCGCCCGGTACGGTTTCCATCAACGCCTGCATCTCTGATTCGGGTCGGCGCAACGACAGTTTCTCAAACACCTCCGACGCGAACAGGATGTGTTTCTTAGGCATCGTATGATTCGTCGTACAGCAACGCAGATACATCGGTGGGGCGTAGCAGATATCCCCACGCTGGGTTGTCTGAGCGTCGCGCGAAGTCGCGGGTTTCCAGCGTGTCTTTGTTTGCTTCTATGTACCGTTTCAATCTGTCTACGGACACGATGATGAATCCGCCATCCATTGAGAAGATGTACACCCACCATTTTGCTTTGGTGACCTGCAACCCTGACGGAACCCACTTGCCGGATTTGCGTGGATTCTGACGCATCTCCACTGCCATGTTGCCGTTGCGGTAACGGTCCGACTTCACCTCGAATGAACCTTCTACGAGGTTCTCCAACATCTTGCGTATCCGCTTCTCACCCAACTGACCGTACTTCAGGTCGGTGGCAAAGTTGAATGTGTTCTCCTTGATGTCCCACTTACTGTTCTTCACTGAGCGTCTCCCATTCTGATTGAGAGAAACCGCGCACCCGACCATCGGGTTGGATGTACACCCATGTGGGGGCGTCGGGGTCGCATCCGCATCCCACCACGTTCCTACTGTCGTGCACGATTGTGATGCCACACTTCTTGCATCGGACCTTGGTCATAGTTTCCTCACCGTGATTTCGGTTATCTGCTTGTCGTCTGCCCACGCTACGCCATTCAACGCATCAAGGATGGACTTCACATAGTTGTCAATGTCCCCGCGCAACGATGCCTTCCATTCGGGGTTCTTTTCTGCGGTGATGACGATGTTGGTGCCTTTGTCGCTGAACGTCAGACACACCTCAACGGTGTGGTCTGCCGGAAACAGCGGACCCTCGTAGGCTTCGGCAACTTTCGCTTCGTACTGTGCGGTGCGTTTGGGGGTGTAGACGTGACCGTTGCGCGTGGCGCGCGGACGTTCTTTGGCGAGTGGTCTGATGGGGATGAACTGCTTGTACTTTTTCATTCGTAGACACGCATCACAATTTGTTCTAGGTAGGTGATTCCGTTTTCGCGGTCGTGGTATTTGCCCCACTTCTTGTCTGCTTCTATGAGCATGGTGAGGGTTTCGGCTGGCATCAATCCGTCTTGTCTCAGGCGTGAGGCGAGGCGTACGAGGGTGGATGAGCGGTCTGAACCTTCAAGCGGTCCGTCGGTGAGAATGGTGTAGGTGTACGGGCTGATGAGGTATTTGAGTTCTCCGAGTGACATCGGTTTGCCTGTGCGCATCATCATCGGCGTGGACACTGGCGGTTTCCAGAGGGTTGCGACGCGGTGTATCCGTTCGGGTACGACACGCTCGGCGTGCGCACGAAGAACGAACGAACCGAGGTCGAGTGGTGTTTCGTCGTCTGATAGCACGATGCGTTCGGTTGGCTGTTTGTCCCAGCCACCGAAGTATGGGAGTCGGACGTAGTTGCCGTAGCCGTTGGTCACGGTTTCTTGTTTCGGGTTGACTTCTTTGGCTGGGTAGTTGCACACTTGGTGTGCTGCGAGCAGGCATCGGCGCATCGCTGATGCCGGTATGGGTTCGGTGGCGAACAGCCACAGGTGGTATCCGCGTCGTGAACGCTCAACCCATGTCGTTATCTGTTGGTGTGCGAGCACGGCTTGTAGGTTGCGTACCGCATCCAAGTCGGGGACGTCAATGTCTGAGCATCCCCAGCGGGTCATGTTGTCGGGGGTGACGGGGTAGATGCCGATGCCGATTGTGCCGAGCAGGTGTTCCATGAACAGTGATTGGGTGACGGGTTCTTTGACGCACCCGCCTTCCCATGAGCCGTGCGCATCGGTGCGTCCAGAGAACAGGTCAATGAACTCAGAAAGAGGCATGGGATTTCTCCAAGTGTTGCTGTGGCAACTCTTGGGGACGCAACTGTCTGAGTCGTCCCGTGTGCAAATCAATCTCGTAGTCAATGTCGTCAACCAACTGTCCGCCCGGTCGCTTGTTCTTCAGCAGGGACATGGTGACGGTGAACTCGTGGATGGTGAGCAGGTAGCGCAGTTCGTCCAGTCGTTCTTGTGCGCGTTCGGAGTGGGCGCGGTCAAGTTTCTCCACCGTTTCGTTTATCTCCGCCATCAGTTGGAACTTCTTGCGACGGACACCGATGATGCTGGTCGCCTGCTGTTCACCGCCGTACGAGCCAGACGACATGGTGAGTTTCGCACCGTCGGCACCTGCGGTGCGCGAGGTTTGGTGCAACACGAGCAACGGCACATCGTGCCTGCGTCCGAACGATTTGAGGAACGTCGCCTTGTCGGGTACGGTTTCGCCTGCTTCCACCAAATCCAAGTAGTCAACGACCACAAGTTCTGGTGCCTGCCCCCACACATCACAGAGTTCGTGGTATGCGCGTTCCATGTCGTTCGCGGACAGCGGTTGGTCGAATACGGCGAGGTTCTTGAAGTGGTCTTGTGCGGTGGAACGCATCAACCCGATTGCTTCCTTGTCGTCGGAGGCGACACGCGCCTCCAGTTCACGGGCTGGTATGCCGTGATGGATGCAGGTGAGTTTGGTGAGAACCAACTGTCGTGGTTCGTCGGGGATGAACAGGGCGACATGTTTGTCGTGGTTGTGTCGCAACATGTGCAACAGTGCGAGCGTCTTGCCTCCGTGTGCGAATCCAATCATCATCGCCATCTCGCCCGGTGCCACACCGCGCATCTCTTCATCAATCATCGGCACACCGAGATGGATGCGTTCATGCGTTGCTTGCGCCCAGCGGACGAACGAGTCCGCAGCGTCAGCGAGCGGTTCGTACATTCTGTACGCGGACGGTTGTTCAACCGCCAACGCGGGAGTGGAGGTGTTCTCCTGCGTGGCGGTTTCCCAACGCGCCGCTATTTCAGCGGCGCTGAGTCTCACTTACGTGCCCGACCTTTCGGTTCCCAGTACGCCTTGTCCTGACCGACCGCTTTGAACCACGGTCGTTTCGGATTCTCAGCCAACTGGTTGCGGTTGTCAAACACCCGCGTCACACCGTCACGCTGACAAGCAGCCAACAGCCACGCAGGCAGGTCGCCGTACTGTTCACCCTGAACGGTGACGGTGAACCCTTGCGAGTTCGCTGTCACTTCCTTGGCGGACGGGAAAGACTTCTGCACCATCTGCACGACATCCGCCGTACCGTTGGTGCGCGAGTTGATGGAGTCAAACACCATCTCTTGCACGAGGCTGAGCAGAATGCCGAAGCGGTCTGCCGTAACCTGCGTGTCCTCGTCTTTCACTGTGAGGTCTGCAGCAATCTTTGCGCAGACTTGACTGATGATTTGGATTTCTTTGTTATCCATTATTGCTCTCCTAACTGGTTGTCCTTGTCCTGTATGAACACACCCTTGCACACTGACCACCAAGGACACCAGCGGTCGGAGCATAGGAAGTGCTGGTCATTCTTCAACCACGGGTTGCCGAAGCCGCCCTCGTAGTCTCTCATCGCAAACGCCGACCTGACCAAGGTCGCCGCTTGTTCCGTCACCCACATCACATGAGATGAGTTTCGGTTGATGCGAACTATCTGTGAATCGCCTTTCATGTTGCGAATCATAACACCGAACGTGAACCCGATGTTGCCATCAACATCCAACGACACCTCACCCGAAGACA
>Ga0172372_10007653_pt1 | contig 14457 bp, 10 predicted proteins | sample LakKiv5m_2_FD_114544 | JGI IMG/M metagenome (GOLD analysis project Ga0172372, IMG submission 114544) | Freshwater microbial communities from Kabuno Bay, South-Kivu, Congo - kab_092012_9.5m | ecosystem: Environmental > Aquatic > Freshwater > Lake | place: Democratic Republic of the Congo...
AACCAGGGCGGGCGAACCCCGATCATGAAAACGACCCTGACGATCCTGGGGTCCGGCACCTCCACCGGAGTCCCGGTCATCACCTGTTCCTGTGCTGTCTGCGCATCCAAAAGTCCGCGCAACAAGCGCCTGCGAGCCTCGGCCTGGCTCGAGGCCGGAGGCAAGAGCATCCTGATCGACACTTCGACCGACTTGCGCCAGCAAGCGCTCCGTCACAAGATCGCGCGGGTCGACGCCGTGCTCATCACCCACCCGCACGCGGACCATATCATGGGGCTGGACGAGCTCCGGGCTTGGAATTTTGCGCAGCGAGGACGGATCCCGGTCTTCGGCAATGCCTGGAGCGAGCGCGAGCTCCGACAGAAATTCGAATATATCTTCTCTCCCAAACCCGTGGAGGGCGGCGGCATCCCGCTGCTCGACCTGCATCGGTTCGACCCGCAGGCCGACCAGCTCGAGGTCTGCGGCCTGCGCTTTGTCCCGATCGCCCTCGAGCACGGAAGCCAGGAATGCGTGGCCTTCCGCCTGGGAGGCCTTGCGTATGTCACTGACTGCAATCGGATCCCCGAGGAATCCCTGAATCGTCTGGAGGGGCTGGACACCTTGATTCTGGACTGCCTGCGCCTCAAGCCGCACGGAACTCACTTCCACTTGGAAAAGTCGCTCGAGACCGTCGAGCGACTCAAGCCCCGTCGGACCTACCTCACCCACCTCGGTCACGAGCTTGATTACCACGAATGGAAAACCCGGCTCCCCCGGGGGGTGGCCTTTGCCTACGACGGCTTGAAGATTTCGGTCGAACAGTCCCTCTGATTTCACCCGTTGGACGCCCCGATTCAAAATTCAGCCTTTCCAAAGCCCTCGCATTCGCTTACGACCGACCCAAATCACGTTGCGTGATCCCCCGTGAACTGATCCTGCCGCGGCAATCTTCTGCGACCGGGTGAGCCCACGGGGCAAGACAAAACGAAAGACAAAACCAAGTGTACGGAATGTACCGAGGACATCGTCATGATCGTTGGCGTACCGAAGGAAATTAAGAACAAGGAAAATCGCGTCGGAATGGTGATCGCAGGCGTGCGCACCCTCACTCAAGCCGGCCACAAAGTGCTCGTGCAGCACAACGCCGGCGTCGGCGTCGGGATCTCGGATGACGAGTACCGCAAGGCCGGGGCCACCATCCTCGAGTCGGCCAAGGAAGTTTACGACAAAGCGGACATGATCGTGAAAGTGAAGGAGCCGCTTCCCGAAGAATACGCGCTCCTCCGCGAAGGACAGATCCTCTACACTTACCTCCACCTTGCCGCCGATGAGCGCCTGACCAAGGCCCTCATGGAACGCAGAATTGTCGGGATCGCTTACGAAACCATTCAGCCCGCTGACGGCTCACTCCCCCTGCTCGCTCCGATGTCGGCAGTTGCAGGCCGCATGGCCACCCAGATCGGCGCCACCTATTTGCAGCATGACCACGGCGGCAAAGGCATGCTCCTCGGTGGCGTGACCGGAGTGGACCGCGCAAGCGTCGTCGTCCTCGGTGGCGGCGTCGTCGGCGTGAACGCTGCCAAGATGGCTGTGGGCTTGGGCGCCAAGGTCTCCATCCTCGATGTCAACGTGGCTCGCTTGGACTACCTCTCGGATGTTTTCGGAAACGAAATCACCACGCTCTACTCCAACAGCGAATCCGTTGAAAAAGCCGTGACCAACGCCGACCTCGTGATCGGCGCTGTGCTGGTTCCGGGAGCGAAAGCCCCAAAACTCGTCACCCGCGAAATGATTGCTAAAATGCAGCCTGGCGGAGTTGTGGTCGACGTCGCAGTGGACCAAGGCGGCTCGGTAGAAACCTGCCGTCCCACCAGCCACGAACACCCCACCTACACGGTGGACGGCGTGATCCACTACGCAGTGCCGAACATGCCAGGCGCAGTGCCGCGCACCTCGACCTATGCTCTGACCAACGTGACGCTCAAGTACGCGCTTATGTTGGCCAACATGGGCTGGCGCGATGCGGTTGCCAAAGACGAAGCGCTTCTCAAGGGCGTGAACATCCTGAACGGCAAAGTGGCTTACAAGCAAGTCGCGGTCGATCTGGGCCTCCCCTACGAGCCCGTCAAAGTCTGATCGCCGACTCAACCCAATGACTCCCGCAGGAACGGAAACCCCTGGTTTCCGTTCCTTCTTTTTTTTGACGCTCACGGCATATCACCCGTAGACTCAAGGGAGACATGGCAGACCACGGTGGAGCGGAAAAAAAAGAAGGCGCAGCCAAAGGCGGAGGCGGAGGACTCAAGGATAAACTCCCGCTTCTGCTCGCTCTCCTCAACACCCTCACGATCCTCGGTGTCGTGGGTCTCGCTGTATATACCAAGATCCTCTACAAGAAGCCCAAGGTCTCCGAAGCCGAGGCGCGCGCGAAACTCAAGGCCGTTGCTTCCACAGCCAAGCCTCTCCCAGTGCCCGCCATGGTCGACTTTCCGCAATTGACCGTGAATATTGCGCCAACGGTCACTCCGGCTGCCGCGGGCGAAGGCCCCCCCGGCGCCTCCAAGCCCAAGATGCATTACTTGACCATGGCCTTCATGCTCAAGATCCGCGATGACAAACTCAAGACCAAGATCGAGGAACTCCGCCCTCGCATCATGGACAAGATTTTGGCCATTCTGAGCCGCAAGCAGGTGCAAGAGCTCTCCACGGTCCAAGGCAGGTGGCTCCTCCGCTCCCAGTTCCTCGAGCTCACCAATGAGCTGCTCAAACAGGACCTGAAAACCAACGAAGCCCACGCAACCGACCTCTACTTCACCCAATTCATCGTGCAGTGACCGACTCGGCAGAATCTGCCCATTTCATGCCTCCGTCAATCATGCCAATCTGATATCAGCATGAGCGCGTCAGTCCCGCAAAACCAGGAGCCTGCGACCGAACTTATTCCTCACCGCGTCCTTCTCGTGGACGATGAGCCCGCCATCCTGAGACTCGTGACCCACCTGTTGCGCAAAAGTGGCTACGAAGTGGCCTCCGCCGGCACGGCACGCGAGGCGCTCGGGTTTCTGAGAAGGTTTGAATTCGACTGCATCATCACCGATGCGATCATGCCCGATCTCACCGGGTTTGACTTCGTCAAGCTGGTCCGGGAGGACCCCAAGCTCGCCGCCCTGCCGATCCTCATGCTCACCCGGAACCGCACCCTTCAGGACGTCAAGAAGGCCGTGGATCTCGGCGTTTGCGAATACATTCTGAAGCCGGTGGACACGCAGATCCTCCTCGAAAAACTCGAGTATTGCATGGTCAAGACCGAGCGCCCCGGGGGCCGTTTTTTTGAACTACCTCTGATCGGCAGCCACACGGATGGCGTGCTCCAGCTCAAGTGCCAAGTCCGATCCATCGGTGAGACAGCCCTTGTGCTGGAGACCGAATCCCGAATCCAGGACCGCGAGCTTGCCGGTCTTGATCTGCCCGTCTTCCGGGAAATCGGGATCGAGCCGCCGCATCTGCGGCGGATTTCCTCGATCGCACAGGAGCGGGCTGATGGAAAAACAGTGTATCAGGACCGATATAGCTTCATGGGTCTGAGTGAAAACGAACTGAAAAAAATCCGCCTCTGGCTGCAGCGGGAAAGCAGCCGGCGGCGCAAGACCTGAAGTCACCCGCCGGTCGATAGACGTTCGAGCAGCCGCCTGACCGCAGCATCGCGATCCTCACCGGGCAAGGACTCCTCCAAGCTGGCAGCAAGTAAGGACAGCTCCCGGAACCCGTAGGTTCCTGCCGCACCCGCGAGATTATGGGCGAAACTTACAAGCAACCCCGCGCGTCGCGGAGGATCCGACTCCGCAAGGAGGCCACGGAGTTCAAGCGCCTTGGTCCCGAAACTCAAACGAAACTCGGCTCGGAGCGTCTCGATGACCGCATCCTCTTCCGCCAAGGTCGCTGTCGCAGTTCCGATTGCAACCCCCTCCTGTACGAGCTTGAGCAGAACACCAACATCAAAGGGTTTCCGAAGGGTTTGCCAACCCGAAGGCAGCGACACATCGGCAAGCTCGTCTGCGGAGGCAAGCAACCCTCCCGCCACCCAGCCAAAAGCGGAGGCCTCTTCCATGACTGCGATACCGTCCTTGCCCGGAAGTCTTCCATCCAGCACGGCGAACCCGAACGGCCGCCCCGCGCGCGCACGCGCCGCCAGGCGTTCGAGAGCGATATCACCTCGCGCGACCCGCTCCACCGCAATGCCCGCGCGCTTGAGCTTGAACTCGATGAGAGTTGCGACTGCATCATCATCTTCCGCTACCAGCACGACTGCCGAATCCGGACCGCCGAGGAACATATCAGACATGGGACCCACCGTCCGTCCCTTGCTCGGCGGGCAGCTCCAACCGAAAAACACTGCCCCTTCCGGGTTCGCTGCTCGCGGACAGGACTCCACTCATCGCTTCGACCCAACGGCGTGAGAGGTAGAGACCAAGCCCCGAACCCTGCACTCCGGAAGACGATGCCGACTCGGAGCGGTAGAATTTTTTGAATAGATTCCGACACTCTTCGGCAGTAAGGCCCGCTCCCGAGTCCTCAACCTCGATCTTCATGCGATCAGTGGTCTGATCGCGGACAGCCCGAACCACCACGAGCCCCTCCTCGCGGTTGTATTTGACGGCATTGGACAGGAGGTTGAGGACGACCTGCCTCAAGCGCTCCCGGTCGGCGTGGATCCAAAGCCCCGTCGGACTTGCGAGTTCCATCCTGATCTGCCGGTCCCGCGCCAGCGGCTCGACCACCCGGAGACACTCCGCGAGAAGTTCGGAGATATCAAAACGAGAGTTCCGGGCCGGATCCGCCCAGGCCGCTTCGCTCCCCTTACGCTCCATTTCGATCACTTCGTCGATCAGTTTCCGCATCCGATCGGACGAGAGCAGGATCTGCTCCAAAAAATGATGCTGTTCCTGGGTCACACTGCCCGTGTCTCCGTCCCGCAGGAGTTGTGCATAGCCCCGAATGGAGGTCAGTGGCGTGCGCAGCTCATGGGACAAGGTGGCGGTCAACTCCGAGCGTTCCTCATCCACACGGCGTAATTGCCGCTGCGAATCCTCGATGGCTTGCACCCATTGATTGAAGGCCGCCTGGAGCTCACCGACTTCGGCATGACCGCTGACGACGGAGCGGAGCGAGTGATCACCGGCCGCATGGCGCTTCATCAGCGCACGCAATTCGGCCAGGGGCTGAGCCACCGAAGCCTGAATCCTGAGCAAGGAAAACCCGATGGCGACAAACATGACGGCCAATCCGATCGATATCACGAGCAGGACGCCCGCATCCGCCGAGCCCCGACGAATCAGCCAACCCAGAGTCACGAAAATGAAAGACGCCCCCAGGGTGAACCCTAGGAGCGTCAAACTCACTGCTCTTTCCAGACCCGGTCCGGGACCGAAGACCTTCATGAAGCGAGATCCGTCAGAAGTTCACACCCACTTTGAAGCTTGCCGCGAAGGCCGCTTCGGTCGGGTTTGTCGTGCCAGCCACGTTGGTGAATGCATAGTACGCGCCGGGAAGGAGCACGCCCCCATCCGCGTGAAAACTGAAAGCTTCATCCCATTTGAATGAGACACCGAGGTCGAGCTCGGTCCCCATGTACGATTCCTGATTGCCCACGGAATCCACGAGAGTGCGGTTCCAAGTGTTCAGAAATTTCTTGCCGGTCTGAGCGACTTGATCGGCAAGTGCAACGATGACCTTGCTCCGGATATCCCATTTTTCCAGCGCGATCCGGATTCCACCAGTGATATACTTGGTATTGGCAACCGGATTGTCGTAAGGCGACTTGAGACCCGCAGGCGACGCCGTCGGATCATTGGAGGTGGACGGACCCGCAAAGTTGGCAAGCTGATAATTGAACAGGATCAGCGCCGGGCGGTAGTCGGGATGGAAGTAAAAGGCCGTGAACTGCGACGGATCCCCGCTGGAGGGCGCTTGTCCGGGCGCGTACCCCCCTCGCAGGTAAACATCGAGCGAGTCGGTCGCCTGCCAGTCGAGCTCCAGCGCCGCTGCCACGGCATTGGCCGAAATCCCGTCCACGCGCCCGCTCATGATCGGCACTTCTCCTGCGACCGAAAACTTCCCAAACCGCTTTCGACCATACAGATCCCAGGTCGTGAGATTGAAACCGCCCGACTGACCATCCAAGGGCGACTGATATCCCCCTTGGGCGATCGAATCCTGATTTCCGCGCCCCGAGCGGAGGATGTAATTGGCCCCCGCCTCGAAATCCTCTTCCGGATTCTCATATCGGAAAGCGAGCGAGTACTCATTGACCGCGGCCGAGTCACCTTTGTTGGAGCAGTCGACTCCCGTGCAGCCCCCACCGATCGAGTTACCTGTCGAGTACGTGATGACCGAGGGGATGACGGTGAACGCCCCGAACTTGGAGACGAGCCGGATGGTGTCGCCAGTTGTGGGATAACGATCCCAGAGCTGATCGACCGAGGAGTTCCAAACCAGCCCCAGCCCCCAGTTCAAAGGAGCGCGCCCCACGACGATGGTTCCGATATCACTCAGGAACTCCGCATACATGCGCTGCGCGGAAAGCACAGCACCGCGCGACTGATTGGAATAGAACTGCTTTTGATCGAGCGAATAAGGCGTACCCGACCCGAAGAGCCCGTAAACCGGATCCCCCGCCCACCACTCGGACTTGATCGAGATGTTGTCATTCACAATGACTTTGGGACGGACCCGCAAGAAGACATTCTGAAAAGTCGCATCTTTGGATCCGCCACCGGGAATCGTGTAGCCGCCTGCCGCATGGGTGGCGTTCTTGTCTCCGCCCAAAGTGTAATTGAACACGGAGTTGGATTCGGTTCGGAACTGTCCTGACCAATCCAGGTCCAGGGCGTGGGCATTCCAAGGGGCGATTGCTGCAAATAGTGCGAGCAAACTCGGGAGAGAAGCAAAACCCAGCGGGCGAATGAAATTCATGAAGCAAGACCTCGTTGATCGTTTCCGCAAAACACTGCAAATTTGACTTCGCCCGCAGGACCCGTCAAGGAGATTAAGCCGATGCCCTCGCGCCGTCGCGCAGCAAGTTCATCCCCAGCAGCCCGAAAATCCGGAAAACGCGCAAAACACCTGTTTTTCGGTCTGATCCTGCCCGCTCTCGCGAGTTGCACCGTGCTCGCCGGCTTTTACGCCTATTACCTGCAGACTCTTTTCGACCAGCTCGACGCCCGATTTCAGCGCAAGCAGGAGTCCCTGCCTTTGCGCATCTATGCCGAGGCCCCCAGCGTCAACGCCCAGCAGACCCGTGCCGAGATCGAAGCCCAACTCAAGGAGCTGGGCATCGCGACGACTCCACGGCGTGCCCACACCAAGGAGGCGGGGCCCAGCCTGCAATTCACGCGACGCACGCGGAATCACCCCATTTTCCTTTTTGAAGGCGGGGCGGACGATACCAGCAAGGACGCCGCTCAAGAGCCGGAGGATCAAGAACGCCTTCGCGAGAGTGAAGTTGAAATTTTTTTCGAGGACGCCGGCGCCGACGCCTCGGTTGCGAGAATCGAACTCAATGGCACCGTCACTCCGGAAGTGCGTCTCGAGCCGGAGCTGATAGCAACGCTGGTTCCTCCGCCCCCCAAAGTCGCAGGCGCGGGGGCCGAGGAAGAAAATAATGAAGCCGACCTCGAAGCGCCCACGGGAGAGCGCCGCGAGATTCGCACGCACGTCCGTTTCAATGATATTCCTCACGGGATCAAGATCGCAGTCATGGCGGCCGAAGATCAGCACTACCTGGATCACAAGGGGCTCGACCCCAAAGGGATAGCTCGGGCCATCTGGGTCAACTTCAAAACTGCTTCGTTTGCCCAAGGCGGCAGCACCATTACCCAGCAGCTGGTCAAGAACCTCATGGCGCGGCGGAACAAGAATCTGTTTCGCAAGATCAGCGAACTCTTCCTCGCGCTGATGCTCGAGTCCCGTTACGACAAGGAGCTGATCCTCGAGAGATATCTCAACGAAGTCTACCTCGGGCAGGCGGGCTCGCTGGAAGTGCACGGAGTGGTCGAGGGGGCGCAGCTGTTTTTCGGCAAGTCCCTGCACGAACTCCACCTCGGGGAAATCGCCATGATGGCGGGCTTCATCCGCGGCCCCGGATACTACTCCCCGTACACCCATCGCGATCGTGCCGAGGAGCGCGGACGCTGGGTGCTCAAGCGCATGGTGGAGGCGGGATTTCTTTCCAAAGCGGAGGAGCTGGAGGCCCGGACCAAGCTGATCCGGATCGATCCTCCGCAGAAATCGGGGAATCGCGCGCCCTGGGTCACGGAGTATATCAAATTCCGACTGTTCGAAGAGCTCCGGGATCGCTGGAACGAGGAGGAAATCTTCAACCAGGGGCTGCGTGTCTACACCACGATCGAACCCCGCCTCAACCGAGCGGCGCAGCAGTCCGTGACGGATGGAGTCGCGGCCCACGAAAAAGCCCTGGGCATCAATGTGGAAACCGATCGTCTCGAAGGACTGTTGGTCGCCGCCGATCCCGCCACCGGTTATATTCGAGCGATGGTCGGCGGGCGCGATTACGCCCGATCCTCCTTCAATCGCGTGCTCAACATGAAGCGCCAGGTGGGCTCCACGTTCAAACCCTTCGTTTTCCTGACCGCGCTCCTGCAGGGCATGGACGAAAACGGCATTCCCCGCAGCCCGGCCCACCCGATCGAGGATGCCGCCTGGACTTATATTTATGACAGCGGCCGTCAGCGCTGGTCCCCCAAGAATTTCGAAAAGGAATACCTCGGCTGGATTTCCTACCGCACGGCGCTCGCCAAATCGATCAACACGGCGACCGCAAAACTCGGCGTCGAAGTCGGAATTCCTGCCGTGATCGAAACGACCCGCAAGCTCGGAATCCGCAGTGAACTGCCGGAAGTTCCTTCGCTATCGCTGGGCGTCGCCGAACTCGAGCCGCTCGAGCTCCTCGAAGCCTATACCGCGCTCGCCAACCACGGAAAGCTCGATCGCTTGACTGCGATCCGGGCCATTGCAACGCGGGATGGAGATATCATCAAACGCTGGAGCCCCTCGCCCGAGGCGCGGATCTCCGCGGCACATGCAGACCTGATCACCGATATGATGCGATCCGTGCTCACTTTCGGAAGCGGAAAGGAAGCGGCGAAAATGGGGCTCAAACGTCCTGCTGCCGGAAAGACGGGCACCACGAGCAACCACCGGGATGCGTGGTTTGCAGGATTCACGCCCAAACTTGCAGCAGTCGCATGGGTGGGGTTTGATATGGACGATCCGGATCGCGGCGTTGAAGTCGAAATCCCGTCAAAAAAGAAAAACGCCGCCCCCCGGACCAAGAAAGTCCAGATTCGACTCACCGGAGCGGGCTCCGCACTTCCGATTTGGGTGCGTTTCATCGAAAAGGCTCACGAGAACAGCCCTCCGATTCCATTTATCCCGGCGCCCGAAGTGCTCGACGGCAGGTTCAATCTGCAGACCGGGGCCCCGGCCCCCGACGATTGCCCGGAAGGGCTGGTGACCGAGGACAAGTGGCTCAAGCCGGAGGGCGCTGAATTGGAATCCAAGTGCGAAACGGACTGGCCTCCGAGCGAAAACAAGAAATCCGGAGATTAATCCGGAGGAAGACGTCACTTTTCTCTGCACTTTCATGAATCTAGCCGAGTCGCATGACCTGCAACTCGGCATACAGAATTTGACGCGCCACACAAGCCTGGCCTATGACCGAGCCAATTCTGACTCATACCCCAAAGAAAGGGCTCAGCCCATGGTCCATGAATTCAAGCCAGGAAAACTCAAGCTCAAGTTGTTTGCCTCGGCACTGACCGTCTTTTCGGCGCACTCGCTAAACGCCGCGCCCCCCGCGCAAGAAACCGAGGCTCGGCTCGAAGCCCTCCACTCAGCGTCGTCTCAAGCCGAATTCGATGCTGTCTTCTCGGCACCCATTCCACGCTATGATCTGGACGGCAACTCGGTGAGCCAATCGGCTTTCAATGCACGCGAGATCCACACCGGCGCCTATATCAAACGCAAGCAGGAGTCCCGCAACCAGCGTTTCCCCGAGCCACTCGGCGGCCGCTCGGGCATCCAATCCAACGACCGGCCCGAAGAGATCATTGGTCGGGATGCCGCCACAGACCGCAAGCTCGAGAATCTCGAGAAGGCCGGACTCATGAAGGGCAATCTTGCCGAGTCCCCCTGGTCCGACGACTATTGGGCGATCTACAAAGGCGTGCTCGGGAATCGTTACACCGACTGGAATCTCGAGGCGCTCGGTACCGACTGGGGTAAGCGCTTCAAGTATGTGCAGGAAGCGGACAACGTCGCTTCCAAAATCCTCGAGAAAGCGGTCGCAACCGGGGCACCCAATGCTTCCTCGCTCGACAACCTGTCGCCGGCCGAGAAGTACGATATCCTGGTGGGTGATACCCACTTCACGCTCACCAAGAAAATGTGGGCGGAAGGAAAACGCTACGCCGACTCCAATGGCGGCAATGTCGAAACCTGGATGGGAATCTGCCACGGTTGGGCGCCCGCAGCCTACATGCTCCCGCGTCCGCGCAATCAAATCACGGTGGTCGCAGCCGACGGCAAGACCAAGCTCAACTTCTACCCCAGTGATATCAAGGGGCTCGCCTCCCAACTCTGGGCGAGCGCGGCTCCGCACTACGGGCAGCGCTTCATCGGAGGACGCTGCAACACCAAATCCCCCGCGGCCACCACGGTCGGGGACAAGCAGCGCACCCAGGACCAGAGCTGCTTTGACAACAACCCGGGAACCTGGCACTTGGCCGTCACCCACTTGATCGGCAAAGCCAAGCGCAGCTTCGTGCTCGATGCCACCTACGATTACGAGGTCTGGAACCAGCCCGTTTACGGCTACTCGTACAGCTACTTCAATCCTCTGACCAGAAAGTCGGTGACCACGCTCAAGGCCGCCCAGGTCGAACTCGCCCAGATGGGCGACAAGGATCTCTTCAAGGCCACGCGCTCGCCGCAGACGAAATCCATCGTGGGGGTGGCCATGCAACTCGCTTACGTCGCCGAGACTTCGCCCAGCCATGCTCGAAACGACGATGCATCCAAGGACCTCATCACCACCGTGGATTACCTTTATGATCTCGAACTCGATGCCAACGGTAATATCATAGGTGGAGAGTGGTATCACAAGACTCACCCTGACTTTCTCTGGACCTATGACGCTGGCGCCAGAGCGCAAGTCCCGGGAGACGCGGCCCTCAAGACCACCGATTGGAAACCGGGCGCTCCGCTCCCTGCCGCTTGGACCGGGCTTGCCAAGCGCACTTCGGCAAGCGGCCTTCCGATGGCCACCATCGTGGAAGCCCTGATCGCAGAAGCAAACGCCGCCTCTCCGAGGTAAGCCCTGATGTTTTTCCGGTCGCGTGCTCCGGAAGGCCTTTTGAAAGCAGCCCTGTGGATCGCAGTTTTTGCGCTCCCGGGGCTGCTTTGCTTTTTGGGGACACCGGCCGGCGCGATAGATACCTCGCCCAACGAGCTTCCCCGCTGCGGGACGGCTACCGCATCTTATGATTGGCAAAAGGATGTCCGAATCGAAGCTGGCGGAAACCGCGGGTACGAAGATTTTCGGAAGAGATCCGACCGAAAAAACTGCCGGAAGGATTGGACGATCCTGGTCTTCATGGCAGCCGACAACGATCTCGAACCCTACGCCTACTGGGATCTCTACGAGATGGAAGCTGGATATCAGAGTGGCGCCGCGCGCGGCGCTTCTTCGACCTTGAAATCCGATCTCGTCGTCCAGCTCGACGTCCGAGGCCGGGACGGACTGCGCAGGCTGCATCTGTTTCAGACTCCGGAAGCCCATGACCCTGCGCGGAACCTCGAGGATTTCCGAAACAAGAAAACCTCCGATATCCGCTCACCCATTGTCGATATCATCCCGGAAACGCAAGCCAACGCATCGCGCGAAAAGCAGCTCGAGGAGTTTCTGCGTTGGGGTGTGCGGAATTATCCATCAACGAACCTGATGGTGATTGTCTGGGGCCACGGGCAAGGCTGGGGCACGCGCTCGGGCGGCGGGGCCCCAGGCACCGGCGGCGGCATTGCACTCAGCGACGACAGCACTTCGCGGCTTTCGATTCCGGCGCTCTCGCGCGTGCTCTCCAAGATCACGCGAGAGGAACGCGGGGGGCGGCAGACTGAAGTCTACGCTTCTGATGCTTGCCTCATGCAGATGGCGGAAGTCGCTGCCGAAGTGGCGCCCCACTCTCGTTATATCATCGGTTCCTCCCAGATTCAGACGTTCCAGGGCCTGCCCTACCGACGCATCCTGCATGAACTCAATACGGGCCGGTTCAACGGTGAACGCGCGGCCACCGGCGGCGCGGCTCCGGATCAGCCGTGGCAAGAGCCCTGGTGGATTGCTCGCATGGTCCCGGATCTGATGGAAGCATCTCTCAAGTCCCATGGCCTGCAGGGGCGACATGATCCCGAGGCGGCAAAAACCCTCACTTTGGCCTCGATCGAGAGTCAATCCCTGCTCACGCAAGTGGCGCCCGCCTTGAATCACCTTGGGAGTGCGCACCTCGATTGGATTGCGGAAGACCCGCTTCGAAAATTCAGCTTTTTGAATGAGCTCCCCCGAGTCGTGAGCTTTGAGGGAAACGCCCGCGAGCTTGCGTCGCTGCTTGCGGCGCTTGAAGCATCCGTATATCAGGAGCTCGAACTCGCGGGCGTGAGTCGCCAGGACAGTTCTCCGGCCACGCGCGCGCTCCTCGCCGCAATCACAGAGGCTCGCCTCAGCCTGCGCATGAGCGTGGTCAACCGCGTGATCGGTCCGGGTTACTACTCACGCATCGAGGAGTCCGCCTGGCTTCAGCACCTGCAGAGCCTCTCGGTCTGGGTGCCCGCAGATCTCACAGAATATCAGGCTCGCGGCACGCAGTTCACCCGCTCACGACTCTGGAAAGCCGCCCCCCGCTGGGCGGAGTGGATCAAGCGGCTGCATGGGATTTAAGCGACACTGCTCAAGCCGGCTCTTGCCATCGTCATGGGTTGGATCTCGCGCGAGCGGCACCCGCTGCTCGTGTGACGTCTTCAACCGACTTTGCCGACTCAAACGCTTGTAGGAGCTTGAGGAAGCCTGCGCGATCCGACTTGTGAGCGGCGCTCCTGAGAGCGTCCCGAAGACTGCGGGCATCAAGGGATTTTCGAATTCCCTGACGCCGCAGGGCCTCCGCCTGCAGCTCCTCTTCCTCGGCAGACGCCGGTTGAGACAGTCCCGCCTGCACACCTGACAGGAGTGGACCCACAACCCGAGAGGCTTTGTCCAAGGGAATCTCCGAGGACAGAGTTGCAAGGTATGCGGCGGCCGCCAGCTGCGCATATTGATAATGGATCTCTCCTTGGGATCCCCAGCGATGAAACTTGCGGATCGCAGCCAGATCTTCGGGCGCCCTTTGGCATTCCGCTTCAAATTGATCCATTTCGGCTGCAAAAAGACCGGCTGCACCGGGCGGCACCTGCCGACTAATATCACGGATCGCTTCTTTTTCTCTGACGAACGTGCGTTTACCAAGAGGACCGATGGCCCGCTCCATCAGTTTGAAGCGACTCAAATGATTGAGCGGGCGCTGATGGGCGGCAGTCCAGTAAGTGCAGGTGTCGTACTGCGCTTTGCAGGCCCCTTGCCCGATCCGGCGGGAGTCACCTTCTGTGATATATTCCGGCCACTCTTCCAGCGAAAATGCCTCACCCGATTGGTCGATGCAATCCAGATACTCGGTCGTGCAGGCAGAAAGCGTCCCTCGTCCGAGGTAAAAATCCGGATTCCCCCGGCACTGCACAAAACGGCGTCTGCAGGTCAGATCGTCCCCGCAAAGCGCCTCCATGCAGCCATCCGGATTGTACTGAACCAACCAGTCATCACGGTGGAGGTACTCTCGCTCGAGCAGATCGTAATTGGTCCTCACGCGACAAAAATCTTCCACGCAGCGCTGCCCGGCTGACATCGAGTACTCCTGAAAAATCCCTCGCGGATCGATATCCATCACGTGCCGTGCATCCTGAATTTCGCTCTGGCAATAAGCATCGAGTGCCCGTGGATCCGGATCCGCGCATTGCCGCAAGGACGCGTTGAATCGATTCACAGAGCGCAAGTATTCCTGTTCCGTCGGACTGCTTGGAATGCCGGCCAAGTGTGTGGAGCACAAACTGCGGTTGTGCTCGTTGACCGCACGGTTTGTGGGATTCACCGTCTCGTTGCAGGCACGCGTTTCGAGCTCCCTGCTCCAGCGCTCGAGGTTATATGTGAACTCCTCGACGCGACACCCCTCACAAGACCAACCGGGATTATGCGCTCTGTACCGCACCCAATTTCTTGGACAGGTTACTGGCCTTAATTCGACTGCCGTTTGAACGGCAAGCTTTTCCCGCATGACCACGACGAGAAATTTGGTTTTGTTGGATCAGTTTTCAAAAACG
>Ga0172372_10007654_pt1 | contig 14456 bp, 6 predicted proteins | sample LakKiv5m_2_FD_114544 | JGI IMG/M metagenome (GOLD analysis project Ga0172372, IMG submission 114544) | Freshwater microbial communities from Kabuno Bay, South-Kivu, Congo - kab_092012_9.5m | ecosystem: Environmental > Aquatic > Freshwater > Lake | place: Democratic Republic of the Congo...
CGTGGGCACGGACAGCGCAACCAGCGGGTTGAGCGCACATCCGGTGAGCCAGATGCAGAGCCAGCAAATCAGCATGAAACGTTTCATGGGCGGTGCTCCTTGAAGTGGTATGCTTGTGGTGAACTAAGGTGTAGCAGTCATGTCAACGAGCAAGCTGGCGTCGGGGATGTGGATGCGCTGGATGAGCTCTCCAGTGTCAATGTTGAGCTCGTAGACGCCGTCGGCGTGCTTATCGTCTGAGTGGTATTTGGTGAGAAAGATGCGCCCGTCAATGGTGGCCATGTCGCCGATGTATTCCCATGTTTCTCGGGCGTAGTACCAGTATGTGTGCTCCCAGGTCTGGAGGTTCGTTTTGTGGATTTCGACGCGATTTGGTCTATTTGGGGAATTAATTTCGTGGGTGAAGTGCACCGTGTACAAAAAATCATTGAGAATTGTGCCGCGCAACGGCGAACGTTGGATGAGTGGTTGCGCAATGTAGCGGTACGTGTGTGGATCAAAAATGTACACATCTGCAAATGGTTTGCCATCGTCTTGTAAAAACTGGCTACTGTAATTCAACAAATACCGGGTGCCATCCGCATCCGTGACCACATCACTGGTGCCTAAAATTTCATCAGCATGAATGGTTTTCTGGTAGGTGAGGGTCTTTGCATCAAAGACAATGACGGTTATCGGTCCCGTGTCATCGGGGTGAAAGCTGCTTCCTTCAATGAACACCTTGTCATTGACCAAATAACTAAAGTCGACGAACATGCTCCCCCATTGCGTGTTGATTTCGTTTTCAGCAATGATACGCCCAGTCGCGATGTCAATGCGTTGTATGCGACCTGCCAAACCGAACTCTGGACACACAACAATCAGACTCTGCTGGTACAAGTGGACGTGTTTGGGTTCCAAACACGAGTCATAGGTGGATGCCTCTTGCAATTGGGGACTGATATGTTTCACGAGCGCCGCGTCGTTGTTGACATCGCCGGCCAGCCCAAACCAGATGGATTGACCGTCGGAGGTGGCCTGGTGGACGTAGGAGGTCTGGAATGAGCGGGTACCAACGAGTTGCCAGCGGTCACGGTCGACCAGTGAAATAGCAGCAGAGCCGTAGCCGGGTACCGCGTTTTGTCCGGCAATGACGTAGAGTGGGTGCGTGGGCACGGACAGCGCAACCAGCGGGTTGAGCGCACATCCGGTGAGCCAGATGCAGAGCCAGCAAATCAGCATGAAACGTTTCATGGGCGGTGCTCCTTGAGGTGGTTGTGGTCGGAGAGGGTACATCGGGGGAGTCAGTGCTCCCCCGATGTGCGGTGGTATGTGTGAACTTTATTGATTCCAGCCATTGGCAACGCGGTAAATTTTGGTGCTGAGGCCGATTTCATCGGGGGCGACAGCGTGTTGGACGGCATAACTGCTGATGAGGTTGCCGTACTGGAGCCGGAGCCAGGCGCCGTAGAGCGGGTTGTTGCTGTCGAGATCGATGCCCATCATCAAGTAGAACTTCCAGACCAACTGCGAGCAGTAGAGCGCGCTATCCGTGTACTTGTTGAACAAGTTGTAGTTGTAGGGCGTCTTCCCGTTTTGGCCGTATTTGGCGATGAGATTCTGAAATGTGGTGGCAATTTTGCTCGGACTGACGTAGCCCCGGTAAATGCCCACGTAGGTGTTGCGGGTTTTCCAGGTGTCGATGGACTTAAATTGCACACCACCCACGTTAGAAGATTCATAGACCATGATTTTGTAATTTTTATTGACCCCATAGTACACACCTGCATGTTCGTACATGAACGCCCAGTATTTGCAGAGGGGCACAATGACCCACTGCTTGCAGCCGAAGTAGCCGGTACGGCGGAGCATGATGTCGCCCTTTCGGAGTTTGCCGTAGGTCGCCATGTTCATTTTTTTGGTGAGGTATTGGTCGTTGATGAGCTTTTGGAGCATCTCGACGGTGTACTTCCAATCAGAAAATGAACGATGACGCATCCGTGGGGGTTGCTTTGCGAGGGTGGATTCAAAAAGTGGGGTGAGGAGGTCGATTTCGGCCTGCGACTGAGCACTGAACAAGGCCATGCCAATGCTGTTGACATCGTTGACATTAATGTTGCGTTGGTGAATCAGGCGGGCAAGGGCGGGCGAGAATGTGTTGGGATGTGCCGGCGTGACATCCACCGCGCCGTCATCGGGGGAGCGGTCGGAGTCTTGGCTACGGGAGGCGGACATCGCCGCAACCGTCTGCGGCAACGAGTGCCCACCAAAGGCGAGAATGATGGCAGTGACAACCAACCAGTAGTGCAGTTTCATGGTGATACCTCCTAGGTGCTACAAGTACACCTTGAGTATCACCGTGTGCCATTACCAGCACATTACCGTGTTGGTAATGGTGAAAAACACGAAAAAGGGGGCGGCGCATCTGCGCCACCCCCTGCATGGAGCGTGGAGAAACTATAACCCGGCCTTGACTTTGCTATCCACGAGGTTAAGTACCCGCGGGATGATGAGCTCTTGCATGCCCTTGGGGCGTACGCACCAGAAATGCGCCTGAGTGGTGTCCCAGTCGGCGAGCACCTCGGCCGCTCGCGGGCTCATCGTTTCTTTGAGGTGGCGCTGGGTGAGCGCCTTGACGATGCCCTCATCGATGTCGTTGAGTCGGCTGGCCTCGGCCATATCGCCGTTGAAGCGCACCGCGAATGTGCCGTGTGGGTCGTAGATGTAGGCCATCCCGCCGGTCATACCGGCTGCCACATTGCGCCCGGTCTCGCCCAAGATGAGCACCACACCGCCGGTCATGTATTCACACGCATGATCACCGGTGCCCTCGACCACCGCAATGGCCCCACTATTGCGCACGGCGAAGCGTTCACCGGCTCGGCCAGCCGCGTAGAGTTCACCACCGGTGGCGCCGTAGAGACAGGTATTGCCGATGATGGCGCTTTCGCTCCACTCAAAGCGAGCCGCTGCGCTCGGTTTAACGCGAATCAACCCACCTGACATGCCCTTGCCCACGTAGTCGTTAGCCTCACCATCGAGCATGATGGCGATTCCCGGTGCCAAAAACGCTCCGAGGCTTTGGCCAGCACTACCGTTGAAGTAGAGCTTGATGTGCTTGTCGGGCAGTCCAGCGCTCCCGTGCCGGCTAGCAATGGCTCCCGACAGTGTGGCCGCAATGGTGCGGTCGGTGTTCGTAATGGAGTACGAGAGTTGCACGGGGCCGCCGCCCGCAAGAGCCGCGCTCGCGTCCTGCATAATCGTGAGGTTGAGCTGGTTGGTGCTGACGAGCGTGTTGGGCTCGCCCATGTAACGAATCGCGTCATCGGGTCCGGCCACGAACTGGATGAGCCGGGTCAACGACACGTCGTCGCCTTCACGGGGCAATTGGCTGAGCAAATCGGTGCGCCCAATGATGTCGTCGAGACAGCGGGCGCCCATTTCGGCCAAGAGTTCGCGGACTTCGTGGGCCACATGGAGCAAGAAGTGGATGACCTGCTCCGGAGTGCCCGTGAATTTGGCGCGCAGTTCTGGGCGTTGTGTGGCCACGCCCACCGGGCAGTTGTTGCTGTGGCAGGTGCGTGCCATCACACACCCCTCGGCAACAAGCGCAGCCGTGCCAAACGATACTTCGTCAGCGCCGAGCAGGGCCGCCAACACCACGTCGCGGCCGGTTTTGATGCCACCGTCAATGCGCACGCGGACACGACCACGGAGGCCGTTGAGGACGAGGGTCTGTTGTGACTCGGCCAGCCCCAGCTCCCAGTTGACCCCAGCATGTTTGATTGACGAAAGCGGCGCCGCGCCAGTGCCACCCGAGTGCCCGCTGATATGCACGACTTCGGCGCCGCCCTTGGCAACGCCGGCCGCAATGGTACCCACGCCCGCCTCGGCCACCAATTTGACCGATACGTCGGCGGTCGGGCTGGTCTGCTTGAGGTCGTAGATGAGCTGCGAGAGATCCTCGATGCTGTAAATGTCGTGGTGGGGCGGCGGTGAAATCAACGAAATTCCGGGCATGGTGTGCCGGGTACGCGCGATTTCTTCGGTGACTTTGGCCGCCGGGATCTGACCACCTTCGCCCGGTTTGGCACCTTGAGCCATCTTGATTTGTAGCTCTTTGGCGGAGGTCAGGTAGCCGGGGGTCACGCCAAAGCGTCCCGACGCCACCTGCTTGATGGTGCTGTTGCGTTCGTTGTGGTAGCGTTCTTCGCCTTCGCCGCCCTCACCGCTGTTGCTCAATCCGCCGAGGCGGTTCATGGCAATGGCGAGTGTTTCGTGGGCTTCGGCGCTGGTGGAGCCGAGCGACATGGCCGCCGTCGAGAAGCGTTTCACGATGTCTTCGACGGGCTCGACTTCGCTGATGTCGACGGGAGCGCCGAGCTGGTGAATGCGCAACCAGTCGCGGATTTCGCTTTTGCGCTGTGCGACGAGCGCACTATAGCTCTGGTAGGTGTCGTAATCGCCACCGTTGGCCGCTTTTTGCAGGGCATGCACGATTGCTGGTGCAAACGCGTGGTATTCGCCGTCCTTCTTGAATTTGTAGAAGCCCGGATTGGCGAGGGCGGTACGTGACGCCACCAACGGCAAGCGACTCGCAAAGGCCGCATCGTGGTGCTCCAGCACCATGGTGCCGAGTCGGCGCATGTTGTGTCCGCCGAGGCGCGTGGGTACGCCCGCAAAGCAGAGATCGGTGACATCGTTGCTGAGGCCGATGACTTCGAAGGTTTGTGCGCCGCAGTAGCTGTCGACCGTGGCGATGCCCATTTTCGACATGACCTTGAGCAGGCCTTTTTCGAGGGCATGCACGTAGTGATGCTCGGCTTCGTCCGCAAGTTCGGCCGGTGAGGCGGCGTGTTCTGCGGTGACTGCTTCGCTCTGCTTGCCCCCCTTGACCTCGTTGCGGTCCACCGCAATGGCGCGCACACTGGCCAACGCCAGCCACGGGTTGACCGCTTCAGCGCCCATGCCAATGAGGCAGGCGAGGTGGTGGACTTCACGCATGTCGCCGCTTTCGACCACCAAGCTGACCGAGCGGCGTAACCCCGCATCAACGAGCGCTTTGTGGGTGGCACCGACCACGAGCAATGACGGAATAGGCGCACGACTGTCGTTGCAGGCGCGGTCACTGAGCACGATGATGCGTTTGCCCTCGAGCGCAGCTTGGCAGGCTTGTGCGCTCACCTGACTAATCGCATATTTGAGGCCACTCGGGCCATGATCGGCCTTGAAGGTGGCATCGATGGTTGCACTCGCAAACGCGGGATCGCTGTGGGTGCGAATCGTCTCGAGATGGCCGTCACGGAGCACTGGTCCGGCCAACCGGAGCAGATGCGCATGTTCTGGGGTCTCTTCGAGCAGGTTGCCACGACCACCGAGCAGGGTGGCCAGCGACATCACCAGCTCCTCGCGGAGCGGGTCGATGGGCGGATTGGTGACCTCCGCAAAGCGCTGTTTCAGGTAGCTGTAGAGCGGACGTGAACGCTCCGCAAAGACGGTCAACGGTGTGTCATCGCCCATGGATCCAACCGGTTCTTGGCCATCACGGGCCATGGGGCGGAGCACCACGGACAATTCTTCGGCCGTATACCCGAACGCCTGCTGGAGTTCACCGAGTTGCGCAGCCTGGGTCTCTTTGTCGCCGTCTACGGCAGCAATGGTGCCGTAGCGCGCCGCCGAAGCCGGCGCAAGCACCCGCATCTCTTGGGTGAGCCATTCGGCGTAGGGGCGGCGCGCCGCCAATGCGCTCTTGATGGCCTGATTTTCTTCGAAGACGCCACGGCGCACATCGACGGCAATCATCTGTCCGGGACCCACTTTGCCCTTGCGGACGATGCGTGATTCGTCGATGCTGACTGCGCCCACCTCGGAGCCCACCACCACCAAGCCGTCATCGGTCAGCAAAAAGCGAGCCGGGCGCAACCCGTTGCGATCGAGGGCCAGACCCACCGTCTGCCCATCACAAAAGACCAAGGCGGCCGGGCCGTCCCACGGCTCTACGATGGTGGAATGATACTGATAAAAGGCCCGCCAGCTCGGGTCCATGTCTTTGATGCGCTCCCAGGCTTCGGGCACCAACATGGCCAATGAATGGCGCACGTCGCGTCCGCCCATGACGAGGAGCTCGAGCACGTTGTCGAGCATCGAAGAGTCGCTCCCGCGCCGATCAACGATGGGAGCGGTGCTCGCCACCCGGGCTCCAAGGTCGGCGCGCACGGGCACGTTCTCAACCCCGTTCCATCCCTGGCCCCGCCATGCGGCTTCGCGTGCCTGCATCCACATCACGTTGCCCGTCAGGGTGTTGATTTCGCCGTTGTGGGACAACATGCGGAACGGCTGGGCACGCTCCCAGGTGGGGAAGGTGTTGGTGGAGTAGCGTTGGTGGTAGACGGCGACCGCTGACGTATAGTCGGCATCGCGCAAATCAAGATAAAAATCGGGCAGATGCTGAGCGGTCACGAGGCCTTTGTAGATGATGGTGCGATGTGACAGCGATGGAATGTAAAAACCCGGCACGCCGTTGCTTTCGGCGGCGGCTTCCATGTCTTTGCGGAGCAAGTACAAGGTGCGCTCGTAGCGCTGACCGTCGATGACCGCCGATTGGGGCACGATGTAGAGTTGCTCGATGACCGGGCACGAAGCGGCCGCGCGCTCGCCGAGGAAGTCGGCGTTGATGGGCACGCTCCGGCGATGTACGATGGTCAGGTTGTGTTTTTGGGCGAGATGCGTAAATATCTGGTGGAGCGACGCCCGCACGCTGTGATCACGTGGCATGAACAACATGGCGACCGCAATGTGACTGGTGTCGACCGTGATGTGTTGCGCCGCTAATTCACGCTGAATCAAGGGCAGGGGCAGTTGGGTGAGAATCCCAGCACCGTCACCACTTTTGCCGTCGGCAGCGACTGCCCCACGGTGTTGCATGTTGCCCAGCGCGGTCAGCGCCATCTGCACAACAGCATGGCTTGCGCTCCCGTTGAGGCGAGCCACAAAGCCGATGCCACAGGCATCGTGCTCAAAACGTGGGTCGTAGAGACCTTGGGGGTGCATGTGGTGTGTGGTCATGGATTCTCCTTCTGCGGGCTGCGGTGGTGCAACAATGCCTATGACCGATGTGGTGGCGAAAAAGGGACAAAAAACCAGCTCACACACGCACGCTGGGTGTGGCTGGTGCTTCATTGCAAATGGTGTTGTGCTGTGCACTATATCGAATTGTGATAACAATGTCAAGCACTCAATCAGAAGATGTCAATGAGGTGTAATGAAAAAGTCTCAACGAGCCAGCACACGTGCTGACCCGTTGAGACCATGAGGAGAGGAGATATTTTCTTAGGCTTCGCGGTAGGCGGTTTCACCGTGTTGTGAGGTGTCAAGACCCTCTTGCTCTTCTTGCTCGCTGACGCGCAACCCGATGGTGACGTCGATGAGCTTGAGCAAACCGAAGGTGACTGCGCCGGCATAGGCGGCCACGACGACCACCGCAATCACTTGGGTGACTACTTGACCCGGGTTGCCGTAGAGCAGACCGTCGAGACCTGCCGAGTTGACCGAGGTGGTCGCAAAGACGCCGGTGAGAATCGCACCCACAATACCACCCACGCCGTGTACCCCGAAGACGTCGAGAGCGTCGTCAATGCGCCCACGAACCACGTATTCGACGGCGTAGAAGCAGATAAGACCAGTGAGCAAACCGATAATCAATGCTGCCATGGGAGTAACAAACCCAGCTGCTGGGGTGATACCCACCAGACCGGCCACGGCACCCGCTGAGGCACCGATGACGCTGGGGCGCTTGTGGCGAATCCAGCTGGCGGTCAACCATGCGATGAGACCAGCGGCGGCTGCAGTGTTGGTGGTGACTAGGGCGCTCGCAGCCAGACCGTTGGCGGCCAGTGAACTGCCGGCGTTGAAGCCGAACCAGCCGAACCAGAGCAATCCGGTGCCGAGAAGTGTGTAGGCGGCGTTGTGCGGTTGCATGGACTCGTTGCCGTAGCCGAGGCGCTTACCGAGTACCAGCGCACAGACTAGCGCGGAGACGCCCGAGGTGATGTGGACCACGGTGCCACCAGCAAAGTCGAGCGCACCCAACTCGCGAATCCAGCCACCGACGCCCCACACCCAGTGTGCAACGGGTGAGTACACGAGGGTCGACCAGAGCACTGCGAAGACGGCGAATGCCACAAAGCGCTTGCGCTCAGCGAAGGCGCCCGAGATGAGGGCTGGCGTGATGATGGCAAACATCATCTGGAAGGCCATGAAGGAATAGGCGGGAATGGTGGCCGCATAATCGGGGTTGGGCTCAGCACCGACTCCCTGCAAACCGATCCAGTCAAGACCGCCCACGAACCCGTTGACCGATGGCGCGAACGCCAACGAATACCCCCAGAGGACCCAGACCAAGCTGATGAGCGCCAACACGAAAAAGCTGTGCATGAGCGTCGACAACACGTTTTTTTGTCGTACTAGGCCACCGTAGAAAAAGGCCAACCCGGGGGTCATGAGCATCACGAGTGCCGTCGAGATCAGTACCCATGTGGTATCTGCGCCGTTGATTGCGTCCATTGTGAACCTCCCAAAATAGCGAAACGTACGAATGCTTGCGCCTCGTATCAGTTGCTATGCCACACTGCACCGCGACGATACTCTGCAAAATATGGATTCGATCAGGGGAACGCGTGCAACGTTGCAATGCGTATGTATGTGCTGCCTGACCGTTGGTCCCGAGTATTGAGATGGAGCCGAATCTGGTAAGGAAATGGGGGAAGGATTGGGGCAGGATGCGGGTGGCACCCCGCCCCACGACAAACTCGTTTAGGCGTCGTAGTACATGGCGAACTCGTACGGGTGCGGGCGCAACGCCACTGCTACCACGTCTTTGCTCCGCTTGTAGTCGATGAACGACTCGATCAAGTCGGCCGTGAACACGTCACCCTTGAGCAAGAACTCGTGGTCGTCTTCGAGGGCGCTCAACGCCTCGGCCAAGCTCCCCGGGGTGCTGGCAATGTGAGCTTTCTCTTCGGCTGACAACTCGTAGATGTCGGCATTGAGCGGCGCAGGTGGCTCGATCTTGTTTTGGATGCCGTCGATGCCGGCCATCATCATGGCTGCGAAGGCCAAGTATGGGTTGGCGGTCGGATCTGGGAAGCGTACCTCGACACGCCGCGCCTTCGGCGAATCCGAGTAGGTGGGGATGCGGATGGCCGCTGAGCGGTTGCGCATCGAGTAGACCAAGTTGATGGGGGCTTCGAAGCCGGGCACCAAGCGGCGGTAGCTGTTGGTGGTCGGCGCACAAATTGCCAACAAGGCCGGTGCGTGCTTGAGGACACCACCGATGTACCAGCGGGCCGTGTCTGACAACAACGCATAGCCGTTGGCGTCGTAGAAGAGCGGCTGGCCGTCCTTCCACAAGCTCTGGTGCACGTGCATGCCGCTGCCGTTGTCGCCGAAGATGGGCTTGGGCATGAAAGTGGCCGAATAGCCGTGCTCGGCAGCCGTGGTGCGCACAACGTACTTGTACTTCTGCAATTTGTCGGCCATCGACAACAAGGTGTCGAAGCGCATGTCGATTTCACACTGCCCAGCCGAAGCCACCTCGTGGTGGTGCAACTCGATGTCGATGCCGATGTTGCCCATCTTGAGGATCATCTCTGAGCGGATGTCCTGCAAGGTGTCGGTAGGCGGCACGGGGAAGTACCCTTCCTTGTGGCGCACGTGGTAGCCCTTGTTGCCACCCTCTTTGACGGCGCCGGTGTTCCATGCACCCTCGGGGCTGTCGATGTAGTAGTACCCGGAGTTGGCGTTCTGGCCGAAACGAATGTCGCTGAACAAGAAGAACTCAGCCTCGGGGCCGAAGTAAGCGGTATCCGCAAACCCCGTGGTCTTGAGGAATGCCTCCGCCTTGCGGGCCACGTAGCGTGGGTCGCGTGAATAGGGCTGGCGCGTGATGGGGTCGAATACGTCACAAATCAACACCAATGTGGGAATCTTGCAGTGGGGGTCAATGAAAGCCGTGCTGGGATCGGGCAACATCAACATGTCGCTCTCGTTGATGGCTTGGAACCCTTTGACCGATGATCCGTCAAAGCCAAGACCCTCGGTGATCATGTCTTCGCTCAAGCGCGAAGCTGGCAACGAGTAGTGCTGCCAACCGCCGAACAAGTCGGTGAAGCGGGTGTCGACAATCTGGATGTTCTGATCTTTGATCAGCTGCAACACGCCTTTTGCGTCCATTGCCATAGTGTTTTTCTCCTCAATTGCTCCTCAGTGCCGTCTTCATCGTGACTACTTCACGACGCCATCCGCTTCGTTGCAGAACCACCCCGCTGTGATGTGGTCTTTGGTCTTGCGGTAAGTATAGAATAAACAAATAAACCTCGAAAGGGACGGTACATACGAATTATGGGCGGGGTTTTTGGATGTTTTATCTAATAGTTATTTGTATAAAATATACTAATTTACATAAAATCAAGGCCATAACGCTTCCAACTGATCAATGACCACTGTGCCACTACTGCCGACGCCGTTGGGCAGGTCATCGAGGACGATGGCGTCGATGGTGAACGGCGGGGTCACCGCATGCCCGTCGCCACGAATGACATCCCACCGCGGGAACTCGGCGGGGATGTTGGTCACGACGCGGCGCCACTGCGCTGGGCCAAGCGGCGCCACCGGGAGTTGCACGATGGTGTTGCGGCTGTCTTTGAGCCAGAGTTTCAGCATGGTCGTGCTGTTGTCGCCGTAGACCATGAACGCAACGGCCGTCGTTGCCACGGGTAACGGCAGTGGCCGGCGTTGCCGAAAGACGAGATAGCGGTTGCCGAGGAGAGGGAACTGGTAGTCGATGTGGAGCGCATGACTCCCCTGCCAGCTCGGTGTACGACGAATGCTGAGGGTGCCGTATGGCTCGTCCCCACGCACCCAGTAGCGGCGCTGATCGTCGAATGTGCGCACCACCACGCGATGGGTCGGGACGGATGCAGGTGGAAAGCGGTGTTGGGCAGTTATTTGAAAGGCGGCATACGCGGGTCGTACTTGGCTGACATCGTCGCTCCCAGCTCCCCAGCGGATGAGCCCGTACGGGTTGTGTTGTTCGTCTTTGAGCGCATACCAAAAGACCACGTCGATGCCACTCTGCCACAGCATGGGGATGCCCTGTGTCAAATATGCGGCTTGCGTGCGGTCATCGAGTTGCCCCTGGGGGTCGCGATCACTGACCCCGCTCCCCCAGCCGACTTCGGTGGCCCATACGGGGCGTTGGCCGTAGCGTGCAAAAAGTGCGGCGAGCATGAGTTTCGCTTGTGCGAGCCCCGACTGTTGTGGCGCATCAGGGCTGACGTAGGGGTGGATGGCAACGATGTCAATGGCATTCCACAGTCCGGCGTGCGCTGCTGCCATGAGGAAGTCCGGGTTGAACGGATTCACCCCCGCCGCCACGATGACTGCCTCGGGAGCCACCGCTGCGATGGCGCGCACGGTGGTGTTCACGAGGAGCGCATAGGCACGCGGGTCGGGGCTTGGTTGCCAAAAACTCGGATTATCGGGTTCGTTCCAGATTTGCCAGTGGGTGATGATATGCCGGTACCGCGCCACCGTTTCGGCCGCCCAAGCCGCAAATAACGCAGGATCTGGTGCCGCAAACGAGTTGGCGTAGGGGTCGTCGTGAGGATTGGAGGTGGCCCACCCCGGCGGATGCCCGAGTACGGCGAGAATATTGATGTTGCGGTGTGTCAGTTGCGCGAACGCATCGTCGTAGTACTGCCATTCACGCGCGTCTGGAGTGCGCTGGATGCGGTACCAGTGGATGTCTTCGCGTACCCAGTCTGCGCCACTCGTGGCCACGAGGTCGACGGCTGCTGGGAATGCACGGGGCAGTTGCCAACGCGTGGCAATGTGACTGTTGATGCCAATCTGACGCAGGCTCGCTGGTGTGGCAAGCGGGTTGGGGCGCACGAACGGACACTGGGGCAAGAGTGCGCTCAGCAGGGTGAGGACGCACAGCCAGCGCCAGACCCGCCTACGGTGCGGTTGTGCGTGCATCGACTGCCACACTATAGGGCTGGCTTTGGGCATGAACGGTGCCTGCTGCATCTACGAGACGGATGCCCGGCACATTGAATTGACCAGCTTGGGTGAGTTGGAGGGTGTACGAATAGCGTTTGCTCTGCGCATGTGGCATATGCCCAATCTGTGTGATAAACGGGTGTACATAACTCACCGGGAAGCCGTATATGCCGTCGAAACGCACAATCCGTGTTTGTGCGGGCAAGACATCGACGAGTGTGAAATAGGTCAGTGGTGTCAAAGCGATGACGTCCACGGTCATGGTTATGGTATCACCAACCCGCAGTGGGCGCTGGAGATCGAGGGCTGGGGTAATGGTGCGCACGATGATGGCATCATCGCTGTTGGCAATTTGTTGGCGGGGGCGGCTCATGCCGACCAACACCGGCGCATCACTTTCAATGACGAGATCAGCACGGAGTGGTTGTGCCGGTGACACGGAGACGTTGCGTTGAAAGCTCCCGCTTTGGCTGAGCAATGAGGTTCGTTGTTGACCATCGAGAGCGGTGATGATGGTGCGCAATACCTGCCACATGCGCGCATCTGTGATGGGGTTTTCCCAACTGTTCACGCCACGCCGACTCAGCAAAAACGCTTGTAGTTGCGTGGCAAACTCGCGGTTGCTGGGAATGTGGTTGAGCGCCATGAAGATGAGTGCATTGACGCTGTTGAGGTCGTGCAGGTGTTGCGTGGCAGGGTCAATCTCCCAAAAAATCCCACGAGGCGACGATTGAACGCGTTGGGTGAGCTCGTCGAGCAGTGGCGGGAGCAGATAGACCGTGTCGGCAGTCAAGCTCATGATGAGTGCGGCGAGACCTTCATTGCCGAGTTGAGCGCGCTGTTGGCTCAACGTGATGACGGCGTCATCGACCGCACCACCGCTCTGGTGGATGGTGTACACGATAATCGCGCGAATGCTCGCAGGCAGGTCTGGATTGGCAAGTTGTTGTTGCAGGTAAGTCACCGCAGTGGCAGTGACTGCCGGATCCACGTCTGCTTGGGTCAATGCGTTCACCACATCCGCGGTGATGAGCGGATCACTGCTCACCCAGCCCCAGCTCCCATCGGCAAACTGCATGTTTTGTAGCGTGGTGAGCAGTTGTTGCCGGTGCCCGGTGTCAGTGCTCAACCAGTAGCGATGTGCCAAGTGACTCGCATTGGCGGGACTGTAGGGGGCTTGTGCCATGACGGCGGCCAATTCGTCGCTCGTGCGGATGAGGTCGTACCACGGCACTTTGGTGGCGCTGTTGATGCTCGTACGTCCATCGAGCAAAAATCCGTCGTCGTTGAAACTCGCCGGCGTACTGATGAGCTCGGGTTGCCACCGTAGCGGCGAGGCACCGTTGGGGCTCATCAGCAGGAGCGGTTGATCTGCGGTAATCCGAAATTTCCACTGGAAGGTGGCCACGCCTTGCGCATCGGCTTGGATTTGATACTGCGGGAGTGGGTCGAGGATGCTCATGGCTTGCGGCGTCAGTTGCATGTTCACCAATGCATCGGGAGTGGCAGTGGTTGTGGTGAATTGCACAACGACCACGTCGCCGACCGCAACATGGCTTGGCGCCACGATGGTCGTTGGTGGGGCCGGTGTCCACGCCAACGAGGTAGTATGTGTCTGCACACAATCTTCGGTGTGGACCACAGCCGTTACGTGCAGATGCCCTGCTGGCAACGATTCTGCCAATGTGAGTGCGGTACGACCGTTGCGGTCGCTTTTCATGTTTGGGTACCAGGCCGCCGTTGCGCCCGTGTCCGTGCGCATCTGGAGTGCCACGAGATGGTCGGGGCTGGTGTTGACCTGCAATGCGCGGGTGCCGTTGCGCTGGGGTTGTATGGTGGCACGAAATACGGCGCACGAGGTTGCTGGCGACGGTTGTGCTGCGAAGCCGAGAATGTCGTCGTTGCTTGCGAGTGTGAGTGTGGCTGGCGTGGTATCAGAAATGGGCTGCCAGCTCCTCAGGGTCACCGCTGGTGCGAGCCACTCCACTGCCACGGTGTCTGGGTACTCGGCGGTCATCAACGTGTAGCGGGCCGGGTCAGGGCGTACCATGATTTGGGTGGACGCTGATGCGGTCGTGTAGTACACCGATGTATTGGCAGGTATGGCGTTGACGAGGAGTTGTTGTTGTGTGGTCAACGCACCACTTTGCAGGCGTGCATTCCACGCACCGTCGGGGAGCTGTAAATCCAGTGATACGGTTTCATTTGCAGTCATGGTGAGGATGCGCCGTATCAGCACACGTTCTTGCGGATCCACAATGGTCAGAATCACGGGTTCGTTGAGGCGTTCTGGGGAGCGCGAGCTGAGCACGAGCGTGCTGGTTTGCCCGCTGGCCACCCAAGGGGTCGGCGTGGTCATCACCAACGGCGGCGGGTTGATGTCGGTCAGCGTACGTATGCCCACATGGGTGGCATCC
>Ga0172372_10007657_pt1 | contig 14454 bp, 9 predicted proteins | sample LakKiv5m_2_FD_114544 | JGI IMG/M metagenome (GOLD analysis project Ga0172372, IMG submission 114544) | Freshwater microbial communities from Kabuno Bay, South-Kivu, Congo - kab_092012_9.5m | ecosystem: Environmental > Aquatic > Freshwater > Lake | place: Democratic Republic of the Congo...
GACTAGGCAATTCATCCCTGCCACTATAGTTGAGTTGCCTAAATCAACCTTGAACATCTCATGAAAACCTGTGTTGTGACAATGCTTAGAAATCCTAACATAGATGATTTGTTGGAATGGATTTGCTACCATCTTGTCATTGGGTTTGACAAGGTCATTATCTATGATCACAATAGAAAAGTTACAGAAGGACGTACTGGAGGGCATAGTGATAACCTTGAGGAAATCAAACAAGCCTTGTCAAAATTGATTTCTTTAAATCTAGTTGAATTCAACACTCAATTGCATGGCTTTGATCCAAAGCAATGTTTCTTGGCGCAACAAGCTTATAAGAATGCTCAAAAGCATTATAAAAACGAATTTACTTGGGCCGCATTTTTAGATCACGATGAATTTATCTTTTCTCCAAAAAGCCATTCAATCGTTCATTTTTTATCCATGCTCAGTCGCTTTCGACATATAGGCTGCGTCATGCTTCAGCACCGAAATTTTGGTTCAGCTGGGCATGATCAAAGACCTGAGGGGTTTGTGATAGAGAATTATCTTTTAAGAGAAAAAGAATGGGGGCTTTCAGATATTAAAGATCCAGATGAGCTGAGAGAGCTCATTTATAAAGGCAACAAAAGAAAAACCATTCTCAAATTAGAAGCAGGCGACAAGCCTTTGTTTGGCACTCATTCATGGAGCCTTTTAGAGGGTTATGAAAGATTTTCGCTTGATATTGAGAATTGGAGAATCAACCATTATCATACAAAATCAAGAGAGGATTATGCCGAGAAAATGAAGTTGGGCACACCGCATGGTTTTGCACAACACGTCAACTGGGAGCATTTCAATACTTACCAACTCAAACCCGTTGCATCACGTGAACAAGGCACTAAACGCAAAGAATTAGTTTACGATGACAGTATGCTACCTCATCTTGAAAAGATTAAGAATTTTATGGCGAAGGTCGCCGTCAATTAGAACTATTTTTTATCCTCAAGCTGAGGGATCCCTTTGAGGAATTTAAATAGATCGCTATCCATGGATAATACCAATGTCGTGTTATTTGAGATTAGCGACTTATAAGCCTGCATGGTGCGAGTGAACTCGTAGAAATGGATGGCCTGTGGACTTTGATTGTAGGCTTTGGAATAAATCTCGGTCGCTTTCGCATCTGCTAAACCGCGAATCTCTTCGACTTCACGATAAGCTTCGGACTGTATCTTATTTAATTCACGCATACGATCGCCTCTAATTCGTGCTGCTTCACCATTGCCTTCTGAGAGAAAGCGTTCGGCAATTTGTCGGCGTTCACTGATCATACGTTCGTATATTTTGGGCCGTACACTTTCATTGTAATTGATTCGTTTAAAACGTATGTCCAATAATTCTATGCCAAACACTTTCACTTTTTCTGCTGCTGCGGCAAAAATTTCATGCTCGACAACTTGACGTCCTTTTTGAATGGGCATCAAGGAGCCGAGATTGGCTTTTTTTTCTTCCTCTGTCAACAATGAGTCCAATAACGGCACGCGGCCTTTTGTGGTTCGAATGATTTCAATCAATTCGTGCTTGGCCACAGCATTGCGAGTTTCGCTGCCTAAAATATCATCTAATCGCGACTGAGCGCTGCGTTCATCGCGCAAGCGCAAAAAGTAGGGCAGTGCATCAGTGATGCGCCAACGTGCAAAGAGATCCACTGAGATGTACAATTTATCTTTGGTGGGCATGTCCGAAGGACTGCCATCCCATTCCATGATGCGCTTGTCAATTGAATTTATCTCTTGAACAAAAGGGACTTTTATTTTCAAGCCCGAAGAGGTGATGGGTTCGCTGACAGGTTTTCCAAACTGTGTGATGATAACTTGTTCCATCTCATTCACCGAGTAGACACTACTCAGAAGGACGTAAGTGCCTAGGATAAGAACGATACTTATGACAATGGCTTTATTCATTTTTGTAATCCACTCTTATCAGCGTCGAGGTTTAGTAATGGCAGGATATTCTTGGTGGTGCTGTCAATAATGATTTTTGATTTGATCTCAGGCATGACATCTTGCATGGTTTCAATATAAATCCTGCGTGCTGTTACCTCGGGCGCTTTGATGTATTCGGATAACAAGGCATTGAATCGTGCCACATCCCCTTCTGCCTCGTTGATTCTCTTTAAGCGATAACCGTCTGCTTCCCGAATCCGTTGATCTTTTTCGCCTTGCGCCAAAGGGATCACTTTATTGTAATCTCGCCTCGCTTCATTGATCAATTTCTCTTTTTCCTGTTGTGCTTTATTCACCTCGTTAAAGGATTCTTGAACAGGTTGAGGGGGGTTGATGTTTTTTAGTTGAACTTGATCAATACTGATTCCCATATTGTACTTTGTTGACAACTCTTGCATTTTGATCAAAGCTTCAGATTCAATCTCTTGACGACCAATTGTGATCACTTCATCGACAGTGCGGTCACCCACCACTTCTCGCATCACAGATTCAGAGACGTAGCGCAAGGTCTCGGCAGGTTCCCTGACCTCAAACAAAAATTTAACCGGATCAGCAATTCTATATTGCAACACCCACTCCACTAAAGCTGCATTTAAGTCACCTGTCACCATTTGAGTTTCCTTTCTAGAATCTCGGCTATGAGAGCCTTGGTGCTCATCGTGTGCGCCGACTGTAGCAAAACCAAATTCTTGTTTCAATTGCCTCTTAACAGGAAGTATTGAAACAAGGTCAACTCCTAGAGGAAATTTAAAATGAAGACCTGGGTTCACAACTTTGATGTATTTTCCAAATCGTTGTAGTACCGCTACAGAATCACTGGGCACAGTATAGTAAGACGTCCACCCAAAAACAGCTAAGAGTCCAATGACCAAAAGCAGCAAGAACTTACGAGTGCTTTGCCCGGGTGGAAAAATCTCATTGAATTTATCCATTGCGACTTGAGCTAAAACTTCAAATTCATCACGATTGTTCTGATTGTGTTTCCATGGTCTCTCACCATCATTCATCGGCATTTAAAGACTCCAGTTGATATCCAATTTTGAGTTGACTAAATTGCAGGGTGCTCTCATATTGCATTTATGCAAGATCAAAAACGATAAAAACAATATTAAGCTTGCAAGCTTTGAGATTGCGACCTTATACCACAGCTACGAGAAATGATTAATTTCAGAGTGTTTATAGAAGAAATACCTTTATGGAGTCCGAAAACGGAGCCTAATATCAGGCAAAATCCTTTCCAAACACGGTGCTGGGAAATCCCCTAGTGTAGGCCGTCAGAATTGGCACGGCTTATCAAGATGAGGCAAAACCACAGTGGACGCAGAGGTTAGTTGACTTTTAATGATGAACCTCACTCAATGAAGTTTACCCAATCCAAATTCATTAAGCCACTCTTGCCCGGATTGACAAACATAACGATCACATCACCACGTGTTTTGAGTGCTGATGGCAAAAGATCAGTTTTAGGTTCAATCCATTTATCCCAACCACCTGTATTTGGGATAGGAATGCTGGCAATCAAGTCGCCTGTTTGAGATCCAACCCGGAATTCTATCGTGCCACCAACATGACCGGAACTAGCTCTAACTTGAATAGCATTGACTTTGTTAAGATTGACATTCTCAAGCCTCACGAAATGGCCATGGGCAATAGCGCCGATTATTTTTCCCATGCGCTTGGGCCCTTGCACATCGCCAAGCTCAGCTTCTAAGCGTCGACTTCGCAAGCTGACGTGAGCTTTGCCGCTCATTGAACCAGCAGATCCTCGGCCAGCATCTGCGTACACGGCTTCCAGATGGAACGTTCCTGCCGCACTATTTGTTGGCACAGTGATCTCGCCCGTTAGTCCACGCAATAAAGTAGGGCCGTTTTTCCCTTTTTCTAAACCAAAGACCCAACGCAACATGAGGTTAATTTCATCAATACTATGTTGAGGATGAGGCAGCATAGGCAGTTCTCCCCAAACTTTTGTGCTGCCGTCTCTCACTCGTTGGACGCTAACTTCAAGCGCACTCGGTTGGCCTCGATATTTATCGGCAATTTCAATAAAGGCGGGTCCAATAATGCGATGCTCAATGGCGTGACAATTAAAACAATCGGACGCTTTCATCATGGCGAATCCAGGATCCATCGCATTAGCTTTACCACTGGCGTCTAAAAAGGTGCCACTGACCAAAGTTTTAAATCCAAACTCGGTGGGATGAGCAGAGGATGACCCATCTTCGGTGTCTTCAATGTTTATGCGATAGTTGATGGTTTCTCCGGGATTGAAGAAATCGCCCTCTTGGGGTTCTTCAAATACAACTTGCGGTGGATTGTTGCCGACGATAACAGGAACACTGGCTGAACCCACAGCCCCGTGTGCATCAACGACTTTTAGTTCAGCACGATAGTTGCCGACATCTTGTAGCGTAACGGTCGCTTCAGGAGTTGTTGCGATGACTTTATCATTGGGCAACAATCTCCATTCATAGGTGAGCGCATCGCCTTCGTGATCTTTAGATCCCGCGCCAGACAATTTTATCCCCAGTGGTTCTCGGCCTGAAGCTGGTGTTGCGCTAACTTTGGCGATAGGAGGTAGGTTTCCACGGACATAAGTGATTTTGATTAACTTTGAATCGTGGTTCACTCCCCATGTTGCGCCATAGTCCATCAGGTAAAGTGCGCCATCAACGCCAAACACAGCGTCCACCGGACGTTGAATCAAGGTGGCACCTTCAGCCAAGGCGGGTTCCAAGTTTTCAATTTGATCAGGACTATTTCCGGTGACTACTGCGCTAGTAAAGTTTTCTATACTTTGAAAATTATTTTGATCATCCATTTTAGCCCAACGTATTGTAGGCCGTTGCCAATCCCAAAACAATAACCAACCATCAAAATCTTTCGGGAAGCCATTTGTTTTTTCAAAAGACTCCTGCCAATGGAACACTGGCCCAGCGCAAGCGGTGCGACCACCCTCGCCCATCTCTTTAAATTCTCGCGGGTTACGATAAGGCCAATAGATCATAGCTGGTTGTGCGGCAGGCAATTCACGCAAGCCGGTATTGTTAACACTCTCATTGATCGGAAGCTTCGGATCAAAAATCGCACCGGGTTTTTTAGTGACGTAATCCCAGTCCGAGTAGGCAAAATTATTGCCTACAAAGTAAGGCCAGCCAAAGTTGCCCGCTTTCTTGGCTTGGTTGATTTCGTCGTATCCACGTGGCCCACGGTCGCTATCCTCGCTGGCATCAGGTCCAACTTCGCCCCAATAGACAATGCCCGTTTTGCTATCTATTGACATTCTCCAAGGGTTTCTGCAACCCATGACATAAATCTCGGGAAGAGTGTTCTCTGTTCCGCTAGGAAAAAGATTCCCTGGGGGGATTTCATAAGTACCATCAGCTTTGGGCCGTATTCTGATAATTTTTCCAGAGAAACTGTTGGTATTGCTTGCCGATTTTTGTGCATCCCAAGGTGAACGATCGGGTCGTTCATCGATGGGGGCGTAGCCTCCAGAATCGCCATGTGGATGGGTATTGTCGCCTATGGAAAAATAAAGGCAACCATCAGGTCCGAATTCAACGGTACCAGCATGATGGCAACACTCCTTGCGTTGCTCTTCAAATTTAAGCAGAATTTTTTCACTACTAAGGTCCAACTTATCTCCAACCATAGTATAACGGCTTAAATGTTGACCGTTGTAGTCTTTAGGAGAATGAAGGCAGTAAATCCAGCCATTTTCATTAAATTTAGGATCTAAGGCAAAACCGAGAAAGCCGTTTTCCTGTCCATTGTAAACTTCAATAAAACCGGCCTCGACCATTTGTTTTGTATCGGGATGGAAGATTTTTAATTTGCCGCCATATTCATTGAAAAAAATTCGACCATCGGGGGCGATTTCAATTTCCATGGGTTGAGGAATATTTTCAAAAAGGGTTTCAACCTTGAATCGATAGTCAGGGGGTGCTTCTGCAGTAGCGAATAGAGAGATCGTTAACGTCAGCAGCAAGGAAGTCGTTGAGAAAATCGCCCGCATGTATAAAACCCTATGACAATTTCATGAGGGTAGTTGTTTTATCACAATAATCTAGTGAAAAATAAGCCGGTTATTGTACGTTTATTTGAAAAGGGAGCAGGCGTCGCCCTTTCATTAAAAGGTCAAGACAAAGAGACTTTGTCTAATCATTTTCACCTCTATGAATGTTCACTTGTTTATTGATGTCCATTTGGACGATTTCAACTTCGGCTTTTGGTCCTTTGACTAAAGTTTTAACTCTAATCTCCTTTAGGCTATTGTCTTTAACAACGCCTGCAATGATGGATGCTTGAAAGCGATTTCTTGCTAGATACTCTATAATCTCTTTCGTATCCATTAAATCCAAGGGGTTGTAATCCATGTTTTCCATCATATTTGCGCTCCTGAGCGGTTCATGTAACTAGATGCGTTTTTCATCAATCTCATGAGCCTTATAGCCTTCTAGATTCAAGAGAAACGCTTGCTCAAAAAAATAATTTTTTGAAGATTGCCAAAGGCCAATAGGCATTTAGAGTTGCTAAAAATGTTATCACGGATTTAAGTTCTCTGGTTTATGAAGTGCCTATTGATCCGTCTTGGAGCAGCTATGATTGAACATGAATTGAAGTTAGAAAGAAACTACTTTCGCAGCATTTAATTTTTGTGACGACGAGTTTTACGTTATCTTCGCACCTGTCTGATGCTGTATTCAATATCCTTAGACAGGTGACGCTTGATCAGTGTGCCTTGGACAAGGCCTATGCTCAACATTTTTTTAAATACGCTTATTCAAATGAGGAGCATGCTGAAATCACTCAGATGACGGGCGCTCTCATGAGAAAGCTCAATTTGTATGCTTTTTTGGTAGACACGGCGATACCTGAAATCACGACACGGTTTGAACCGTTGCTTTTCGCTTGGTGCTGGGTCAACGATCAAAGGGTGCCTGAGTTTTTAGACCTGAACGAAACGGAGATTCGATCCATAAAACAACGCTGGGAAAAGGCTCAAGAAAACGCAGCCCTATTGGAGGGTTGTCCTGATTGGCTGGAAAAGTTAGGCTCCTCAGAACTTGGGGAGCAATGGCCAAAGGAAAGAGCCGCTCTTGCTTTAGCGGCTAAACGCTATATCAGAACAAACACGCTTAAAATTTCTCCTGCTGAGTTGGCAGCTGAGTTGATGAGGGAAGCTATTGAGACAAGGCCTGTTGAAGGTGTGAGTGGCGCATTGGAGGTGCGGTCTAATAGTGCGATATTCAAAAGCAAGGCCTTCCAAAACGGTCTTTTTGAACAGCAAGATGCGGGTTCTCAACTCATTGCCCACGCGCTTGAAGTAAAACCTGGCATGCGGGTTATTGATGCTTGCGCTGGAGCAGGTGGAAAAACTCTGGCCTTAGCGGCATTGATGAAAGGCAAGGGTCGTTTGCTTGCGCTGGATGTTGAAGAGCATAAGCTCGACGTGTTAAAGCAACGCGCTAGACGTGCTGCGGCAGACAATGTGGAAACACGTCTGATCACCTCGAATAAAATTATTAAACGACAAAGTGAGGGCGCAGACAGATTGTTGTTGGATGTTCCCTGTAGTGGCATTGGAGTGCTCAAACGCAATCCGGATGCAAAATGGCACAGTGATTTATCTCTTGAGCTACCCTCCTTGTTGTTGCTTCAACAGGATCTGCTATCACGTTACAGCAAAATGTTGAGATTGAATGGCCTGATGGTCTATGCAACTTGCTCAATTTTGCCGATAGAAAATCAATGCCAAGTGTCCAAGTTTTTAGAAAATCATCCGCAGTTTAAATTGATCGAACAAGCTGTAATTAGCCCAGCTGCGACAGGTTATGATGGTTTTTACTGGGCCAAGCTCCAGCGTATTTCATAATATAGATAATGCGACGAGTTACTTAACCATGCCATCGTCGATTCGGCTGAGTCTAGAAGATGTTTTACCATTGACCTGTTCGCGCTCAGGCACATGCTGCCATGGTAAAGTAGTCCATCTCAATCCATGGGAGTTGGCTAAGTTAGCGCAGGCAAAAACTCTGACTGCACGGGAATTTCGCGATCGATATTGTGAATTCGGAGGTGTCCGTTTGCGCTTTGATGGCAAGTCTGGATGGAAAAATTTAAAGGCTTGTAGCCTGTATCAATCTGAGTTAGGCTGTAGTGTGCATTCGGGACGACCACTGGTGTGTCGTTTATTTCCTTTGGGACGACAAAGGCAGGGTGAGTTATTGTATTACATACACCAAGGTGACGATTTTCCCTGTTTGGAGGGTTGCCCTGAAGTTGTGGATTTGCCACAGTTGAGTGTGGCGGACTATATAAATGGACAAGCGACCAAATTGGGTGAACTTGCTCAAGATGAGTACCTTGAAATGATGAAATCTTTGGCTGATGGTGGTTTTGCTTACCTCCTAGAAAGCGGTTTGGTTGAGTCTGGCGATAGCACGACGTTGAGCCTTTGGAGAGAGATGGGGTGTGAGAGTTCTGAACAACTGGCTGGCCGACTCGGCTCTGAGTGGATCGATGTATTGATGTTGCCAGAATTGAGCGATCATTTAAACGACCCAACCGTTTTTCTCAATCAACATTATGCACTTATACAGTCAAAGTTAGAGTTGACCTTTGGCGAAATAACCGACATGACTGATTTTTCAAAAGCATCTGGCTTAATGATGGGATTGGCACTATATCTCGGTACAGGTTTGGGTGCTAACCCTGTCACTTTGGTTGAACATTGGATTCAAACAGCAATCGATCACGGAGCATCGAAAGATAGGCCCGAAATTTAGACGGGCCTTAATTGAGCACGCTAGTGTGGGCCGTCAGAATTGACACGGCTTATCAAGACGTGTGGTGACCTACACTAGCATAGATGAACCGACTAGGGTGGGGTTTGGTGCCCCATATAGTCAATGGCTCGAATAGAGTTGAATACTACCAAACAACTATTTCTTGACTGGGTACTCTTTGAGTAAGTTTTCAGCTGTCAAAAATTCGATGTTGCCTTTCATGGCTGCTCTAACTCGTTTGACGGTTTCTGGAGCTACTCTAGGGGCTTTGTTGCCCCAAGAATTGCGAACAAAAGTCAACACTGCGGCAAGCTCTTCATCTTTGCTGAGCAAATCTCGAAATGGCGTCATGGGAGGCATGCCTGGGGCTCCATAAAGTTGCCCATGGACTTCGATAGGACCGATCATCCCGTTCAAGACTATTTTGATGAGACGCTCTTCGTTGCCCATGGCCCATTCGCTGTTTTCTAAGGGCGGGTACATTTTAGGCAAGCCTTTGCCATTGGGTTGATGACAGGTTGCACAGTGACCCTCACGAGCAAAAACTTCAGCTCCCAACTTCCATTCGCGATCGCTGATGTCTTTTGCGAGGTCTTTAGGGCGATTGAATTTGGGCTCCTTTGGGGCTGGTGGTGCCGTTTTGCCTGCGTTTCCATTCCAATAGTGCTGCACTGTTTTTGCTGCAATACGAGCGTTAGGCTCAGGGCTGTTGAGCATTTGAGTTAAAAGTTCTTCATTCGTGACATGGCAACGTTGATGAATCCAAAGAGCTTCGAGAAAATGGTGTGCATCCGCTTTTAAATTTGGATTCAGTGTGGTCATCCAAGTTTTTGTTGCGGCAATCACATCGGCATCACTGTGCTTGCTTATTTCGGCACGAACGCGTTCGCGGATATTGTCAACGGGGTTTTTCAGAAGGTTCAACAATTCAGGCAGGGGTTGATTGAAAATTTGCATTTTTTTTTGCATGGGACTGCCCTCGTGCGTGATACGATAAATTCGACCATGAGTATGATCGCGATTAGGATCGCGAATATTATGCTGCATATGTCCGATAATAACGTTCGACCAATCCGATACATACAAGGCACCATCTTGAGCAAAGGCGACATCGGTGGGTCTGAAATTTTTGTCTGAACTGACTAAAAAATCTTCCATTTCTGTGCTTTTAACGATGCCAGTTTCCAAATCGGGTTCGAGTTTATAGCGTTTCATACCAAGAAATCCAATCGAGTTGCAGACGAGCATGTCCCCTTGAAATTCGGCGGGAAAATGTTCACTAGAAATAATACCGTGGCTTGGAACAGGTCGAACTTTCTTGTCGTAAAGTGGAATCATGTTGAAGCCAGTGGCTGCTGGGAGGACTTGATAACCACGACCCCCCGTTCCATCGGTCGCATATTGGTAGCCCCAATAGTCGAAGCTGATGCCATGAGGGTTGGGGCTGTTGGGTGCATGACGCCAGAATTCAAAAGTTTTGAGATCGAGCCGATACATGGAGGAGGTTTTGTCCAGATAGTTCTCGCGCCAGGGTGTTTCAATATTGTTCACGAAGAAAACGCCACTTTGAAAATAGAGTCCGCCATCTGGTCCGACTATCAAGTGACTAGCTGCATGATGGGTGTCGGCAGAGTCGAGGCCAGTGAGAAGGATGATTTTTTCATCGGCTATGTCATCACCATCGGTATCGCGTAAAAACAAAATATTGGGTTGCGAAGCAACAATCACACCGCCATTCCAGAAAGTAAAGCCTGTGGGATTGTGCACTTTTGCGAAAGTGATCACTTTGTCGGCAACACCATCGTGGTTGTCGTCAGGCAAAATGACAAGGCGGTCATTCATGTCTTTTAAAGGTTCCCATTTTGGATAAGTCGGCCATGTGGCGGCCCATAGGCGTCCTTTAGGTCCGACATTCAGGATGACAGGGTTTACCATTTCTGGAAACAGTTCCTCTGAGGCAAATACTTTAGCGTTGAAACCTGTTGGTAGCGTGAAGCTTTTTACAGTTTCTGCGGGTGTCAGGTAATCGGTGGTCCCTTCTTTGATGGCACTGCTGCTTTTTGACTTTCCGCCAATATTAGATTCAACAGGTATGGGTGGGGGCACGTTTTTGTCGTTGATGGTGTAGCTCTTCCCTTGAGCTACGGCCCAAATTTTCTGATCGCGATTGGCACACATGACATCAATCATGTCGAGCTCGTGCATCATGACCTCATAGTTTTTTTGACCTGCAACAAAAGAAAGTTGCGAGCGACCACCCCAAACGTCATTGCCATCGGTAGCGCGATAGCGATTGAACCAATGCCAACTTTTGTCGAGCACGGCCGTTCTCAATTCGCTCATACTTGCATCCGCGCTAATGTCTTTGTCGAACAAAGCTTTGGCAATGACTTCAGCCAATTGGCGATTTCCCTCTTCGAGGAGGTGAATGCCATTTAAAGTAAGGGGTGTTGCAGCACGTTCGTAAAGTTTTTGGCTACTCGTAAAAAGGTCGACATAAGCAACGCCTTTTGCCGCGGCGACTTCTTCGATAGCTTTGGAGTATAAAGCCAAACGGGCATTGTTCTCTTTTCCATCGGGCATGTTTGGAGTTTTCAAATTTTCATGAGCTATAGGTGAAAATAGCACGAAGCGACACTCGCTTTTTTCACTAAACTTTGCAGCGCGGTAATCGTCGATTATTTTCATATAAGCATTTTTAAAAGCTTCAATTCCGGTTGCTCCAGCAAAGGATTCGTTATAGCCAAAAAATGAGAAGATGACATTCGCCTTAACATGCTTTAAATAGTAGTTGTGATCCATGAAACCGGCGCTTCTTGGGCGAGCGTTGATTTTGTCGCCAGTTAGGGACATATTGCGCAAGGATAGTTCTAACCCTTTGGTTTGACTTTGAATCAAGGTTTCCATCCAAGCATCGTGTTGCATACGGTCAGCAAGACCGTTGCCTAATATGACAATGGTATCGTTCGGCTCGAATTTAAAGCCCGCTTGGAGCGTTGACACCAGTGTGGAAAATAGCAATAGGGCAACTAAGGTGTTCGCTTTGATTTTAAGCATGGTGGAGTGAACTCTAAAAGGAAGCACTCTAAGTTTAAGCAAGGCATGCCTAAAAACAAAGAGCCTTTCGCAGACAATCAGGCTATTTTTTTGTACTTTTAGAGGCCTGAGTTTAAGCTATAGAGAGTTATTCTCGAAAGAAATGGAAATATCGGATGAAACTTACCTCCCAGAATTATAAAGAGTGGCGATTTCTTCTGGAGTGAGTGATTTATTGTAAAATCGAACGTCGTCCATGTCGCCGTTATAAAACCATTGATCGGCAGGCCTTCTTGTTCCTAAACGAAATGGGCCATCGTTGGAGACTGTTGCCGTACGGGCACTCGCATCAGATGAGTTTGCAACACCATCGGTATAAAGATCGACATTTCCATCTCGATTCATATTGACAAGAACATGATGCCAGTTGCCGTCAGCGAGGTTAGTTCCCCCACTCACTTGGACGTAACCTGATCCGTCAGCCATCCTTAGTTGAGCAATATTGGTCGTGTCACACCTCACCAAGATGTCCCAACCAACAGCACCAGCAATGCTTGGTGATGAATGACCTGTGTCCACTTTAGAGATAAGCGTCTGTATCGTTCCATCATCTACAGGTTTGATCCAACACGAGAAAGCAAAATCTCCCGTTCCCACATCGAGCGAGCCATCTACAGGATCAGCAATGGTCAAGTAATTGTCCGAGCCATTGAACGTAAAACCTTTTTGGAAAACTCCGTCAACTTGAAGGTTTGTTGCAATAGCCGTTGCGGTCAAGGTATGTGAGTGATCGGAGTGGTCTAAAACACTCAAAGAGTTAGCTGGTAAGTTGTCAAAATTCCAATAACCGAGTAAGTTTGCACTGGCGATCTCTCCGACATTGCCGGAATCTTGAAGGATATACCACTGTGTTCCGTCACTCACCACGGTCACAGATCCATAACGGCCTTGTTGGTACCCTAACTCGATTGAAGACGTGTCCGAGATCACATTCCCTGAACCGTGAATGAACACGCTATACGTTCGGCTCTTATTGATAATGTGATGGACTCTTCCCGCAACATTACCTGCATACGGCAGTGTTATTTGAATGTTGGAACCAAAAATATCTGGTTCCGCAAAAGACAAAGACGCGTTCAGGTTTGTGGAGCTGTTTAAAACAAATTGTGGTCGATTGGTGATCGTCCCATTTAAAAATAAATTAGCCGAAGAGCTTGAGCTGCCACCAATGCTGAGATCATTGCTGATAATAGCATTACCTCCAACATGTAGATTTGAACTCGGAGCGGCGACGCCAATGCCTAGCCCCTCCTGAGTCAAATACATTTCTGGACGGTTGTCTAAACTACCCGCATTAAAAATAATCGAGCCTGATATGGATTCAACATCTGCTTGAACCTGCCCATGAACCCACAGAAAGACTACAAGTAGCAATGATAATGATCTAAATGTCATAATGATTTCCTGATGGGTTGATAGAGAAAGGTTTAGTTTTGTTTGAATAGGATGTTGCGTTTAACTCGCGATAACGTTGTCTACGGAAGATAACTTGGGTTCGTGGTCAATAGTTAATTCGGATGTTTTTTATTATGACGATTTTTGCTTTGAAATGCTTATCTATAGTTTTGTGTGTGAGAGACATTTTTACCTCTGTAAATTTAAAAATTGGGGGTAATGAGAGATTTCATTAAACCAGTTATTCCGTTTTTTGGCCCACTTTACTATAGCTCAATCGATTGAGTGTAAAGTTATCGTCTCTGCAACCTCCCTATTGAAGCAACTGCTCGCGCCATCGAATTCACTGGTTTAGGCGAAAAATCTTTCTCTTTAATTGTCTCGTCCCCTAATTTTTACGGGTCCCAAGATGCCGACGGACGGGTAATTTTTAGGATAAAATTTATACTTTATTTACGTTAACTTAAAGCCTTGGTTTCTAAGGGTAACTTTGGCTTTAAATTTGCATAAAAAATGAAATTATTACGATCGAGTTTGATTAATGATAAAATCAGGTTTATAAAACATGCCCTTTTGTTTAATTTTATTGTGGAGTTTGTCCATCGCCGTAAATAGCATTTTTGCCGATGTGGTAGGTGATGGAACTTTAAAATTTAAAACCAACTTGTCGGGTCAAGTTGGCATGACTCTAACGCAAAATGGTTTGGGCATAGGCATCGAACCCAGTGCTAATCTACACGTGAGTGGAACAATGGCCTTCAACTATCAAGTGATCAGTGTCAATACAACACTTTCTGGCAATAGCTATATCTTTGCAGATACTTCGGGCGATAACCTCACCATCACCTTGCCCTACGCGGGCAATGTCGATGGCAGGCTTTATGAAATAAAGAAAAGTAGCGCTCAAAATCATTTGCTGATTCAAGACTCAGACCCCGATCACTTTTCCGATCATGTATTTGCCCCGACAACTCAAGCAGAAATGACTGCTTATGCCGAATTCATGAGCGCCTCTGGCAATTGGCACTTATTGAATAGGAGTGGAGTGTCTGAAAGGTGGGCCCCCTCAGCTTCTGCAAATGTGGTGGCATGGTTTGATGCCTCAGATGCAACCAGCATTAGTTCTAGTGCGGGCAATGTCTTGCAATGGAAGGATAAATCGGGAAACGATTACCATGCATCGCAAAGTA
>Ga0172372_10007660_pt1 | contig 14452 bp, 7 predicted proteins | sample LakKiv5m_2_FD_114544 | JGI IMG/M metagenome (GOLD analysis project Ga0172372, IMG submission 114544) | Freshwater microbial communities from Kabuno Bay, South-Kivu, Congo - kab_092012_9.5m | ecosystem: Environmental > Aquatic > Freshwater > Lake | place: Democratic Republic of the Congo...
ATTGTTAAATTACTGGAAGATAAAAATGTGTGAACTCTATATGTTACCCCATCTTGAGTTACGGTAGACTCGGTTCCACCTTGAGCAAATGCACCGAAATACTCATATCTATTTCTAAATGCACCATAATTTTGTTGTATTTGAGCTGAAGTCAGTGCGGTATCATAAACTTGTATGTTTCCTACATTGATATTAGAATAGGTTAATGCATCTAAATAGACTCCAACCCTAATACCTGAAGTAGTTGTTGGAAAATTAACACTCGAGCTTGATGTCACATCCAAAACTCCGTTTATGTAAAGTGAACAATTTGATACTGAGTTTGCAGTATCTTTTGTCATTGCAATATGATACCATCTGTTTGATTGTAAAGCAGTATTGGAAACCACATTACCTTGAGACCCAGACGTCGCCCTAACAATTAGTCTTACATTATTGCTTGAGTCTGTACCCAAAGACAATGAACCTGCACCACTTTCTTGGATACCAATTAGTATATTTGTTTGTGGGTTTTTAACATATATCCAACCCATCATTGTCATTGTTGAGGTTGCCGGATTAAACAAAGAACTTGGACTACCAAATGTTGCAAAATCGTCTGTTCCATCAAAACTGAAATAACCTCCTAATGCCGAGTTATAAGTTGGTCCATTTGAAAGTGTTCCTGTTAATTTTGTTGGTGACATGTCATACCACGCGGTACCACTTGTTGGATATGAAATAATGTTTGCAGGGTCAATAGCTATTTTTAAATTTGATGTTACTATTGAACCTTGATAGTACAGTAATAATGATTCATCTGAGGTTATATTTCTATTATACATTAAAATTTTAGATACATTTCCGTTCATACTATAACCAGGATATGATAAAATTTCATAATTAGTCCAAGAACTAAAATCAACATTTCTTGCCTCAAACATATGGTATCTTCCATCTAAAACACCTTCACTATGTGGATTTGTAGACACTGAAGTATCTACATAATAAGTTGGTGAACCGCATCCAGAATTATACCAATTAACAGATGGATATGTAGCACCTAAGTAAAGTGCATTGTTATTATTACCCCTCACCCACAACCAAGTTGTATCTGTTGTCCTCAACCAAAGTATTACAGTACCTGTAGATGTTGTTAAAACACTTGATGCACGATTGATTGCATCATCAGCACCATCTAACGAAAAATTACTTTTTGTATATGAACTATTCCATGAAGGTCCATTTACTAATGAAAAATTCTTAGCATTACCACTTAAATCATACCACGTTGTACCAATATTAGGATACGATGCCGTAAATCCAGCATCTAAAAATAGTGATAAATCACCAACAACAGTTTGCGGATAATTTTGGTTTGATACAAAATATTTTCCTTCAGAGATTAACCAGTTCATAGCATCAGTAAATGTTGTAAAAGCTATTTGACCTGCTCTAGCTGGTAATACATTAACTAAAGTTATAAAACCTTGTTCAGTAAATGCTGGTGTTCCCCATATTGTAGGTAACGAATTACCTTGTGTTGATTGTCCTTGAGAATATGTGTCAGAATAAATTACCCAAACATTATTATTTTCAAAACCATTTCTCCAATTATAACCCGTAATATCCAATGATGTCGCAACACTCATTGATACAGTTCCAGATTTAAGAGCTCCTGATGGATTTGAACCTGAATTATATGTTACCGGATTTGCCATGTGTTAGTAATAAATACATATAAACTAAAATTAAATGTACTTATTGTCCCACTCTGAATTATCTAAAAATTCATTCCAATTGTTTTGGTTAAAACTATGAATAGAATACTCTTCTATAATAGGTCGTGATGGTAAATCATATTCTACTAAAAATTTAGTACCATCTATGGATAATCTTTGTTGTCCTTCATCAGTTAATAAATTATTCCAATCTACTTGTGGTAGTACGGATATTGGTAATATTATATATTTTCTATTCTCTAACATATTTTAATTATTTAATCCACCAAAACATTTTACCATTAGAAGGACTATACCAAGCCCCCCCATCATCGTAACCATATTTTGCACTTATATTATTATCAACATCTTGTCCAGATGTATCAGTTCCAGAACCATTAGTCGGTATTGCCAAAGTACCATCAGAATCAGGACTGGTACAAGTACTAAAGGTGGCACTTCTACCCATACAATATACTCCAAAAGTGTTACCAGCGGTTGTTAATGCAGTCCAGAAAGGACATAGACCGGCAGCTGGTGCACCAGTTCCACCAACCGCAGCCAATCCACCAGGTAATTGAGTATTTTGATACCCATAGTCAGAAATGTTATTCCAAGAGTGATTTGCATTCAAATATCCATCTTTAATATTATAGGAACCATTAAATGGTTTAATACAGGCTCTCGCCACCTGAGGATTGACACCTTGTGAAAGATAATAATATGTTAAAGTACCATCAGGTGCCCAAACTTCTTTCCATAAAGTTGATGCGTTCCAATTATAATAAAAATCAGCATTTGCATTTGAACCTGTGTTGGATATTGATGATGCAACATGTACTCTAAATCTATTCATATTTGTATTACCGAAATTGGATGAGACCGCATTTACGGGTGTTGTATTCAAAACACCAGCAGTACTATTAGCGGATAAAGTCCAATCATAACTATTATCCCAACTACCAACTAACATCCATCCTGAAGTACCATCTTCATCTAAAGTCGTTAAATCACAATAAACTTGTACAGGACCTGAAGAAGTTTGAATATAATATAATCCATTTGTTCTAACACCATTATTCCATAAATAACTAGCACTTGGTGCCGCTTTGGCTGATGTACTACCATCTAAAACAATATATGTACTATAATTTTGATAAACTTCATCCGATGATAATTCTCTATTGTAAACTTGAGCATTGTGTATACTTCCGTTAAAAAATCGACCCGTTAAAAATCTTGGGTCAAATCCCCAACCAATTGTTGAATTAGGGTTTATAGTAATTTGACTAACACCAATAGTTGAGTTAATTAAAACCCCATTAACATAATACTTTGTAGAACTATTACTAACAGTTACGGCAAGGTGTGTCCAAGTATTATCGGGTATGGTACCTGAATCAAGACTTACCCAACTACCACTATCATTAACATAAAAAGTTACACTGTTCCCATTTCCATGCATTAACCAAACATTTGTTGACATATTATCAACACCAATTGTTGATTGACCTCCACCAGCTCCTCCTGCAATGGCGCCATTTCTTTTCATCCACCAAGAAACACTTAATTTATTAGTGTATTGGTAAAATGGTGCACCAGCCGCGGTTGCACAATAATCATCAGTACCGTCAAAAGTTATAAAACCACCGTTTGAAGAACTCCATGTTGGTCCATTTGTTAATGTAAAATTATCTTCATAACCTGATAAGTCTTTCCAAACAGTACCTGTTGTAGGATATGATAAAAAATTACCAGCATCAATGCTTGATGTTAATCCGCTTTGAACTACGTCCAATAATCCAAACCTATTTCTTTGTGAGTTATAATTTTTTTGAACATCAGAACCTGAAAATCCGTTAGCATAAATTCTAACCATAGACATTTTACCATTGAAGAAATACTGACCTGAAGTTCCACCGGCATATGTTGCAACTCTGAATGGATAATATAAAGTTAATGGTGAAGAACCAGTATTACCTTCACCAACTTTCACACCATTAAAATATAAGGTACAAGTTGAACCGTTTCTTGTACAAATAGCATGATACCAAGTATTTGTTTGAACCGCTAAATTACCACTACTTACTTCTATATTACTATTACCACCTATTATATTTATTTGACTTCCGTTATCATCAAATAAAAAATATATTGGACTATTGTTTTTCGTGCCATTACCTCTTGGGTCTATTAAATATTGTCTTTTACTCGGTAGAGATGCAATATTAAACCAAACTTCCATTGTATAATCATTCAATGTTATTGTGTTTACAGGCGACACTACAACATAATCGTCTGTACCATCAAAACTAATAGCACCTTGTGCCGATGCCGTAAATACCGGTCCATTTGTTAGTACACCATTATCACCATTTCCAACAATATCTCTCCAACTTGTACCACCAGAATAAGAAGTATACCAACCAGAGTCCAAATTTATAGATAAATTTGTTGTTGATATGTTTTCATATCCTGTTTTAATTAAAAAATATTTATTTGTTGCCTGTAACCAATTTAAAGCTAAATTTACATCGGTATATGGTGGTAAACCAACCCTATCAGGTAATGTGTTAATTAAACCCAATAAACTAGCATCAGTTAAATCAGGTGTTGTCCAAGCTGTTGGTCTTGAATTTGCGACTGTAGATTGTCCTTGTGAATATAAGTCCGAATAAATTAAATATTGTGATGATGTTACATCAACACCATTCCACCAATTATATCCTGATACCAATTGATTTTGTAAATTTAAAGCGACTGTTGCCCTATTAAAAGAACCTGAAGAAAAGTCTCCCGTATTACCCGATATGTATGACATTGGTGTTCCCATCATAATCCGAATCTTGATTTATATACGTTAAAATTATTTGATATTTGCAATGGGTTTAACTCAGTGTTATATACCATAACATTTGATATTGAACCTTTTATATAATCACTTGAATTCCCAGTTAGAGTGATACCACCAATACTAACGTTAGTTGATGTTGCACTATAATTTGAGAAAGTATCACTACCCATAAATACACCATTTTTGTACACTTTAAAAACACTGTTTACCCTATCAATAACACAAGTTATATTCATCCATTCATTATAAGCATTTGTCATAGGAACGTTTACATTATAAAAATCCCCATTAGCATCCATACCTATCAAATCAGATTGCCATTTTATACCAGTCCTATTAGCGTTCCAAACACTATAAAGTTCTGCATAACTATTTCCTCCAACACTTCTAATATAACACCATATACTGATAGTTGAATAATCCCCATTTAGTCGAATATTTGTTGTTGGAGATACATTTAAGAACTCATCGGTACCATCAAAGTATAGGTTTCCTCCAACAGAAGTGTTATATGTTACACCATTTGGCGCACTACCATTATTATTATTTGAAGTTAAATCATAAATACTAGTACCCGTTGTAGGATATGATACAATATTCCCACCATCCAACAAAAGTTGTAAATTATCTGTAACTACATTCCCTTGGTAATAATTTTGAACAACCTCTGACGGACTTAAAGTTCTATTATACATCAAGACTTTTCTAATTTTACCTAAATAACCTCTATCATAAAAGTTAGACGATAACGAGTATACAAAAGGTGGGTCAAATGTAGTATTTGTACGAGCCAATCTAACAAAATGCCAATCACCAGTTAAATTATAATTTGTTGTTAAAAAATTACCATCAACGTAATCGTACTGAGTATTTAAATAATTCCAATCATTAGCATCACCACCATTATTATCATGTCTAAATATACCGTTTGATGTTCTAAAAGATTTGTCAGCGTCATTATATTTAGAAACAACCATTTCTAAACCTGTACCATTTCCACCATCACTATACATTTGAATATGTAAATCAATATAGTCCTGTGGTATGTTAACACCATCAACAATATCACTTATAGCATCAAAAGTAAAATATCCATTTGAACTCCATGTAGGGCTATTGATTAAAGTTCCATTCGCGTTATTTCCTGATAAATCATACCAAACGGTTCCTGTACCGGGATATGATAATTTATTATTAGCATCCAAATACAACAATAAACCACTCGTTACTACATTAGTATTTACACCAAACCTATAGGCTTGAGCATTAAAATTTTGTAGTATCTGTGCTTGTGTTAGTTCACCATTATATATTTGAAAAGGTCCTATTTTACCTTGGTAAGGGTAAGCACCATAACTACCTCCATAACCACCAATAGCAACACCCGCACTTGCGAAACCGGACGACGCACTTCCTAGTCTTTGTGTTAGTGTTTGTAGAACACCATTTATATACAACTTATTATTATTAGTATACGCACCATTATAAAAAACCGCAGTAACATGAACCCATGTATTGATTAAAGGTGTTCCATCAATTCCATATATATCACCATTACCAGTGTTAAAACCAAAATTAGTACCTGGCGTCCATAATCTATAACCACCTAACTCAAATGGAAACCCACCACTATTACCAGCCCAATACATCCAAAAAGTTACCGTATTATATTGTCCTGCAGTAGAATTTATACTAGACACATAACCTGTCGATATGTCATCAGTTCCATCAAAAGTTAAACTTCCTTGTCCACTGGTACTGAACCCAACTCCGTTTATAAGTGTAAAGTTAAAATAGTTTCCACTAATATCATTCCAAGCGGTACCAGTACCAGGATATGATGTATACCACGCAGGGTCTAAATTTAATGTTAAATTACTTGTTACAATATTCTCATAACCTGTTTTGATTAAGAAATATTTCCCTGTTTGATTTAACCAATTTGTTGCTTGACTAACTGTTGTAAAAATTGGTAAACCAACTCTATCAGGTAATGTGTTAATTAAGGCAATCAAACTAGCATCTGTTAAATCAGGTGTTGTCCAAGCTGTCGGTCTTGAACCGGCAAATGTTGATTGACCTTGGGAATAAATGTCTGAGTAAATTAGATATTGTGTTGCTGTAACATCAACACCATTCCACCAGTTTGTATTTGATGCTAATGAATTTGCAAGATTTAATCCAACGGTTCCTTTTTTAAAGACACCCGTTGTATACGTGGCGGTTGTTCCTGAGTTAAATGATATTGGCGTTCCCATTATAGTCCAAATCTTGCTTTTTGTGCGTTATAATTATTTAAAACTTCACCTTGAGTTAGTTGTCTATCATAAATTCTAAATACACCTATTGTTATTGGAGCATAAAATGAATTAGAATTACCATTCAGACGACCTAACGCAATACCGACACCAGGAGTACTAGTATTATATCTCGGTCCAGTAGTCTGATTTCTGGTTAAGGTTAAATTAGTTAAAACTCCGTTAATGTATAGATTTACTGTTGATGTGCTAATCGCGGTTCCTTGTTTAGCCCAAACAACATGCACATAAGTGTTTAATGGATAATATTGTCCACTCGACAATCTTGTAGAATCATATAAATCCAAGTGTATTTCATTCTGTGTTGGTGTCCATCCTTCGATTGAATATCCTTGTCCAGCACCACCAATACCCCAAAATCCAGAATTAACAAAATTACTTGTTCTTTTAACAAAAAATTCAACAGAAAAATTAGGGTCACCATCTAACAATGTATTCAGAATATTAGCTTGCATATAATCATCTAAACCATCAAAAGATATTTCACCATTCGAGTATGTCGGACTATTATAAAGAGTACCATTATTACCATTACCTGTTAAATCATACCAAGTGGTTCCAGTTCCAGGATACGATATTGGATTACCCGCATCATAACTAGTTATTAAACCATATGTTAAAACATTTTGAGCATTATACCCATAATATTGTTTTGTTGCATTAAAATATTGTAAAACTTGTGATTGAGTAAACGATTGGTTATTATAAACAACACAAGAACCAACAGGTCCAAATATCTGTCCTGAGTGATTACAAATGTCATCCATTTTTTCACCAGTAGCATTTGCACTTACAGTAGAATTACTTGTACCCTCATTTATATAAAAAGTTTGTTGAGTTCCTGAACTTCCTACTATTGTATAAAGAACCCATCTATTTGCTAACCCTAATGTTGATACGCTTAAAGATGATGCAACAAATCCTCCTCCGTTATTATCATAATAACCTATTGCATTACCTCCGCTTTGCACCAACAATGGATGGTCATCATCATATGTTCTAAGTAATGTTCTCCATTCATCGGTTGATGATATAACTCTCGCCCATGTAAAAATTGTATAGTTATTACCAAGCGTTGGCGCATTATTTACATCACCGTTAATTTGAGCACCAACACTACAGTCCAAACATTTAACACCATCAATATATTTTACTTGCTCAGGACTGGTAATTGTATCATTATAACCATTTCCACTGATATCATTTAAATTTGCACCTGTTCCGGGATATGAACTCTGTTTTGAAAAATCAAAGTATTGTGTGACACCACTAAATAATGATTGTCCACCTAACCCAAATCTTGATTTTTGAGCATCATAGTTTTGTGATACTTCAACCAAACTTAAAGCCCTATTATAGATGTGAACCGCACCCACACTAATATATTCATAATAACCCGTAACCTGACCAATTGTTAAATTCAAAGAATTATTCCAAGTATCATTACCACCAGCATAACTACTAGACCTTATTCCGTTTGCACCTATAACATAAATATATCTAGTCGCTCCGTTTTGAACTCCAGCGATATAATACCAATTATTTATATCTGATGCACTAGCACTCAAGTTTGGAGCATTAACCGAGTTCCAAGCAATGTTTTGAAATCCGTTACCCGCCCAACCATATGCCAATGCCATTCCATTAACAGTACTATTTGCTTTACCTATAAATCCACCACTACCAGGGTCTTGAAGTAATTTAATCCATATTCCATATGATTTGTCACCAGCTAAATCAATTGATGCGTTATCCGGTATGTAAGCGTAGTCGTCCACACCATCAAATATCAAAGTACCTCCATTGTCGGCGGTAAAAGTTGGTGAGTTGGCTAATATAGCATTATTACCCTGACCACTTAAATCAAACCAAGTATTTGCATTTGTAAAACTAAAATTAGTTATAGTATGATTACCACCACTACTTCTTCTCAAGAAAAAATTGATATTTCCTGTTGTACCAATGTACCTTGTTACTTTATATTTTTGTTGAGTCGTGGTATTAGCAATACTGGCATTCCATTCATTATCAACAATACCATCATTATCTAAAACTAATGTACCCGCATCGTTTGTAACATAATCAAATTCTATAGTATACATTCCAACAGTATTTACCGTTGCGGGAAAATAACCAACCCAGTTTGTTGTTGTTGAATATAAAATAACACCATTATTACTTATTGGTGTATAGTAAGCCTGACTATTATTATAGTCAGTCCATGAACTAGCAATTGAACTTGTATTACCAGGATATGAATTATACCAACCAGCATCCAAATTAGCAATCAAACCATTTGTCACAATATCATCATACCCATTTTTAATCAAAAAGTATTTTTCACTATTTTGTAACCATTGAAGAGCTACATTGATATCAGTATATGGTACTTGTCCAACTCTATCGGGTAATGTGTTAATTAAGGCTAATAAACTCGCATCTGTTAAATCAGGTGTTGTCCAAGCTGTTGGTCTTGCTGTTGTTATCGGTGCTTGTCCTTGGGAGAATGTGTCAGAATAAATTAAATATTGAGTTGACACATCTACACCATTAAACCAATTATTCCCTGAAACCAATGAAGTTGCGGGATTTACGGCTACGGTCGCTCTTTTTGTCGCACCCAACGAAAATCCATTTGTGGTGCCTGATGTAAATGCCATTGGTGTTCCCATATCTATAAATACCCTTCTATTAAATTCTATATCTTACTATAACTATACCTGAACCTCCATTACCACCATTCCAACTATCAGATGTTGCACTTCTTGAGCCACCGGCGCCTCCACCAGTGTTAGTTCCACCATTACCTGCGGGTATTCCACTACTATTACCACCACTTACATTTCCACCACCACCGAGACCACCTTGACCTCCGTTGGCAGAACCATAATCACCACCGCCACCACCACCTGCGTAGTAAGTTGCCGTTCCGTTGATTGATATTTCTTTTCCATTTCCACCATCACCAGATGAATTTACCGTTGAGTCTCCACCTGGTGTTCCAGCACCACCACCTCCTCCAGCCGCACCTCTGTTTCCACTAATACCTCTACCAATGCCACCATTATGACCTTGTCCAACAGTACCATTACCACCAGGTACAAGTGGTCCATTTGGTGGGTAATTACCATCATATCCAGCTCCTCCTCCACCAGAACCGCCGTTTCCACCAACACTTTGACCCCAACCTTGACCACCATATCCACCACCAACAGCAGTAATAGAATCCATAACACTGTCAGCACCATTAGTTGGATTTGAAACCGCCCAAACTTGTCCTACACCACCAGCGCCAATAGTTACTGTTTTGTTTCCTGTTGTTACTGAGTAGTCTGTATTGTAGATTAAGCCACCTGCACCGGCACCCGCACCGGCAGCATAGGCTCCACCACCTCCACCACCAGCAACACATAAAACTTCCATTTTACCCGCATTTGTGACGGTTAAAGTTCCTGAAGATGTGAATGTATGTACTCGGTATCTAACACCATTTTCAACCACAGTACTAATTGAACCTCCTAAAGCAAACGCCTGATTTGTTTCAAATCTATTTCTTTGCGCACTATAATTTTGTAAAATTTGACTAGCGCTTAACGCTGTTTGCGAATATAAATAAACATTTCCAATCCAACCATTGAACATACTAAATCCACCACCATCACAAGGACCCCAATAACTTCCGATTGTATTTATTGGACCATTAGTGTTTGTTATAGTAATGGTATCTTGGAGAACACCATTAACATAAAATTTTAATGATGTTGGTGTTTCTTTAACCCACGCAACGTGAGTCCAACTTCCACCACCAACATACGCGGTTGAAGTATAATAGTTCCATTGTCCATCATAATTTCTATAGGACATGTAACCATTTTCTAACCCATACCCCAAATTTACGGGACCACCTGAGCAATGTGATAGTAAACCATAAGTTCCTGCGGTCATGGGTTTAACCCACATAGCAACTGTTGGTGTGTTACCAAAAGCATAACTGGTATACTCAGATAATTGAATAAAGTCATCGGTTCCGTCCAAATAAACAACACCACCTTCATTTATATTAAATGTAATACCATTTTGTAGTGTGGCATTATTGGCTCGGGTCGTTAAATCATTGGCATTATTTGATGTCCCTGAATATGATATAATATTCCCAAAATCTATTGCAGTATTTAAACCACTTGTAATAATCGGTCCTTGATAATAGTTTTGTAATACTTCAGATGCTGATAATTGCTTACTATATAAACGAGCGCTTTTTACATTTCCATCTAAAAACCACGAACCAGAAGCATTTCTACCTAATTCAAAGGGTGCCGAAGTTCCTAAACTTCCCGTCCAATTACCCGTTGCCACTTCAACACCATTAAAATATATTTTTGAACCTGTGGACTTTATACTAAAGTTTACATGCACATATTTTCCAATATTTGATAAAATATTTGGGTTCATATCATAAACAGTACCTGATGAGTTTCTGGCTCTAAATTCAGTATTTCCATTCTGAGAACTTTCAAATACTAACATAAAAAAATCAAAAGTTCCATCATTTCTGAAACCAAAAACTTGTTGGTAAGCTCCCGAACCTGGTTTCAAAGCATCTATCTTTAAGACTAAATCCATAGAAGCCTCGCTCGAACCACCAATACCACCACCTGAAACACCATATCCAATATAATCATCCGCACCGTCAAAGTTAAATACACTTGTTGCACCACTGTTTGTCCAAGACGTTCCATTTGTTAAGGTTCCATTGGTAGTTCCTTTGGTATCATAAGCCGTTGTTCCAACTACGGGATAACTAGCGGTTAATCCAGCATCTAAATTAAACTGTAAACCGTCTGTTACAATTGTTGGGTAATTCTGATTAACAATAAAATATTTGTTTTGACCTTGTAACCATGTTATTGCATCTGATAATGACGTGTAGGGTGTTTGTCCAAGTCTTGGAGGTAATGAATTGATTAGATTAAGTAAAGCGGTATCATTATAATCACAAGCCCAAGCACAAGGTTTGGCGTTTGCTTCGGTATCAATTCCTTGTGTATAAGTGTCTGAATAAATTATATATTGATTTGAAAATACAATACCATTTCTCCAATTGTAATTCTGACCAATAATTTGGTCGTTAAGGTTGATTGATATCACCCCACTCTTTAATGAACCCGTTGGAGCCGCTGAACTTGTGTACGCAATGGTATTTGCCATAATAATAACTATAAATACCCCCACATTAAATATTGGTTTTTTCTTGTAGTTTTATATATTTTCAATATGAAAATAGGAGTGCTCTTAACGGTATACAACTGCGATAACTACATTGACGCGGTTCTTGAACCTTGGTTCAAACTAAAAGAAAAATATAACATGGTATTTGCCGTGAATAGTGGGATGTTCAAAGATTATGTAAGTTTGGGTATTCCATATAGAAATCAACCAACATTGGATAAGTTATCAAAATGGGATTTTGATTTTCAAGTTACAACAAAAGGTACCAACCTTTTGGGTGAAGATGATAGTAGAAACACCTGTTTGGACTATTTGAAAAAACAAGATTGTGACCTTATTTGGTATTTGGATGGTGATGAAGAATTTACCGAAAGTCAAATTGAAAATATTTTGGATTACATTGTAAGAAACCCAACATACGACCACTATACATTGTCGTTTAAAAATCTTACGTTCACCGATAATTTATTCACAGATTATTATAGAGAAAGTATTTTTAGAACTGACCGTCATGGTGGAATTAGTCATTACTTTTTTGACAGTTTCTTAATCTACAATGATGGAACAATTACACAAAACGCATCTGGTTTGGAAATACCAAAGAACGTTGCACATATCAAACACTATTCTTGGTTAAATTCAGACACTAGAAGCCGAGATAAAATACCTTATCAAAAATGGAGATACACAGGAAGTGATGGTAGTCTTGATGAAAACTGCAGATGCGCTTTTGAATGGAATGAAGAAAAACAACAATTGGAATTTAGCAAGGATTTCTATCAATGTAGATATATGGAAATTCCAACTCTACATGAAGAATTATCTTGTTTTACCAATGACGTAACCATTAGATATTCACGAAGACAAAATGCATTTCACTTTGAAAAAGTTGAGCGTAATATGGATGTTGATGTTGAAATCTATAATGGTGAAACAGGTCAATACCTTTATGGTTCAACATTAAATATGATAAAAGGTATTACTTACTTTATCGGTATTTTACCTGAAATTGCATTTGATTTGGACCCAAATTTTTATAACTTCCAAGTTAAAATGTATGAAGGTACAAGACTTATTCACAACGAAAAAATTCATTTGAAATTAAGATAATATGGAAGTTTTTTTGGATGTGTCTCAAGCAAGAGCAATTGGTGATACTATTTGCAGCACACCTACGTTAAGGAAACTATACCAATCTTATGGTCAAAAAATATTTGTTATTTCTGAACATTTGGAAGTATTTGAGAATAACCCATATGTTCAAAAATGTTATAAACCAAATGCCATCAATGTGGATTTCATTAAAGAAAAAACATTGTATCATAATTCTTTTTGGGGTATAGGACAAAAAAATGAACGTGGTGTTGAATACAAACACAACAATATTGATATTAGACAATTCCATGCGATAACCCTTGGATTTATGTTATCACCCAATGAATTGGAGTGTGATTTTGTTCCTCGTCAATATCAAAATATTGAATATTTACCCGAGAAATTTGTTCTAATACATCCAGTTCAAAATTGGCCAAGTAGGACTTGGGATGCTGAAAAATGGATGTTATTAACCAAAAAACTTAATGAAAAAGGAATTGCCGTTGTTTCGGTTGGAAAGGATTCAAGTGAGACAGGTTTTTTCAATATTAAAAAACCAACATTCAACTTTGAAATTGATAATGGTTTAAATATGATGAATAAAACTGACTTATCTCAAGCATGGCATCTTATTGATAAATCATCTTGTTTTGTAACCATGGACTCAGGTTTGCTTCACTTGGCGGGAACAACAGATACAGATATTATTTATTTGGGTTCATCAATAAAACACGAATTTAGAGCTCCTTATAGAAAAGGAAGTCAAGATTATAAAACACATTATGTTGCTGGCGGTTGTGGATTAAGGTGTGCCTCTGATATGAAACACGGTGTAAAAGAATGGGGTTCAATTCAAGGAATTGCACCATTGATTGGTTGTTTGGAAAACAAACCAACATTTGAATGTCACCCATCTGTAGAACAAGTGTTTCAAAAAATTATGGAATTAGTATGAGTGGTGTAGAGTTTATTGTAGATTTTCGTGATGGAGCTTATTTGGAAATCACGGGAAATACAAATGAATTATTTGTGGTTGATTTTTATGATTTGGATACAGGTGTTTTAGAATTTACCCAAACAATTTCAACAGGAAATTGGTTAAGGACACTAAAAAAACATTATGTTAATTGGCATATTATTGTTAAAGATTTAACAGGTTCCGTTGTATTTGAAGAAAAGTTTAACCCTACAGGAAGAGATATTGTAATTGATATCAATAACCGAGCATTGGGTGATACCATTGGATGGATTCCATA
>Ga0172372_10007662_pt1 | contig 14448 bp, 12 predicted proteins | sample LakKiv5m_2_FD_114544 | JGI IMG/M metagenome (GOLD analysis project Ga0172372, IMG submission 114544) | Freshwater microbial communities from Kabuno Bay, South-Kivu, Congo - kab_092012_9.5m | ecosystem: Environmental > Aquatic > Freshwater > Lake | place: Democratic Republic of the Congo...
CTTCCTGAACGGCACGCTGCCGCTGGGCGACGGCGGCCACACGCAGACCGCGCAGCAATACATCGAGACCCTCAGCAGCACCAGCGGCCTGCCGTGGAACCTCGTCCGCCGCAACATGGACAAGATCCATTTCGCGCTGACCAACCTGAAGTTCGTGCTCAACGGCCTCTCGCGCGGCCTCGACCTCGGCATCCTCGACGCCGGCACCGGCGAGCAGTTTGGCACCAAGCTGAGTTACTTTCCCACCTGCCAGGCGCTCGGCCTCGTCATGCCGAGCAACTCGCCGGCGGTCAATTCGCTCTGGCTCCCGGCCATCGCGCTCAAGACGCCGGTGGTCATCAAGCCCGGCAAGGAGGAGCCGTGGACGCCCTTCCGGCTGATACAGGCGTTCATCGCGGCGGGCGTGCCGGCGGAGGCGTTCGGCTTCTACCCGACCGACCACGAGGGGGCAGGGGAGATCCTGAAGACCACGGGCCGCTCGCTGATTTTCGGCGACAAGAACACGATGGCCCAATACGCCAACAATCCGGCCATCCAGCTTCACGGCCCCGGCTGGAGCAAGTTCCTCATCGGCGAGGACTGCATTGAGAACTGGCGCGACTACATTGACGTGATTGCCGGTGCGATTTCCGACAACGGCGGCCGCTCCTGCATCAATGCCTCCGCAGTCGTCGTGCCGCGCTATGCGGCGGAAATCGCCGACGCGCTGGCGCAGAAACTCGGCCCCGTCCAGCCCGCCCGCGTTGACGACCCGAACGCGCGCCTGTCCGGTTTCGCGAACGCGAAGATGGCCGAGTTCATTGACAGCCAGATTGACGACGGCCTCCAGACGCCGGGCGCGACGGATGTGACGGCGAAATATCGAAAAGGCCCGCGCAAGGTGTTCTTCGAGGGCGGCATCTTCCTGCGCCCGACCATCGTGCAGTGCGACAGCTTCGCGCACCCGCTGGCGAACAAGGAATTCCTCTGCCCCTACGACAGTGTCGTCACCTGCCCGCAGTCCGAGATGCTGGAGAAGATTGGCTACACGCTGGCCGCGAGCGTCATCACCAAGGACGCGAAGTTCATCGAGGCCGTCACGGACTTCGCGGAGATTGACCGGCTGAACATCGGCCCGGTCTCCACGATGAAGATCTCGTGGGACCAGCCGCACGAGGGCAACATGTTCGAGTTCCTCTGGAAGCGCCGGAGCATTGAACGGGCGTGGTAGCCATGCCACGCTGCGGCCATGCACCGCGACGCTGAACTGCATCTGGCCAAGGCCGACCGCGTGCTCGCGCGCGTCATCCGCGAGGTGGGCCCATGCACCATCCGTCCGCGCCGGAACTGCCCGCCCTACCAGTCGCTCGTGCAGGCCGTCGCCCACCAGCAACTCAACGGCACGGCGGCGCAGACCATTCTCAAGCGGTTCATCGCGCTGTTTCCCGGCGAGCAATTCCCGTCGCCGGAAGCCGTCGTGTCCGCGCCGGACGAGCGCCTGCGCAGCGCCGGTTTATCACGGGCGAAGACAGCAGCCATCAAGGACATCGCCCGCCAGACCACCACCGGCCATGTGCCGACGCGTCGCGACGCCGCGCGCCTGAGCGACGAGGAACTGGTCGCGCGGCTCACGGAGATTCGCGGCGTCGGGCCGTGGACCGTCGAGATGTTTCTCATCTTCACGCTGGGCCGGCGCGACGTGCTGCCGGTGGGCGACTACGGCGTCCGCTGCGGCTTCGCGAAGGCCTACGGCTGGCGGGAACTCCCGACCCCGAAGGAACTGCTCGCCGAGGGCGAACGCTGGCGGCCCTACCGCTCCATCGCCGCCTGGTATATGTGGCGCGTGCTGGACGCGAAGTAGGGAGGACCGACCGATTCCAGTTGGGCTGATTCGCGCTGCCCTCCTGCGAAAACTCCACTTGCCAACGGTGCGCCGGGTGCGCACTTTCATGCCGACCCTGAAAAGGCCATGAACATGTCGCGCCAAACCCGCCGGCCCGCCGGCTTCACGCTCATCGAACTCCTTGTCGTCATCGCGATCATCGCCATTCTGGCGGGGATGCTGCTGCCCGCCCTGAGCAAGGCCAAACAGAAGGCGAAGCGCACCAGTTGCCTCTCCAATCAAAAGCAGGTGGCGATGGCCTTCATGATGTATGCCGCTGACCACGATGATCGGACGACCTATCAAGGTAATGGAACAAGCGTGAGCTTCTTCTCGACGACGACGACGCCCAACTTCCTCGGTTTGTTGCAGCCGAACCTCGGCACCAACAACAAAACCTTCACCTGTCAGGCCGCACGGCTGGAATGGCAGGCGACTGGCAATTATGCCGACGCAAATAACGACACCATCTACATCGGCAATGCCGCAGTCGTAAGCACGCTGAACTTCCCGCGCCGCACGTCCAACGTCCCCAACGCGTCCGGCATCATCGCCATGCAGGAGAGTTCAGCCCGGACGCATGTCGCGTGGCTGCGGCCCCGCTTGGTGAACACCACGTCGAATCCCCGCCAATACACAAACTGGCACCTTACCCGTAATCCTAACACCTACCCGGGCCAGCCATACCCGAACGGCTGGGAGTGGTATAACTCCGTGCATGAAGGCGGGGGCAACCTGATCTACATGGACGGCCATGTGGAGTTCAAGCACCACACCAAGCTCACAAGCGGCGAGTTCGGCCTGCTCAATTCCGCTGGGCAGGGAACTGACACTGTGGCAGCCGCGACCACGGCCACCTACACGGCCGCGTTCTAGTAGAAGGTATGGCGATCACAGGCCGCATTCGAGGATGGGCTGTCTGCATCTGCCTGCTGGGTCTGACGTGTGTCGTCGGCGTCATCGGTTGCCGGAAGAAAGCTCCCTCGCCATCGGTTACCGCCGTGGTGGACGAGAAGGCTCCTGATCGTTTGCCATCCGCGCCCAATGATTCGTCGCTGCGCCTTCCCGTTCATCAAGAGCTGACCAGTGCGGTTCACTTGTTTGAAACCGACCACCGAAGGCTTCCGCCTGACTTCGAGACCCTGGTAAAGCTGAAATACCTGCCAGCCATGCCCAAGCCGCCTCCGGGCAAGCGGTTCGCCCTCGACCGCAACCGCCTCCAAGTCGTCATCATGGATTAGAGCGTTCCCATTAAACATGTAGCGCCTCCTTCGTAAAATGCCCTGCAAATACAGCGTTTCCGGCAATGCACACCGCTACATCATTTCTGATAACGCTCTAGCAGTCAGCCGCTGCCGTTCACAGTCCGCGCTCGTAAGCCCGGTTGATCAGGCAGTCCTTCCCCAAAGCATCCGCCAGCGGGTCAATCTCTGTGCCGCTGAAGCCCAGGTGCAGATGGCGACGCCAGCCTTCGGCGAACTTGAACCGCTTCGAGAGCTTCCCGACGGCGCGGGACATTTCCTCCATTGAGCGCAGGTAGGAGTTCATGCCCTGGCTCACGTCCAGCCAGCCTTGCTGGCTCCGGTGCGCGGCGAGCGCGGCGAGCTTGGTGGCGTGGACGGCGGTGGTGTCCACGAACGCGCCGGGGATGATCCTGCGCCGCAGCGGGTCGCACAGGCCGTGCGGCATGGCGTGGTAGAGCGTCACGTCGTGCGCGTAGGTGGGGCGCGGCGGGAGGGTGTGGAAGTTCGGCATCCCGTGGGTGAAGGCCGCCGTCACCGCCAGCCGGCAGGTGTTCATGTGGTCCTCCATGTAGTCCTGCGGCGAGTGCGTGAGGATGACGCTGGGCCGGGCCTCGCGGATGACCGCAGCGACGCGGCGCAGGGTCTTCACTTCGTAGAGGATTTCGAGGTCGTCGCACAGGGGCGGGTGGAAGTGCGCGCCGAGAATCTTCGCCGCCGCCTTCGCCTCGGCCAGCCGCACGCGGCGGGTTTTGGCCGGGCTGAACTCGGCGCTGCCGCAGTTGCCGGTGGAGACGTTGAGGTAGTGGGTTTCCCAGCCGCGCTGCCGGAGCAGGAGCAGCGTGCCGGCGGCGACGAACTCGATGTCGTCCGGGTGCGCGAAGAGGGCGAGGGCGGATGGCATGGGCAGAGAAGAAACGGGAAGCCGCCGCCGCTGGCAATGCCGTTCTTCGCCGGGAGGAGCGGAAAACCACGAATGAACACCAAGGGACACGAATCAAGGCGGATGAGCCTGCCCGCGAAACACGCGAAAGCACGCGAAAGACCAGAAGTTTCGAGCCATTTGCAGAACTCCCGAGTTGGCAGACGAATGGGGGCAAACGAATGAGTTTCCAAAGGATTCATTCGCGTGTCCTCGTCCGCTTGCCATCCGTTCGGAGGGTTTTGATAAGACCGCTTACGCCGCGTGTTTCGCGTGTTTCGCGTGCCATTGCTTCGTGTCCATTCGTGTCCGTCCGTGGTTGCCCCAATGCACCCCGGCTTCGCGGGGCCGCTTTTGCCCTTTGAGCTTTCGTGGCCCGCTTTTACAGTCCCGCGCACATGAAGCAGAAGGGCACAGTCTATTTGGTCGGCGCGGGGCCGGGCGACGCGGGGCTGCTCACACGGCGCGGCGCGGAACTGCTCGCGCGCGCGGACGTGGTGGTCTATGACGCGCTGGTCAATCCCGACCTGCTCCGGCTCGCGCCCAAGTCCGCCGAGTTCATCTACGGCGGCAAGCGCGCCGCCGCGCACGCCATCCCGCAGGAGGAGCTGAACCAGTTGCTCGTCACGAAGGCGAAGGCCGGCAAGTGCGTCGTGCGGCTCAAGGGCGGCGACCCCTACATCTTCGGGCGCGGCGGCGAGGAGGCCGAGGAACTGGCGGCGGTGAAGGTGCCGTTCGAGGTCGTTCCGGGCGTGTCATCCTTCTTCGCCGGGCCGAACTACGCGGGCATTCCTGTGACGCACCGCGACCATTGCTCCAGCTTCACCGTGCTCACCGGGCACGAAGACCCGACCAAGGACGAGAGCAGCATTGACTGGGCGCAGCTCGCGAAGGGCGGCGGCACGAAGGTCGTGCTCATGGGCGTCGAGCGCATCCGGCGCATCGCGGAGCAACTCATCGCGCACGGCATGGCGGCGGACACACCGGTCGCGCTCGTGCGCTGGGGCACGACGGGCCGGCAGCAAAGCATCGAGGGCACGCTCGCGACGATTGCCGGCGTGGTCGAGGGGGCGAAGTTCGCCGCGCCCGCCGTCACCATCATTGGCGGCGTGGTGAAGCTGCGCGCGAAGCTCAACTGGTTTGAGAAGCGCCCGCTGTTCGGCCAGCGCATCGTCGTCACGCGCACGCGCGAGCAGGCCAGCGAACTTGCGCACCGGCTCACCGATCTCGGCGCGGACGTGCTGGAGATTCCCACCATCAAGATCACCGCACCCTCGAAACGCGAAGTGCTCGCCGAGGCGATGGGCGGCCTCGGCACCTACCAGTGGATCGTCTTCACCAGCCCGAACGGCGTCACGAGCTTCTTCGACTACTACTTCAGGGCCTTCGATGACATTCGCGGGTTGGGCTGCGTGCGCCTCGCGGCGGTCGGCCCGGCGACGGCCGCCAAACTGAAAGAACTTCACCTCTCCGTGGACGCGATGCCGGACAAATATGTCGCGAAGGACATCGCCAAGGCCATCGCCGCGAAGGATGACTTGGAAAATCTGCGCGTCCTCCTGCTGCGCGCCGAGGTGGCGAACCCCGAGCTGCCGAGGCTCCTGGAAGAGCAGGGGGCCATCGTGGACGACGTGGCCGTGTATCAGACCGTGCCTGAGACCGAGGACGTGACCGGCGCGGCGGCGCGATTGCTGGAGGACGGCGCGGACTGGCTGACCTTCGCGAGCAGCTCGGCGGTGGAAAACTTCCACGCGCGCTTCAACCTGCCGGCGTTGCTCAAGAAGTTTCCCGCGCTCAAGACTGCGAGCATTGGCCCGGAGACGACCAAGGCCCTCGTCGCGCTCGGCCTCAAGCCGACGGTGGAGGCAAAGCCGCACACGATTGACGGCTTGGTGAAGGCGGTCCAGGCCGCCTGAACCGCGCGCAGTTCCTGCGCATGGCCCGAACGGGTCATTTACGCCCGCGCGGCGGGACGGCAGTCTTCTGGCGTTTCCGTGAAATCTTTCACGGCTGGCCCCGTCCTATGCACCTCATGAACCGAACTGGTCTGAAACTGCGCCGCCGCACGCGCGCCTTCACGCTGATTGAACTGCTGGTGGTCATCGCCATCATCGCGATCCTGGCGGGAATGCTCCTGCCCGCGCTCGCCAACGCGAAGAAGAAGGCCACCCAGGCGCAGTGCCAGAACAGCCTCAAGCAGGTTGGCCTCGCGATCCAGCTCTACACCGACGACTACGACGCACAGTTGCCGCCCGGCCCGAACGGCGGGATAGAAGTAGGCGTTCCGCCGAGCTACACCCAGACCGGCAACAACGTCTTGACTTGGTTCCTTGCCCCCTATCTGGCCCAGCCGCGCCCGGCCACGCTGGCCGCCGGCCAGATTCAGGACGTGAAGGCCCTGCTGTGCGCGGGCTACCAACGACAGACCTCGGCGAGTTCGATTTCGGGCAGCCAAGTTCGCTGCTACTCGGTCAACTGGAGCGTCAACACCTCTTCCGATGCCATCCTCGCCGCCAAGCCTTTCGGCTACAACAACGCTGCGGCCCTCGCCAGGGCGCAACGCCTCACCTACATCGAAAGCTTCGGCTCGCCCTCCGCCATCTGGGCCATGACAGATGTGGACCGCCAGCTTTGCCAGGCTCCCAACTGGGGTTGGTATCCCAACCTCCCGCTGCGTCCCTCGCACGGCAGCACCTGGAACCGGCTCTACTGGGACTGGCACGTCGAGATCGTCAAGAACCCGACCATCGTCAACACGACGCTGGGCTATTCGCCCTGAGCCGGAATCATGCAGTTGGATGGGGAGCGCATATGTCTCGCGCGCCGTCGTGGCGGTCCCGGCCACGACTTCGTTTACCCATCTTTCTCCCCGCCGGTCTGATGGCAACCTGCGGCTTCTTGGGGCGCAACTCGCCCCCCACCACGGCCTATTGACCGGCTCGTAGCGCAGGTTGGCAACCTGCTGTGTCGCCGACTGGCAGTCGGCCCGTCCTTCGTAGCACTACTGCGGAGGGTGGAGGAGGCCGCCTGCGGATTGCCAATCCGCGACCCAGGAGGCTGGCAGTCTGCGCTACAGTTTAACGGCCGAAATCGCGGCAGTTGACGGGCCGGGGGTTCTTCCCATGAATCGCCTGAAGAAGCTCGCATGGATTCAGGGAGACAAGGAGTCGCCTGTTCCAACTTTGGCTTTCTGAAGCTTTAGGCTTTCTGCCTTTGGTTCAGGATTCCCATGCGCGGGGCAGCGGTGGGAAGTATTTCCGCGTCCATGCACGCCATGACGTTGATAGGCGCAGGCAGTGACCGTGTAATGAACGCTGTCATTCCCCATGAAGCGCCCGACGCACGCAAACGAGGCTGCCGCCTTCCCCGGATTTGGCGCAGCCGTTTCCCCTTTCCACTCCCCCGCTGTCGCCGGTGCCAGCGGAACCGGGAAACTGCCGGCCGCGAGGGTGGCAACGGCCGCTGCGCCCGCCAAATCAGCCTCCGCGCCCGCTGGACTCGCCGCTGAGGCTGCCTCACGGCCCTTTTCTACTGCCTCACGGTGCTTTTCGAGCGCCTCACGGGCCAATTTTAGTGCCGCGCGTGCCAAGTCCACCGCCTCACGAGCGATTTCCAGCGCCTCACGCACGATTTCCACCGCCTCAGACCCCTTTCCGAGCGCCTCACGATGCTTTTCGAGTGCCTCACGACCCTTTTCCAGTGACTCAGACCCCTTTTTCACGGCCGCAGACCATTTTTTCAAGACCACAGACCGCAGACCACAGACTTCAGACCCGATCCCCCATCTCCGATCTCCCATCTCCGATCCCCGATCTGCCATCTCCCGTCCGCTAGATCCTAAACCCTCAACCCACAACTAATCATGTTCGACGGCTTCAACTTCTCCCACCTCCAGATGCGCTACATCAAGACCGCGATGGACGCCATCCTCAACTACCGGCCCGACGGGCGCACCCCCGTGCAGGTGGGCACCGACATCACCGACGGCGTCGCCGTGCGCGACGACTTCCAGACCAAGCTCAGTGTGCGCAACCTCGCCAACGGCGAGTTCGAGGAGGCCATCAACGCCGGGCACACCCTCTGCGTGCAGGTCTATCCCATCATGCAGAGCCGCTACCGCAAGGACCACGGCAGCAGCAAGGCCATTGACCGCCTGCCCGTGGACGACCGCACCCCTGCCGAGACCCGCGACCGCATGAAGGCCATCGCCGCCCTCTGGACCAGCCTGCCCAACCCGCCCGACAGCGCCACCCCCTTCGTGGCCTGGCCCGGCCTGGACCTCGTCGCCTTCAACGCCGCCCTCACCCTAATCCTGAACAACGAGTCCGCCCTCCTCGCCACCGAGCAGCCCTATGAACTGGCGCAGGGCAAGCTCCACAAGGTCAAGTCCGGCTGGGATGACTTCATCTCCGCCGCTCTCGCGCAGGGGCGCGGGCAGTTCCTGGAAGGCACCCCCGAGCGCGAGGTCATTGACGCCATTCCCACCGCGCCCGCGCAGCAGCCGCCCGCCAAGGCCGTCATCAGCAGCGCCACCAGCCCCGCCGCCGGTCAGGCGGTGCTCGCCTATGACGCCGAGCGCGGCACCAGCTTCGACGTGTTCCGCAAAGGCCCCGCCGACGCGGACTTCCTCAAGGTCGGCGACGACCTCATCGTGAAAACCCTCACCCTCACCGGCCTGGTGGCCGGCAACCACGAGTTCAAAGTGCTCCCCCGCAACTCGCGCGGCACCGGCCCCGAAAGCGACGTGAGCCTCGTGACCGTCGGGTGAACTTGCTCAAGACTCTCAACCCTCAACTCAACATCTCTCAACTCTATGAAACCAACACTGGTCTTCCTCGCGGCATTGCTGTGGTCCATGTCCGTCGCGGCGCAAAGCTCCGAAGCGCCCGCCGAGATCAACGTGCTCACTTACACCAACTCAAACTACCACCACCACGATGGCTTTCAGCAGTGGATTTACTCCCCCACGGAGAGCCGGACTGGCGGCGGCTATCTGCGGATCCACGACATCGCGCACTTCCACCGCTATGGCGGCGGCTACCACAGTAACTTCTGGGCCAATCACAGTTTTGCCGTGGGTGAGGATCCTTACGAGTATTACCACGAATACCGCAATGCCACGGCCTGGTTTGGGCCGCTGCCAGCCGACGCGGTGTGGGCCAGTTACTCCACCAACTACTGGTGGTGGCCGTGGATGGCCAACGCCGAAACCTCGGCCTACCCCGATGGCGGCACACACACCGAATACTGGTGGTCGCCCCCGGAGTCCCGGAAAGCATTGTATGCAGAGGATGTGCCCAACTGGACACTCATCTTCCACTGGGGCGAGCCGCACCAGGGCTACTTTGAAAAGTGGACTAACGGCACGACGGTGGACACCACCCTGGAGCTGTTCACCGGCGGAGTGACTAATTCCGCCAATGACGTGACGATGCAGTTAAACGTCTGGGCCTACGACAACCTGCGCGGCCGCTGGCTGACCGGGAATGAATTCACCGTGACCGTGGGCGGGCTGCCGGGGGCAGGCAACCCCTTCGTCCCCTTTGGCGGCGGCACGGCGCTGGCGCTCACCCCGGACACCAGCGACAACGTGTATTTTCTCGCGCAGGACAACCAGCACGCGCAGATCACGTTCAGCTTCCACCCCACCAACGCCCTGCCCACGAACTTGCCGCCCGGCGCGGTGGAGGATGTGAGCTTCTATGCCTGGCCCGCGCGGCACCACCTGCTCGTGGGCGTGGACAAGAACCGCGACGGGAACATCGAACTGGACGGCACCAATGATCTGACCAGCGCGGCTGCTCCATATGTGTTCTGGGCAAATAACGACCGGGACACGTTCCACGAGATTAACAGCGTGATTCTCGGCAACTACTTTGAGTTCGATGATGTCGAAGATGGGCCGACTGACTTTAGCTACACGGACATTCACAACGAAAGGGACGTGGAGGATTTCTCCCTGCTGGCGGTGCGCGTGCCCGACTTCGTTCGCACCAATGAGGGTTGGACGGTCTCCGTGCAAAGCGCCGGCTCAATCAAGCTGTTCCTCTCCCCGGTCTCTGACTTCAGTTACTTGAGCGATGCGGCCACGACCGCCTTGCTCATCAACAACCCGTCGTTGCGGGTGCCCGCGCCCTCCCAACTGTCTGAGGATATGTATGAGCCCCTGCGGAACGGAGCTTACTTCCTCTTCGAGTTTGGCGAGGCCTGCACCGGCCCGGTCACGGTCGAAATACGGAAGGATGGCAATCTGGTCGGGCGCGGGAAGGCTCACCTGTCCATCAAGGACATCAAGACGATGTATGACCGGTTCACCGCCGGTGATCAGGACGGCACCACGGTTACCACGACCTTCGAGCCTTACACATCGCCGCAGACGATTGCCCAGGCGGACATTGAAACACTCCAGTTCTACGGCCACACCAACTACGTGCTGCTCGTGCATGGCTGGAACATGAGGATTTGGGCAAAGGAGCGGTTCGCGGAAACCATGTTCAAACGGCTCTGGTGGCAAGGGTATCGGGGCCGCTGTGGGCTGTTCCGCTGGCAGACTTACACAACCGACCATCCGGGCGGGTGGTCGCTGGTGAACTATGACGCGAGCGAGTTCAACTCGTGGAAATCGGCGCAGGCTTTGAGCAGCCTGCTCTCCGGCCTCAACGCGAGCCTTCCCGGCAACGTCCGGGTGCTGGCCCATAGCATGGGCAATGTGGTGACAAGTGAGGCACTGCGCCTGCTGGGCACCAACCAGTCGGTGCATACCTACTTGGCGATGCAGGGTGCCCTGCCGGCGCATTGTTACGATCCGGTCGAGCTGCACAGCAACCCCGACAGCGGCACCGCCACGCCCGACCGGTATTCGCAATACTGGACCAGCGGGGCCGGGCCATACATTCAGAACAAGGCGGGCGGCCAGTATGTCAACATGCCCAACCGGCTGGACTTTGCCCTGAACAAGTGGCTTTGGAATGAGCAACTAAAACCCGATGGCAGCCGGGGCTATTATTATTCCTCGTCTTATCCGGCCAGCGGGTTTTACAAACTTGCGACCGGCTTCCCGACGCGTTACCTCGCCTTCCCGCAGGACACCTACGAGATTTTCGCCTTCGGCGTTCAACCGCGCTGTTTCGCGATCGGGGCAGCGCCAGGGTTGGGCGGCAGCTTTGACACCGGCATGGAAATCAATCTGAAAGACGAATTTGGATTCACTGATGTGCATAGCTACCACAGCAAGCAATTCCGCTCGGCAATCGTCTTGCAGTGGGGATTGTATCAGCGGATGATGGGCGCACTCGGCCTTCCTTCAAATTAAGTGGCCATGAAAAGAAAAAACCTAGTCTGGTTCCTCTTGGTGCTCGCTGTAGTCGTCCTGGTAATGCTCACGCGTTCCCCCGGCAAGCTGGAGCGTTCGGCCGCGCCGGCTCCCGCCTTGGCATCTCTTCGGTCTGAAGCGCCATTGCCGGATGCTGCCGCTGCCGCCCAGACTGCGAGGTTGCTCCTGAAACCCCAAGCGATGGCCGAGCCGCCGCTGATGTTGGCGATGGCCGAGAAAGAACAGAAGTTTCGTGAGGATGTCGAGCGGGGGAACAAGCCGATCAACTTCTGGGCCAAAGTGGTCGATCAGAATGATCGCCCTCTGGCAGGCGCAGTGGTCATTTTCGGTGTTCGCGGCTGGACCACCGGCCCGGATCTTGATGTCGGTGTAATTCCCAAGTTCCGAGAACTTCGTTTGGTTTCAGATGCCAACGGCCATGTGAAGGCCACTGGTGAGCGGGGTGACGCAGCCACCGTGAGGAGCGTTCAACTTGAAGGGTATGTCATGTCCGAAGCTTCCAGAATTCGGCTGCTGCCGTCTAACAGGCCAAGTCCCATGGCTCCGATCAGCAGTGCCGATAATCCGATCCTCATCCGCATGTGGCGCAAACTCAGCCCGGAGAGGCTGGTGTTCACCTCCAAGGGGCTCTCGGTGCCGTGTGATGGCACACCATTTTATTTGGATTTGGTCACTGGCAAATCAGGGACGAACTCAGCGCCCTGCGACATGGTCCTGACCCTCCTGCGCGAACCGCAAGACTTGTTGCGGAATCAAATCAAACAGTTCAACTGGTCGCTGGACATCCAAATGCCGGACGGCGGCCTTCAGACCAATGTCACGGAGTTTCCGTATCTGGCCCCGGCGGACGGCTACACCAACCGGCTGTATCAAGCTTACCTGACCAATGAGGCTGGCTGGAAGCGAGTGGCGGAATTGGCATTGTTCATCCACAATCGGCGCGGACAGCATTACGGTCATGTGAAGTTCCGGGTGGAGGGTGGCTGGGGTGAAGGCCCGGTAATTTTTCTCCGCTATGAAGCGATTATAAACCCCGCCGGCTCGCGGAACTTGGAATACGACTGGAAGTTGAGGATTGAGCCGCAGAGGTCTGTCGCTAACACGCCAACGCAGACAGCAATCCCACCGGACTTCACCCGCGCCGTTTCACCCAGCCCCATTCCGCGCATCATCCCCCAGCCGCCACCCGGCTTCCAAGCTCTGACCAACCGGGCCAATCCGCTCACTCAGCCAACCCCGCCCCGCCAGCAGTAGCTGGCCGTCACGCCTCCGCATGATTATCGAGCACCTCGGCTTCTGACCCCAAAAGCCAACACCAAACCCACAACCCAACACCCCATGCCCCGCCGCAAAGTCACCGTCGCCATCGTCGAGGACCACAAGCCCACCGCCGAACTATGGCGGCGCAAGCTCACGCGCAGCGGCTTCATCGTCGTGGGCGTCTATGCCAGTGCCAAGGAAGCCTGGGCGCATCTCCACCTCGTCCCGCCCGACGCCATCCTCCTCGACTGGGAACTCATCCCCGGCCCCAACGGGGACTGGCTGCTCAAGCAGTTCACCCAGGCGCAGCTCCCCACCCGCATCATGGTCGTCACCGCGCACGATTACGACACGGTGCAAACCGCCGCCTTCGCCGGCGGCGCGCACGGCTTCCTCGGCAAGCCCGTCTCCCTCGCCGAACTGGTCGCGCGCCTCCGGGCGATGCTCAGGGGCCGCATCCCCGTCTCCACCCACAACGGGGAGTTCCTCAAGCGGCAGGTCTGCGCCTCCCCCTGCGCGGCGTGGCAGAAGCTCTCCCCGCAGCAGCAGCGCATCGTGGCGCTGGCGGCGGAGGGCAACGGAACCAAGGCGATCGTTCAGGCGATGCAGCGGAGCACGGGCACGGTGGAGACGCAGATTCAACGCATCTTCAAGAAGCTGGGCACGCGGGATCGCAAACACGTCATCGCCCTGTGCGCCCCGGCGCTGCCGCTGCACGCCCCGGCCCCGTTGCCTTCCACGCTGAAACAGGCGGCGTAGGCGGTTGGGGACAATTCACCGTTGACGGTCGGCGGGGAAGGCTTCTACAAAGGCGGCTCGCTCGCGGGCGGCTCGGGCTTATCGCGGGCATAAACAAAACCGAAATGTGCGGCGGCGGCGGCGGCGGGGCTTGCGGATAGGCGGGCGGCTGAACTAAACACTCAGTGTCGCGACCATTTCCGGCGTCCGGCTGAACCTGAATTGCTTTTTGACGATGGTAATTTGTCCGGCAGTTGTGTGAAATAATTCACAAAGCGCCGGCCAACGCTCAACAACCAGTCTCCATGTCAGACATCTTTCCGAAGTGGACGAACAAGCTGCCCGCGATGGTGATCGTGGGCGGGCTGATCGTCGGGGGCGTGGTCACGGCGGGCGTGACCTACTACATGACGCCCAAGTATGCGCGCGTGGGCTACACGCCGGTGCAGCCAGTGGCCTTCAGCCATGCGATTCACGCGGACCAGCTCGGCATTGACTGCCGCTACTGCCACAACGGCGTGGAGAAGTCCTGGTATTCCAACGTCCCTGCCGCGAGCACCTGCATGAACTGCCACAACCAGGTGCTCAAGGACGACCCCAAGCTTGCGCTCGTCCGCGAGTCGGCGGCGACCGGCAAGCCCATCCCGTGGGTGCAAATCCACAAGACGCCTGACTTTGTTTACTTCAACCACTCCGTCCATGTGAACCGCGGCGTCTCCTGCGTGCATTGCCACGGCCCGGTGAACAAGATGGACGAGGTGCGCCACAGCAAGTCGCTGGGCATGGCTTTCTGCCTCGAATGCCACCGTGACCCGGCGGCCAAGATTCGTCCCAACGACCAGGTCTTCAACCTCGACTGGCAGGCCCCCGAGGGCTTTGCCAAGGGCGGGGGCGCGAAGCTGGTCAAGGATTGGAACGTGCATCCCGGCGAGAGCTGCTCCGTCTGCCACCGATGAAATTCATCCCTCCCGTCTGTCCCGAGCCGGAAACCGGCCCGCAATACTTCCGCAGCCCCGAGGCGATGGCGAACTCCGCCCAGCTTCAGGAGTGGGCCGAGCGTGAATTCCCCGCCGGGGCCAGCGAGCTGACCGCC
>Ga0172372_10007663_pt1 | contig 14447 bp, 12 predicted proteins | sample LakKiv5m_2_FD_114544 | JGI IMG/M metagenome (GOLD analysis project Ga0172372, IMG submission 114544) | Freshwater microbial communities from Kabuno Bay, South-Kivu, Congo - kab_092012_9.5m | ecosystem: Environmental > Aquatic > Freshwater > Lake | place: Democratic Republic of the Congo...
GAAGTTCCGGCGGTACTCGAAGTCGAGGTGCGCAGCGCCGAGCAGCATGTGCGGTCCCGGTGCCTTCGACACGAAGTTGACCCGGATGCTGCCGGGCTCGCCGATCTCGAACGCGAGCTGGTCGGGCCGGGTACCGGCGTCCTCGGGGAACAGGTGCATCGGTGCGTGCTTGAGGTGCACGGTGATGACCCGGCGCCCCTCGGGCATCCGCTTCCCCGTGCGCAGGTAGAAGGGGACGCCGTCCCAGCGCTCGTTCTCGATCGCGACCTCGAGCGCCACCATCGTCTCGACGTCGGAGTCGGGGGCGACCCCGGGGATGTCGCGGTAGCCCTCGTACTGGCCCCGCACGACCCGGGTCGGGTCGATCGGGAGCATCGCGTCGAACACCCGCTGCTTCTCGGCCGCGAGCGCGTCGGCGCTGAAGCCGGCCGGGGTCTCCATGGCCACGAACCCGAGCGCCTGGAACAGGTGCGTGACGACCATGTCGCGGAACGCCCCGGTCTGCTCGTAGAACGCGGCCCGGTTCTCGACTCCGAGGGTCTCGGGCACGTCGATGGTCACGTGGGTGACGTGCTGGGAGTTCCACACCGGCTCGAACAGTCGGTTCGCGAACCGGATGGCGAGGATGTTCTGCACGTCCTCCTTGCCGAGGAAGTGGTCGATCCGGAAGATCTGCGTCTCGTCGAACACCGAGTGGAGGAGCACGTTGAGAGCCCGGGCCGAGTCGAGGTCGGTCCCGAACGGCTTCTCGAGGATCACCCGCACCCGCTCACCCGCGAGCTCCGTGGCGCCGATGGCGGTGACCACGTCGTTCATCGCGAAGGGCGGCACCGACAGGTAGTGGAGGATCCGGGTCCCGGTGCCGAGGTGCTCGGCGGCGTCGTGGACGGCGGTGGCGAGGTCGCCGAGGTGGGGCGGATCGCTCGCCACGTAGTCGAGGCGGTCGACGAACTGCGCCCAGGCCCGCCCGGTCGGAGCGGCCCGGCCGAACTCGGCGACCACGTCGTGGGCGTGGGCCCGGAACGCGTCGCGGTCCATCGCGACCGGCGAGGTGCCCACGATCCGGAACCGCTCGGGCATGAGCCCGACCTTGTGCAGCCGGAAGAACCCGGGGATGAGCTTGCGGGCGGCGAGGTCGCCGGTCGCGCCGAACAGGACGACGACGTGGGGCTCGGGGCGCCCGTCGGCCCGGGGCTCCTCGTGGGCCCGGCGTGCGGTGGCCACCGGGTCAGGCCTGCTTCTCGTCGTGGCCGCCGAACTCGTTGCGCATCGCCGAGAGCACCCGGCCGGTGAAGTCCCCGAGGCCCCGCGACTCGAACCGCTGGTTCAGCGCCGCGGTGATGACCGGCGCGGGCACGCCCTCGTCGATGGCCGCAAGCACGGTCCAGCGGCCCTCACCCGAGTCGCTCACCCGGCCCGCGAACTGGTCGAGGTCGGGGGACTTGGCCAGCGCGTCGGCGGTGAGGTCGACCAGCCACGACCCGACGACCGAGCCCCGCCGCCACAGCTCGGCGACCTCGGCGACGTCGATGTCGAACTGGTAGTACTCCGGGTTGCGCAGCGGGGTGGTCTCGGCGTCCACCTCTTGGGCGTGGGTCCCGGCGTCGGCGTGACGGATGATGCTGAGGCCCTCGGCGATCGCCGCCATCATCCCGTACTCCACGCCGTTGTGGACCATCTTCACGAAGTGTCCGGCGCCGCTCGGCCCGCAGTGGAGGTAGCCGTCGGGTGCGGTGCCGTCGGTGCGGTGCCGGCCCGGCGTGGGCTCGGCACTGCCCTGACCCGGCGCGATCGTGCGGAAGATCGGGTCGAGGCGCGCGACCGCGCTCGTGTCGCCGCCGATCATCAGGCAGTAGCCGCGCTCGAGCCCCCACACCCCACCGCTGGTGCCGCAGTCCACGTAGTGGACGCCCCGCTCCTTGCACTGCGCCGCCCGGTGGATGTCGTCGTGGTAGTAGGAGTTGCCGCCGTCGATGATCGTGTCGTCGGCGTCGAGCAGCGGGAGCAGCGCGTCGACCGTCTGCTGCACGATGCCCGCGGGAACCATGATCCAGATGTTGCGGGGCGCGTCGAGTTGCTGCACCAGCGCCTCGAGCGTGGACGCACCGGTGGCTCCTTCGGCGACGAGCGCGTCGATCGCGCCCTGGGTCACGTCGTTCACCACGCAGGTGTGTCCGTCGCGCATGAGCCGGCGCACGAGGTTGGCGCCCATGCGGCCGAGGCCGATCATGCCGAGCTGCATCGGGTGGTCGGTGGCCATCGGGGTCTCCTAGCGGGCCTTGAGCTGCCGGTACTTCCGGATCAGCGCGTTGGTGGACGAGTCGTGGTCGAGGTCGGGGTCGTCGGCACTCAGCAACTGGGGGGCGATGGCCTGGGCGAGCGCCTTGCCCAGTTCCACGCCCCACTGGTCGAACGAGTCGATGCCCCAGATCGTGCCCTGCGTGAACACGCTGTGCTCGTAGGTGGCGATCAACGCACCCAGGCAGAACGGGGTGAGCACCTCGGCGAGGATCACGCTGGTCGGGCGGTTCCCGGGCATGACCCGGTGGGGCACCACCGCCTCGGGGGTGCCCTCGGCCCGCACCTCGGCCTCGGTGCGCCCGAACGCGAGCGCCTGGGCCTGGGCGAACACGTTGGCCGACAGCAGGTCGTGGTGGTCGCCCAGCGGGTTCAGCGACTTGCCGAAGCCGATGAGGTCGACCGGGATCAGCGTCGTGCCCTGGTGGATCAGCTGGTAGAAGCTGTGCTGGCCGTTGGTGCCGGGCTCACCCCAGTAGACGGCGCCGGTGTCGTGGTCCACCGGGACCCCCGCCAGCGTGACCCGCTTGCCGTTGGACTCCATGGTCAGCTGCTGGAGGTAGGCGGGGAAGCGCTTCAGGTACTGGTCGTAGGGCATGACGCCCACGGTCTGGGCGCCGAAGAAGTTGCGGTACCACACCGCGAGCAGCCCCATCAGCACCGGCAGGTTCGCGGCGAACGGCGCGGTGCGGAAGTGCTCGTCGATCGCGTGGAACCCGGCGAGCAGCTCGGCGAACCGGTCGGGGCCGATCGCGAGCATGGTCGACAGCCCGATGGCCGAGTCCATGGAGTAGCGGCCGCCGACCCAGTCCCAGAAGCCGAACATGTTGTCGGTGTCGATCCCGAATGCCCGGACCCGCTCGGCGCTGGTGGAGACGGCGACGAAGTGCCGGGCCACCGCGGCCTCGTCGCCCAGCGCTCCGACGATCCAGTCGCGCGCCGAGTGGGCGTTGGTCATGGTTTCGAGGGTGGAGAACGTCTTCGACGAGATGATGCAGAGCGTCTCGGCCGGATCGAGGTCCCGGGTCGCCTCCACGAAGTCGGTGCTGTCGACGTTCGACACGAACCGGAACGTGAGGTCGCGCTGCGAGTAGTGGCGGAGCGCCTCGTAGGCCATCACCGGCCCGAGGTCGGAGCCGCCGATCCCGACGTTCACCACGTTGCGGATGCGCTTCCCGATGAACCCGGTCCACGCACCCGAGCGGACCCGGTCGGCGAAGTCGCGCATGCGGTCGAGCACCGCGTGGACCTCGGCCACCACGTCGGTGCCGTCGACGACCAGTGACGCGTCCTTGGGCAGGCGCAGCGCGACGTGGAGCACGGCCCGGTCCTCGGACACGTTGATGTGGTCACCGCGGAACATCGCGTCGATGCGGTCCCGCAGGCCACACTCCTCGGCGAGGCGGACGAGCAGGGCCAGGGTCTCGTCGGTGACCCGGTGCTTCGAGTAGTCGAGGTGGAGGCCGGCCGCCGCCAAGGTCATGCGGTCGCCGCGCCCGGGGTCGGCGGCGAAGAGGTCGCGCAGGTGGGCGTCGGCGATCTCGGCGTGGTGGGCCTCGAGCGCCGTCCAGGCCGGGCGGGACCGCAGTCCGTCGGTCATCGGTGTTCGCTCCTCGCTCCGTGGGACGGGCTCAGGCCACCGCGCCGGTCTGCTCGACGATGCGCTGCAGCAGGTCCTGCCACGACTCCACGAACGCCTGCGCGCCGTCGGCCTGGAGGGTGGCCGCCAACGCCGTCACGTCGACCCCGGCGGCGGCGAACTCGGCCAGCTGCGCGTCGGCGTCACCGCCGTCGGCGGGCATCACGCCCTCGAGCGACCCGTGGGCGTGGAACGCCTCGAGCGTCTCGTCGGGCATGGTGTTCACCGTGTTCGGAGCGGCCAGGCCGGTCACGAACAGCGTGTCGGGCGCAGTCGGGTCCTTGGTCGAGGTGCTCGCCCACAGGAGGCGCTGGGCCCGGGCCCCCTGGCCCTCGAGCCGCTGCCAGCGCTCGGAGTCGAGCACCTCCCGATAGGCCCGGTAGACGTCGAGGCCGACGGCGAGGGCGAGCCGGTTGCGCAGGCCGTCGGGGACGACGTCGGCGACCGCCTTGTCCCAGCGCGACATGAACACCGAGGCCACCGACCCCACCGCGGGGTCGAGGCCGGCGTCGATCCGGCGCTCGATCCCGGTCATGAACGCATCGGCCGCGGCGCGGTACTGGGCTGCGTCGAACAGGAGGGTCACGTTCACCGGCACGCCGGCGGCGATGCTCTCGGTGATCGCGGGGAGTCCCTCGGGGGTGCCCGGGATCTTGATGAAGAGGTTGCGGCGACCGGCGCGGGCGTGCAGCTCGGTGGCGGCGGCAACGGTCGCGGTGGCGTCGTAGGCCAGCTCGGGGGAGACCTCGAGCGACACCCACCCGTCGACCCCGGCGGTGCGGTCGTGCACGCCGAGGAACAGGTCGGCGGCCCGGCGGAGATCCTCGATCGCCAGTTCGAAGAACAGCGCCTCACCCTCGACCCCGGCGGCGGCCTTGACCCGGATGGCGTCGTCGTAGTGCCCGGCGACGATCGCCTTGTCGAAGATCGACGGGTTCGACGTGAGCCCGGTCACCGAGTACTCGTCGATGTAGCGCTGGATCACGCCGTCGTCGAGCATCTTCCGGGTGATGTTGTCGAGCCAGATGCTCTGGCCCAGGGCGTGGAGGTCGGCGGTGGCGGGCATGGCGGGCTCCTTGGCGGGGCGGGGGCAGCGGGGCGTGGACGTGCGGACGGGCGTGGACGGGAGGACGGGTCAGGTGCGGGCGAGGACGATCTCGTGCATCGCGCGGGCGAAGCCGTCGTCGTCGTTCGTGGCCGTCACGTGGGTGGCCTGGGCGGCGACGTCGGCGGGGGCGTTGCCCATGGCGATGCTGGTGCCGGCCGGGGTGAACATGAGGGTGTCGTTGTCGCCGTCACCGATGGTCGCGATGGCGTGCGTCGGGATGCCGAGGTGCGCCGAAAGGTAGGCGACCACGGCACCCTTGTTGGCATCCGGATGGGTGACGTCGAGGTAGTAGGCCTGCGAGCGGGTGGCCGACACTGTGGCGCCCAGCGCGGCCACCACCGCGGCCTCGGCCGCGGCGACGCGGTCGTGGTCGGCGCAGTACCCGACCACCTTCACCGGCGCGCCCGCGGCGTCGCCGAGGGCACCGAGCAGGTCGGCGGTCGCGGTGGGCGCGTACTGGGTGACCCGGGCCTCGTGCTGCACGTGTGGGCCGTCGAGGTCGCGCACGAACCAGTGCGTCGCCGTGTAGCACCAGGGGTCGACCCCGGCGGCGTCGATGCACTCGATCGTCCGGGCGACCGCGTCGAGCGTGAGGGGACGCTCGGCGATCGGGGTGAGCGTTGCGTCGACGAACACGCCGCCGTTGAACGCCCCGATCGGCGCGTCGCAGGCGAGGGGGCCGACCACCATGGCCATCCCCCGGGCCGGGCGGCTGCTGGCCACGGTGAAGCGGATCCCGGCGGCGCGCAGCGCGGCCACTGCGTCCACCGACGCCGTGGTCAGGCGCTTGTCCGACGTGAGCAGCGTGCCGTCGACGTCGCTCAGGACGAGGCGGATACCCGCGGTGCTCATGCCCCGGTCGCGCCGGTCGCGCCGGTCGCGCCGTCGCGCGGGGCGTCCCCACCCCACATCGCCTCGATCTCCTCGAGGGTGCGGCCCCGAGTCTCGGGCACCTTGGCCACGATCCACACCAGGCACACCACACTCAGCGCTGCGAAGATCCAGAAGGTGACCGACTCGCCGACCGCGTCCACCACCGAGAGGAAGAACTGGCTCACGATCCAGGCGCTGAACCAGTTGGCCGCGGTGGCCACCGACACCGCCCGGCCCCGCACCGATCGCGGGTAGATCTCGTTGATCATCGTCCAGACGATCGGACCCATCGAGAACGCGAACGAGGCGATGTACACGACGAGCGCCACGAGCATGATGATCCCGGCATCGCTCGGCCGGCCGCTCGCCGTCGCGGTCGACGCCCCGGCCGCGACCGAGTCGTCGATCGACAAGAACGCGACCCCGACCACGGTCAGGCTCACCGCCATGCCCAGGAGCCCGGCCACGAGGAGCGGCTTGCGCCCGAGCCGGTCGACGAAGGCGATCGCGATCAGGGTCGCGAGCACGTTGACCGCGCCGATCGCCCAGGTGGTGGCCGCGGTCTGGTCGGCCGGACTCGAGAAGCCGGCGGCGGCGAAGATCTTGTCGGCGTAGTAGATGATCGCGTTGATCCCGGTGATCTGCTGGAAGACGGCGAGCCCGATGCCGATCACGAGGGGCGCCCGCCAGCGGCGCGCGAACACCTCGCGCCACGCGACGTCGGACGGCTCGTCGGCCAGGCTCTCCTCGAGCTCGCGGAAGCGTGCCTCGGAGTCGTCGGGATGGATCCGGGCCAACTCGGCCTCGGCCTCGGCCGGGCGCCCCGCCCGCAGGTACCACCGCGGCGTGTCGCGCAGCGGCAGGAGCAGCACGATCAGCAGCACCCCGGCCACCGCCGACAGCCCGAGCATGAGCCGCCACGCGCTGCCGCTCTGGAGCCACTCGTCGACGAGGTACGCCACGAAGATCCCGAACGTGATGCCGAACTGGTACGTGGAGACGAAGGTGCCCCGCAGCCGGGTGGGCGCCATCTCGGCGGCGTAGAGCGGTGCGGCCACCGACGCCACCCCGACCGCGAACCCCACCGTGAGCCGACCCACCACCAGGACGGCCGAGCCGGGGGCGAACGCCTCGATCAGCGCCCCGGCGATGAACAGCACGCCGGCGAACAGGACAGCGGGCCGGCGCCCGAACCGGTCGGCCATCGCCCCGGCCACCAGCGCCCCGACCAGGGCACCGAGGGTCACGAAGCTCGTGACCACCTCGATCATGGTCGTCTTGAGATCGAAGTCGGCCTCGATGCCCCGCAGGGCCCCCGAGATGACGCCCTGGTCGTAGCCGAAGAGGATGCCGGCGGTGAGGATCACGGCGCCGACGAGGGCGAGGCGCTTGGTCATGAGTCGGGTCACGCCCGGGATCATCCCACACCCCACCCGGGCCGACTCGGACGACCGGTCCGGATCCGCAGGGTCACCACCCGATCCCCTTCCGTGACGGGCGCCGAAATCCCATGTTGCTAGGGTATGGACAGTGGGTTACCGAATCACCAACAAGTTGGCGTTGCCCGGAGTCGCCGTGCTGGTGATCGCCATGGGCGCGCTCGGACCCACGACCGGGGGGGCCTTCGGCGGGACCGGAGCGCCCGTTGCGCGCGCGAACCGGCAACGCCCGGCACCGCCAGCCCCGGTCTCCACGACTCCCGGGGGAGCCGGGTCGGCCACCACCTCTCTGCGGGTCGTCGTGCCCGACCCGCAGGAGATCCGGGCGCAGTGCCGAGCCGCCGGGCTCATGAGGCGCTGCACCGCCGCGGGCCTGCACTGACGCCGAGCCGAGCCGACTACCGACGGCCGGGGCGCTCGGCCTCGGCGTGGGCCAGCATGCGGGCGTACATCCGGAGGACCTTGCCCGCGTAGAGCGGATCCGTGGCCCACTTGCCGTTCCCCATCGCGTTCCACGCCGGGGCGGAGCCCTTCAGGAAGAAGGTGTCGAAGCGGCGGGCCGCCTCGACCGGATCGCTTCCGTAGAGCACCGGGGAGAGCGCGACGGTGAACCCCGCCGCCCGGCTGCTCGGATCGGCGTAGCTGCGGAGGAGCTGCATCTGGGCCCGGACCCCGTCGCGGGCGGCGTCGAACAGGTAGCCGCCGGTGCAGGAGTCGCAGACCCCGATGCCGGAGAAGTTGTAGCCGTGGAACTCCGTGAAGCTCCCGGTCTCGACCAGCGACTGGGCGAACGCGAGGTCGCCGCGGACGCCGGCGAGGTCGCCCTCTTCCACGAACAGCCGGGCGAGCAGGTCGATGGTGAGACCGTCCGGGAGGCGGGGGCGGATCCCGGTCGAGGCGTAGAAGGTGGCGATCTCGGCCGGCGTGAGCTGGGATCGGCCCATCACCGACACCCCGCCCCACTGGTCGACGAGCATCTGGGCCTCGACCCGGAGCGCATCGAGGCGGAAGCGCGCCTCGACGAGGGACTGGCGGGCCCGGGCGATCTCGTCCCGAGCCTCCACCTTGCGGGTCCGATCCTCCTCCAGGGCCGCCCGGACCCGCGCGAGGTCGTCGAGGAGGCGGTTGTCGACCGAGTTCAACGCCGAGGTGTAGCGGGTCCCGGGTTGGAGATCGAAGGGGGAATCCACCTGCAGCGGCGCGAGCGGGCCGCTCCCACCCCGGGTGTACACCTCGGCGACTCGGGAGCCCAGGCGGCGGCGGAGGTCGGCGGCGGCGGACCGCCCCCGATCGATCTGCTCGTCCAGCCCGGCGATCTCGCCGGAGAGCGCCGTCTGACGGGCCTCCACCTCGACGAGATCGCGCTCGACCCGGAGCAGCTCGTCGGTCGTCCGGCCGAGGCGGACCGCGGCGGCCACCGCAGCGGCCACCGGTTCGGGCGCCCCGCTCGCGGCCTCGGGGTCCCGGACCGGATCGGCCCCCGCGGTCTCCGAGATGGTGCCGACGCCGACCAGGATCAGCGCCGCGGCGATCGCGACTCGGTGCCGCACGTCAGGCCTCGACCGCCGGGGTCGATCGGCGCAGGTCGTCATCGGTGAGGAAGCGGTAACCGAGGCCACGGACGGTCACGATCCGCGTCCGGCCCTCAGCCTCGGTCAGGCGGCTCCGCAGGCGCCCGACCTGCACGTCGAGGGTCTTGGTGTCCTGGCGGTACCCACCCCAGAGCTCCAGCAGCAGTGACTGGCGGGTGACCACCACTCCTGCCCTCCGCATGAGCGCGTCGGCGATCTCGAACTCGCGGCGCGGGACGTGGACGAGGTTCCCGGCGACCGTGAGTCGGCGACACGTACGGTCGAGCACCACCGGGCCCACCGCGAGGACGTCATCGACCTGGTCGGCGAGGACCTCCATCCGGCGGGCGAGCGCCCGCACCCGCGCTGCGATCTCACGGGGGCCGGTCGCCGGGCCCAGCACCGCGGCGGCGCCCTTTGCGTAGGCCTCGAGCACCAACCCCTCGTCGTGCCGGTCGATGACCAGCATCACTGGAATCCCGGGAGGGACGACCGCGAGGTCGACATCGGCGCCCTCGTCCATGGACATGTCGTGGACCACCACCTGGGGGGCCTCCACGCGCAGGTGCTCGTCGAGTCGGTCCGGAGCCGTGAGCACCTCGACGTCGAGGTGCTCGCTGCGCAACACCTCGCCGACGCGACCACCCAACCCGTGCTCGACCACCAGGACCCGGGTCATCGGTCAACCGATCCGGATCAGCACGGCCACGAGGACGAGGAGGACGGCGGCGGCCTGGAGTCCGACCGTCCGGAGCATCCGGCGGATCTGCGGCCACCGGGCCGCCGGTTCGTCGTCGGCCCAGAACTCGGCCTCGAGCGCGTCGATCACCTCGGCGTCGTCCCGGGGTGCCGTTGCAGTGGCAGCGGAGGCGCCGGCACCGTCAGGCGCGGCGGCGTCCGGCAGCGGCACCGGTGCCGGGGATGCCGCGGGAACCGTTTCCGGCACGGACACCGCGATCGGCTCGGAGACCGGGGCCGGCACCGGTGCCACGACGACCACCGGCTCCGGGGGGTCCGCCTCCTCGAACAGGTGGCCCCACGACAGGGCGACCGGCGCACGCCGACGTTGCACTGCGGCGACCAGCGCGTCGACCTCGGCCGCAGACTCGGCGAGGAGCCCCTGGACGAAGCGGTCGAACCGCACGATCACGAACTCGAGCGCGCCCGGATCGAAGCCCGTCCCCACCGCCGCCTCGAGCGCCTCGGCCGCGGCCTCGGTCCGGCGCACCTCGGCGACGAGGTCGGCGATCCCGGCATCGGCGGCCGCGATCAGGCGCTCGGCGGTCGCGGCCGACACGAACTCCTGCAGCGCCGGGGTCATCGGACCGGCTCCGTGGATGCCGCGAGGGGCGCGGCGAGGAGCGCGGCGACCGTACCGAGCCGACGGCGGGAACGCGTGACGTCGTCGACCGCGGCCGTCGCCAGGTCGGCCAGGAGCCGGTGCGCGTCCACGGCTGCGCGCGCCCGGGCGAGCCGGGTCTGCGCCTCGACGAGGTCGCGCGTGAGCCGCACGCGGGCCTCGGCGCTCGCGGCGAGGTACTGGTCCAACGCCGCCCGTTCGTAGGCGACCACCGGGGCGATGCCCGGATCCCGATCCGTCATTGCTCGACCTCCAGGAGCTTCTTGCGGGTCGTGTACTCGCCGTCCTCGTCGTACGCGAAGAGGACGAAGTCGTGGGGCAGCGGATCGCACCGGACGTCGGCGCGCACCGTGCCGCGCGTCGGATCGTCGAGCGGGATCGGCCGACCGTTGACGCGCAGCTCGGCGCGTGCGGCCCCCCGGGTCTCGTAGCGCACCGTGACGGTGGTGAACGTCACCTTCGTGCACGGGGCGGTCTTGGGCACGTCGAGACGCAAGATCCGCACCGATGCGCCCGCGCCCCCTGACGGAGACGCCGAACCGGATCCGTCACCGCCGCAGGCGGGCACGGCCACGAGGCCCGCGACGACGAGCGCGAGCACGGGAGCCCGCCGACGATGTCCGGGCCTCATCGGTCTTCCGCCTCGGCGAGCATGCGGCGGCCCCGACCCACGAGCCCGACGATCAGTGCGCCGCCGGCAAGGCCGGCCGCGGCCGCCGCCTGGACCCGCACCGCCTGCGAAGGCCCGCCCGTCGGGGTCCCGACCGAGACGGTCGAGGCGCGCCGCTCGCTCGCACGGTTCTCGGCGGCCGCGTCGCCGGCGTCGGCATCAGCGTCGGACCCGTCGCGTCCACCGCCTGCGGCACGCGGCGCCCCGGACCCACCGGTCGCCCGGGTTCCCCCGGCGGCCGCAGCGCCGCCCGCGGCCTCGTCCCCGGCGGGAGGCGGCGGTGCCGCCGTGTTCGGAACGGGCGGCGGGTCGTCGGGGTCGGGACCCCCCACGGTGCCGGGCGGGCACACCGGGGTGAAGCACAGCTCGGCGGTGTAGATGGCCTCACCGCGCGTGATCTGGGCAAGTACGACGAGGTCGCAGGGAGTCCCGGGCAGGCACGTGATCTCCTGGTCGAATCCCTCGGCGTTGGACCACCGAACGGTGCCCTGGCCCAACCGGAACACGGGCAGCTCGGCGACCGTCGTGCCGTCGGGGTACTTCACCCGTTGCTCGACGTCACTGCCCCCGACCGGGGCGTTGGTGCACTTCTTGCCCGAGAAGCCGAAGTCGAAGAACGTCCGCACACCCGACCCGTGGATGCAGAGGTGGGCCTGGAGGTCGAAGATCAGCACGCCCTCGGCGGCACGGGCCCGGACCTTGGCCCCGGCGCCGTCGGCGGTGCGGTCCACCGTGAAGGTGACCGGCCCGACCTGGTCCTCGATCGCCCGGGCCGACCGCTCCGGGGTCGGCCCGGGCCCCGACAGGACGAACAGCGCCGCGGCCGCGACCAGCACGAGGCGGCACAGCCCGATCGCCCACTGCTGGAGCCGCGACCCGTCGCCCATCGCCCGGCTCACGTCCACGACGGCAGCAGGCGCATGACCTGCTCACCGAGGATGACGGTGGCGGCGACGATCGGGGCGATCGACAGCGCGTACGCAACGGGGAAGCGGAAGCGCCGGTAGAGCACGACGCTGCCCACCACGACCGCGACGTACGTCGCGAGGGCGATGGCCAGGGGGGCGAGCGACGTGCTCCCCGACTCGATCCGGGCCGCGGCCCGGGTGAGCGCGCCCTGGCTCGTGGCTGCGAACGGGAGGTCCAGGAGCACGGCCGTGACCACCGTCGCCCGGTCCCGGTTGAGCGGCGACGCCGAGGCCGAGGTGACGAGGGTGAGGCGGTCGTCGTCGGTCGGGGCGAGGAGCCGGGGGGTGAGCACACGCCGGCCGACCGAGTCGACCTCGTAGAGGGAGCGTCCCTGTGTGGTGGTCGTGACGATCAGGTCGCCCCGCCGCAGTTGGTCGAGGTTGCGGAACGGCGCCCCGAAGCCGTTGCGGCGCCCGATGACCACGCTGTTGCCCGGTTGCCCCATGCCCGCGGTCCCGGGAACGTGCCCGGGCGCCGCATCGGTCTGCTGCGCGCCCACGCCCTCCACCACCACGTACTGGCTCGCGATCGCGTTGATGGAGACGATCCCCACCGGGGAACCCGGCTCCGGGGGTCGGTCGGCGGATTCCCGTGCGAGCGGCAGACCCTGATCGGCGAATGCCGCCGACGTGAGCTCCGCGGCGTAGTCGGTGAGCAGGGCCCGCTGTTGGCGCTGTTGGAGGAGCGGGCCCAGCTGGTAGACGACCAGGCCGACGCCCACGACACCGACCATCAACCACAGGCCGACGAGCGCGTAGACCGAGCGGCGGCTGCTCACGTCGACGAATCCGCCTTCGCCGCCCACGCTCCCGCCGCCGGAGAACCCCCGGGCCGTGAGGAACACGCCGAGGGAGGTGATGAGGGCGATGCCGGCGAGAGCGACGACGCCCCCCATGGCGTCGACCGACATCCGGCGCGAGAACACCGGGATGCTGACGAGCTCGGCTGCGACCGGCGCCGAGACCGGGGCGGTCGTGTCCGGGGCCGCGGCCGGGGCCGGCGTCGTCACGGTGACCCGGGAGGGCGACGCCGGGGTCACCGGGGCGGGTGGAGCGGGCGGCGGCGCCGGGGGCGGCGGGGTCACGGCGCAGGGTCCCGTGACCGGGGCGGCGCCGACCTTCGCGATCTGCGCGGCCGCCTCGGCCCTCAGGGAGTCGGGCAGCGCCACCAGCCCCGGCGCGAGGTCGCTCTGCCCCGTGGTGGTGATGTAGGTCAGCCATTGCGCGAGCAACTGCTGCGAGGCCGTCCGGGGCTGACAGGTCTCGGAGTAGAGCGGCTCGGCGGGGGCGAGCGCGTAGACGACGTAGGTGAGCGGGTAGGGGGTGACCGCCTTGGGTGACACGTCGCCGCCCGACGGCGCCGGCCCCTCGATGACCGGGAGCAGCATCCCGGTGGCGTTGCGCCGCATCGTCGGCACCGCGGCCCGCATCGACTCGTCGGTCGCGGCGACGTACTCCCCCGACGCCGCGGGCACCGCCACGTCTCCGAGGTCGAGCGCCTTGGCCGAGGCCCGGTCGGTGATTGTCCAGATCGGTCCACCCCCGTCCTGGTCGAGCCGGGCCCGGTCGGCGGTCCGGGTGAATGCGGGCCGACCGGTGAACAGGAAGAGCGCGCTCGAGTAGTCGGGATCCGCCGTGGCGAAGCTGTTGGACGCCGGCCGCTTCTGCGGTGGCGTCGAGTTCGGCACGACGAAGTCGTCGGGGGCGAACACTGCGAGGTACCTGGTCCAGAACCACGTCGACGCCAGCACCGACGACGACGCGTAGACGCTCGGTGCCGCCCCGTAGTAGAGGTCGTCGCCCAGGTTGGGGTTCAGGCTCCGGATCGACGATGCGTACACCGGGCTGTTGGCCACGAGCCCGATGCCACCGGCGGTGAGCGCGGCGGCGTCCTCCGCCCGGAGCCGCAGACGGTCGATCTTCGACTTGCCGGCGGGCTGGCCGTCGACGTAGTCGATCCGACCGCTGCCGGTCGCCATCACCGCCGCGTTGAGGGCCACGGGCACGGCGACCGCGGACCGCTGCCCCACCCCGGGCGGCTGCAGGGCCACCACGGCGTCGTAGCCCGCCCCGGTGTAGGCCAGGTCGTTGAGGCCCGAGCTGAAGCCCGAGACCGCCGGTCCCTCCCCGCCGCCGAAGCTCCCGACCGACGGTGCCCCGGTGCTCCCGGGCAGCCCGCAGAACGCGCGGGTCCACCGGGCCCAGGTGTCGATGAGCTCGTCGCTCCCGGCCGTCTGCAGGATCGCCGGGTCGGCACCACCGCAGGCCTTGAGCGGATCGGACTCGGCGAACGTCAGGCGGACGGTGGAGAAGAAGTACTCAGCGCCGATCACGTACTGCACCACCAGCGCGCACGGCGTGGTCGGGTCGCAGGTGATGGTGCCGCGCGTCGTCGAGGTGATCGGCCAGTCGGTGGTGCCCGTGCCCACGCGGAACGGGACCTCGAGCCCGGCCGGGGTCTTGGCCTTGGCGAGCGCGCCGGCGAGGGTGACGAGCGTCTGGACGTCGGAGGACGACGACA
>Ga0172372_10007664_pt1 | contig 14447 bp, 13 predicted proteins | sample LakKiv5m_2_FD_114544 | JGI IMG/M metagenome (GOLD analysis project Ga0172372, IMG submission 114544) | Freshwater microbial communities from Kabuno Bay, South-Kivu, Congo - kab_092012_9.5m | ecosystem: Environmental > Aquatic > Freshwater > Lake | place: Democratic Republic of the Congo...
CAAGGGTTGCAGCATCCTTTGTCGCTTGGCGGGCCGCTTCATTAAAGTAGGCAGGAACGGTAATAACAGCCTTTTCAACTGCTTGATTTAAGGCAGATTCAGCTTGAACCTTAAGGGCGCGCAATATATCAGCTGCAACTTCAACAGGGGTTTTAACATCATTACCAACTTTTAAGCGGGCTATAGTATCAGACGGCTGTTGAGCAAAAAAAACTAAATTAAATTTTCCAGAAATAGTTTGCGCCTCTGCGCCTGACCGGCCCATCAACCGTTTCGAAGACGTCACGACTCGATCTGGGGTATGATCGATTAAATTAAAGGCTTTTTCTCCCACGATGGGTAGACAATCGTCGAGGTAAGCCACAACAGACGGCACCAAACATTCTTCCATGTCATTAGCTAAGGCTTTTGGTTGATGGTCTTGAGAAAAAGCAACAACAGAGTTGGTCGTTCCCAAATCGATACCAATAGCAAGGGCTTGCGAAAGTTTTTCTTGAACAAGGCTTGTATTGGGTTCTGTAATTTGCAGTAACATAGACTGTTGATCCTCCCTACAGCACTTTAAAAGAGGACTGCCGACGACGGACTTGAATATCCCTCAATAATTTTGACAAGTAAGTCAGGCGCAAAAAAAGCCCCAACAATTCATTATTATTGTTATGTTGAAAGGCACGAGAAAAAGAATCTTCCACTATATGCAACTGTTCCTCGATTCGGTCTTCCAAATGTGTGAGGTCATGAGGGGAGACCGCTTCTGTTAACGTTTCTTGCAATGCCATTATTTCCTCGAGAACTTGAGGATCTTGAACTGTTTTGCTACCATCTTCTGAAAACTCAATCCCACGCAGTTTCAAAAGAGCTTTAGCACGTAACGTGGGTGTTTTTAATGTTTCATAAGCACGGTTTAATAAAGAAGACTGGATCAAGGCAACTTGGCGCTCTGGTTCGGAGTGGTAAATAAAACGATCTGGATGAATCAAAGACTGACGAGCAAAATAGGCTTCATCAAGGGCAGTCACATCTATCGAAAATGTTGGCGCAATCCCCAAAACTTCAAAAGGGTTTTGGTCTTCTTTAGACATGGAATGATTTACCACAACCACATCGTCCTTTCTCATTCGGATTTCGGAAAACAAATCCAGATTGCATTTTTTCCTCCACGTAGTCCATTTCTGTGCCCAAAATAAAGAGAATGGCTTTAGGGTCAATAAGAATCGTTATTTCATTAATTTCAACGATTTCGTCTAAAGGGTTTTTATCATCCGCATATTCTAAAGCATAAGACAGTCCCGAACATCCTTTTGTGCGAATACCAATACGAATGCCAAAAGAAGGTTTGCCCCGCTGATCAAGCAAAATTTTTATCCGATTGAAAGCTGCGTCTGTTAGTGTTATCGGAGCTTTGCTCATAAATTTTTCCTCATGGTGCTGATGCGCCAGCTTTTGCCTGGTAGTCTGCAATCGCAGCTTTAACAGCATCTTCCGCTAAAATAGAGCAATGGATCTTTACCGGCGGTAATGCCAAAGCTTGCGCAACTTCCGTGTTTCGGATGGCTTGGGCTTCTCCTAAAGTCTTTCCTTTTACCCATTCGGTGATGAGGGAGCTTGAGGCAATCGCTGATCCACAACCAAACGTCTTAAATTTTGCATCTTCAATAATTCCATCCTTATTGACCTTGATCTGAAGTTTCATCACGTCTCCGCAAGCAGGCGCACCAACCAGACCTGTTCCAATGGTTGCATCATTTTTATCAAAAGCTCCCACGTTACGGGGATTTTCATAGTGATCAATAACCTTCCTGCTATAAGCCATATTACTCTCCTTCTCAATTAATGATCTGACCACTTAATATTTTTAAGGTCTGTCCCTTCTTGAACCATCTCCCAAAGAGGGCTCATTTCGCGCAACCGTGTCACAGCAGCTACGACAAGCTCAATGGCCTTATCCACATCTGCCTCTGTACTGAATCGTCCCAATCCAAATCGAAGGGATGTATGCGCTAATTCTTCTTCAACACCCAAGGCTCGTAAAACGTAAGATGGTTCAAGGGAAGAAGATGTGCACGCCGAGCCAGAAGATACAGACAGCTCTTTAATTCCCATCATAAGGCCTTCCCCTTCAACGTAGGCGAAACTTAAGTTTAAGTTTCCTGGAATGCGCGGAGCTCCTTGCCCATTTAAGTAAACATCGTCCAATTGGCTTGTAAGCCCTTGATAAAGGCGGTCACTCAAAATTTTTATCCGTGCAGCTTCTGCTTTCATTTCACTGATCGCAATGGCGCAAGCTTCTCCTAAGCCAACACATAGGGGAGTGGGCAAAGTGCCAGACCGCATGCCTCGCTCTTGTCCACCACCATTGATGATGGCTTGAAGGCGGACACGTGGTTTGCGGCGCACATAAAGAGCACCTATTCCCTTAGGACCATAAATTTTATGTCCAGAAATACTCATCAAATCAATGTTCATGGCCTCAACGTTCAAGGGAATTTTCCCTGCAGCTTGCGCGGCATCCGTATGAAAAAAGACACCTGCCTCCCGACATATTTTTCCAATTTCTGCAAGAGGCTGAATGACACCAATTTCGTTATTCACTGCCATAATGGAGACAAGGATTGTTTCAGAGCGAATGGTTTGACGCAATTGATCCACGTCGATCAAGCCCGTCGATTGGACCGGCAAATAGGTCACCGAAAAACCTTCTTGCTCCAAATGACGGCAGCTATCTAATACACATTTATGTTCAGTTACACACGTAATAATGTGATTTTTTTTGTCTCGATAAAATCCACTGGCCCCTTTTAGTGCCAAATTATTTGATTCTGTTGCACCACTGGTAAAAATAATTTCCTTAGGGTCTGCACCAATAAGAGAGGCCACTTGGGTGCGGGATTTTTCAACAGCATCTTCTGCTAACCAGCCATGGGAATGGTTTTGGGAGTGAGGATTTCCAAAAATTTCCGTAAAAAATGGTAACATCTTTTCAACAACCCGCGGATCACATGGCGTTGTCGCTTGGTAGTCTAAATAAATTTGTTTTTGTGTCCTCATGCTTTTATTTTCCTTGGATCATCTTGACGCTCGTTGGGCAAAAGGAGGCATATTATGAGCACGCTTATAAATATCCATCCATACTTCTAAAAATCGGTCAATTTCACCCATTTGGCTCTCCGGCCCTAAGCTGACGCGTATAGAACAATCCGCAATAGCTTCAGAAATGCCCATCGCTTTCAACACACGTGAGCTTTTTACTTTCCCTGAGGCACAGGCAGCACCAGCTGAAACTGCGATCCCTGCTAAATCAAAATTCATCACTTGTGTTGTATTCTTAACTTCTTTCATGACCAAGAGGGCCGTATTTGGCAAGCGCGGCACTTCTTGTGCAATAAATAAAGCAGCATCTGGACACAATGCCTTTAAGCGCGTCTCTAAGGTATTACGCAAGTGTTCAACGGTAGTCCAATCTTTGTCCTTCGCCGTCTTTAAAACTGCTGCAAACCCAAGGATACCCAAAAAATTTTCTGTTCCAGAGCGAAAAGACCGCTCCTGCCCTCCACCACGCAACTGCGCTTTTAAAGGAACATCTGTTTGCATGACCAAAGCTCCAACTCCTTGAGGTCCACCTAATTTGTGGGCTGATAAGGAAAGGAGGTCGATCCCCCCTAAAGAAAAGGAAAGGCGCCCAATCATTTGAACGGCATCACAATGGACAAAAGCCCCATACTTTTTGGCAAGCTCTACAACTTTTTCAAGAGGCTGAAGCACGCCAGTTTCATTGTTCGCCGCCATTACACACACAAGTGTTGGTAGATTTCCATCTTTTAACATGGCCTCTAAAGCTGTTAAATCAATGATCCCGTAACCATCAACCGGGCAGACAAGCCGGTCTGGGTGCGCCTGATCAATAGAGTTATGTTCGACGGCCGAAACAATGATGCGGCCTTCAAAACCACAGACTGCTAAATGGTTGGCTTCTGTCGCTCCACTGGTAAAGATAATATTTGTTGAAGCTGTTCTAAAAAAATCAGCGACCTCTTGGCGTGCCTGCTCGATTTTAGACCGGACGCGGCGTCCAAATTGATGGATAGATGAGCCGTTTCCAAGGAGCTCCATGCCCTCGAGCATTGCTTGTTTGGCTTCCCGTCGTAAGGGAGATGTTGCATTATAATCGAAGTACATATTCATGCCACAGCCTGGTTCTTGTCATAGTTTTTAAATAGGGTGGTATCCATAAAAATACCGAAGCGGCCCATACCCGCAATTCTTTTTTCACACACATCCGCAAGGGTTACGCGGGCAAGGAATAACTGAACAACCGCCCCCAATTCATCCCATAAATCGTGTGTCAAACATTGTTCGCCTGTTATACGGCACCCCTTTTTCGTTTCATGGTTACAACGCGTTGCCTTTAACGGCGTATCCACAGCTGCAATAATATCCAAGATGTTTACCTCATCAGCTTTATGAGCGAGTACATATCCTCCTAGTGACCCACGGCTGCTTTTAACCAAGCCAGCTTTGCGCAATTTTCCAAAAAGCTGCTCCAGATAAGCTAAAGGAAGTTCCTGGCGACTGGAAATTGCAGCCAGGGATACAGGCCCAGAGCTCTCTTCTTGGGCTAAATCGACCATCGCTGTGACCGCATAGCGTGCTTTTGTGCTTAAGCGCATAAAATCCCTTCCGTTTTTCATAGCTGTTCACAGCCAGCCATGCTAGACTTCTTGCAACATCGTTTACAAACGAAGCCAAATCTAGGAATATTCCTTATCTTAGACTAGGAATACCTATTCCGACTAATTTGGTCAAGTATTGTTTTTGATGGTTATCGTTTTGTTATATAAACCAAAGGGGAGGGGGAAACATTTTGTCTGAAGTAATTTTTAATGGTTCCGCTGGGCGGATTGAAGGACGCTATCACCAAACTCACCGGGATGGAGCGCCTATTGCCATCATTTTGCATCCGCATCCTCAATTTGGGGGAACTATGAACAATAAAGTAGTTTATGCGCTGTACCGCAGTTTTGCAGACCGTGGGTTCAATACCTTACGGTTTAATTTTCGAGGTGTCGGTCGCTCTGAGGGAACATATGATAATGGTGAAGGAGAGCTCAACGATGCAGCTTCAGCTCTTGATTGGCTCCAAGCTAATAACGTCAACGCATCCGCAAGTTGGGTTGCCGGTTTTTCCTTCGGTGCTTGGATTGGTATGCAGCTTCTCATGCGTCGGCCTGAACTTGAGGGATTTGTGTCCATCAGCCCACCAGCAGATCGCTATGATTTCGGTTTCTTGGCTCCTTGCCCTGTCCCTGGGTTAATTTTACAAGGAGAAAAAGATGATATTGTCCCCCATTCCTCTGTTGCAAGCTTGGTGAGCAAACTGCAGCTTCAGCGCGGCATCAATATTGACTACCGCACGATTCCCATCGCGGACCATTTCTTCGGTGGTCAACTAGCGGAACTGCGCACCCATGTGGAAGATTATTTATCTAAGAACCTTTTGCGGAGCAGCCTTGCTGTTAATCAATGAAATGGTAAATCTCTTCTCATAAGAGAGAGATTCTCTCCCTTAGAGGCTTCTTTCACAACTCAGGTTGGGTGAGGCTAGAGAGATGTAGGTGAGGGGAGCGGACATGAAAATACATGGCTCACTACGGCATAGTCGGGCCATGAACGAATTTTTAATAGCGCTCAAATCCTGAGTTTAGCTTTGTTGACCTTTGGTTCAAAAGAGGTTTGTTGTGAGGAGCGAAAGCTTCGAACAAGATTCTGCTTTTGTTTTTGGTTACGCTTTTCTTCCGATGCGTATAATATGTCGAATATCATTTGACACTTATTAAAATTTATCTGTGTTAATATCGAGAACTAAGTACCTCTGTCCTTCTTATGGACAAGTAATACCTTCCACAAGAAAAATTGGAAGTTGTAATTGGTTTCTCCGTGAATTTGCAATCGATAAAATTTGCGCTTTATTTTTAGGGTATCCATCTATTTCATAATAAGTATCAAATTCTGATTTAATGACAGACATGCCTTCTTCTTTCATCCAACGAATGACATATTCAAAAGGAACCCATTCTCGATAGTTTGAAAGAATATTGGGTCTTTGCTCCTTGTTTTTCTTTCGGGTTTGGACCCCTAAATTTTGTGTTTGTTGAAGCTGATAGGCCGTTAGGCGCGTGAAAGAAGGGAAACGCACCATTCTGCTATGGGTTCGAAGCTTATACCGGTCTAAAATTTTATTGATTGCACTAACAGACCGACCTGACTTAGCAGCAATTTGTTTTAAAGGGAGCCCCAGTAAGTAGGCGGTTTTCAAGTAATTAATATTTTCTTCTGTCCATTTCTTTCGCGTTCTCTCTATATCCATAATTGAAACCCTCTAAATATTAATATATTAAACATGAACAAAATGCAAAATAAAAATAGTATCTTATTTTTATTATTGCAAGGTTTAATTTTGCCCATAAAATATAAAATTTAATTGTATTTTGGATAAATTTTACCCAAGAATTTCCCCTTCTTTGAGAATAGTTTTCCGTGAAGCATATAAGGGCGATGATTAGTCACATTCCCGTCTATAAAACTTAAGGTTTAAAGATAAGCATAGGTATGACCTTATTGATTGCTTTAATCTGAGTAAAAAGTAACGAAGAGGTTAGTGGTAAAAATTACAAAAGTAAAGTTCCAGAGCACACAGGCGTAGGGTTGGAGCTAGGCTTTAATTGAAAGGAGTTTATTATGAAAATTGCAAAAGTAAAGTTTCAAAGTACAAGAACGTGGACGTGGGGATAGGCTTTCTTCCATAATAAGTGGGAGGCTTATCTGTTTTTAAGAAACTCTAATGATTTACTTTCTTCATTAAGTAATTTTTTATATCCATGATACTTTCATCTTTTTTAAGGTAATCTGGGTAAATAAAATAATTATCAGTCGGCTCATCTTTAACGTCACATAATATGTTTTTAAGGTTAGAGCCTTTTATAATGCTAAATTCTTCATAACTCCCAACAATCCCAATACCTTTCTCAGCAGCTCTAATTAAGTTTTCAATGGAATTTGATGTATATACAGGGTGATGTAGCTCACCCTTAGGTTTTCCTAATGTTAAAATCCAATTTACATTTCGGGTAGGGTCTACCTCAGGTCGAGCAAAGGCAATGATATGATGATTGACCAAGTCACTGACCGTTTGAGGTTCTCCATACGTATTGATGTAATCGACACTGGCATACAACTTTTTTTCCACACTAAATAAGTGATCATACTGTATTCCTTCTATCTTTTTTCCTACGGGCCCTGAATCAAGAGGTTGGATTGCAATGTCGATGTCATTCACAATAATATCTGCTAAATAATCGTCACAAATTACTTCAAAAGAAAGATGAGGGTTGTTCTTGGCATACTCTAAAATAAGATCACCAAGGATATAGTTAGCAAGAGCATGAGTCGTTGCAATTCGGATCTTACGTTTTTTCTCTCCTTTAACTTCTACGTAGGCATTGCCGCAAAATCCCCGCATTTTAAGAAAAAAAGGTGCGACGTGTTCTAGAAGTTCTTCCCCTTTGCGTGTCAATGTAATACCTTTTGATGTCCGCGTGACCAAGCGACTTCCAACTTGTACTTCAAGGGTTTGGATTTGGCGCGTGAGGACGCTTTGGTCGATGCTGGCTAAGTGGGCTGCTTTTGTAAAACCACCACATTTAGCGAGATGATAGAAAAGCTTCGCCTTATTCCAGTCAAAGTCTCTGAAATTAGCCGCAGTAATTAATTTATTCTTTTTAACCACGTTAACCATATCGTATATTCCTTTTCATTTCCTTAAGGTGTTTCCCAGAGCCAAGCTTGATGATTAAGTCATTTCAATAATAAAATAAACATTGAGCTCTTTTAACGCTGATTGATAACACGAGCTAAATTAACACAATAATAGCTTTTTGAATGAAGAAAGCTTCTTTGCCTTTGTGTTTGTTCAAAGTCATTTTTGCTTAGTCTATATTTCATTCTTATGCCACTCACATCATTCACTATGTATAAAGCTTTACGGCATTAATTTCAACCCTTACGTGTGCTATATTTGAAGAGCCTCTAAGGACTTTGGCGCTTGCAACTATCCAAAGGCCCAAATTATTTTTTCTAAATAGAAAGCTTAAGAAAAACTTGCCTCTGGTCGCGAGGGGTACTAAAGTATTGAACATACAATTGGGTTCGTGTACATACAAAGAGGCCTGGCTATCCGGGTGTCACTTGTGCGGGCGTGGTGAAATTGGCAGACACGCCAGATTTAGGTTCTGGTGACGCAAGTCGTGGGGGTTCAAGTCCCTCCGCCCGCACCATATACAAATTAATAGAAACCGTTTAAAGGCGGGACGGAGCATGAAATGCAAGTTGCAAAAATAGTTTCAGAAAAGCTGAAACATGAATTTAAAATTACAGCTTTAGCAGAAGAGATTCAGAAGAAATATGATGCTCAGCTCCAGAAAGTAGGAGCAAAGGCCCGAATTCCAGGGTTTCGTCCCGGAAAGACACCAAGAATGATCCTAGAACAGCGATATGGAGCTGAATCTTGGGAAAATGCTAGGGATGCAATTTTGCGTGAGGGATTTTCTGAAATATACAAAGACCATAAATTTCGCAATGCCATTGATCCAGCAATCAACATCATTTCCTTTGAGCAAGGAAAAGACTTTGAATGTACAGTGATTTTTGAAATTCTTCCTGATATCGACGTTAAAAGCTTTGAGAATATTTCTGTCGATCTCTTGACTGTAACCATTAGTGATCAGGATGTTGAGCAACGGCTAAAGAAAATGTGTAAAGAACACATTAAATATCAAAAACCTTCTGAACTTAGGGCAGCCCAAAAAGGAGATTTGGTTGGTGTGAAATGGTCGGGGAATTTAGAAGATGGCAAAGGTATAGAATTGCCCCAAACTTACCAGATTTTACTAGGGCCTGAAAAAGAAGAAAGCCCTTTTGCACCGATTGTAAAAGCCCTTTATGGTAAAAAGATTGGCGACCATTTTGAGGGAAAAGTTCAGTTCCCAAAGGAAGAAAAGGCTACAGAGCTTGCCGGCAAGAAAGCTACAATCAAAGTTGAAGTGCAAAAAATAGAAGAACCTATCACTTTTAAATTGGATGATACTTTTGCCAAAGAATTTGAGACTGAAACCCTTGAAGATTTACGTAAATCTGTGCGTACTTCCATTGAGCATGAAGGGAAAAAAGTCGCTCATTTATATATGAAACGTAATTTGCTTGATACGCTCGATACTCAGTATACCTTTGATTTACCCCCCACAATAGTAGAAAATGAATTTAAAGCGATTTGGGATCAACTTCAGCGTGAGTTGGCAGAAGCGCGCGCTAATGGAGAACTTGATGAAGAAGAAGAGGAAAAGTCAGAGAAGGAGCTAAGGACTGAGTATGAAATAATCGCCAAACGTCGGGTACGGTTGGGTTTACTAATTTCTCATTTAGCAGACGTACATAAGCTAAAGCTCAGTGATGAAGAAGTTCGCAAGGCTATTTTCCAGGAAGCCATGCGCTATCCTTCCCAGATGGAAGATATTATTAAATATTATGTGAATAATAACCAGGCGTTGCAGAATTTGGTGGCTCCCCTTTTGGAAGATAAGGTGGTAGATTTTATATTAAGTAAGTCAAAGGTGACAGAACGTAAGGTTGACTTTCAAACTTTAAAAAAGGTGGTAAGGGGGGTTATCCCCACTCCTTACGATGAGGAATTTGAAGAGGCACCTGGTGAAAATAAGGCACCTTCGAAGGAGAAAAAGTCAAAACCGGCAAAAGCGAAAGGATAAGAAGCATGAGCAGATTTCAAGGATCAGTCCATAGTACTTTGGTTCCCATGGTTGTCGAACAAACCAGCCGGGGAGAACGGTCGTTTGACATTTATTCCCGTCTCCTTAAGGAGCGTATTATATTTTTATCCGGCTCTATAAATGATGATCTTGCAAGCTTAATTTGTGCTCAGCTCTTATTTCTTGAGTCCGAGAATCCAGATAAGGATATCACGTTATATATCAATTCCCCTGGGGGTGTTATTACGTCTGGATTAGCTATTTTAGACACAATGAATTATATTCGTTGTGATGTTGCGACTCTATGTATGGGGCAGGCGTGTTCTATGGGATCTTTGTTGCTCACAGCCGGCGCAAAAGGTAAACGGTTTACGCTACCAAATGCTCGGGTTATGGTTCATCAGCCGCATGGTGGCGCACAAGGTCAAGCAACGGATATTGAAATTCAAGCCCGTGAAATTTTGAATATACGCAAACGAGTCCATGAGATTTATGCAACGACAACAGGCCAACCTTTAAAAGTCATTGCAGATGCTCTGGAGCGTGATCGTTTTATGTCAGCTAAGGAAGCAAAAGAGTTTGGATTAGTTGACGAAGTAGTTGAAAATCGCCCAAAACCAGTAAATCTTGTAGCTAAAAATATAAAAGCTTAAAAAGCCAAAAATTTAACTTTTTGTTGAGCATTGGCAAGCCATACTGATTTTGTGAGCGGCCATGGTATTATTTTTTAATGAATTAAGGGGGCCCTTTGGATGCTATTGAAGAGGGGGGACGATGAGTAAATCAGTCAGTAGTGATGTCAAAAACACTTTATACTGTTCATTCTGTGGTAAAAGTCAGCATGAGGTGCGTAAACTTATAGCGGGACCCACCGTTTTTATTTGTGATGAATGCGTTGAGTTGTGTACGGATATTATCCGGGAAGAACATCGGTCATCCATGGTTAAATCGGGCGATGGTGTGCCTTCTCCAGCTGAGATTTGTGCTGTTTTAGATGACTATGTTATCGGCCAATTCTTTGCGAAACGTGTTTTATCTGTTGCCGTCCATAATCACTATAAGCGTTTGGCTCATGGTCCCAAGAGTGGGGATATTGAAATTGCTAAGTCCAATATTTTGTTGATTGGTCCAACAGGTAGTGGAAAAACATTATTGGCGCAAACATTGGCCCGTATTATCGATGTTCCCTTCACAATGGCTGACGCGACGACCTTAACCGAAGCCGGGTATGTTGGTGAAGATGTTGAGAATATTATCTTAAAATTATTGCAAGCTGCAGATTATAATGTTGAACGTGCCCAACGAGGTATTGTTTATATTGATGAAGTTGACAAAATCTCTCGAAAATCTGATAATCCTTCTATTACACGCGATGTTTCAGGGGAAGGTGTTCAGCAAGCACTGCTTAAAATTATGGAAGGCACGGTTGCTTCTGTTCCTCCCCAAGGTGGCCGTAAACATCCCCAACAAGAGTTTTTGCAGGTTGATACCACGAATATTCTCTTTATATGTGGTGGCGCCTTCTCGGGATTAGAGAAAATTATAGCTGCTCGAGGGAAAGGGGCTGCTATTGGGTTTGGTGCAGACGTTCGCTCACCGCAAGAAAGAACAACAGGAGATTTATTGCGGAGTGTTGAGCCAGAAGACCTCTTAAGGTTTGGTTTGATCCCAGAATTTATTGGCCGGCTACCTGTCTTGGCAACCTTAACAGATTTAGATGAGGCCTCCCTTGTTGAGATTCTGGTAAAACCTAAAAATGCCCTTGTTAAGCAGTATAAGCGTTTATTTGAAATGGAAAATGTTCAACTGAATTTGACGGATGATGCTTTACATGCAATTGCCTTGCGGGCTATTGCTCGTAAGACAGGTGCTCGTGGATTGCGTTCTATCATGGAAAGTATTTTGTTGGATACAATGTTTGAAATGCCTTCTTATGAAGATGTAGAGGAAGTTGTCATCAACAAAGAAGTTGTTGAAGGTAATGCACAACCATTGAAAACGTACGGAAAACGCATGAGTGATTCATCTAAAAGAAAGTCATGATATCTTTTTCCTCTTCTCGAGATGAGCCTATGTGGTAGAAAGGTATAGCATCTGTTTCTAACAAATTGATTGGGTGATAATATATGGTGTTTGGTTTGATAAAAGGGGCTCAATACCCTGTTCTTCCCCTTCGTGATATTGTTGTTTTTCCCCATATGATCGTACCGTTATTTGTGGGGCGGGAAAAGTCTGTCAGAGCTTTAGAACAGGTTATGGTTGGGGAGAATAAGCAGATTGTTCTTGTAACCCAGAAAAATGCGAGTCACGATGATCCCACTGCTGCGGATTTATATACGGTGGGGACACTTGGAACGGTACTGCAATTATTGAAGCTTCCTGATGGTACCGTCAAAGTCCTTGTTGAAGGAGGGCAACGCATCCGTTTGGTCAAAATTCAGGAAGACGCCCAACATTTCCATGCCATAGTTGACTTAATTCCAGAAGGACATTTTGATGAAGCTGAAGTAGAAGCTTTGATCCGGACTATTGTTAGCCAATTTGAGCAGTATATTAAGTTAAATCGCAAAATTCCCCCAGATGTATTGGTGACTATTAATCAGATTGACGAGCCTGCAAAACTGGCAGATACGATCGCGTCCTACCTTGGGCTCAAAATCCCCGAAAAGCAAATCTTATTGGAAACAGCCGATATAAAGCAGCGGTTAGAAAAAATCCTAAACCATATCGAGGGTGAAATTGGGGTTTTGCAGGTTGAGCGGCGTATTCGAACACGCGTGAAACGCCAAATGGAAAAGACACAACGCGATTACTATCTGAATGAACAATTGAAGGCTATCCAAAAAGAATTGGGTGAGGGCGAAGATGGTAAAGATGAGGTTTCTGAGTTTGAAGCTACCATTAAAAAAACAAAGCTCAGCAAAGAAGCCCGTGAAAAAGCAATGACAGAACTACGAAAATTGCGCTCCATGAACCAAATGTCTGCGGAAGCGACGGTCATCCGTAATTATTTGGAATGGCTTTTGACGATACCCTGGCAGCACCGCAGCCGTATTAAGCGAGACATTGCGTCAGCTAAGAAAATTCTGGACCATGATCATTATGGTTTGGATAAAGTCAAAGAACGAATTTTAGAATATCTTGCGGTTCAAAGCCGTGTAGGGAAAGTAAAAGGGCAAATTTTGTGTTTAGTGGGGCCTCCAGGTGTGGGTAAAACATCTCTTGGGAAGTCTATCGCTTCGGCAACAGGGCGCAATTTTATACGGATGTCTTTAGGGGGGGTCCGGGACGAGGCTGAAATCAGGGGCCACCGCCGCACCTATATTGGGGCGATGCCGGGTAAAGTGATCCAAGGTATGAAAAAAGCAAAAACATCAAATCCTTTATTTTTGTTAGATGAAATTGATAAAATGGGAACAGACTGGCGTGGAGATCCTGCTTCAGCCTTGCTCGAAGTTCTGGATCCAGAGCAAAATGCGGCTTTCAACGACCACTACCTTGAAGTTGACTATGATTTATCAGATGTGATGTTTGTTACAACCGCAAATACACTTCGAATGCCGCAGCCCCTATTGGATCGAATGGAAATTATTCGGCTTCCGGGTTACACCGAAGATGAAAAAATTCAAATTGCAATTCATTACCTTATTCCAAAAACAGTGGAAATGCATGGATTGAGAAAAGGGGAGCTTATCATAGCGGAGGGGGCCTTACGTCATTTGATTCGCTTCTATACCCGGGAGGCGGGCGTTAGAAATCTAGAGCGGGAAATTGCTAATTTATCTCGCAAAGCCATTAAAGAAATTTTGCTGAAATCGAAGATAAAGAGCATCAAAATTTCTACTCGAAACCTTGGAAAATATGCTGGGATCCCGAGGTATCGTTATGGATTAGCAGAAACCATCGACGTAGTTGGTGTCACAACAGGTCTCGCTTGGACAGAGGTGGGAGGCGACTTATTATCTATTGAAGCTGTCATTTTACCTGGCAAAGGCAAAACGATGATTACCGGTAAGCTCGGCGATGTGATGCAGGAATCCATTCAAGCGGCTGTTAGCTATATTCGCTCTCAGGCGCCTCGGTTCGGAATTAAGCCTTCTTTATTTGAGCGCCGGGATATCCACATCCACGTCCCGGAAGGAGCAACACCTAAAGATGGTCCTTCTGCAGGTGTGACCATGTGTACGTCAATCGTATCCGCCCTTACGGGTATTCCTGTGCACAAAGACGTTGCAATGACGGGGGAAATTACTCTGCGTGGGCATGTTTTGCCAATTGGCGGCTTAAAAGAAAAGCTGTTGGCAGCTCATCGAGGAGGGGTTAAAACGGTTCTCATTCCCCAAGATAATGAAAAAGATCTGGCAGATATACCAGCCAATGTGAAGCAAGGTATTAAGATCCTTCCTGTGGATTCTGTAGAGCAAGTCTTAAAAATAGCTTTAACTAAACCTTTAGAGCCAATTGAGTGGCAGGATGAGGAACAGGCTCCGGCGCCTGTTTCTTCACCAGAGACGCCAACGGTTATGGAGTCAGAAGCGGTTCATTAATGGCAGATCCCATTACTTTAACGCAAAAATTATTACAGTGCCCTAGTGTAACTCCTGTTGAGGCAGGGACATTGGCTTTTGTCAG
>Ga0172372_10007665_pt1 | contig 14446 bp, 13 predicted proteins | sample LakKiv5m_2_FD_114544 | JGI IMG/M metagenome (GOLD analysis project Ga0172372, IMG submission 114544) | Freshwater microbial communities from Kabuno Bay, South-Kivu, Congo - kab_092012_9.5m | ecosystem: Environmental > Aquatic > Freshwater > Lake | place: Democratic Republic of the Congo...
CACATTTACTTTTTAATCGGTTTTCGCAATCGTTTGGTGGTTTTGATGGATTGGGCCATGGCTTACGCCAGTTTCAGCCGCAACGCCCGGGTGGTGGCGGGCACTCTGGAAAAACCCGAACACGTCGGGGAAAGCTGAATTTTTGGCTGGTTTGTGCGTATCATTTGGTTTTAAGAGCGAAGACGCCAACAACCACAACCAGAGACAAACCATGACGACCACTGCCCCCATGCTGCTTCAACGCATCTATGAAAATGAACGTGCGCAAGCCAACAACATCTTCCTGACCCAGCCCACCGGTCAGGGACAGGTGCAAAACCTCACCTGGGCGCAGGCTGTCGATCAATCGCGGCGCATGGCGGCGCATTTGCAATCCCTTGGACTTCCCCGAGGCGCCAAAGTCGCCATCTTGTCCAAAAACTGTGCACATTTCTTCCTCACAGAATTGGCCATTTGGATGGCGGGTTACACCACCGTGGCGATCTTCCCCACGGAGAGTGCCGACACCGTGAAGTTTGTGTTGGAGCATTCCGAGTCCAGTTTGTTGTTTGTCGGCAAATTGGATGAATGGCCCAAACAAGCCCCTGGCGTGCCCGAGCACCTGCCGCGCATCGCCCTGCCCTTGGCCCCCAGCACCCCTTACGACACCTGGGACGCCATCACCGGCCGCACCGAACCCTTGGGCGGCGAGCCTTGGCGCGAGCCCATGGACCTGGCCATGATCATTTACACCTCGGGCTCCACCGGACAACCCAAGGGTGCCATGCATTCTTTCGAGCGCATCAGCGCAGCCACCCAAGGCATCTTGGACCGACTGGTGGAAACCATGGGCGATGACCGCAGTCACCGTATGCTGTCGTATCTGCCCTTGGCCCACGTGTTTGAACGCGCCTTCGTCGAATCCACCGCCTTCATGCATGGCCGACTGCATGTTTTTTTTGCCGAGTCCTTGGACACCTTCGTGCAAGATTTGCAACGCGCCCGCCCCACCATTTTCATTTCGGTGCCGCGTTTGTGGATGAAATTCCAGCAAGGTGTGTTTGCCAAGATGCCTGCCAAAAAGCTCAATCTGCTGCTGAGCATCCCCATCTTGAAAAACGTGGTGGCCCGCAAGATTTTGGTGGGATTGGGCCTGGACCAAGTCGAGTTGGCGGGCAGTGGCTCGGCCCCCTTGCCGCCCGAGCTGATTCGCTGGTACCGCCGTCTGGGCCTGAATTTGGTCGAAGGCTATGCCATGACCGAGGACTTCGCCTATTCACACACCCAGCATGGGAAATTCAACGAACCCGGCTATGTCGGCCCGCCCTACCCCGGTGTGCAAGTGCGCATCAGCGAAGAAGGCGAGGTGCTGATCAAGTCACCCGGACAAATGCTGGGCTATTACAAACGCCCCGACTTGGACGCACAAAGTTTCACCCCGGATGGCTTCTTCAAAACCGGCGATCTGGGTTCACGTCTGCCGGATGGTCAACTGAAAATCACCGGCCGTTTGAAAGAGCAGTTCAAAACCAGCAAGGGCAAGTACGTGGCCCCAGCACCCATTGAAAACCGCCTGAACGCCAACCCCATGGTGGAATTGTGCATGGTGTCGGGTTCAGGGTTTGACAAGGCCTACGCCTTGGTGGTGCTGGCCGAAGACTTGCGCCCCAAGGTTTCGCAAGCCAGTGCGCGCGCCGAGGTCGAACAAGAAATGGCCGAATTGTTGGCGCGGGTGAATGCCCAGTCTGCGGACTACGAGCAATTGAAAATGCTGGTCCTCAGCACCGAGCCTTGGACCATCGAGAACGGTTGCCTCACACCCACCATGAAAATCAAACGCAGCCGCATCGAGTTCAATGTGCAACACCAGATTGACCACTGGTACGCCAATGGCCAAAGTGTGATCTGGGCTTGAGCCTTGCCTAGTCGGCCTTTTGTCCGGAGAGTGCCCAAGCCAGCAAGCCAGCCAATAACCCCCAAAATGCCGAACTGATTCCCCACAGGCTGAAGCCCGAAGCGGTGACCACAAAGGTCAAAAATGCCGCTTGTCGGTGCGAGACATTTTCTAAGGCTGTGGCCAAGGCATTGGAGATGGTGCCCAACAATGCGATGCCAGCGATGACCGTCACCAAGGCTTTGGGGAAGGCGGCGAAGACACTCACCATCGAGGCGCCGGCCAAACCCGCCATGAAATAAAACACGCCCGCACTGATGGCGGCGGTGTAGCGTTTGCCCCGATCAGGATGCGCCTCGGGGCTGGAACAAATCGAGGCGGTGATGGCAGCCAAGTTCACCGAAAAGGCACCAAATGGCGCCATCAATAAATTGGCTACACCAATCCAACCGATCACTGGCGACAGCGGCGGATGGTAATCATGGGCCCGCAATGAAGCCACGCCTGGGATGTTTTGCGAGGCCATGTTGACGATGAAAAAAGGCAAGGCCAAGCTGATGAAACCAGACAGCGTGAAACTGGGCGTGGTCCACACCGGATGGGCCCATTGCCAATCAATGGCTTGCAAGTGCACCTGCCCTTGCATCGCTGCCAGCACACCGCCAACCAACAGGGTCAGCACCACAGCGTAGCGCGGCGACCAGCGCATCGAGAGCAAATACACCATGACCATGATCAAGGGCAGCCAGAGTTGCGTGGACATCACCACGAACACCTCCAAACCCAGCCGCAGCAACACCCCGGCCAACATGCCAGCCGCCAAAGGCAGCGGCACCCGGTCCATGAAGCGTTCAAACCAACCACTGAAGCCGCCCAAGGTGACCATCAGGGAGGACATGACGAAGGCGGCCACCACCTCGCCCATGGACCAACCCGGCGCGGAGATGATCAGCATGGCCGCCCCCGAGGTAGACCATGCGGTGACGATGGGCGTGCGGTAGCGCCAAGACAGGCCGATGCACGTGGCGGCCATGCCCATGCTCAAGGCCCATACCCAAGAAGCCATCAGGGCTGCATCGGCGCCGGTGGCTTGCGCGGCTTGAAACACCAAGGCCAGGGAACTGGTGAAACCCACCAAGACGGTGACCCCGCCGGCGAACACCGTGGACAGCGCCACGTCTTTGAAAAATCTCATGACGCAGAGGCTAACATGATGGCATTGAACAGGAGTAGCCGGATGTCTGTGATCACGACCATTGAAGATTTGAGAGTATTGGCCGAAAAACGCGTGCCACGCATGTTTTACGACTACGCCGATTCAGGCAGCTGGACTGAAAGCACCTACCGCGCCAATGAGGATGATTTTCAGAAGATCAAGTTTCGCCAACGCGTCGCCGTGAACATTGAGAAGCGGGACACAAGCACCACCATGATTGGCCAACCAGTCGCCATGCCCGTGGCCATCGCGCCCACCGGCATGACCGGCATGCAACACGCCGACGGCGAAATATTGGCTGCGCGCGCGGCCAAAAAATTTGGCATACCTTTCACGCTCTCGACCATGAGCATTTGCTCGATCGAAGACATCGCCCAACATGTGGGCGAAGGGTTTTGGTTTCAGCTGTATGTGATGCGCGACCGCGCCTTCATTGAGCGCTTGATTGACCGGGCCAAAGCCGCCCATTGCAGCGCACTGGTGTTGACACTGGATTTGCAAATCCTGGGGCAACGCCACAAAGATCTGAAAAACGGACTGTCGGCGCCGCCCAAACCCACCCTCGCCAACATCCTCAACCTGATGACCAAACCGCGATGGTGCTGGGGCATGCTGGGCACACCGCGTCGCCAATTTGGCAACATCGTCGGCCATGTGCAAGGCGTGAACGACATGAGCTCTTTGGGCGAATGGACTGCCAACCAATTTGACCCGACGCTCAGCTGGGAAGACGTGGAATGGGTGAAAAAGCGCTGGGGCGGCAAGCTGATTTTGAAAGGCATCCAAGATGTGGAAGACGCGCAACTGGCGGTGCGCAGTGGCGCTGATGCCCTGATCGTGTCCAACCACGGTGGCCGTCAACTTGACGGGGCCGAATCGAGCATCAACGCCCTGCCCCGCATTGTTGAGGCGGTGGGCCGCCAGATTGAAGTGCACATGGACAGCGGTATTCGCAGCGGGCAAGACGTGTTGAAGGCCCGGGCATTGGGTGCCCAAGGCACCTACATTGGCCGCGCCATGCTGTTTGGCCTGGGTGCCATGGGCGAACAAGGTGTGGCCAAAGCCTTGCAAATCATCCACCGTGAACTCGAGTTGAGCATGGCTTTTTGTGGTCACACCCACATCAACTCAGTGGACAAGGGCATTTTGCTCCCAGGAACCTTGCCCCATTAGGGCTTTGTGTTTTTTCGTAAGCTTCAGTGTCACCACCTCTTTTGGAGATTTACATGACCCCTTCATTGCAACGTCCGAATCGCCGTCAATTTTTGCAACAAGCCTCGGCCCTGACCGGCGCGCTGGTTTTGGGTTTTCAGGCGCCTTCCGTCATGGCTGCAGGCAGCAGTGGTGTCACAGAAGTCACTCATTGGATCGTCATTCAGCCCGATGACAGTGTCATCATTCGCATCGCTCGCACCGAATTGGGACAGGGCTCCATGACCGGTTTGGCGATGCTGGTGGCTGAAGAGTTGCAATGCGACTGGTCCAAAGTTCGTGCCGAATATGCCAATGTCAACGAGCACATGCGCCGAGACAAGATTTGGAAAGACATGACCACCGGAGGTAGCCGTGGTATTCGGGAGTCTCACGAATACCTGCGTCAAGCGGGTGCTGCGGCACGAACCATGTTGATCACAGCGGCTGCACAACAATGGAAAGTGCCTGCCGGGGAATGTCAAGCCGCCAACAGTTTGGTCACCCATCCCTCGGGCAAACGTGCCACTTTCGGCGAATTAGCGGGATTGGCCAGCAGCCTGCCTGTGCCCACCAACGTCAAGCTCAAAGATCCCAAAGACTGGCAACTCATTGGCACCTCGCCTGCTCGCTTGGACCTGCCCGCCAAAATCGATGGCTCACAACTTTATGCTGTTGACATCCAATTGCCAGGCATGCTGCATGCGGCCATTCACCAATGTCCGGTGTTTGGTGGCAAGGTCAAAAGCGTGGATGACAGCCAGGCCCGCCACATGCCGGGTGTGCGAAAAATCGTCACCAGCGACGAATGGGTGGCGGTGGTGGCCGGCAATTGGTGGCAAGCACACAAAGCGGTGCAAGCTTTGAAAGTGACTTGGGACAACGGCGCCCATGGTGCTGTCAACAGTGACAGCATCCTGCGCAAGTTGAAACAAGACCTGTCCGCTGACAAAGCACCGATTGCCCGCAAAGACGGCGACACCGCCCAGGCGTTTGCCAATGCGCACAAAGTGTTAGAGGCAGAATATTTCACCGGCTTTGTCAACCATGCCACCATGGAACCGCAAAACGCCACGGCGCTCTACAAGCCCGATGAACTTCAAGTGTGGGTGGGTACGCAAAACGGTGAGGCCTCCATCAACGCTGCTGCACAAGCCTCTGGGCTGCCGGTGGCCAAGATTCAAATTCACAAAATGCACGCCGGTGGTGCTTTTGGACGCCGGGTCATGCACCAAGACTACACCATTCAAGCCGTGAAAATTGCCATGACCATGCCGGGTACCCCCATCAAACTGATGTGGTCTCGGGAAGAAGACATGCGCCAAGGCCGATACCGCCCGGTTTCATTGGTCAAGCTGCGCGGCGCATTGAACAAAGATGGAGAGTGGACCGCATGGGAAGCCCGTCAGGCCGATCAATCGATCGCCATCACGGTTCTGCCTGCCATGATCAAAGACGGCATTGACCCGATCAACACCCGGGTGTTTCGCGACAATCCCTATGCGGTTCCCAACTTCACCAATGAATACCTGCTGAACCAGTTCCATGTACCGCCGGGCTTTTGGCGGGCCGTGGCGCACACCAACAATCCGTTTTATCGGGAATGCTTCATTGACGAGTTGGCCCATGCCGCAGGCAAAGACCCGTATGCGTTTCGCCGCCCATTGCTGCAAGGCAAGAAAGACCAGGCCGTGCTCGATGCCGTGGCGAAAGCGATTGGCTGGGACAAGCCCACGCCCAAAGGGGTTCACCGAGGCATTGCGGTTGTGGATTCTTACGCCAGTTTCACGGCTGCTGCGGTGGAGTTGTCGGTGCAAAACAAGGAAATCCATGTGCACCGCGTGGCCGTGGCCATCGACTCAGGCCATGTGGTGCACCCTGATGCGGTCAAGGCGCAAATTGAAGGGGGGGTGATTTGGGGCCTGTCAGCCCTCATGTTCGAAGACATCACGATCGATAAAGGCGCAGTGGTGCAAGGTAATTTTGGCGACTACCCCTTGGCCCGCATGGGCCATGCCCCCGAAGTCATCAGTGTGCTGGTGCCTACCGGTAATTTTTGGGGCGGGGTCGGTGAACCTCCCATCGGCGGCGTGATTCCCGCGGCCATGAATGCTTTGTTCAATGCCACCGGAGAACGTATTCGCTCCTTGCCTTTGCGACACCATGGGTACAGCTTCAAGGCTTGATAACGGCTTGCCAGCCAAGCGCCTCAGCCCTTGTCTGGTTCTCTTGATTTCTCTGGCGTTGGTTGGGTGTAGCAGTACCCGCCCCACCGCCGTGACTGTGGATCGACAACAAAATCTGGCCCTGCCCCGGGTGGCCACCGATGTGGTGAGCAAGCTCAGCAACTTCACAGACCGCAGCCTCTATCGCGCACAGGGTTTACTCAACACCCCAACCGTGCAATACCAAGACGCACGTGTTCAAGTCCTGTTCAAGCGCTTGATCGCGCAGGTGGATGTGATTCATCCTGAGGCCGCCCAATGGAATTGGTAAGGCTATGTCGTGGACCGCGGCCGGGTCAATGCCTACACTGTGGGTGCGGGCAAGGTGATGGTCTACCGCGGATTGATCGAGCACTTGGCACTCAAAGAAGACGAACTGGCCTTCATCGTGGCACATGAAATAGCCCACAACCTGCGCGAGCACGCGCGTGAGTATTACAGCAACTATGTCCCCTTTTATGCGGCTGGTGTGGGCTTGTCGCAAGCCTTGTCGCCCTGGGCCAGTGCCATGATCATGGACTACGGCGTGGATAAAAATCTCTCTCGCATCAAAGAAGTGGAGGCCGATCGCATTGGCTTGGAATTGATGGCGCGGGCTGGCTTCAATCCAGAAGCTGCACAAACCACGTTTGCCAAGTTTTACCAAGGCGAGCAAATGAGCCGTGATGCCTTGGGATACCTCCAATTGATCCCGCGTTGGACCTATTTACGCACCCACCCGCTGTCGGAAGACCGTGAAACCGATGTCAAGCAGCAGCAAGCCAACATCCAAGACATTTATGCTTTGAGTAGCAAAGTCGCGCCCGCTGAAAAACCCTTGAGCAGCAAAACGGTGGTCAATCAAGACTACATCGACGATTACGAAAAACTGTATTTGGTCGGTCGCATCGCCCCCGAAACCGTGTTCACACGACTGGTCCATGCAGAACAAGATGTGAGTTTTGGCGCCGACCTAGGCTACGGCTGGATGCTGCGCCGCACACCACAAGGTGGCTTGAATTTGCATGCCGGCGTCAGCCTGTTTCATGGCGACCCGCAAATCAGGGGCAACTTTGGCGGTGTGTTCACCGAACTCGGTTGGGTGTTCAACCCGAACTGGCAGGTCTATGGGCGGTGGGTGTCTGCCCAAGACATCGATGGCCATGACCAACGCAAGCAAAAACTATCGGCCGGTGTGCGCTGGGGCAACTACAACCTCGGCCATTTGTATTTGGAAACAGGCCAAGGGCGTGCCCAATTCATTGGCAGCAGCGTGTGGACCCATCAGACACAAACAGAATTTGGCTACGCCTTCAATTTCGGTATCTTCTAAGCCCCATGCCCGCGCTTGCCCGCCGCATCGCCCACCTGGACATGGACGCGTTTTACGCGTCAGTGGAATTGCTGCGCTATCCGCAACTCAAAGGCTTGCCGGTGGTCATCGGTGGGGGCAGACGGCGTGAGGATGATTTGCTTGGCCGCATGCGTTTGTTGCACCCTGAACGCGAATGGACCGTCGACCATTTGAGTGAAATTCCAGTGGACATGTTTCCGCGCTTGTCCGGCTATGTGGGCCGTGGCGTCATCACCACCGCCACCTATGCCGCCAGAGCCTTTGGTGTGGGCTCGGCCATGGGCGTGATGAAAGCCGCCAAGCTGTGCCCGGACGCGATTTTGTTGCCCGTTGATTTCGCACAGTACCGCCACTATTCAAGCGTGTTCAAAGACATCGTGCGCGAAATTGCGCCCATGGTGGAGGACCGGGGCGTGGACGAGATTTACATCGACTTCACCGATGTACCTGGAGGGCAGCGCGAGGGTGGCAGGGTATTGGCCCGATTGATACAAAAATCCATCACTGAGGCCACCGGCCTGACTTGCTCCATGGGTGTGGCCCCCAATAAGTTGTTGGCGAAGATGGCGAGCGAACTGAACAAGCCCAATGGCATTTCCATCATCCACCCTGAAGATGTGCCGAGCAAAATCTGGCCGCTGGCTTGCAGAAAAATCAATGGCATTGGCCCCAAAGCAGATGAAAAATTGCAAGCCCAAGGCATCCATACCATCGGCCACTTGGCCATGAAAGAGCGTGACTGGTTGATGCAGCACTTTGGCAAAAGTTACGGTGCATGGTTGCATGATGCGGCGCACGGTTTGGATGACAGGCCCGTGGTCACCGAAAGCGAGCCAGTGTCGATGAGCCGCGAGACCACCTTTGAGAAAGACCTGCATGTGATACATGACCGTGCCATATTGAGAGACATCTTCACCCGCTTGTGCCAACAAGTGGCCGCCGACTTGCAACGCAAGGGCTATGTGGGCAAAACCATTGGCATCAAGCTGCGCTTTGACAACTTCAAAAGTGTGACCCGCGACCACACGATGGACCACTACACCGCCAACCCCTCGGAGATTCGGCAGGTGGGAGGCTTGTGTTTGAAGCGCGTCGACATGAAACGCCGACTGCGCCTGTTAGGGGTGCGCGTGGGAGCCTTGGTGAAAGCAGATTCCGACCAAGCCCAGAACCCCTTATCCTTTGCCCTGACAGCCCGTGAACCTGCCCCACCGAAAGAGACACGCCATGAGCAAGCTGACCTGTTTTGAACTGCACATTGAGAACCAGATTGCCCATTTGGTCTTGAACCGGCCCAGCGAACTCAACACCATGCACATGGTGTTTTGGCGCGAGTTGGACAGCGTCTTGCACTCACTCCACGCCAACCCGCAAGCACGGGTTTTGGTGATCAGCAGCACTGGCAAGCATTTCAGTGCAGGCATGTCCCTTGACGCTTTTGGGGCGTCGGTCATCATGGATGATCAAAGCGCGGAAGGACGGGCCGCGATTGCCGATTTGTTGTGGGAGTTGCAGTCCACCTTCACGCGATTGGAAAACCTGCGCATCCCTGTCCTTGTTGCCATTCAAGGGGGATGCATTGGTGGCGCAGTGGACATGGTGACGGCCTGTTGCTTGCGCTATGCCAGTGCCGATGCGTTTTTCTGCATCCAAGAAATCAACATCGGCATGGTGGCCGATGTCGGTACCTTGCAGCGTTTGCCCAAACTCATTCCCATGGCCGTGGCCAAAGAACTGGCCTACACCGGTCGCCGCATGGGCGCTGAACAAGCCCTGCAACACGGCTTGGTGAACCAGGTCTTGCCCGATGCCGCCAGCGCCTTGGCAGCGGCGATGCAAGCCGCGACGGAGATTGCCAGCAAACCGCCGATTGCGATTGCCGGCACCAAGCAAGCGCTGCACTATGCCCGCGACCACAGCACCGACGATGCCTTGAAGCAAATGGGTTGGCTGCAAAGTGGCATTTGGAGCAACCGCCATGTGCAAGAGGCCATCGCCGCGTTTCAAGCCAAACGCACCGGCCACTATCCTGAGTTGGCCGAACTCAAGTCTTTCAAAGACTGAAGCTCATTGCCGTGCATTGCGCACATGGGGCGGCATGGCTTGCGGGTGGCTGCTGCGCCAAGGGTTGATGTCCACACCACCACGGCGCGTGTAGCGTGCATACACACTCAGCTTGCTGGGCTGACAGCGTGTCCAGATGTCCATGAAGATGCGTTCGACGCAATGCTCATGAAATTCATTGTGGTTGCGAAAACTGACCAGGTATTGCAACAAACCTGCTTGGTCAATCTGGGGACCGCTGTAAGTGATGGCCACACTGCCCCAGTCGGGTTGCCCCGTGACCAGGCAATTGCTTTTGAGCAAGTTGCTGCACAAGGTTTCGGTCACGGGCATTTCGTGGCTGGCCGCGTGAAGCAACTGGGGCGCAGGTTGAAATTCGGTGCACTCCAAATCCAATCGGTCCAAATCCACACCTTCAAGCTCTTGCACTGTCTCACGCGCAAACTGTTCTGGGGAGAGCAACTGCACACCGACACCCGCTTGCATCGGGCCACCACGCCACACCGCCTCGCTCAGGTCTTGTTGCATCACTTGGCGAACCTGCGCCAGTGATTCAAACCGGCTGTTGTTGAAACTGTTGAAGTAGAGCTTGAGCGATTTGCTCTCCACCAAATGGGTGCTTTCGCACGGCACGACCAGCCGGCCCAGCGCCACTTGAGGTTTGCCCCGCAGATTCAGCCAACTCAGCTCATACGCCGTCCACAAATCAGCACCGACAAACACCGGTTGGCCTGAAATCCCCAATTGCTCTCTTTGGGTGACTCGGGGCAAGAGAAACAGCAAACCTGGGTCGTAACGGTCGGCATAACTGGCAACCTTGCCGAGCTGGGATTGTTCAGGCGAGTTCATGCAGGCGTATGGGCATTCAAGAAGGGCAGCAATCGGTTCATCATCAGACTGACCGCGCCGGGTGGAAAGTCGTGGCCCATGCCATCGATCCCCATCAGGATGGCGTTTGGAATGCGTTTGACAATGTCTTCACCACAGGCATAAGGCAACAAGGGGTCGGCTTTGCCGTGCATCACCAACGTGGGGGCCTGGATGTTGGGCAACAAGGCAGCGCGGCCTCTATCGGCCATCACGGCCAGCATTTGCCGATACGCCCCCAGAGGTCTTGAACTGCGTTTCATCGAATCGTCCACCAGTTTTTGTTGCGAGCCTTCGGGATGCTCAAAACCTGGCCCCGCCAAGGCTTGGACGAAGCGCAGCGCGTGCTGCCGCGCGGCTTGTGCACCGCCAGCAGGGGGCGTCATCAGGATGCGCCGCATGGCGGGTCTGGGGCCAGGCAAGCCTTTGGCACCACTGCTGCTCATGATGTTGGTCTGACTCCAGAATCGCTGGGGTGCCGTCAGGCACAAGCGCTGCGCGATCATGCCGCCCATGCTGACGCCAACCAAATGGGCTTGCGGAATTTTCAAATGGTCCAGAACGGCCAAGGCATCATGGGTCATGTCTTGCAGACTGTAGGGTGCTTTCGGTTTCAAGCCGAGTTTTTGCTGCAACATGAACCACAACAAGTTCGGTGTGGGTGCTTCATCCATGGACTGCGACAAACCGATGTCGCGGTTGTCAAAACGCACCACGCGAAAGCCAGACTGATGCAGTTGGTGCACCATGTCATCGGGCCAGACGATGAGTTGCATCGACATGCCCGCAATCAGCAACACCGCTGGCCGGTCCCGCTCTCCTGTGTCTTCCACTTCCAGTCGCAAGCCATTGGCGAATATTTGCATTTTGTTCAATCGTTGAGGTGACGGCGAAAGACCAAGGTATCGCCGCTGGACGCCGTGGGCGCAAAGGCATAGCCTTCGAGGTTGAATTTTTGCAAGGCTTGCAGGGTTTTGAGTTGATGTTGGATGGCGAATCGCGCCATCAAGCCGCGGGCGCGTTTGGCAAAGAAGCTGATGATTTTGTACTGACCCTTTTGATGGTCCTGGAACACACAGTCGATCACCCGCGCTTGCAAGACTTGACGGTCTACGGCTTTGAAATATTCTTTCGACGCCAAATTGACAATGACCGGGTCTTTTTCATGCGCCAGTTGGGCATTCAAATGATGGGCTATTTGCGCGCCCCAGAATTCATAGAGGTTGTTGGCTTTGCCGTGCTTGAGCGCCGTGCCCATTTCGAGCCGATACGGCTGCATCAGATCAAGGGGTTTCAACACCCCGTACAAGCCACTCAGAATTGCCAGATGGTTTTGCGCCCATTGCAAGTCTTTGGGCTTCAAACTTTTGGCATCCAGTCCTTCGTAGACATCGCCGTTGAAGGCCAGCACCGCAGGGCGGGCATTGTCTGTGGTGAACGTGGGTGACCAGGCTTTGAAGCGATCGGCATTGAGCAGCGCCAGCGGCGCACTCAAGTCCATCAATGCGGCTATCTGCTTGGGCGTCTTCTTTTTCAGGGTGCTGATCAGGTCTGCCGACTGCGCCATGAACTGCGGTGCACTGGTCTGCACCGAAGGCAACGGGGATTCGAAATCAAGGGTTTTGGCAGGTGACAGCAGAAAGAGCATCAGGGGATTATTTCAAATCTCCAGCCAAGGAGGCCAAGGCATCTGCTGCAATCTGGGTATGCGCAGGGTAGTTCGTGTGATCACAGCCGAGTTTGGCGGCTGCACCAGCTTGGAGGGCCGCTTTGGTAGCCGTATCGAACTCAAAGCGCACAAAGTGAACTGCCGAGGTTTTTTCATCGTTTTCGCGGTCCAAGTCTTCATCCGCGATGGCGTAGACACGCGCATGGCCCTCCACCTCGATGAACATGCGGTCTTCAACACCGATGAGTCGGGCCAGTTCCCGCTTGCGCTCGTTCACATCGGGGTATTCGATGAGCATGGTGGCCTTCCAATTGCTGCCATCGGGCACCAGCGGCGCATAGGCATCAATCTCTTGCTGAATGCTTTCTTCCTCAAAAATTTTTTCAATCCGAAGCATTTCTTGAATTTGATAGCGAATGGTGGTTTCGCTTTCAAATTGCAAGGTGATGTGCTCCCCCAAATGGATGGAACGGAGTTTGCGGTGGGCGAGTACCTCGGCTTTGTGGGTCTTGCGGAATTTACTGTAGGCCTCAAGGCTCATCAGGTTATCGGCAGTGATGTGTCCAGTGATTTGCATGACTGTCTTTCAAAGAATTGGAAACTGACCCCCATTACTCTGACCCCCATTACTTGAGGCCGTAGGCTTTGGCCACCAGGCTGATGGGGTGCTGGAGTTCGGGTACGGTTTGGCCATTGACCTCAAAGCCCTGGGCAATGTGGTGCCCGCCCAGCGGGCAATCCGAGCTGATGTAGTCCGGGGAGCTGCCGTCTTTCATGGTGGCCATGGCTTTGACCACTGGCTTGGCCAATTTCATGGCGTAAGCATGGGTGGCCTTTTTCACGCCATAAGTGCCGGCATGGCCCGAGCAGCGTTCGATCGTATTGATCGTGGTGTCGGGAATCATCTTGAGCATTTCTTCGGTTTTCTTGCCGACGTTTTGCACCCGCCCATGGCATGGGATTTGGTAGCTGATGTTGCCCAAGCTTTGCGTAAATTCGGTTTTCAACAAGCCATCGCGTTTGCGAGCCATCAGGTACTCAAAGGGGTCCCACATGTGGTCTTTGACGAGCTGTGTGTCAGCATCGTTGGGGTACATCAACGGCAGTTCTTGTTTGAACATGAGCGTGCAAGAGGGCACGGCACTCAAGATGGCATAACCCTCGCGGGCGTACTTGGCCAGGATGGGGATGTTGATCTGCTTGTTCTCGTCCACGGATTTCAAGTCGCCCAACTCGAGTTTGGGCATGCCGCAGCATTTTTCTTTCGACACCAGCGTGTAAGGGATGTCGTTGTGGTCAAGGATTTTGAGCAAATCCATGCCGATGCCGGGTTCGTTGTAGTTCACATAGCAGGTCGAATAAATCACCACTTTGCCGGGTGTTTTTTCGCCATTCACCACTTTGCTTGACTTGGCTTTCGGCGCTTGGCTGCGGAATTTTTGGGTGGCCAATTCAGGCAGCCATGCGTTTTTGTCGACATCCAGTGCGCTCTCCATCAAAGAACGGGCCAGGTTGGTTTTGTTCAGCGCGTTGACCGTTTGCACCACGATGGGAATGCCGGCGAATTGACCATGCATGTCGGTAGAGGCCAGGAATTTTTCGCCGGTTGTGACCTCGCCTTTTTGAAACTTGATGGCCTTGGCCCGCAACATGGTGTGGGGGAAATCCAGGTTCCATTCGTGCGGTGGGACATAGGGGCACTTGGTGAGATAGCACAGATCGCACAAATAGCACTGGTCCACCACCTTCCAATAATCTTTTTTGGCCACGCCGTCCATTTCCATGGTGGGGCTCTCATCCACCAGATCAAACAGGGTGGGGAAGGAACCGCACAAACTCACACAGCGACGGCAACCATGGCAGATGTCGAAAATGCGCTCCATCTCTGTGAAGCAAGCCTCCTCGTTGTAGAACTCGGGGTTGAGCCAATCAAGGGGGTGGCGTGTGGGTGCTTCCAAGCTGCCTTCGCGTGCCATGGTGTTAGTTCCTTCAGGGAGATGCAAGTCAG
>Ga0172372_10007666_pt1 | contig 14446 bp, 15 predicted proteins | sample LakKiv5m_2_FD_114544 | JGI IMG/M metagenome (GOLD analysis project Ga0172372, IMG submission 114544) | Freshwater microbial communities from Kabuno Bay, South-Kivu, Congo - kab_092012_9.5m | ecosystem: Environmental > Aquatic > Freshwater > Lake | place: Democratic Republic of the Congo...
CGGTGGCCTGTGCGGAGAGGATCACGGCGATGAGCAACTGGAACGGGTTTCCGTACTCGAGTTCGGTGGTCGGATGGGGGTTGCGTGCGCGCAGCCGCTCGAACATCTGCTGGCGGGCTTCGGGCTTCATGGCGCGCCGCCGTCACCGCGGGTGGAGGGCCGCGCAGCGCGTGCCTTGCGCTCGGCGAGCAGCGTGAGCCGCTCGGCTTCACGGCGCGCACGGCGCGCACGGTGGGCGTCGTAGCGGCGGAGATTATCGACGGCCGCTGGCTCGGGCGACCGCGGCGCCTGAGCCGTGCGAGGCATCAGCGTGATGCAGTCGACCGGGCAGGGGGCGATGCAGAGCTCGCAGCCGGTGCACAGGTCGTCGAGCACCACATGCAGCTGCCGCTGCGCGCCGACGATGGCATCGACGGGGCAGGGTGGCAGGCAGCGCGCGCAGCCGATGCAGCGCGCGGCGTCGATCACCGCGACCATCGGTGGGCTCACGGTGCCGCACTCCGGATCGATGGCGCGGACAGGGCGTCCGGTGAGCGTCGCGAGCCGCTGCAGCGTCGTCTCGCCGCCCGGCGGGCAGCGGTTGATGTCGGCGGCGCCCGCAGCGATCGCTTCGGCATACGGACGGCAGCCGTCATATCCGCAGCGCGTGCACTGCGTCTGCGGCAGCAGTGCGTGCACAGCATCGGCAAGGGGTGGTGATGCGGCCACGCCGCGTTCAGCTGATCGGCAGGCCGCTGGCCGCGCCCTCGTCGGGCGACAGCAGATAGACGCGGTCGTCGGCATCCGAGGCGCAGAGCACCATCCCCTCGGAGACGCCGAAGCGCATCTTGCGCGGCGCGAGATTGGCGACCACCACGACCTGCCGACCGACGAGGCTCGCCGCGGTGTAGGTCTTGCGGATGCCGGAGAACACGGTGCGGCGTTCGCTACCGAGTTCGAGGGTGAGTTTCAGCAGTTTGTCGGAGCCGTCGACTTCGCTCGCCTCGACCACCTTCGCCACGCGCAGGTCGAGCTTGGCGAAGTCGTCGATGGTGATGACGCCGGGCGTGGCGGCAGGCGCCGGCGCTGCGGCGGGCTTCTTCGATGCGGCCGTCGCAGCGGTGGTCTTCGCAGGGGCGGATGCTGCGGTCGCCGTGGGTGCCGCGGCGGTCGCTACAGGCGCCGCAGGCGTCTCGATCAAGTCCGCGACCACCTTCGGGTCGAGGCGCAGCGCGAGCGGCTCGTACACGGCGAGCGGACGGTCCAACAGCGGCGTCGCGATCTCATCCAAGGACGACAGCGGCGCGCCGAGGAAACCCGCGGCCTTGCAGGCGGTATCGGGCAGCACGGGCGCGAGATAGACCATCAGCACGCGGAACAGGTTGATGCCCTGCGTGGCGACCGAAAGCGCCTCGGCGGCGCGGGCCGGGTCCTTCGCGAGCGCCCAGGGCTTGTGGGCGTCGACATACTGGTTGGCGCGGTCGGCGAGCGCCATGATCTCGCGCATGGCCTGCGCGTAGTCGAGGCCCTCGTAGAGCTCGGCGATGCGCGGCGCGGCCGCGGTGAACTCGGCATAGAGCGCGGGGTCCGGCAGTGCAGGCGCGAGTTTGCCGCCGCCCTTGGCGACGAAACCCGCGCAGCGGCTCGCGATGTTGACGAGCTTGCCGACGAGGTCGGAGTTGACGCGGGCGGTGAAATCGCCGAGCGCGAGGTCGATGTCGTCGACGCCGGGGCCGAGCTTGGCGGCGAAGTAGTAGCGCAGCGCCTCGGGCGGCAGGCGCTCCAGATAACGCCGTGCGGTGACGAAGGTGCCGCGCGACTTCGACATCTTCTGGCCGTCGATGGTGAGGAAGCCGTGTACATGGACCGCGGTCGGCTTGCGGTAGCCGGAACCGTCGAGCACCGCGGGCCAGAAGAGCGTGTGGAAGTAGCTGATGTCCTTGCCGATGAAATGGTGCAGCTCGATGTCGCTGCCGGGCTTCAGGAAGGCGTCGATGTCGAGGCCACGGCGGTCGCAGAGCGCCTTGAGGCTGCCGAGATAGCCGATCGGGGCGTCGAACCAGACATAGAAATATTTGCCGGGATGTCCCGGGATCTCGAAGCCGAAGTAGGGCGCGTCGCGGGAGATATCCCAGTCCTGGAGACCCGTCTCGAACCATTCGGCGAGCTTGGCGCGCACCGAATCCTGCAGCGATCCGCTCTTCACCCACTCGCGCAGCATCGGTTCGAAGCGGCCGAGCGCGAAGAAGAGGTGCTCCGAGTCACGCCACACGGGCGTGGTACCGGAGATGGTGGACTTCGGCTCGATGAGGTCGGCGGGCGAGTAGGTCGCGCCGCAGACCTCGCAGGAATCGCCGTATTGGTCGCCCGCTTTGCAGCGCGGGCAGGTGCCGCGGACATAGCGGTCGGGCAGGAACATGCCGGCCTGTTCATCGTAGGCCTGGCGCACGCTGCGTTGGGTGATGTGCCCCGCGGCCTTGAGGCGTCCGAACATGAGGTCCGTGAAGTGGCGGTTCTCGGCGCTGTGCGTGCTGTGGAACTGGTCGTGGCCGATCAGGAAGCCCTGGTAGTCGGCGCGGTGGTCAGCCGCGATCCGCGCGATCAAGGTCTCCGGGGTGATGCCCTCGGATTGCGCCTTGATCATGATCGGCGTGCCGTGGGTGTCCTCGGCGCAGACATAGAGGCATTCGTTGCCGCGCAGGCGCTGGAAGCGGACCCAGACATCGGTCTGGACCGCCTCGATGATGTGGCCGAAATGCAGCGGCCCGTTGGCGTAGGGCAGCGCGCTGGTGACGAGGATGCGACGGGACATGGCGGGATTATCGCACGGGGTGTCCCGGCCGGGGCCGGGCGGCTGCGCCCATGGGGCCGGCGAACGGCTAGAATGACGCCATGCCCCCGACCCCAGACGAGGCCGCTATCGCGGCGCGGCTCGGCGCCTTCGTCGAGCCCAATCTCCGACAGTCGCTCGCCGAGGGCCGTGCGCTGCGTGAGTGCCGCCTCGACGGCGACGCGACCCCGCCACGGCTGCGCGTCGCGCTCGAACTCGGCATCCCGACCGGCGGCTACCACGAAGAGCTCGCCGCTGCGCTCACGGCGCATCTCTCACCGCTTTACGGCGACGCGCCGGCCGCCATGCCGGTGCTGGAGCTCGCGCTGACCTCGCGTATCACCGCCCACGCCGTGCAGCGCGGACTCACGCCGCTGCCCGGTATCGGCAATGTGGTGGCGGTGGCCTCGGGCAAGGGCGGTGTTGGCAAGTCGACGGTCGCCGTCAACCTCGCGCTCGCTTGGGCGGCGCAGGGCGCGCGGGTGGGGCTGCTCGATGCCGATGTCTACGGACCGAGCCAGCCCATCATGCTCGGCCTGCAAGGCGAGCGGCCGACCTCCGTTGATGGCAAGCGCATCAAGCCCCTGCGCGCACATGGTGTCGCCGCGATGTCGATCGGTTTCCTGGTCGATGTCGAACAGCCGATGGCCTGGCGCGGTCCGATGGTGACCTCCGCGCTGAACCAGCTGCTCGCCGACACGGAGTGGGGCGAGCTCGATTATCTCGTCGTCGACATGCCCCCGGGCACCGGCGACATCCAGTTGACGCTGGCGCAGCGCGTGCCGGTGGCGGGCGCCGTGATCGTCACCACGCCGCAGGACATCGCGCTCGCCGACGCCCGCAAGGGTCTGCGGATGTTCGAGAAGGTGCACGTGCCGGTGCTCGGTATCGTCGAGAACATGGCGGTGCACACCTGCAGCCGCTGCGGCCACTCCGAGCACATCTTCGGCGAGGGCGGCGGCGCGCGCATGGCCACCGACTACGGCGTGCAGCTGCTCGGCTCGCTGCCGCTCGATGCACGCATCCGTGCCGAGGCCGACGGCGGCAAACCGAGCGTCGTCGCGGATCCGGCGAGTCTGCGCGCCGCGGCCTACCATTCGCTCGCGCGGCGCGCGGCCGGCGAGCTCGCGCGCCGTGGCCGGGACCGCAGCGCTCTCTTCCCCAAGATCGTCGTCGAGGACACATGAGCATCAAGTCCGACCACTGGATCCGCCGCATGGCGGAGTCGCAGGGCATGATCGAGCCCTTCGAGCCGGGGCAGGTGCGTGCCGTGGACGGCCGCCGCATCGTCTCCTACGGCACCTCGAGCTACGGCTACGACGTGCGCTGCGCGCGCGAGTTCAAGGTGTTCACCAACATCAACTCGACCATCGTCGACCCGAAGGCCTTCGACGAGAAGAGCTTCGTCGACATCGATTCCGATGTCTGCATCATCCCGCCGAACTCGTTCGCGTTGGCGCGCACCGTGGAGTACTTCCGCGTGCCGCGCAGCGTGCTCGTGGTCTGCCTCGGCAAGTCCACCTACGCGCGCTGCGGCATCATCGTCAATGTGACGCCGCTCGAACCGGAATGGGAGGGGCATGTGACGCTCGAGTTCTCGAACACCACGCCGCTGCCCGCGAAGATCTACGCCAACGAGGGCGTGGCGCAGATGCTGTTCTTCGAGAGCGATGAGGTCTGCTCGACCTCGTACAAGGACCGCGGCGGCAAGTACCAGGGCCAGAAAGGCGTGACCCTGCCGCGGACCTGACCTCCGGGCGCCGCGGGTCGATCGGCGCGGGGCTCAGCGCTGCAACGACTTCAGCCGCATCGTCCACTCCACCTTGTCGCCGCGGCGGCGCTCGGCCTGCACGGGCGTGTAGCCGAGGTCGGTGGCGTACCACACCCGGGTGACGCGGTCGGAGTTCGGCCGCCGGCTCGACCAGATGACGGCGTCGAGCTCGCCGGCCGCGGTCTTGATGCGCGCGGTGCCTTCCTGCTCGTAGACGTATTCTTTGACCTCGTCCTTGTCGATGAGGAAGAACCGTCTCGGTCGTTCGCCGGCCGCGAGCGCGCGCATCAGGGCGATCTGCACCGACATGCCGTCCTGCAGGCCGTCGCGCACCGGCAGGTCGACGGGCTGCGCCTCGGCGGTGCCGCGGACGCGTCCCGCCTTCCAATCGAAGTCGAGGCGGATGTCACGCTTGATGTCCTCGGTGCCGTCGTCCGCCACATAGCGGATCGGGCGCGGACCGGATGCGCCGAGGGTGAACTGGCTGGTCTGACGGATCTCGCCCGAGAGCGCGAGCCGGAACACGCCTCGCGCGTTGGCGCGCGAGACATATCGCCAGCGATCGCCGCCTTCCGATGAGAGCTCGAGCGTGGTCGTGCCGGCGTTCATGCCGCGGTAGACGACCTCGAAGGTGGCGGTGAAGGGCTTCAACGCGTCCTGGGCGCGTGCCGCGGGTGCCACCCAGGGCGCGGCGAGCACGCCGCAGAGCGCGAACAGGGTCAGAGGTCTGGCGGTCATACGAGGCTCCCATCGTCGAGCAGCGGAGCCGTCAGCGGACGCCCGTCGAGGACGGGCACGCCGTCGGGACAGACGAGCCGACCGGTGGCGATCCAGCCGATGACCTTCGGGTAGATGACATGCTCGCGCGCCAGCACCCGCGCTGCGAGCGTCGTCTCGTCGTCGCCGGGCAGCACCGGGACCTTGGCTTGCAACACGGCGGGTCCTCCATCGAGCTCCGGCGTCACGTAATGGACCGTGCAGCCATGCTCGGGTTCCCTCGCCTCGAGCGCGCGGCGATGGGTGTGCAGACCTTTGTGGCGCGGCAGCAGCGAGGGGTGGATGTTGACCATCCGGCCGCGGAGGCGCTGCACGAAGTCGGTGGACAGGATGCGCATGTAGCCTGCGAGCACGACGAGGTCGGCATCGAAGAGCCTGAGCGCCGCGAGCAGCCGCTCACCGTGGGATCCGCGCGTCTCGCCCGCCGCGGGCGGGATCGGCAGCGCCGGGATGCCGACATCGGACGCGCGGGTCAGGGCTCGCGCCGCGGGTTTGTCGGAGATCACGGCCACGACTTCGGCGGAGATGCGGCCTGTGCGGCAGGCGTCGAGGATCGCACCGAGGTTGCTGCCGCCGCCCGAGGCCATCACGGCGAGCCGCAGCTTCCGCGGCGGTGCGGACTCGGTGCGGCTCACTGGATCAGCACATCCCCGGCGCCGGCCCGCACCTCGCCGATCAGCGAGGCGCGTTCGCCCTGCGCCGCGAGCAGCGCGAGCGCGGCGTCGGCCTGCGCGGCGGCGACGATCACGACCATGCCGATACCGCAGTTGAAGGTACGGTGCATCTCGTCGTCGGCGATGCGGCCGGCCTGCTGCAGCCAGTCGAACACCGGATCGCGTGCCCACTCGGCGCGGCGCAGCGTCACGCCGCAACCGTCGGGCAGGACGCGCGGGATGTTGTCGGTGAGGCCGCCGCCCGTGATGTGCGCGAAGCCATGCACCGGCATCGCGCGCGCGAGCGCGAGCATCGAGGGTACATAGATGCGGGTCGGTGCGAGCAGGCGGTCGAAGAGCGGCTGACCGTCCACCATGGTGCGCGCGTCGGCGCCGGCGACCGACACCAGCTTGCGGATCAGCGAATAGCCGTTGGAGTGGGGGCCCGAGGAGGCGAGGCCGATGACGGCATCGCCCGCGGCCACCTTGCTGCTGTCGATGATCGCGTCCTTCTCGACGACGCCCACGCAGAAGCCGGCGAGGTCGTAGTCCCCGCCGTGGTACATGCCCGGCATCTCGGCGGTCTCGCCGCCGACGAGCGCACAGCCGGCCTGACGGCAACCCTCGACGATGCCTGCGACGACCCGTTCGGCGACGGCGACCTCGAGCTTGCCGGTGGCGTAGTAGTCGAGGAAGAAGAGCGGCTCGGCGCCCTGCACGGCGACATCGTTGACGCACATGCCGACGAGGTCGATGCCGATGGTGTCGTGGCGGCCGGTGTCGATGGCGAGCCGCAGCTTGGTGCCGACACCGTCGGTTCCCGAGACCAGCACGGGCCTCCGCCAGCGTCCTTCGGGCAATTCGACCAGCGCGCCGAAGCCGCCGATGCCGGCCAACACCTCCGGCCGCGTGGCGCGCTTCACCAGAGGCTTGATGCGCTCGACCAACTCGTCCCCCGCGTCGATGTCGACGCCGGCGTCGCGGTAGGTGAGTCCTGGGGTCGCTGGGGGTTTGCTCATCGCGTCGCTCGTTCCCATCGTCGGCCGGCCGATCAAAACGCTATGGTATCTTATCGCCCCGTGATGATGACCGGCGTCCGCCAGAGATCCCGACGACGCGCCTTCGCCGCGCTGCTGACCGCGATGTGCGTCGTGACCGGCCTGCGCGTCGCGGAAGCACCCGCGGCGCAAGCCGTGGCCGCGGGCGAGGTCGCCGTCACCGGCAGCGGCGACCAGGCGTTCGCCGACGCGATGCGCACGACGCTCGTCCGGCTCACCGGCAGGCGTTCCGCTGCCACCGATCCCGCGCTCTCCACCATCGTCGGCAACGCGCGCCGTTATGTGCAGGTGTTCCGGCCGGCCAGCGGCGGAGAACCGGCCCGTGTCACCTTCGATGCCGCCGCGATCGAGCGTGCGGTCACAGCTCTCGGACAGCCCGTCTGGAACCGCACCCGCCCCGTGGTGCTGGGCGTCATCACCCGACCACCCGCCGATGCCGACCCGGTCGCCGTACGCAAGGCGCTGGAGAGCGCGGCGAGCGAACGCGGACTGCCGCTCAAGCTGACCTCCGCCGCCTCGGCCGGTCTGGCGGGCAAGGACCCTGTCCCCGCCGCAGATGCGCTCACCGCGGCGCGCGCCCAAGCCGCCGACGCGGTACTGATCGGCACGGCCGACGACACCGAATGGCAGTGGACGTTGTTCGAGGGCGCCTCCACGACGGTGTTCGCCGGCGGGGTCGCGGCGGGCATCGAGGGCGCGGCCGACCTGTTCGCGCTCGGCACGCCGGCGGCGAACGCCGGACCCTTGGGCACCGCCACCCTCGATGTGCAGGGTGTCGCGACCCTCGCCGATGCCGTACGCGTCCAGCGACTCATCGAGGGTCTGCCCGGTGCACGACGGGTGATCCTGCTCGCGAGCGACGCGGGCCTGGTGCGCTACCAGCTCGACATCCCGCGCGGCGCGGAAGGGCTGATGGAGGTCCTGTCGTCGCGCATCGAGCTCGCGCGGGTCGGCAGCGGCACCGCGCCGCTCACCTATCGCATCGCGCGGTGAGGGGCCGGCCGTGAGCCTGCTGCGTCACCTGCCCAACGCGATCTGCGTGCTGCGCATCGTGCTCACGGTGCCTGCCGTGCTCGCGATCTCGCGCGGCGAGCATGGCATGGCGCTCGCGTACTTCGCGATCGCCGCCGTCTCCGACGGGCTCGATGGGTATCTCGCCAAGCGCAACGGCTGGACCAGCGAACTCGGGCGCTTCCTCGATCCGCTCGCCGACAAGCTGCTGCTGGTGGCGGTGTTCATCGCCTGCGCTTGGAACGGTCTGGTTCCGGTATGGCTCGCGGCGGCGGCCATCGCGCGCGACCTGATGATCGGCGGTGGCGCGCTCATCTATCGGCTGTGGTTCGGTCCCGTCAACGGCCATCCGATCGTGCTGTCCAAGGTCAATACAGCCCTGCAGATCGCGGTGGTGGTCGCGGCGTTGCTCGCTGCCGCCATCGGCTGGCCGTGGGCATGGCTCCAGCAGTCGTTGGCGGTGGTCATGCTCGCGACCACGGTGGCTTCCGGCGCCGCCTATCTGTCGATGTTCTTCCGGCGTGCCTGGACCATCCTCGGCAGCGCGGCGGCGCGCTGATGCAGCAGTTGCCCCTCGGTGTGCGGCTGCGCGAGCGCGCCACTTTCGACATCTTCGTCATCTCGCCGCCCAACCTGGAGGCCGTGGGCCGCGTGCGTGAAGCCGCGCAGCGCGGCGGTGTGGTGTGGTTGTGGGGCACGGAGGGATGCGGTCGTTCGCATCTTCTGCAGGCCGTCTGCGCCGCGGCGCCGGTCGAGATGCGTGCGGGTTACCTGCCGTTCGCAGAGATGGCGGCTGCCGGGATGCCGGCGATCGCGGCGCTCGAAGGCGCTGGTGCGCTCGACCTGCTGTGCCTCGACGACCTCGACCACGCGCTCGGCGAGCGTGATTTCGAGGTGGCGCTGTTCGGCGTGTACCGGGCCTTGGAGGAGCATCGCAGCGGCCTCGTGGTGAGCGCCTCCGCGCCGCCCACTTCGCAGCGCTGGGTCTTGGCCGACATCGGCTCGCGGTTCGGGGCGGCCGAGGTGTTCCAGCTTCGGGCGTTGGACGAGGAAGGTCAGGCCGAGGCGCTACGACGCCGCGCCGCGGCCCGTGGTCTCGACCTGCCGGAGGAGACCGTGCGCTGGCTGCTGCGGCGTTTCCCGCGCGACATGACCCAACTCGGGCGACTCCTCGACCTCATCGACGAGGCCTCGCTGCGCGAGCAGCGCCGCGTCACCGTGCCCTTCGTACGGACTATCCTCGGCGACCCTTGAGGGCGAGGGCGGCGCGCGCGACCCGCGCGCCGTGCGCTCGAGCGAGCGCGCGTTCATGCTCGTCCAGGGCAGGTGTGGCGCCGTGCGGGGTGAACTGGGTCGCGCCATAGGGCGTGCCGCCGCGACGGGTCTCCGACAGCGCCCGCTCCGAGTACGGGATCCCGACGAGCAGCATGCCGTGGTGCAGCAGCGGCAACATCATCGTCAGCAGCGTGCTCTCCTGGCCGCCGTGCAGACTGCTGCTACCGCCGAACACGCCCGCCGGCTTGCCGGCGAGCGAGCCATCGGCCCACAGCGCGCTGGTGCCGTCGAGGAAATATTTGAGGGCGGCGGCCATGTTGCCGAAGCGGGTGGGGCTGCCGATGAGCAGCCCATCGCAGCGCCGCAGTTCGTCGAGCGTGGCGAACGGTGCGCCTTCATCGGGCACGGCCCGCACCGGCCGCTCGTTCTCGGCCGATACCGCCGGTACCGTGCGCAGCGTGGCGCGGGCACCGTCGACGCTCTCGACGCCTCGGCAGACCTGCCGCGCGAGCTCCGCCGTCGCGCCGTGGCGGGAGTAGTAGACGACGAGGATCTCGACGTCGCCGTCGCCGCCGCTCACCGCGCGGCCTCCGCCACCTTCGTGCGCAGGCGGGCGACGACCTCGTCGGCCGGCCAGTCCTCGTTGGCGGTGGCGCGGCGATGGCGGTACTCGAGACGGCCGGCGTCGAGCCCGCGCTCCGAGACGACGATGCGGTGCGGGATGCCGATGAGCTCGGCATCCGCGAACTTGACGCCGGGGCGGGCATCACGGTCGTCGAGCAGCGTCTCGATGCCCGCGGCCGTGAGCTCGGCGTAGAGCCGCTCCGCGGCCTCGGCGACGCGCGGTGCCTTGCCCGCGTTGAGTGGCACCAGCACCACGGCGAAGGGTGCGAGCGGTTCCGGCCAGCAGATACCGGCCGCGTCATGGTTCTGCTCGATGGCGGCGGCGACGATGCGCGTCACGCCGATGCCGTAGCAGCCCATGGACATCGTCACCGGCTTGCCGGATTCGTCGAGCACACTCGCCTGCATCGCCTCGCTGTACTTGCGACCGAGCTGGAAGATGTGGCCGACCTCGATACCGCGGCGGATGACGAGGCGTCCGGCGCCGCCGGGGCTCGGGTCGCCCTCGACGACGTTGCGCAGGTCGGCGGGCATGGGTTCAGGGAGATCGCGGCCCCAATTGACGCCGGTGAGATGCATGTCGAGCTTGTTGGCGCCGCAGACGAAGTCTGCGAGCGCGAGGGCCGCATGATCGGCGTAGACGGGGCAGGTGAGGCCGCGCGGGCCGAGATAGCCGGGTTCGCAGCCTGTCGCCGCGAGTACCGCTTCGCGCGAGGCCATGCGCAGCGGGCTCGCCACGCCCGGGGGCTTCTGCGCCTTGATGGCGTTGAGTTCGTGGTCGCCGCGGACCAGCAACGCGACGACGCCGGTCGAGCCGTCGTCGGTCTTGTCGCCATCGACCATCAACAGTTTGAGCGTGCGGGTCGCCGGCACGCCGAGGAAGGCCGCGACATCGGCGATGGTGCGCTGGCCCGGGGTCGCGACCTCCGCGAGCGCTGCGGACGGCGCGGCGCGGGCCGTCGCCGGCGGCAGCGCGGGTGCGAGCTCGAGGTTCGCGGCGTAGTGGTCGGCGCCGTCCGACACGGCGATCGCGTCCTCACCCGAGTCGGCGAGCACCTGGAATTCTTCGGAGGCCGTGCCGCCGATCGAGCCCGTGTCCGCCTTGACGGGGCGGAACTCGAGGCCCATGCGCTCGAACATGCGGATGTAGGCGGCGCGCATCGCGTCGTAGCCTTCCTGCAGCGACTCCGGCGTCGCATGGAAGGAGTAGGCGTCCTTCATGATGAACTCTCGGCCGCGCATCACGCCGAACCGCGGCCGGATCTCGTCGCGGAACTTCACCTGGATCTGGTAGAAGTTGGCCGGCAGCTGTCGGTAGCTCTTGAGTTCGCGGCGGGCGAGGTCGGTGATGACCTCCTCGTGCGTCGGGCCGATCACGAAGTCGCGCTGGTGCCGGTCCTTCAGGCGCAGCAGCTCAGGTCCGTACTGCTCCCAACGGCCGGATTCCTGCCACAGCTCCGCCGGCTGCACCGCGGGCATGAGCACCTCCAACGCGCCGGCGCGGTCCATCTCCTCGCGGATGATCTGCTCGACCTTGCGCAGCGTGCGCAGACCGAGCGGCGTCCAGGTGTAGATGCCGGCGGCCAGGCGCCGGATGAGGCCGGCCCGCAGCATGAGCTGGTGGCTGACGACCTCGGCTTCCGAGGGCGTCTCCTTGGTGGTGTTGATCGGATATCTGGACCAGCGCATGTTCAGGCTCGGGGGTCGGGGATTCAGGGTGCGACATGTTACGGTCGCGGACATTGTCCCGAAAGGTTCGGACCCCTATGATGCCCCGGTTTACGGTCAAACAGGGTCCAGAACGCCCGTGAGCCCCCCGTCCCCCGACGCTCCGCAGCGCCCCAAGCGCCGGGGCATCGTGCTGCTGCCGAACCTCTTCACCACCGGCTGTCTCGCCTGCGGGTTCTTCGGCATCATCTCGGCCATCAACGGCGATTTCGGCCGCGCCTGCGCCGCCATCTATTTCGCCATGCTGTTCGACGGTCTGGACGGCCGCGTCGCGCGCTGGACCGGTACCGAGAGCGCCTTCGGCAAGGAGTACGACAGCCTCGCCGACATGGTCGCCTTCGGCGTGGCGCCGGCCCTGATCGCCTACCAGTGGGGCATCGCACGCATCGCCGAATACGGCGACGCCTGGGTGCGTTTCGGCTGGGTGGCGGCGTTCTTGTATGCGGTCTGCGCGGCGCTGCGGCTCGCGAAGTTCAACGTCCGGGCCGCGACCGCCGACAAGCGGTACTTCGAGGGTCTGCCGAGCCCCTCCGCCGCGGGGCTCGTCGCCGCCTATGTCTGGTTCACCAGCGAGTGGCGTGAGCCCGGCCTCGTCGGCCTCGTGGTGCTCTTCAGCGTGCCGGTGATCGCCGGCGCGCTGATGGTGTCGCGGTTCCCGTATTCCAGCGCCAAGCAGATCGACTGGAACGCGCGGGTGAAGTTCTTCTACTTCGTCATCGTGCCCTTGTCGCTCGCGCTGGTGGCGGCGGATCCGCCGCCGATGCTGCTGTTCCTGTTCACCATGTACGCGCTCTCGGCGCCGACCGTCTGGCTGCTGCGACGGCTGCGCCGGTCGGCGACCGCCACGCCGCCGCCGCCTTCAGCGCCACCGCCTCCCGCGCCACCGTCATCGGGTGACCATGTCTGAAGCCGCCCGCCGCGCCGCCTACCTCGGCGCGCTCGGCATCGACCAGTGGGTGCCGCGACACGCAGTGCCTGCCGCGCCGCCGACCGTGGTGGTGACGGAGCCCGCGCGCGGCGATGACGGTTGGGCGACCCTCGAGGCGCAGGTGCGCGATTGTCGGCGCTGCGCGCTGCACGAAGGGCGCACGCAGACGGTGTTCGGTGCAGGATCCCGCACGGCGGAATGGATGGTCATCGGCGAGGCGCCCGGCGAAGAGGAAGACCGGCAGGGCGAGCCGTTCGTCGGTGACTCCGGGCAGCTGCTCACCGCGATGCTCGCCGCCATCGGATTGCCGCGCGAGAGCGTCTTCATCTCGAACATCGTCAAGTGCCGTCCGCCCGGCAACCGTGACCCGCGACCGGAGGAGGCCGCCGCCTGCAGCGACCATCTCGGTCGGCAGGTCGGGCTGCTGCGGCCGCGGCTGATCCTCGCCTTCGGCAAGGTCGCGGCGCAGAACCTGCTCGGTAGCGAGGCCACGGTCGGTTCGCTGCGCGGCACGGTGCACCGCTATGGCGCCCTCAACACGCCGGTCGTGGTCACGTATCATCCCGCCTACCTGCTGCGTAGCCCCGGCGACAAGCGCAAGGCTTGGGAGGATCTCAAGTTCGCGCGGCAGGTGTTCGCCGGTCTTCCGCCGCGCGATTGATCGTCAGGGAACGATGATGGCCACCGCACCGCAACACCTGCCCATGCCCGAGACCGTGCTGCGCCCGATGCGCGAGGACGATGTGCCCGCCGTGGTTCAGGCCGAGCGCGACTCCTACGCTTTCCCGTGGAGCGAGCCGGTGTTCCGTGACTGCCTGCGGGTCGGGTATCTCTGTCGCGTACTCGAGATCGACCACCGCCTCGCGGGCTACGGCATCCTGTCGACGGGCGCAGGCGAGGCGCACATCCTCAATGTCTGCGTGCGTCCGGAGTTCCGCTGTCTCGGTCTCGGCCGCCGCCTCGTCACGGCGCTCTTCGACCTCGCGCGCGCCGCCGGCGCGGAGGACCTGTTCCTCGAGGTGCGGCCGAGCAACACCGCGGCCATCCGGCTCTACCAGTCGCTCGGTCTCGCGCAGGTCGGCCTGCGCCGCGGCTACTACCAGGCCGCCAACGGCCGCGAGGACGCCATCGTGATGCGTCTGCGGTTGGTCCCGTGACGCTGCAGACCGAAGTCGCAAGGCGCCGGACTTTCGCGATCATCTCCCACCCGGACGCCGGCAAGACCACGCTCACCGAGAAGCTGCTGCTGTTCGGCGGCGCGATCCAGCTCGCCGGCACGGTCAAAGGCCGCAAGGCGGCGCGGCACGCCACCTCCGACTGGATGCGGCTCGAGCAGCAGCGCGGCATCTCCGTGACCTCCTCGGTGATGCAGTTCCCCTACGGCGACTGCATCGTGAACCTGCTCGACACGCCGGGCCACGAGGACTTCTCCGAGGACACGTACCGCACGCTCACCGCGGTGGACTCTGCGTTGATGGTCATCGACTGCGCCAAGGGCGTCGAGGAGCGCACCATCAAGTTGATGGAGGTCTGTCGGCTGCGCGACACGCCGATCATGACCTTCATCAACAAGCTCGACCGCGAGGGCCGTGCGCCCATCGAACTGCTCGACGAGATCGAACGGGTGCTCGGTATCGCCACGGCGCCCGTCACCTGGCCGATCGGTATGGGACGGTCCTTGAAGGGCATCTACCACCTCGTCGAGGACCGCATCTACGTCTATGAGGCGGGCGAGCGCGGCCGGGTCGGCGAGAACGTGGTGATCGAGGGTCTGCACAGCGATGCGGGCCGCGAGCTGCTCGGCGACGAGGC
>Ga0172372_10007667_pt1 | contig 14446 bp, 8 predicted proteins | sample LakKiv5m_2_FD_114544 | JGI IMG/M metagenome (GOLD analysis project Ga0172372, IMG submission 114544) | Freshwater microbial communities from Kabuno Bay, South-Kivu, Congo - kab_092012_9.5m | ecosystem: Environmental > Aquatic > Freshwater > Lake | place: Democratic Republic of the Congo...
GGACGAGCCCACCACGCCATTGTCGTCTCGCGAAACCGGTCAGCTTTTCAGCATGATCCGCGAGCTGCGCGAAGACGGAATGGCGATTGTCTATATCAGCCATCGGATGGAAGAAATCTACGAGCTCGCGGACCAGGTTTCCGTGCTGCGCGATGGAACCTACGTGGGGACGCTGGATCGCAGCGTGCTCTCGGCCGAAACGCTGGTGAAGATGATGGTCGGGCGCGACCTTTCGGGGTTCTACAAAAAAACCCACGACGTCTATCAACGCGGCGAATGCGTGCTCTCCGTACGCGGCCTCTCCGACGGGCGCCGTGTCCGCAACTGCAGTTTCGATCTGCATGCGGGTGAAGTGCTCGGCATCGCCGGTCTGGTGGGCGCCGGACGGACGGAACTGGCGCGTTTGCTGTTCGGCGCCGAGCGTCGGCGCTCCGGCTCGATTCGCCTGCGCGGCGCCGACATCAATATGCGCACGCCTCTGGACGCCATCCGCGCGGGCCTGGCGTATCTGACCGAGGATCGCAAAGCGCAGGGCTTGTTTCTCGACATGAGCGTCAACGAGAACATCAATGTCTGCACCTATTCCCGCGAGGCGCGCGCAGGCGTGCTGAGCTTGTCGAAAGCGCGGCTGCGCAGCCGTGATGCCATTCGAACGCTCGGCATTCGTGTGCACTCGCCGGACGTCAATGTCGGATCGCTCTCCGGTGGCAACCAGCAGAAAGTGCTGCTGTCGCGGCTCATCGAACTGAGCCCGCATGTTCTGATCCTCGATGAGCCGACGCGAGGCGTGGACATCGGAGCGAAATCCGAGATCTACAGGATCATCGCGAAGCTCGCCCAGGAAGGCATGGCGGTCGTCGTGATCTCCAGCGAACTGCCCGAGATCATCGGCACTGCCGATCGGGTCCTCGTCATGCGGGAGGGCGAGCTCGTTGGCGAGCTTGGAGGCGACACCGGTCAGCCGATTACGCAGGAAGCGGTGATTGCCCTGGCGACCAGCGGCGATCGGGCGAGCTTGTCCGCAGCCGCCTGATTCCGTACCCACACAGCAAACGAAACGCCCATGAAATCTTCAGGTACGACAACCATGCACCCCCTGTCAGGCCAGCCCGGCACCCATTTTCGCGAGCACTTGATGCGATGGTTTCGCGCCGCCGGCATGTTGCCCGTGCTCCTGGTGCTCTGCCTTGGATTCAGCCTGGGTGCAGAGGGCTTTCTGAGTGCACAGAACCTGTCCATCGTGACGCAGCAGGCGTCGATCAACATCGTTCTGGCAGCAGGGCTCACGTTCGTGATTCTCACGGGTGGCATCGATCTGTCCGTCGGCTCGGTGCTGGCGGCTTCGGCGGTGATTGCAGTGCTGGTGTCGAACGTGCCCGGTTACGGCATGTTGAGCATTCCGGCGGCCATTTTCACCGGGCTGGCATTCGGTCTGATCAACGGCGGCCTGATCGCGGGTCTGAAACTCCCTCCGTTCATCGTGACCCTCGGTTCGCTGACGGCGGTTCGCGGTATCGCCCGACTGATGGCGGACGACAAGACCGTGTTCAACCCGGACCTGCCGTTTGCCTTCGTCGGCAACGAGTCCGTTCTGGGGATGCCGTGGCTGGTGGTGATCGCAATGGCGGTTGTGGGAGCTTCGTGGTTCATCCTGCGGTGCACGGTTCTCGGTGTGCAGATCTACTGTGTCGGCGGCAACCCGGATGCCGCCCGGCTTTCCGGCATCAAAGTCTGGAAGGTGCTGCTGTTCACCTATGCCATCTCCGGGCTGTTGTCGGGCATTGGCGCGATCATGACGACGTCGCGGCTGTTTGCCGCCAATGGTCTGCAACTTGGCCAGTCGTACGAGCTCGATGCCATCGCCGCCGTGATACTCGGCGGCACCAGTTTCGTCGGCGGTGTCGGCTCGATCGTGGGCACCCTGGTAGGCGCGTTGATCATCGCGGTTCTGACCAATGGCCTGATCCTGCTGGGCGTGTCCGATATCTGGCAGTACATCATCAAGGGAATCGTGATCATCGGCGCTGTCGTGCTCGATCGTTACCGCCGTTCGGGTGCCCGTACATAACCATTGACAAGCATCAGGCTTCCCGGCCGAGCGTCGCCGGCAGAAGCCGAGGAGGAGTTGCATGATCAGATTGTTTTTCACCGCAGCGCTGGTGTCCTTGGCCTGCATCGCCAACCCGGCGGCGGCCAAGGAACTGAAGTCCATCGGGGTCACCGTCGGTTCGCTGGGGAATCCCTTTTTTGTCGCCATCGTGCGTGGCGTGGAAAGCCAGGCCAAGCTGTTGAACCCGCACGTCAAGGTGACTGCGCTGTCTGCGGACTACGACCTCAACAAGCAGTTCAATCAGATCGACAGCTTCATATCGGCGCGCGTCGACATGATCGTCATCAACGCAGCCGATCCGAAAGCCATCGAGCCCGCCGTGCGTCGTGCGCAGAAAGCGGGAATCGTGGTGATCGCTGTCGACGTGTCGGCCGCAGGGGCCGATGCCACGGTGCAAACCGACAACGTCAAAGCCGGAGCGATGGCTTGTCAGCACATCGTCGAAAAGCTGCAAGGCAAGGGCAACGTCATCATCGAGAACGGGCCACAGGTGTCGGCCGTGATCGATCGCGTCAATGGCTGCAAGAGCGTGCTTTCAAAGCAGCCCGGCATCAAGGTGCTGTCGGATGATCAGGATGGCAAGGGTTCACGCGATGGCGGCCTCAGCGTGATGCAGGGGCTGCTGGTGCGCTTTCCGAAGATCGACGGCGTGTTCGCCACCAATGATCCGCAGGCGATCGGCAGCGATCTGGCCGCGCGGCAGTTCAAGCGTACCGGCATCGTGATCACCTCTGTTGACGGCGCTCCGGACATCGAAGTCGCCCTCAAGAACAAGAACAGCCTGATCTCCGCCTCCGCCAGCCAGAACCCCTGGGCGATGGCGCGCCAGGCAGTGGAGCTGGGCGCTGGCATCGTCGGTGGCAAGCGTCCCGAGCAACCGGTACTGCTGATCCCTCCGACCCTGGTCACGCGTGATGACGTCGCCACTTATCGGGGCTGGGCCACGCCTCAATGATCGGATTGGTCGTGCGCGCAACCGACGTCTCTCCCCGTGATTCCTCCTGCGAAAGGTAGTCCCATGTTTCTGGTGTGTGGTGAAGCGCTGTTCGATGTGTTCATTGCGGGAAGTGCCGGCGCGCATTTGCAGATGGCTGCCCGGCCCGGCGGCTCGCCGTTCAACGTCGCCATCGGCTTGGCGCGCCAGGAAAAGCCGGTCCAGTTTTTTGGAGGCATCGCCAACGACATGCTGGGAAGCCGGCTTGTGTCCGCATTGGAGGCCGACGGAGTCGGCGTCCAGTACCTGGTTCGGCTCGATGCTCCAACGGCGCTGGGGCTGGTCAGCGCGGACATCGGCGGGAATCCGGAATATGCCTTTTATGGCGTGGGCACGGCGGATCGCGGGATCACGGTCCAGCATCTGATGAGGCTGGACGAGAGCATCCGGGCGATTCATATCGGCTCGTTCAGCGCGGTAGTGGAGCCTGTCGGCCTGACTTTTGAAACCCTGATCCGTCGTGAGCGCGGCACTCGCCTGATTTCCTACGATCCGAATGTGCGGCTCAACGTCGAGCCATCGATCGAAGTCTGGCTCGCGCGTATAGAACAACTCGTGAAACTGTCGGATGTCATCAAGATCAGCGAAGAAGATGTTCAGCTCATCTATCACGGAATCGAGCATGCGGAGCTTGCACATCGCTGGCTCGATGCCGGCGCCGCACTGGTGGTGATCACTCGAGGCGAGCGCGGTGCGCGGGCTTGGAATCATTCTGCTTTTGCGGAAGTGGATGGCAAGCCCGTCGATGTCATCGACACGGTGGGTGCGGGAGATACATTTCAGTCGGCAATGCTGAGCTGGCTGGCCGATACCGGAAATCTGGCGGCAGGCGCGGCCTCGTCCATCGATTCGATCCATCTCCACCGCATGCTGGAATACGCCGCCCAAGCCGCCGCATTGACCTGTACCAGGCTGGGCGCCGACATGCCGTACAAGGCGGACATCATCGATTGGATGTGCAGTCGCTCAACGGCTGACCGCGCCTGGCTCGGGTAACTGGTCCGCCTGTTTCAGACGGTCCAAGCAACGCGACAAGAGGAAAACCAGCAGCGGAAATCTGAAACCAACTAACCAGGCACTGCGGCGGTGCAACGCAGGCTCGCTTGGAACATTGCACCGAGATAGCGCTGGCCGCGCGGGATTGTCCGATTTGACTCAAATCGGCAGCGTCCCCTCTTTGCCGACGGCAGCCGATATCTCCCAGCGAACATTTTCCAGATCGCCTTTGCGATGTGGGGGGGGCTCTCTTTGGCCTGCCCATCGTCGGTTTCAGGTAGCCGTATCTCCACGTCGGTGGGGAGAAAACCGCCAGAAGCTCGATTCGAGTTTCAGCAGCAAGCAGTTCTCTGGCAGCAACGATGACAACTAACGTGAGGAGAGAGGGGGAGAACCATGAACACCACGCCATTATATATGTTGTACACGCTCGCGGCCGCCTGTGTGGCTGGCTGCAGCGTGGCTCATGCGCAGGACGACTCGGCGGCGCCGAGTACGCAGGAGGTCAGCGAGGACAAGGACGCATCCGAGCAAGGCGAGGAACCGGCCGCTTCGACCGGTGCCATCGAAGAGATCGTCGTGACGGGCTACTCGACGTCCGCCAAGAAAGACATCATCGGCGCCGCCTCGGTCGTGGATATCGGCGAGATCGCCGATCAGCCTTCGGGCAACGTCATTCGCAGTTTGCAGGGCCGATTACCCGGTGTGCAGATCACCACCAGCGGCAACCCGAATGCCAAAGCGCTGATACGCATTCGTGGACAAGGACTGGGACCTCTGGGGTTCAACGACCCGCTGTACGTCATTGATGGTGTGCCCACGCTTGCGGGGCTGGAATCCCTCAACCCGAACGATATCGATTCGATCCAGGTTCTGAGGGATGCGGCGACTGCGAGCATTTATGGCGCGCGCGCAGGTAACGGCGTCATCGTCATCACGACGAAGAAGGGCGCGCCCGGAATGGATCTGTCCATCCGTGCGAACCAGTCGATCGAGCAGTTCGGCTACAACGTTCACCCCTTGAACACCCCGCAGCGTGCGCAGGCCGTGTTCAATGCTGCGATCAATGATCGAACCAATCCGAATAATGCCAGCTCGCTTTATCTCTACGACTGGAACAACGACTTCGACAACCCTGTCCTCAATGGAGTGACTTACGGTCGCTTTACCGATGCCGCGGGCAATCGCTACATCGACGGTGCAATGACCATGCAGCCGGCCAACACCAACTGGTTCGAAGCCGTCACGCAGCAGGCAACCGTTCGCGATGTCAACGTATCGCTCTCGAACGCCGGCGAAGGATCGAGGTTCTACACATCGGTCGGGTACTACGATGCCAGAGGCATCGTGAAGGAATCCGGCTTCGAAAGGATTTCGCTGCGACTGAATTCGGATCACAGCCTGTTCGACGACAAAGTCACCATCGGCGAAAACTTCTACATCAACAATCAACGCGAGAATGTGGTCAACGATCTGGCCGGACAGATCCTCGGCCTCGCCATCGAGCAGCAATCGATCGTGCCGATCCGCACCGCGGACGGCAAGGGCTATGGAGGGCCGACCGGGGGCGTCACGGATCGCGACAATCCGGTCCGGATCATCGATCAGAACAAGGACAACATCAGCAGGTTCAACAAGGTCATGGGCAACATCTTTGTTGAGTATCGCCCGATCGAAGATCTCCAGCTGAGGAGCAACCTGGGCATCGACTACGGCAGGTTCTATTTCAGGAACTACAAACGCGCTGCGCAAGCGGGAAATCTGAGCTTTCTGGACAGCCTCAACACTTCCGAATCCTGGCAGTACACGCTGGTCTTCTCCAACACCGGCGAATACAAATTCACGTTGGGTGACGATCACAACTTCACGGTCCTGGCGGGCACCGAGACCATCGATTTCAGGTCCGAGAACTTCTTTGGAGCCGTCAGCGGCTTCGCTTCTCTGAACCGGAATTTCGCCTACCTCAGCCAAGGGACGACCAACCCTTCAGTGGGAGGCGGCGGCGATTCCTGGGGATTGCAGTCTTACTTCACGAAGATCGATTACGACTACGACCAGAAATACCTGGCCTCCGTGACGGTACGTCGCGATGGATCCTCGCGGTTTGGAAGCAACAACCGCTGGGGCAACTTTCCCTCGGTATCCGCGGGCTGGAGAATCTCCAACGAGCCGTTCTTCAACCTCGATTCGATCAACGATCTGAAGTTCCGTGCGAGTTGGGGCCAGAACGGAAACCAGGAGATCAGCACCGGCGCCACGTCTACGATCTTCGTGCCGCGATACTCGACGACGTCGCTGTTCACCAACCAGCAGGATGAGGGAACGGCCTACGATCTCAATGGCGTCAATTCGGGCAGCCTGCCATCGGGCTTCGCGAGAGTTCAGATGGGCAACGAGGATCTGAAGTGGGAGACCTCGACCCAGACGAATCTGGGCCTCGATTTCTCGATGCTGGACAACCGGTTCTTCGGCTCTTTCGACTGGTTCAGGAAGCGCACGGACGACATCCTGACCCTCACCAAGCCGCTCGCCGCCGAGGGGGAGGGTGCACTTCGGGTGGTCAACGGCGGCACGATCGAGAACAAAGGTTTCGAAATCCTGCTGGGATACAACACGGCGCTCGAGTTCGATCGTATCGGACGGTTTGACGTCAGCGTGTCGGCGAACTACTCCGTCGTCACCAACAAGGTGCTTGCGCTGCCCGATGACGTCGTGAACTCGTTCGGTGGCGATGGCCAGACCAAAACCATCCTTGGCCGATCGGTCAACTCGATCTTCGGCTACTACGCCGACGGACTTTTCCAGAATCAGGCCGAGGTCGAGGCCCACGCCACTCAGTCGGGTGCCGCACCAGGCCGGATTCGATACCGGGATCTCAATGGCGACGGCGTCATCAACGACAAGGACCAGGACTTCTTCGGTACCACCGATCCCGATTCCACGTTCGGCCTGAACTTCGATGTGAAGTACCAGAACTGGGACTTCAACATGTTCTGGCAAGGCGTGCATGGTGGCCTGGTGAAGAACTACTGGCAGGGCTTCACGGACTTCACATCGCTGAATGCAGGCTCCAACTACGGCTATCGCACCCTCGATGCCTGGTCGCCGTCAAACACGGACAGCAGTGTTCCGGCGCTGACCCTGGTGGACAGCAACAATGAAGGACGGGAATCGACCTACTACTGGGAAAAGGGCACGTATCTGAAGCTGCGTAACCTTTCCGTCGGATATTCACCGGCGGGTCGCGTACTGAGCTTTTTCAACTTGAAGACTGCCCGTGTTTTCCTGCAGGCGCAGAACATTCTGACCGTCAAGCCAAGTGGAACGCTCATCCAGGATCCGGAGAGCCCCGGCAGTTCGTTCCCGGTACCGAAGCGGTACACGTTTGGCCTCGAGGCCACGTTCTAGTGCGGCGCTGCGATCCGACCCGGACAAACCAAATTAAGCGATGAGGAGCTGGACATGAAGATCCATCACAAGAAACTGCTGCCGCTTGCGCTGATCCTTGCGCTGTCGGCGTGCGGCGAGGCAGGGCTCGAGAAGGAGCCTTCCGGAACACTCACCGAAGGTGAAGTTCAGACCATCGAGAATCTCGATGGTCTGGTGACTGCAGCGTATTCCTATATTGGAAACGACCACTACACGGCTCCCAACTTCCTGTGGCCGACGGGAAACCTGAGGGCAGGCGACGCGCACAAGGGAGGTAACGGTCCCAGCGATATCTTCGTCTATCACGCGCTGTCGATGTACAACCTGATCGTGCCCGACATGGCGTCGTTCCCGCCCGATTTCGTCGATCTGAACGACAAGAAATGGCAACGAAACTACACTGCCATCTCTCGTGCCAATACAGCCCTGCGCACGATGGCCAACGTTTCGGATGCCGACTATCCGCAGAAGGCGATACGCCAGGGCGAGCTTCATTTCCTGCGTGGCCTCGTCTACTTCGACTTGAAGATTCATCACAAGCACGTTCCCTACATCGACGAGAATGTCCCGCAGGACGACATCAAGAACATCTCCAACATGCAGTTCTCCGATCAGGAACTGTGGGATCTGATCGTCACCGATTTCAGGATCGCGGCGGAAAAGCTTCCGCCTACTCAAACTCAGGTGGGTCGTGCGGCAAAGTTCGCCGCCAAGGCGATGCTGGCCAAGGCGCTGCTGTATCAGGCCTATGTCCAGAACGATACGCACGCTGTGGTATCGATCGATCAGGCCAAGCTCCGGGAGGTAGTGAGCCTGGTCGAGGAAATCGAAGCTTCGGGGCTGTATGGACTGCTATCGGATTACGGCGACAACTTCCTGCCGCAGTTCGACAACAACAAGGAGTCGGTCTTTGCGATTCAGCGCTCGGTCGACGATGGCTCGGTTGAAGGCAACGGCGGGCGCGGATCGTGGCCTACTGCGCTGAACTATCCGGTCGGAAACAGCGGGTTCGGCTGCTGCGGGTTCCATATTCCGACGGAAAACTTCGTCAACTCCTTCAAGACTCAAAACGGGCTGCCGTACGACGCGGCAAACAACGCGAACTACAAGCTGTCAGATCCGGTCGATCCACGCCTCGATCACACGGTCTCGATGGAGGGAAAGCCTTTCAAGTACAGCACCGGCACCGGTCCGACCGCCGTTCATCAGGGGAACGCATGGGCACGCAACCCGGCCACTTACGGTAGCTATGTGTCGATGAAGGAACTCGTGAGTCGCGACAGTCCGGCGCTTGCTCAGAATGGACCGTTCTTCATTTCCTCGATGAACACCGTGCTGGTTCGGTACGCCGATGTGCTGCTGTGGAAAGCCGAGGCTCTGATCGAACTCGGGCGGCAAGACGAAGCCCTGCCCATCATCAATAGCTTGAGAACCCGGGCTGCCAACAGTCAGGGCCGGCTCGTCGGCACGGGCAGTACTTACCGCATCTCGACCTATTCGTCATTCGCCGATCAGGAGGCCGCACGCAAAGCGTTGAGGATCGAGCGGCGTTTGGAGCTTGGGCTTGAGGGCTATCGCTTCTTCGACTTGGTACGTTGGGGCGTCGCCAAGTCGACGATCGATGCCTATCTCGCGGTGGAAGGGGGCCGCAAGCCCTACCTCCAGAGTGCCTCGTTCACGGCAGGCAGGGACGAGTATCTGCCCATTCCGCAGCAGCAGATCAATTTGAGTCGCGGCCTGTACCAGCAGTTGCCCGGCTATTGAGCCATCAGACTCTTCGCAGCAGCGATCGGTGGCGGCGCCCAGTTGCGCCGCCACTTTGGACAGCGAGAAAAACAATGAGAACCAAGCTTGGCATTCTGGTGCTTGCGACATGCATCACCAGCGGGGTCGCGATGGCGGATGAAATGTACCGAGAGCCGTTACGGCCCCAATTTCATTTTTCGCCGCCTCAGCGATGGATGAACGATCCCAACGGAATGGTGTTCCATGCGGGGGAATATCATCTTTTCTATCAGTACAACCCCTACGGAAACACCTGGGGGCCAATGCATTGGGGGCATGCGATCAGTCCGGATATGGTGCATTGGGAAAACTTTCCGATCGCGCTGTTTCCCGATCGGCATGGGGCGATGTTCTCGGGTAGCGCCGTCGTAGACCAAAACAATACCTCGGGCCTGGGCACGGAAGGCAATCCCGCGATGGTGGCTTTGTTCACCTATCACGATGCGATAGCGGAAAGCGCCGGGCGCAAGGATTTCCAGGCACAGGGTATGGCGTACAGCCTGGACAAAGGGCGCACCTGGGTGAAGTTTGCAGGGAATCCGGTCTTGCCCAATCCAGGTATCCAGGACTTCAGGGATCCAAAAGTCTCCTGGTTCGAACCGCAGAAGAAATGGATCATGACTCTGGCCGTGTCGGACCATGTCAGCTTCTATTCCTCAAAGGATCTGAAAACCTGGACACATGAAAGTGACTTCGGCGAGCAATGGGGCGGACACGGCGGTGTTTGGGAGTGTCCCGACCTCATCGAGATGCCGGTTGAAGGCGAAGGCACCAAGAAAACCGTGCTCGTGGTCAGCCTGAATCCAGGAGGCCCCAATGGCGGTTCCGGGACCCAGTATTTCGTCGGCCACTTCGACGGCCATGCGTTCACGCTCGACAGGGAGTTCCAAAAACGGCTTGCGATTACGCCTTCCGCCCAGCGAATGGGAAGCGCCTTCGATCCGTTCAGCGATGTGCAGTGGAAGGCTTCCGGCAACGCGTTCGCCGCAGAGGCGGCGCTGCGCCCGCCGCTTTCGATTCGATCCTCCAAGGATATCCCCGACGCGACCGGCGTCCTGCGGTCGCGCCCGTTCAAAATCGAAAAGCGCAACATCAATTTCCAGATCGGCGGTGGACGATATCCCGGAATCGCCGGCATGCAGCTTCTGGTCGACGATGTCGTCGTGCGCACGGAGACCGGTCGCAACAACGATCTCGCCGAGCATCCGGTGACGGTCAACTGGGATGTTTCAGCTTGGATCGGGAAGTCCGCGACGCTCGAGATCGTCGATGGGGTTGGCGGTGACTGGGGATACACCGAGGTCAGCGACATCCGGTTTTCGGACAAGCCGGCTTCGATCAAACCCGTGATCGCGGCTTGGCTCGACTACGGTACGGACAACTACGCGGGCGTTTCATGGGCAGGTGTGCCCAGGTCCGACGGACGCACGCTCATGGTGGGGTGGATGAACAATTGGGAGTACGCCCAGAAGCTCCCGACCGAAGGCTGGCGCGGTGCGATGACCTTGCCTCGTGAGCTTAAGCTGAGCCGCGGAAAGCAAGGTCTCGAATTGATCTCCGTGCCAGTCAAAGAGCTGCAAGTGCTTCGTGCAGAGCGCGTCGAGCTGGCGAGCGGGCCCATCGGCGAGCCGATCGAGCTGCTGGATCAGCTGAACGCCAGGAGTTCCGGTCAGTTCGAGCTGAACATCGACGTGGATCTTCGTGGCACTAAAGCGCTGGATCTGGTTCTCTCCAGCAAGGCAGGGGAGAAAACGACTTTCCGCATCGACAGAAGCTCAGGCCAGTACAAACTGGACCGGTCGTTGTCTGGGGTAACAAAGTTCAGCCACCCGTTCAACGCGATACAGACCGCACCCATGGCGGATGCTGGCAAGAAGATTTCCCTGCAGATATTCGTTGATCGCTCGTCCATCGAAATATTCGTCGATGGCGGAAGAACGGTCTTCACAAGCTTGTTGTTTCCGACCGCCGTTTATGATTCCGCGGTGCTCAGCGCGGATGGCGAAACCACGCTGTTGTCGGCGCAGGCGTATGAGCTGCGATCGATCTGGGCGGGCACCTCTCGATAGGGCATCCCAATGGTGCTGGAAGCACGTTGATCCATATCCGAAGGAACTTTCTCCCGCTTGCAGAGAGTTCCTTCGGACTGCGGAAAAATGCACGCCAGGTCGGCGGCTTGCCTAGACTGCGCAAGCCATGACTCCGCACTCCTCCGCAGCCCCTCCGTTCACCGCGCGCCTGATCGCCCCCTGGTACTGGCCGACCTGGCTTGCGATCGGCCTGCTCTGGCTGGTCGTCCAGCTGCCCGTGCCCTGGGTGCTCGCCCTCGGATCGGGTTTCGGCCGGGCACTGGGCCGGCTCGCGGGTAGCCGGCGGCAGGTCGTGTTGACCAACCTGCGCGTCTGCTTTCCGGATCTGCCGCAGCAGGAGCACGAGCGGCTCGCGGGCGAGCACTTCGCCGCGGTGGGCGCGGGCGCGCTCGAAGCCGGCATCGCCTGGTTCGCGTCGGATGCCCGGCTGGCCCCCCGGTTTGCGATCGAAGGGCGCGAGCATCTCGACGCGGCGCTGGCGTCCGGCCGCGGTTTCCTGCTGCTGACCGGGCATTTCACGACGCTCGAGATCGGCGCCCGCGTGCTGTGCACCACCGCGCGGCTGCCGTTCCACGCCATGTACCGGCCTTACAACAACGCGGTGCTCGATTTCTGCATGCACCGCTGGCGCGAGAACCGATCGAAGCTGCCGGCCCTGCCGCGCGACGACCTGCGCCGGCTCGTGCGTGCCCTGCGCGAAGGCCGGGCGATCTGGTACGCGCCCGACCAGACCCTCGACGAGAAGATTTCGGTGTTCGCCCCTTTTTTCGGCGTGCAGACGCTCACCCTGACCGCCACCGCCCGGCTTGCGCAGATGGGCCGGGCCGGGGTGCTGCCGTACTTCCCGCGCCGCGAGGGCTCGCGCTGGGTGGTCCGCTTCCTGCCGCTGCTCGAAAACTTCCCGAGCGGCGACGAGCTGGTCGACGCGCGGCGCATCAATGCGCTCATCGAGGAGGGCGTGCAGCTTGCGCTGCCCCAGTATTTCTGGATCCATCGTCGCTTCAAGAAGCGACCTGCCGGTGAGAGAAAGCTCTACTGAGCACGCGTCGAGAGGGGAAAACCCTCGGTGATTCAGCGCGTCGCGCGCCTGACCCGCACCGGCGGCCTGCTGCTAAGATGCGGGCTTCCCGCTCCATTCACGAATCACCCGAGGTTCCAAGCGTGAATAAACGTGTGACCTGGCACTCCTGCAGGATGATCGGTCGCGGCCTGACGGCCGCGCTGTTGCTGGCGGCGGCGCAGACCGCGGTCGCGGCTACCGCCGTCGAAGAAGCGTCAACGCTACTGCAGCAGGGCCAGCTCGACCAGGCGCTCAAGAAGCTCGATGCGCAGCTCAAGTCGCAGCCCCAGGACGCCCAGGCGCGCTTTCTGCGCGGGCTGGTGCTGGTGCGCCTGAACCGCAGCGCCGAGGCCGTGAAGATGTTCGCCGACCTCACGCGCGACTACCCGCAGCTGCCCGAGCCGTACAACAACCTCGCGGTGCTCTACGCCCAGCAGGGCGACTACGAGAAGGCCCGCGACGCGCTCGAAGCCGCGCTCGCCACGCACCCGAGCTACGCGACCGCGCACGAGAACCTGGGCGACATCTACGCGGCGCTCGCTGGCGCCGCCTACAACCGTGCGCTCTCGCTCGACGGTGCCAACCAGGGCGTGCGCTCCAAGCTCGCGCTGATCGGCCAGCTCGACGGCCAGGGCAGCACGTCGGTCGCCGCCACCGCTCCGACCATCAGCACGCCGCCGCCGGCCGCTGCAGTCCCGGCCTCCGTGCCGCCGGCCTCGACGGTGCCGGCGCCGCCGCCGTCTACTCCGGCGGCCGCCGCCCCGACGGTGGATGCGGCCACCGCGGCGAGCGTCACCAGCGTCATCAACGCCTGGGCCGCTGCCTGGTCGTCGCAGGATCTGAACGCCTACTTCGCGACCTACTCGCCGAGCTTCGTCCCCGAAGGCGGCCTCGGCCGCTCGGCCTGGGAAGCGCAGCGCCGCGATCGCATCTCGCGCGCCAAGAGCATCCAGGTGAAGGCGCTCAACCCCGTGTTCAGCCGTCTGGCGGCCGATCGCCTGTCGGTGAGTTTCAACCAGAGCTACGTGTCGGACAGCTTCTCCGATTCCACGCAGAAGACCCTCGAGCTGCAGCAGGCCGGATCGAGCTGGCTGATCGCGCGCGAGTATTCGCGCTGATCACCTGCGGCGCGTCGGCAAGGCTTCCCTCGTTTTCTGATCGGCCCCCAGCCGGGATGCGGGTTCATTAATGTTCAAGCGGTGTTGGATGCGGCCGGTACGATCGGCTGCGCTCGTGGTGCTGGGGCTGGCCATGACGGCGGCGTCGACTGCTGCAGACCCTGAGAGCAGCCTGGTCTCGGCCATCGGCGAGATTCAGGCCGGGCGCCCGGGCAGGGCACTGCAGCTGCTGTCGCAGCTCACGCAGACGCAACCCAATTTCCATCTGGCCCAGTTTCTGTACGGTGACCTGCTTGCCGCGCGCTCGGGCAAGCGCGGGATCATGCCGGACAGCGAAGACCCGCGTGTACGCGAGTTCTTCGAAGAGGCACGCCTGCGCAACGAGCAGTCGCGCTTCGTGCCGGCGCCCGGCCTGGTGCCGGCCGGCGTGCTCAAGCTTGCCGATGAGTATCCGTATCTGGTCATCGTCGACCTGCCGCATTCGCGACTCAACCTGTTCCAGAACAAGGGCGGCGAACTCAAGCTGATCCGCAGCCATTACTCGGGCATGGGCCGCAATGGTTTCGGCAAGAAGGCCTCGGGCGACCTGCGCACCCCGGTGGGCATCTATCACGTCACCGGCTGGAAATCCGATAACGAATTGCCGGAGCTTTACGGTGCCGGCGCGCTGCCGCTGAACTACCCCAACCTGTGGGACCGCTTCCAGGTCAAGACCGGCTACGGCATCTGGTTGCACGGCGTTCCGCGCACCACCTACGTGCGCGCCCCGCGGTCGAGCGAAGGTTGCGTGACGATGGCCAACGACGATCTCGTCGGGCTCAAGCCCTACGTGTATTCGAACAAGGCGCCGGTGATCCTGGCCGA
>Ga0172372_10007669_pt1 | contig 14444 bp, 10 predicted proteins | sample LakKiv5m_2_FD_114544 | JGI IMG/M metagenome (GOLD analysis project Ga0172372, IMG submission 114544) | Freshwater microbial communities from Kabuno Bay, South-Kivu, Congo - kab_092012_9.5m | ecosystem: Environmental > Aquatic > Freshwater > Lake | place: Democratic Republic of the Congo...
ACGGCTCTCTACGGCCAAACGCATACCAGTTTCTACACCCTGCAGCCCCGTGTGGGCTTTTACCAAATGACCGAAAAGGGGTGGTCCCCCCTCACGCTGCACCTTACGGCGGTCGACCTCATCTTAAGTCCTGACGCGCACACCACATTCTACTTTGGCCCACGGATGGCGGGCAACTTTTTAGGCGTTCGCGCGGGCTACATCAGCTTGGGGGCACACGCCGGCATACAGCACCAACTGAGCCCAAAACTGACCCTTCGCGCCGAATTAGATGGCAATGCGGGCGGAGGCGGATACGCTCAAGACGGCGACGGCTGGGTACTCGGCTCTACCGCATCATTGATTTATGGCGGTCGTACCCAGCGCTTCGAAGCTGGACTCACCTACCACTATGCCAGTGGGGGCATGATTGGGGGATTTTCGCCTGTAGTTGGATGGACTAAATCAGTAGAATTTGTTCGAGCAAACAGTTCCGCATTGCATTTGTGTTCTGGGTCTCCGGTTCCAGTCAATTTCAGCCTTACGGGTCAATGGAATTTTGGAAAGAGGCCCTTTGGTAACCCTGAAGGGGCTAAAGTTTACCCATTCTATTTAGTGGGTTCCACAATCAGTTTTGAGCGCAATCGGATAGAGCATGGATTTTCATTGAATGCTGCGGTGGATACGTTTGGTGGATACATGAACGTGATTAATTCACTTGGATTTTCCGTACTCAATTCAAAGAATATCAGCCTTAAGCCGGAGGTGTACTTAGGTGCTGGAGGCGGGGGACGGACTTTATTCTTTAAAGGAGGATTGCATTTCGGTGTCGGATTGGTTTCTGATTTGAGTATTTCGGATTTATATGCAGTTAGAATTGGACTTCAAAAAATGTATACAAATGGACCGTGGTCCTATAGTGGTGTTTACTTTGGTATTCGCAGAACGGCATCACTGTTATCAATGAATGGAGCTAATTCGAGAACTACAGTGATTTCTAATTCAACCGAGCGCCTCATAGTATCACCAGGAATCAAAGTGCACATAAGTGATGTAGGTACGGTCTTATCTATTGGTGGAGAATTGAATCTCTATCAAAATCAACATTTAAATGTTTTTGCGGCTACATGGTGGGCAGCAGCTGCTGGCAATCGTGGTGCGTATGCAGAAGGGCTGATGGGCTTACGATGGGGAGTTTTAAAGTATTTGGCATTGAAGTCATCAATTGGAATTGGAGCAGGTGGCGGAGTTAATCATTTGGACGACGCGACAATTGGCTCCTTAGGTTTAGCACTTGGGCAGTCAACGACATTGTCGTTGGAGTTTTGGCGAAAGGCGCCAACATTGTTTACAGCTACATTGAATGTGCCCATAGCGTTTTCTTTAGCGGGGTTTAGAGATTGAGTCAATCTATCATTAATCCTATTAAGTCTAAGTTTGTTGGCCCTGCTCTCAGTACATTTGCGGCACTATGAATCAGTACTTGGGCGGAAGCGGAAAGCGACTATTTGATATAGCTCTGAGTATCAGTTTAATTCCGATCGCCATTGTTTTGTTGCTACTTGGGGCGATCGCAATTTTTCTAACTGATGGCGGTCCAGTTTTGTATACGCAGCCAAGGGTGGGCAGAAAATCAAAGATTTTCACCATATTTAAATTGCGAACAATTAGAGTGGGCACAACCGATGATCTAGCTGGTATGCGCAGTTTGCATTCAGATTCATTCTTTGTTGGTCGAATTCTACGAACGTGGAGAATTGATGAATTACCCCAAATTTGGAATATACTTAAAGGTGAAATGAGTTGGGTAGGCCCGCGACCGGAGCGCCCGCACATTGTCGCACGTTGTGAATTAGAAATTCCAAATTACGGTTTGAGGCATCAAATTTTGCCTGGAATAACAGGGTTAGCTCAAGTAAAAATGCCAGATGCGACTCCGAATGATAACAAAGACAAGTTGTTGTTTGACTTGAAGTATTCAGAGTCTGCTAGTTTCTGGTTCGATTTAAAGATTTTACTTCAAACCATTCGAATTGTTTATTCGTAGTAGTTGAAGAGACTTTTTGCTAAGTTTAAAAAGTTAGGTGCTTCGAAGTTAGGCGGAGCAACCATTTGGAATTTATTTGGAACGGGAGTTCCATTAGCCTTCGGATTGTTCACAATTCCGAAGATATTATTGGGCCTTGATATTGAGCGATTTGGATTGCTTTCGTTGATCTGGGCAGGAATTGGGTACATTGGATTCTTTGACTTCGGTCTCGGTCGCGCACTCATTCAGGTAACAGCTTCATACCGTGCTATTGGAGTTGGACCTCCCAAATCGACATTGCTTCGAATTAGCTTCATAGCATTGGCCATTAGTGTAGTGGGTGGAGCTATAATCGTTGTACTTGCACCCAAAATTGCAGTAGACTGGCTCGCCGTATCTCCTGATATAAGAAATGAGGCAATTATCTCATTTAGATTAATGGGGTTTGGTGTTCCTGTAGTCGCACTGAGTTCAGTGCTGCGTGGTATTATAGAGGGTTTTGAAGATTTTAAAAAGTCGGCAATTCTTCGTGGTTCATTGGGAATCGCAAATTTTGTCGGGCCCTACGTACTAGTTTTATTTGGCTTCAATAATCTTGCTGTTATCGTTTTGGCATTGGTGCTTACCCGTGTGCTGAACCTGGGACATACCGTTTATTACACGATTAAATACATTTATTCAAGCGACAATCATTTGGAATCGATTCCTAGCATCGTAACGTTCGGTTTTTGGACCACAATAGCAAATATTGTTGGACCTGTAATGTCGTATATGGATCGCTACCTGATTGCTACTTTTGGATACATTGGTTCGATCGCATACTATTCTGTTCCACAAGATTTGGTTGCTCGAATCGTTGTGGTGCCCGGTTCGTTGGCATCGGCATTGTTTCCGAGGATCGCGTTTCTCAACAAATCCCAGAGGGAAAAAGCAAGCGAAACTTATCGTGATTCCCTTAAATTGACATTTATTGTGATGGTACTCATCACAGTTTTTGTAGCCTTGTTTGCAAAAGTCGGGCTCACATTATGGCTTGGGGAAGAATTTGCACAAAAGTCGTTAGCGGTTTTGTACGTACTTGCCATTGGACTTTTCGCTAATGGCCTTGCGGTTATTCCCGCCAACGCACTGCAGGCATTGGGTCGGATGAAGGAGTCTGCGTTGATAACTTGTGTTGAGGCTGTACTCTATATTCCGAGTCTGTACTACGCCGTTGTGAACTTTGGACTTCGTGGGGCTGCGCTTGTTTGGTCCGCGCGATTAGCATTAGATTTTATGATACTTCATATTACATTTTTGTACTTTATCAAGCGCAAAGAAGTTTAGCCCCTCACATTCAAGGTCAAATACCAGATAGAAGCTTGAATTTTACTGTTTAAAATTCGTTCAAGAGCTCGTTTCATTTCAGCTAGCCGCATACTTCTATTGGTTGAGGCGCCACTTGTTCGGTAGTTTGTTATCACTTTAGGTATGTAGTAGATCGGACATTGTTCAAGTTGCCGTTCCTTAAACCACAAAAAGTCGGATACGATTTTGAAATCGAGAGAAAATGGGAACTTTACAAGCAAATCTCTTGAAACAAATGAGCTTGGCTGAAACGCTGGCATCGACGTAGGTAATTTCCCATGAGGAAACAGTGGTTTTTTCGCTGAATTTGAAATCAAATTGAGCCCACCTGCATATATTTTGAAGTTAGAATTGGACGCTATGATTTTTTGAATTTCGAACAAAATGTTGTCTTCAAAGTAGTCATCACTATTGAGCATAATTACAAAAGAACCTCGGCATAATTTTACGCCTTTATTCATGGCATCATAGATTCCATGATCCGGTTCGCTTGTGATGAGGTCTGGGATTCTGTATGGGTTGGACTTTAAGATCTCAACGGTGTCGTCCAAGCTTTGGCCGTCAATAATTATCCACTCAATCAGGCTACTAGGGTATTTTTGAAGAGATTTTGCAGTATCTAGAATTGTGTTCTGAGAATTGTACGTAGCTGTGACAATAGAGAAGAATGGAGTTGGTATCTTAGTAGTGTCCATAATAATGCTGTGTTGAACCTTAGTGCTGTAAAAAATACTATCCTTTTGATCGGTGAAGTATTACTTGCTTCATTGTTCCCTGTGGTAAAAAAATTATATCGATTTCCAGATGTAATGACAATTGAAGAAACGTTAGAGTTGATTCTTCAAGAGCGGTTATCAATTTGTCGATTTGGTGATGGTGAATTTCTATTAATGCTTGAGCGGAGAGATTTGGCCTTTCAGTATTTGGATTCAAATCTAGCATTGGAATTGCAAACTGTCCTGAAGAATACAGATCCTCGAATTTTGATTGGGCTCCCGATAGGTTTTGAGAATGTAGATTCGCTCATATGGCGTTCGAGAGTCTTCTGGAAGTCGCGCATCGTATTGTTGATGCCACTTCTTCCTGGTTATCTTTTAGCGAAGTCGAGATATGGCAATGCTCATGTCACACGGATTTTTTTCGATTTTAAAGATAAAGGAAGGAGTGATTTGTACTTCGATCTCTGGTCTAAACTTTGGAACGGTCGAGACATAGTTATAATAGAAGGGGAGCATAGTCGACTTGGTTATGGAAACACATTGTTTGAAGGAGCCAAGAGCGTAAAGCGAATTTTGGCACCTGCGCACAATGCATATTCTGAGATAGGCAATATTTATTCGTTTGTCACGGAGAATTTAGACAAGTCGATTTTAATTCTCGTCGCGCTCGGCCCAACAGCGACCGTGCTTGTGTATAATTTAGCTCGATTTGGATACCAAGCTGTTGATATTGGAAACTTAGACATCGAATTTGAGTGGAAACTAAGAAAAGTTCGCCAAAAGGTTAGGATTCCAAATAAGTACACTGGTGAAGCAATGGGCGGTAGAAATGTAGATGAAATTTTAGGCAATAGTTATTTTAATCAAGTTATTGCAAGGTTTGGAATTAGCAGGCAGTCGTATCCGAAACTGGGTGTTGAATTAGGCTTTGTTTTGTATGGATCTAGTCCTGCTAAGCGAGCAAAAGTCTCCAAAGTCGCTCAAAGTCTTGGTGGGGCTCAGACGTATATAGTCAATAATCACGAGGGCAGTTGTCGTGAAGATGAAATTAAAGGAACAAATCAGAGTTTTGAATTCAGTGCGTATCGTGAATTGCTTCGTGAATTTAAAGGCAGCGGGCCTTTTGTTTTGGTAAATGATACAATTTTTCGGAATCATTGTGCCAGGTTGTGGGTGAAGTTGCTACAGATTGGTCTTAATTCTGGTGTTCGTTATCCTGAGATTTTAGGTGATATTAGAATCGAAAAAGTACATTTTGCAGAGAAAGACCAGAAGTACCTTGCGTCCTGGATCTTTTTAATTCCGGATCGGGTTTCACTTGAAATTTTTACTGAAGTTCTTGATGGGTTAATTTCAAAAAAGTTAAGTGCACCGTCATTGGCATATCAGTCGTACATCAAGGATTGGTTGAATAGAAAGAGTATTTTTAGCGGATGGCATGGACCTAAGGATCAACAAACGCTTCTTCGAAAAGAGTTTACAGTTCGCTTAGAACATGAGTTGTCCAAGCGACTCGTTAGTCGGAGTATTGCCATAGGTAGCGTTGGTCGACGAGTGCCAATAATGTACCAGGTTGCAAGGGGTTATGACCGAGTCAAAACACGATGGATGGCGATATTTTATCCAAATTTATACGACTAATGGAGCGAGTATTTAGTAGATTATTAATTTGGAGAGATTACGTACTTTCCCTCACAGTGTTTATACCAAACTTGACACCATTTCGTGAGTTATTTAGTTCTGAAATTTTCCCTTGGGCGTTCTTTTACTCCTTTCGAAAAAATCTGAAACTAAATCTATTTTTCTTAGTTTTTTTGGCGTACATGTTTGTTTCGCTCCTTGCCTTTCAAGGATTATCGAATAACTTTATGTCTTCGTTGCGATCTGTAGTTGCATTATTGAACGCGAGTTTAGTTTTTATTGCGGTTCAGAATGTGGATTCACGAAGATTCGAAATGATCAATCGTGGATTCATTATTGTTGCGCTGTTCAATATACTCTTGATTGCGTTTCAAAATTTCGAGTTACTACCAAAATTTATTGAACCATTCATTCAAAATTTCATCCCGAGATTTAATGTTGGTTCATGGGGTGGGGGAAGAGGAGTTTCTGGCTTGTTTTCAGAGCCATCATATTTAAGTATATCTTTTCAGTATTTTGTAGTTTATTTATTGTATATCTATCAGGTAAAATTTTCGAATCCGCTAGGAATTTTGATTTTAGTCTTGCTCGTTTTAATTAATCTTTTTGTTATTAAGTCAGTAACGGGCACGATTATGACTCTAGTCATTATTATTGGTTTGGTTAGGCGAAAGTACCTCATCATTTTTTCAGCTCTAGCTCTTATTGTATCAATTGGGCTTTATTTTTTATTGCGAAATTCAGAAAATTTGCCGAGATCTTTAGAGGTGGTTTTTTCGTTCATAGATAACCGTGATTATCAAGATCCTTTGCCCATTCTTTTAGAGCAGAGTGGCTTCAGGCTAGTGAGTATATGGTCGTCCTACTATTTTGGGCTCCAGAATATTTTTGGAGCTGGAATGGGCAATTGGCCGGGGGCAAGTGTGATTGCTATGGAGTCCATTGGCGTTCAGGCTGAGTCGATCAGCTTTTTTGCAAGTCTAACTGGAAGTGATTATTTTGGTGTGAGACCGACGTCGTTTGCAGCTGGCTTAATGCTTGAGCTTGGACTAATTGGTTTGGTAGTGTACGTGGCTTCATTCGTGCCATATTTTACTAAGATTTCATTAAGTGATAGTCCCCATTTTCGATTGATTTTATTTATGTTCATTTTTAATTTCTTTGTACTTGGTACTATTGGAGATCCTGTACCGTTTGCAGTTTTAAGCATGGCACTTAGGCGTCACTACCTTTTGAAGTATGATGTTAGTTAGTGTAGTTATGCCGGTATTTAAGGCACTTGCAACAGTAGAGCGAAGTGTACTTAGTGTGCTGAATCAAACCTATTCGCACTTAGAGTTGATCGCAGTCCTTGATGGCCCAGATCCTGCACTGAAGTCTATTTTAGAAGAAATTAGTTCAAGGGATGCACGATTGAGGTTGGTTTGCTCCTCGAAGAATAGAGGGACAATTCGCTCGCGCAATATTGGAGTCCGATTGGCACGTGGTGGTGTGGTTGCTTTTTGTGATTCAGATGATTATTGGTTACCTGAAAAGTTAAGCGGACAGCTCGAGGTGATGATGCGGGATCAGACAGATTTAGTATGTTCTGGATATTACTATCAGAAATTTGGTCGAGCTAGTCGTGTGCCCGCGTTACTACCAAGGACTATTGGAATATGGATTATGAGGTATTCTAACTTCATAGCCTTGAGCACCGCCATGTACTCAGTTACGAACCTTGGAAAGTGCTATTTTTCGGATCAATCAGAAGGATTAATTCATGAAGATTATGACTTATGGATGAATTTGCTCTATACGCGCAATGCGAGATTATCATTTGTGTCAGCACCTATGGCTGTAATCCTTCTAATGCCGCGATCGCGCTCTTCGAATAAGTTACTCGCATTGCATTCACATAGAGCAATTCTTATCAAATACGTTGTACCGCAAAAGATTGAATTGATCGTGCTGATTATAGCCTATACAGTTTTTGGCATTGTAAAGCGATTAAGATTGTATATTCCTTTTTCATCATGAGGATGGCAGCATTGGTCATGTACCGGCCGCCGTCGACAACATTAAGATTAATTAGCACCCTTCTTGATTTAGACTTTTTAGTGATACTGTGGATGAACAGTACTGTAGAGCTTCCAACGCATCCCAATCTAGTTTGTCTGGGGACGGGTAGAAACGTTGGGCTTTCTATTCCGTTTAATGCTTTTTTTGATCACGCAAAACTTCGAGGATTTCGTGAATTTTTGTACTTGGATCAGGATACGTTTGTTTCTAGGAAAATCGTTACGGATTTTGACAAAGCAAGAGGGTTGCTGCATACAACAAATCATGCGGTAGTCCAGTTGTTAGACGATCATTTAAGTGAACGCCCAACGACAGTTAAACTTGTGTACAGCAACGGATGTGTGTTCAATGTCAATTGCCCCGTTCGTCACTCTAAGGATTTTTTTGTAGAAGGAGTGGATTATGACTATTGTCTGAATGCAGCACGTCTTAATTATACCATTGGCGTCATTTCATCAATGAGTTTGGTTCATAGTGAAGTACAACCACGAAGGACGTACTACGCTTGTGGCTACGAATTTGTGCACCGTCCTTATCCAATAAAGCGAAACGTTGAATTCCTTTTGACACTTATGAAGTTGACAATCAGAGCATTCTACTTCACAAAGTTCGATTTTTGTTATATCTTTGTACGCAATATCTTTACTCACCTTGCGGTTCAGGTCAGGGCGTGGTTCTTTTTTACGTTATGGCGTATGAGAATAGTTATTAAGAAAGACGAAAATTTGTAGATTACTGTGAAGGAACCCATTACACTTGCAGATCTTTCTAAAGCTGAAATTTCAGTTGGAGAAGTGATCGATTTCTTTTCAAAGAATCTGAAAAAGATCATTAAAGGGAAGTGGTATATTTTGACCTTTGCCATCGTTGGATCAGTACTAGGTGGTAGCTTGATATTGTACAAATCAACGAAGCAGAAAGCACAGTACATTCTAGCGGTCGAGGAGGTTTCCGCTCCTGCATGGGCTTCCCTTTTGGCTCAATTTGGCTTAGATGGTTCAGGGAACAACCCATCCGGAGTGTTTCAAGGAGAAAGTTTGTTGAGCTTGTTCAAGACTCGCGCGATGGTTGAGCGGGCTTTGTTGAACAAGGTGAATTACAAGGGTTCTGAAGTCCTATTAGCCGAGGTATTGTTCAGAGAAGTTAAGGGTAGTGCGAATAGGATATTTAAAGAAGTAGAATTTTCGGAGGATCGCTCAAATCACTCTTTAGTGACAGATAGCGCTTTGTTTTTGACTTACAAGTATGTTGTAGATGAAGTAATTCAAACTGAGAAGCCTGAAAAAAAGCAAGGATTTATCAATCTTGCTTGCATCCACCGGGATGGAGAGCTTGCCATGCTCTTAAGTAAAGCCCTCATTGAAACGGTGACTACATTTTACATTGAAGTTTCGACAATAAAGGCTCGGACTAATTTACGTGTGCTCACCCTAGAGTCAGATAGCGTGCAGCGCGAATTGAATGATGCATTGAATCGTGTTGCAGTCCAAACAGATTTGAATTTTAGCCCAATGAGGCAGACTTTAAGGACAGAGTCAAATCGGGCATCAGTTGACGCTCAGTTGGCTCTGTCCATCTACTCAGAGATCGTCAAAAATTTGAAGCTGGCCGAAATAGCAGTGCGCAAGGAGACCCCCCTCATTACTGTCATTGAGGCGCCACAGTTCCCTTTGGAACGGGTTGGATTTGGACTTAAAGAGTTGGTAGTTTATGGCATGTTTGCTGGACTTTTTGGCGGAGTGTTATTTGTGTTATTTCAAGTGAAAGAGTGATGAAGGTTTTTTGGTACGCTTGGTCCGTAGGTATACTATTTCTGGTTAAAGCGAATGGCCAAACAATCCCTGTAGGCACGCCATATTTTGATGAGGCATTGCGAAGAGCACAACTTTTAGGGAGGGTTGACACGAATGTGTCGTTCATGATTCGCCCCGTGGATCCACTTCGCAACAGTAGCGCAGTAAGGTTGTTTTATGGCGATCTTATTCTCAGCCCAACGGACACTGTTCGGAGCTTGAAGTTCGTGGATACCTACTTCACGATTACTCGAGATTCAAATTTTCGAATAAAAATTGAAGATGGCAATGAGTTAAATCAAAAACCGAAATCATGGAGTAGTGCCCGCATAGTATTGCTACCACTACAGTCCCATTTCAGAATTAATTCGCACCACCCCTACGGTTGGGCTGATGGAGCAATGGTGCCGGCAAAGGGCCCGCAATTATTTACTTCCGGAGGGGTGTTTGTCAAAGTTGGCCCACTTGAAATGCAGTACCGACCAGAATTCGTGTGGGCCCGGAATGATTCCTTTCAAAATCCACCCTTTCGGGCAAGAGGTATTGATATGCCCGAGCGCATGGGGCAAGAATCCTACCAGCAAACATTTTTAGGCCAGTCCTATGCCAAGTTGCACTTTGGGCCCATAGCAGTGGGCGTATCCAATGAGAACCTTTTTTGGGGCCCTGGCGTGAAGAATTCGATCATCCTTAGCAATAATGCACCAGGGTTTCGGCATACAACGGTGGCGACCAACAAGCCAGTGCGCACAAAGTACGGCACGATTGAGGGTCAAATGATCATGGGACGCCTTAAGCGTTCAGGATTTATCTATCCATTGAGGTATCAAGGTACATGGCCACCAGTGGCGGCAAATGTTATTAAAGACACCGCTGATAGGGATGTTTTTCATTCCTACGTCAATATGATGCAAGGTGTGTGGCAACCCAAATGGACTCCGGGCTTATTCTTGGGTGTTTCAAGGGTTGTTCAGGTAGACGGAGCACCAATAGATTATTCTGATTATTTTCGAATCCTATACTTGAGTCCACGCGGTGAAAATACCGGGGGTGGCCCTCAAGGAGAAGCGATTCAACGCAATCAGTTGGTTTCCGTTTCGATGAGGTATTTGCTCGCAAAGTCTCATGCTGAATTTTATGTAGAAGTTGGTCGCGAAGATTGGTGGTGGGATTTTGAGGACTTGCTGACGCGGCCTAAAGCGACTACTGTTTGGATGGCGGGATTTCGAAAGTTGTACATGCTATCAGGTCAAGATCGGTGGCTTCAGGTATTCGGCGAAATGACTGAGATTCAAGCACCTTTGGATAATTTCGTCCAAACAAATATTTCCTCGACATACAGTTTTTACACCCACAGCAATGGGGTGGGTTGGACCAACCGTGGTCAAGTTATGGGAGCAGGTATAGGTCCAGGTAGTAACATGGCCACCTTAGGTGTCTCTTATGGAAAGGGCTTCGATGTGCTCGGGCTGAGTTTTGAACGCGTCGCTCACAATGAAGATCTATTTTTCAGCCAAATTGATTACTTGAGGCTCAATTCGCCGACAGGTAATCCCTTGTTTCTAGATTTTTCTAAGCACTATGTTGATTGGGGAATCATTGCGCACTACCACAAGTCCTATGGCAAGATGTTGCTTGGCTACCAAGCACATGCGCTACGGACCTACAACTTTCAGTGGAATTATTCACCGACGGGGACTGCAGGACCTTTTCGTTTTCCAGGAATCAATGTCTGGAGTTTGAATTTGGAACTAAGCATGCTGTATCGATTCTAGCTTAAAGGAATAGCGATGCTACACCAATTATGGTTGAGGACAAGAATCCCAATACCGAGGTGTATATAGCGACCTCAGCTGGGTCAGTTTTCTTTTCTTTGGTAGGCAACTCTAGTTCAATTGGAACCACAACTGTGGATCCCGCAGGTACCTTTGGATATACCGTAAACAACAGATAATTTTTACTTTTCCTTCCCATTCCGTTGGGGTATTTGACATAGGATTTTCTAATTTTTCCATAATTTGTAGGCCCTCCCGCACTGTTCACATAGTAGTTAACCCTCTTCGAACGGTTGTGCATGATGATTGTCGGGTTTTGAACGGCTCCGGTAACCCGCACATCTGATTTCCGTTCGAGTGCCACGATTGTATCTCCGTCTTGCAGGGAATAATTCCAGTCTTTTAACCGGCGAGAGAAGGCATTAAGCGCTATTGTATCAGTGGAATTAACTACGATATTGAGGTCTGGAATACTGTCAACTTTTCGATTCAATGTAACATCTTTTTGAATTTTTGGCCTACTGAAATCATTTCGAATAATGTAGATACCATGAAGGTCTGCTTGACGAGTTAGCCCACCAGCTCTACTCATTACAATACTTAAGCGGTCAGCACGTGATTCTAAGGTGTAGACGCCCGGAAACGTCCACTCCCCTTTGAGTGTGACGGCTCGGGTAGTTTGAATATCTGGATTTGGTCGGACGATGACAACATCTCCTGGTTTTAAGAGTAAGTCACCTTTTGCACCTAAGTTTAGTGCGCTATCTAATTCAATTCGCTCAACTACAATTGGGTTTGTACGCGATCGAATTCTTCGATTGACTTCGACAAAACCTTTATACGCATATTTGTTAAAGCCGTTTGACATGACGATAAGGTCTTTTACCTTGAGGCCCTCCCCAAAGCGGTATGCTCCTTGGATTTCGACCTCCCCTAAAATCGAAACGGTCTCTGGCCGTGAAAACACATTGTCGTCAAAAAACAAAACCGTGTCGCGCTCGCTAAGTTGGATTTGGGACAAATCGCCTTTAGGATCAAATTGTAGGTAACTCCGAACACCAGAAAACGAACTACGAACAATCAATCCACGCTCTGAATAAAGTTGAGGTTGCGCTCCGCCTGCTTTAGAGAGTGCTTCAGCCAAGGTTGTAGACGGTTCCCAACCTTGTCTCCCTGGATTGTACAGGGGGCCTAAGAGCGTAATAAAGTTTCGATCTGGTCCTTGAGCCTGTGATGATTGTATGTGATCTCCGGCGTTGGGTATGGCCGTCAAATTGTTTTGCTCAAGATTGAAGTACTTGACTCCCTCGTTGGGAACATATCTGCTCACAAGTAGTTGGTCAGAGAATGCTGCATCATTTAATCCACCCGCGAAATGAATGGCATCTGCAAACGTCTCTGAATCTTTCAGTTCGTAGATAGAGGGTCGCTTGAACTCTCCGCTAACCATTACACGTTTTTTGAAAAACGGAATTCGAATGACGTCATCATTGCGCAGCGTAAAATCGTCGACCGTACGTCCAAAAATCATGAAGTCGTAGAGATCCACAGTGCGCACCACTTTGTTGTCGCGAACAATTTCTATGGACCGATAGCTACCGTTCTCCATAGGTCCACCAGCGACATAGATTGCATGCATAATTCCAGAAACAGATGGAATTAGGTACTTGCCCGGAGATTTTGCCCCGACGATGTATACGTTGATACTTCGGATTTGACCAAGAGTCACGCGGAGCTTTGATTCCCCAGTGCGAAGGGTATTGTACCCGTTGACGGCAAGGCGTGCAATGATTCTGCGTTCGGCTTCTTCAATTGACAAACTTGACACTTGAATCATTCCTCCAAGAGGTATGTTGACGAAGCCTTCGGGGTCAACTTTTAGGCTGCGCTCAAGTTCTTGATATCCATAAACGACGACATCGATGAGATCACCGGGGCCTAGAACATATTTTGTGGGGGTTGCAAAGTTCTCATTTGGGGCAAATGCAAGTGGATTGGCCGTGAAGAACTCTTCTCCGAAGACACCGAGAGTGCCCACCTTGGACTTATCGGATTGGTCGGTGCCCTTGAGGGCGATCTCTCGTTTTTTAAATTCGTCAATTGAATCATTAAGTTGCGCATATTCCTGTGAAAGGAGCATTTTTTTAGGCAACTCAGGATTGGTTGCTTCGCGTCCTTCCAATGTTTGATTGCTAAATGCTGCTCGAATCTGTGCAGCCTGTTGCGGAGATAATTCGGTCAGAGGCAACTGCGGCGTGAAGTTCCTTTTGGCGAATTGACCATATGCGGTCTGGTATCCAATAAGTGCAATTACAACGAGAACGATCTTTTTCATGCGGTAAAAGTACTGCGCTCAAATTGAAGGCTTCGATTGAATTCACTACATGTGATAAATTGACTGATCGTGTCATACAGTTGCTAAAGAGACTAAAAGTCGGCAGTGTTCATATCCACAAGTAAGCACATTGATCATTCAGATCTCTGCGATCAACGTACCTTTGCGCCAAATGCTCCAAACCATGCGTTTCCCACGTTTTTTGTCCGTCTTAGCCTTCGCGCTTAGCGCCACCCTCACTGCCCAGAACCTCAGCAACATCAGCGTCGACCAGATGAGCGACGCCCAAATTCAGCAAATCGTCAACCGCGGTAAGGCGCAGGGACTCAGCGAATCCGATGCCGAAGCCCTGGCTACGTCCATGGGTCTAACTCCTGAAGAAGCCGCCAAGTTCAAGGATCGCGTCGCCAAACTGGGCGCCAGCACCAAGTCGGTTGCGGAACAGACCACTACCGAACCCGCGACCAAAACTCCACCAACTCGACTTGCCGAACCCAAAGCAATCGACGCTAATAATGAAGTCTTTGGCATGGACTTCTTTAAGCGCGCCGACTTCAAACCCTACACTCAGGGTAACGAGGTCGTGCAGGCTCCGGCCAGCTACCTCATCGGTCCGGGCGACGAACTCACCGTTACGGTCTACGGAACCGCCCTCGTCAGCAAAACCCTAAAGGTTGACGCCCGCGGATTCATCGAATTCTCAGGCCTCTGGCGACTCAACGTGGCCGGAATGACCTTTGCCCAAGCCGAAGATGCCGTCACCAA
>Ga0172372_10007672_pt1 | contig 14444 bp, 10 predicted proteins | sample LakKiv5m_2_FD_114544 | JGI IMG/M metagenome (GOLD analysis project Ga0172372, IMG submission 114544) | Freshwater microbial communities from Kabuno Bay, South-Kivu, Congo - kab_092012_9.5m | ecosystem: Environmental > Aquatic > Freshwater > Lake | place: Democratic Republic of the Congo...
CACGCTGCCGCTCGGCGACGAGACCAAGGCCGGCGAGGCCATCGCGGCGATGCTGGCCGCTGCCGAGGATCCGGAGATCGAGGGCAAGGTGATCGGACTGGTGGCACCGCACCTGGACTACGGCCGGGGCGCGCGGAACTATGCCGCGGCGTATCGCGCCCTCTCCCCGGACGACGCTCCGGACCGCGTGGTGGTGCTGGGAACCAATCACTTCGGAATCGGTGATGGCGTGGTCATGAGCGGGTTCGGGTTCGCCACGCCACTGGGCGTGGTCCAGCCCGACAAGGGCGTGCTGGCCTTCCTGGAGCAGCATCTTGGAACCAAGCGGCTCTACGCGGACCAGATGGACTTTCTGGGGGAGCACTCCGTGCAGTTGCACCTGCCCTTCGTGCAGCACCTGTGGGGCGAGGTGCCGGTGGTGGCGGCGCTGATCCCCAATCCGCTGGCACCCATGGTGGCCGATGACGGCGAGCGCGCCACCACGACGGAGTTCGTGCAGGCCATGCGCACCGCCCTGGAGGAGCTGGGCGGCAGCACCTTCTTCATCAGCAGCGCGGACCTGAGCCATGTCGGGCCGCAGTTTGGCGATCCGGGCCCGGTGAACGACGAGGTGGCGGCCAAGGTGGAGGAGTTGGACCGGGAGCGGCTGCGGCTTTTCTGTGAACGTGACGCGGCGGCTTTTGAGGCGCCTTTCCGCAGTCAGAACAACGTCAGCCGGTGGTGCAGCCTGGGCAACATGACGGCGGCCCTCCACCTGGCCCGCCCTTCCGTGGTGGAGATGATCGACTACGCCCAGTCGCGGGAGGGGAACGGGGCCGGTCTGGTCTCGTCGGCGGCGTTGGCCCTGGTCGCGGACTGATCACTCGGTCCGGGCCCCGGTTGGACAGGTCGGCCGACGCGGTCCCAAGAAAAGAGCCCGCCGGACATGTGCCGCGGCAGGCTCCTCGTGGGGGGCTGGGTTCCGTGGGACTGCAGCGCGTGGGCGCATGCAACTTGACCACTTCATGCCCGATACGGACCGACGCTCGGGCAGGATGCCGAAATCCCCAAGGAATTCAACAAAGCCGCAGCCGCATCACCCCGGCCGTCGCAAGCCCAGCCTGTCCATGACCTTCTGGAGGTCCTGCCAGACCTCTCCCCGGGTCTTGGCGGTGTAGTTGCGCAGCAGGTAGGCGGGGTGATAGGTGGGCAGCACGGGAATGGGGTTGCCCAGCCCTGCCGGCGGATGCCACTCGGCCCAGATGCCCCGGAGGCGGGTGATCCCGACATCGGTGCCCAGGATCAGCTTGGTGGCCGGTCCGCCCAGCGTGACCAGTACCTGGGGCCGGACGATCAGGATCTGCTCGATCAGGTAGGGGCCGCACGCCTCCACTTCATGTTCCTGGGGCGTGCGGTTGTCCGGAGGCCGGCTCTTGAGCACGTTGGCGATGTAGACCTGCGCCCGGCTGAGTCCCATGGCCCGGATCATCTCCTCAAGCTTGTCACCGGCCCGCCCCACGAAGGGCCGCCCCGTGCGGTCCTCGGTCTCGCCCGGTGCCTCGCCGATGAACATGAGCGACGCCCCGGGATCACCCTCGCCGAACACCGTCTGCGTATGTCCGGTGGCGGTGGTGCAGTGCGGGCACTCCGCATCGTGGCGTTGACGAAGGGCGGCCATCGCGGCCGCGGCATCGCCCGGATCGGTCGGGGTCGCCGGACCTGCGCGCTCGGCATGTCGCGGTCGGTGCGCCAGTCCCATCGCGTGGTCGGCCAACTCCAGAGGTCTCTTGTCCGGTCGCATGGGAATTCACGTGGCGGGTCGCGTGCCGGCGGTCAGCAAGGCGATGCCCGCCACCGCAATGATGGCACCAAGCACGGCTCGTGTCGAGATGCGATCCTTGTGCAGCAGTCGCGTGACCGGCAGGATGAGCACCGGCACCAGCCCCATGAGCGTGGTGGCCACGCCCAGCGGCACGTGCTCGATGGCGACCAGGCTCAGATAGACGCCGCCCACGGGCCCGGCCAGCGTGCCCAGCATCAGCGGACGCCAGGCGCTCCGAATCGGCATCGTCCGCTCGCCCGCGTCTCCACCACCCACGCACCACGCCAGCGGCACGATCACCGCCATCGCGGCCACCATCCGGATGGTGAGCGCTCCCAGCGGGTCCAGCCCCTCGGACATGCCCAGCTTGGCGGTGAGCATGCCCCCGGCCTGGCAGGCGGCGGCGGCCGCGCCAAGCGCGATGCCTCGGCTGGAGATGGCCCCAGCCACTCCAGTCGATCCGCGGGACGCGCTCACCCAGCCCACGCCCGCGGTGGTCACCAGCAGGCCGGTCACGGCCATGCCGCTCATGGACTCGCCCATGGCCAGCCACGCCATGATCGCGGCCAGACCCGGCGCCAGGGTCATCAGCAGCGAGCCCACCCGGGGACCCACCAGCACATAGGCGGTGAACAGGCACTGGTCCCCGATGGCCAGGCCGATCACGCCGCTGGCGGCCAGCCACGCCGAGGCCTCGATCCCCGCCGAGAGCGGATTTCCCGCAAGGACCAGCTGCAAGACCACCAGCACCGTGGCGGCCCCGATGGTCCGAAGCAGGTTGACCCGCGTGGCCCCGATGCGGCGACTGGCGGTGGTGAAGGCCAGCGTGGACACCACCCACAGCAGGGCCGTGCCAAGTCCGGCCAGCTCGCCGATGGGCAGCGATGGCACCGAGGCCTCAGGCCTTGCCGGATCGAGGCTTCTTCACCTCGTTCATCTCGAACATGGACTGCGTTCGCAGCACCATGCCGCAGTCGCTCCGAAGGTGGTAACCCTGGATGTGCACGGCGTTCAGGTAGCGCTGCACGTCGAGCAGCGACAGGTTCGGCCGACCCTGCGCGTCGGTCCACTGCGTGCTGATGCAGTTTCGGTCGCGGGCGTGGGAGAGCATCTCGCGATAGGTTCCCGTGTACAGGTGCTCGCTGAGCGTCTCGGTCTGCAGCGTGGTGAGGTACTTCATGGAGTCGCCGAACTTCTCCTCGAACTCGCGCTCGCCGGCGCAGGGCATGGTGGCGACCAGTCCCTTCTCGGGCAGGTTCTGGCCACCCTCCACCACCACCTCGCACACGCACAGCTCGCCAAACTGGAACCGGCCGGCGTGGCCGCCCTTGAAGACCCAGCCCTCAAACTCGTATTGCGGGTGCTCCAACCGCCGTCGTCCCTCGATCTGGAAGAACTCCGGGTGCACCGCCTTGCGGTACACGAGCATGGCGTAGGCCTGGAGGCTGCTGGTCTTGGGGGCGCTCATTCGGTCTCCTGCGGGGTCCTCAACGACGGCGTCCTGCCTGCGGAACCGCCCGCCGGACCCTCCGGCCAGGGCGTCTCCGATCGCTGAAGCCGTGATTCTCCCGATCCGCGCGTCGGTTTCAAGGGTTGTCTTGGCATTTTGAGGGATTGGCACGGGATTTTCGCGGGCAAAGGCACAGCGGGCCCCTTCCGGGGCCCGCCGGGCTGAATGGTGGAAATAAGCCGGATCCTGTACCGGCCCCAAGGCCGGTGGCGATCATTTCTCTCTGGGCCGCCGTTGCCGACGGCCTCAAAGCACGCGACCCGCTCCACGCCCGCGGACCACGGGTGCCGGTTGCCCGGCGGGAGCTGCTTGCGCTTGCACGCGGTGGGGTTTTCCGTGCCCCCGCCGTCACCGGCGGAGCGGTGCGCTCTTACCGCACCTTTTCACCCTTGCCACGCACCCTTGCGGGCCGTTCGGCGGTCTCTTCTCTGTGGCACTGTCCCGCGCCCTCAGCCGGGCGGGTGGCCATTCGCCATCACCGTGTCCTGTCGTGTCCGGACTTTCCTCGCCCCGGGACAGGCCCGAGGGGCGATCACCTATCCACCGTTCGTCAGTGTAGGGCCTGTGCGGCCCGCATCAGCCGTGAATGCCCGTGACCTTGACCAGCAGGGTGCGCTGGCGATGTCCGAGCGTGCGGCGGTAGCCCTTGCGGCGCGTGTACTTGGCCAGACGGAGCTTGGGTCCGGTCTCCTCGGAGATCAGTTCCGCCGTCACGGTCACGCCGCTCAGGTACGGCACGCCGATCCGTGCCGGCTGCCCATGGCCGCCGCCCACGGCAAGCACCTTGTCGAAGGTGATCGTCTTCTCGCCCTCCTTCAGGGGGCGAAGGTCGATCTCGATCTCGTCGTCCTTGCGGACGAGCACCTGGGTTCCGCTGTCTTCAAAGATGGCGTACACGTGAGGATCTCCTGATGTGGCGAGCCGAGCAGTCTAGCAGGATCCGGCGGCGGATGCGATGGCCCCAAGTCCGGCCTTGAGCCGCCTTCCCGCCTTGTGGATGGTGTCCAGATCCTTGCAGAAGGCAAAGCGGACCAGTCGCCGCTCCGGGGACTCCGGCAGATAGAACGCGCTGCAGGGAATCGCGGCCACCCCCACCTCCCGGACAAGCCTCTCGCAGACCGCCTCGTCGGTGCCCATGACGGAGACGTCCGCCAACGCAAAGTACGAGCCCTCGGGCGTGAACGGATTCAGACCAGCCTGCCGGAGCGCCTCCAGCATGGCGTCCCGCCTCTGGCCGTACGCGCTCCGAAGTCCCTCGAAGTACTCGGGGCCCGCGTCCAGCGCCTCGGCCGCCGCCACCTCGAATGGCGTGGCGGAGCAGAAGGTGATGAACTGATGCGCGGCCCGGATGCCCGCCGTCAGGTGCGGCGGCGCGATCGCCCATCCGATCTTCCAGCCCGTGACCGAGAAGGTCTTGCCAAGGCTGGAGAGCACGATGGTCCGATCCGTCATGCCGGGCAGGGCCGCGATGGAACGGTGAGGTCGCTCGTACCAGATGTGCTCGTACACCTCGTCACTGACCACCAGGCAGTCTGCGGCGATGGACAGCGCCGCCACGGCTTCCAGTTCCGCGGCGTGCAGCACGCGGCCCGTGGGGTTGTGCGGCGAGTTGATCAGGATCAGCCGGGTGCGCGGCGTGACCGCGGCCTGCAACGCCTCGATCGGCAGGCGGAAGTCCGGGGGTTGCAGCCGCACGGCACGCACCACGCCTCCGGCCATGGCCACGGCGGCCGGGTAGCTGTCGTAGAAGGGCTCCACCAGCACCACCTCGTCCCCCGGCTCCACCAGTCCCATCATCACGGCGACAAGGGCCTCGGTGCATCCGCTTGTCACCGTGATCTGGCCTTCGGCGTCCACCGCCACGCCCTGGTCGCGCTCGAACCGCCGTGCGATCGCGGCATTCAACGCCGGAAGTCCGTGGGCTCGGGCGTACTGGTTGGCCCCACCCTGGATGGCCCGCATGCCCGCCTGCTTGACGAAGTCTGGCGCGTCGAAACTGGGGAAACCCTGCCCCAGATTCACCGCCCCGTGCGCTGTGGCGAGCCGACTGATGCGGCTGAAGACGCTCTCGCCGAATCCGGCCAGCCGTGTGGCGGTGCCGCGGGTGTGCATGGACATTCACCCATGCTAGCCCGGGACTGCGTGCATACTTGCACCGTGCCCTCCCGCCCTTTCCATGGCGATTCGATCGAGCGAAGAAGGCCCGCGCCCAACGCGGCCGTGCCCTGCGTGGTGCTCCACCGCGACGAGCAGGTGCTGGCCCTGGCCAAGCCCGCCGGCGTGGTCACGCAGCCTGGCAAGGGGCATGAGCGGGACGCCCTGCTCCACGGCGCCTTCGCCGTGGATGGCGAGGCGCTGGGATCCCTTGGCGCCGACCGCGACTGGGGGCTGCTGCATCGCCTGGATCGTGACGTCTCGGGGGTGGTGCTGCTTGGCCGGACCCCGGCCGCCTACGACGCGCTGCGCGCCGCCTTTGGGGATCGAAAGGTGTCCAAGCGATATCTGGCGATCGTCGGCACGGCGCCGCCCTCGCCTCAGGGAACCTGCTCCCGACCCATCCGCGAGGAGATGCGAGACCATGTCAAGGTGGCCACCTGCCCGGTCCGCGGCGGCGAACCCGCCGAGACGCGCTGGCGCACCCTGGCCCGCCGTGACGGGGTGTGGCTGCTGGAGGTGGAGCCCGTGACCGGAAGGCTGCACCAGATCCGTGTGCATCTGGCCGCCATGGGATGTCCGGTGGTGGGCGACCGCATGTACCGGGCTGACCAGCCTCCCAACACCAGTCCGCGGCCACCCGGACGCAAGCCCGATCCCCTTGGCCTGCACGCCTGGCGCCTCACATTCCCCCACCCCTTGGGCGGTGGACCGATGACGATCGAGGCGCCGGCTCCGGAGGTGATGACCGCCCTGCTCCCCACGCCACTGCGGGGAGCGCCGACGGATCGGTAATCTGCCCGAGCACGTGCGTCGCATCTGGCTGGTCCCGATCGCCCTGGCCGCCTGCTCCAACATCGAGAGGGCGGACCCCTCCACGCGCCCGGGCAGCGCCACGGTGTCGGGCGTGACCCAACTGGACGTGGATCCCATCCTTCGCGGCACGGTGGCCTCGGAAGCGGTGCTGCAGGGATTTCAGGACGTGGTGGTGCGCGGCTACGGGCTGGTGGTGGGACTGCAGGGCACCGGCAGCCGCACCATGCCCGCGGAGGTGCGCGCCATGCTGCTGAAGGAGCTGGCGCGGTACGAGGTTGGCGACTCCACGCGTGGCATGGGCGTCCCGCCCGCTCGGGTCCTGGACAGCGAGGACGTGGCCGCGGTGGTGGTGGAGGGCGTGATCCCGGCCGGCGCCACCGAGGGGACCCAGTTCGACATCCGGGTGGCCGCGGTGCCTGGCTCCAGCACCACCAGTCTGGAGGGCGGACGCCTGTGGACCTGCGAACTGCGACCCGGGCCTGCCATGGCGGGCAGTCGCCAGGCCCGGATCCTGGCCACGGGCCGAGGACCGGTGGTGATCAATCCGTTCCTTCCGGTGGGCGTGTCGGGCAGCGTGTCCATCGATCGCACCACGGGACGAGTCCTCAACGGTGGCAAGGTGCTCAAGGACATGCCGCTTCGGCTCCGGCTGGCCACGCCAAGTCACACGCGCGCCGCCACCATCGTGACCGCCCTCAACAGCCGATTCCCACGTGAGACGGGCCAGTCCGACGAGACCGCGCGGGGCAAGAGCGGCGAGACCATCGACATCGTGGTGCCGCCCTCGTTCCATGACCGCACGTCGGACTTTGTGCAGCTGGTGCGGCACGCCACCCTGGACCTGCAGAACGGCGAGGCGGTGGCCGCGGCGGTGCGGCGGAGCCTGCTTGCCACGCCGGGCGCGGCGGGGGCGGCGAACTGGCGATGGCAGGCCATCGGCAAGCGCAGCGTGCCGATGATCCAGGATCTGTACGCCTATCCGGAGGAGCAGCCGAGGATGGCGGCCCTGGAGGCCGGTGCCCGTCTGGACGATCCGCTGGTGGTTCCGCACCTGCTGGACATGGCGCGGTCCGGCTCCCGTGACATCCGGCTGGCGGCGATCCGGCTTCTGGGACGCATGGACGTGAACCCCGCCATCGACGTGGGGCTTCGGCCGCTTCTGGACGACGCCGATCTGGACGTGCGGCTGACCACCTACGAGTCGCTCCGTCGCCGTCGCGATCCCATCGTGCGTCGCCTTCGCTGCGGCGACCGTCTGGAACTGGACGTGGTCCCCAGCGCCTGGCCGCTGGTGTACATCACGCAGACCGGCGAGCCGCGGGTGGCGGTCTTTGGCGGCGACCTGCCGCTGAAGCGGCCCTTGAGCCGCTCCATCGCCGGTGGACGGATCATCATCAAGGGTGAGCCCGAGGACGAGGGCGTGCTGCTGTTCTTCCGCCCCAGCCCCGAGGAACGGGCCAGGGTCGAGAAGGCGCCGGCGGAGGTGCCGGCGCTGATCCAGTTCCTGGCCCGCCCCTCGGCACCCAACGTGGGCCTGCCGGGGCTGGACCTTCGGTACGGCGAGATCATCGCCGTGCTGTACGAACTTTCCAGGACGGGCGATCTGGGTGCCGAGCTGCGCGCCGAGCAGGACCGCATCCTTGCCGAGATCATGCGGCAGGACGACGCGTCGGAGCCCGACGAGCGGCCCGAGTTCCCGGAGGAGGCGTCGCCGGCCACGGTGCCGAGCCTGGCCCCCACCACGCCGCCGGCCGCCGCGCCACTTGATGGATCGCGGCGAACGTCGGATACTGTGCCTCGCTGACCGCAGAGGCCCGCGTGGCCCTCACCCGTCCAGGAGGGACGGCTGCGTCCGCTCGACAGGAGGTCGCATGCGTCTGGCTCGCCTGGTTCTCTCGGGCTTCAAGAGTTTCGCCGATCCGACGGAGTTCCGCTTTGACGCCCCCATCACGGGCATCGTGGGCCCCAACGGCTGCGGCAAGAGCAACGTGGTCGACGCCATCAAGTGGGTGCTGGGCGAACGCAGCGCCAAGAGCCTGCGCGGTGGCGCCATGCTCGACGTGATCTTCGCCGGCAGCGCCGCGCGCCAATCGGCCGGATTCGCCAGTGTGGTGCTTGGATTCGACAATCCCCGGCTGGAAGGACCGCTGGACCGCGAGGTGCCCGAGCACGCCGACGGGAACGACGCTTGCGACGAGCACGACATGGAGGCCGCGGCGTCCGACGGCCCGGTGCAGCGGCACGCCGTGCACGACCGGCTGCTTCCGGTGGACACCGACCAGGTCGAGGTGGAGCGGCGGCTCTGGGCCGATGGTCGCAGCGAGTACCTGGTGAACGGTCGCAAGGTCCGCCTGCGCGACATCCGCGAGCTGTTCATGGACACGGGCATCGGCAACGACGCCTACTGCATCATCGAGCAGGGCAAGGTGGACGCCATGCTGCGGGCGCATCCGGTGGAGCGGCGATCGATCCTGGAGGAGGCGGCGGGCGTGGCCCGCTTCCGCGCCCGCAAGCACGAGGCCGCACGCAAGCTGGACCACGCGGAGCGGCATCTGGTGGCGGTGCGCGAGCAGCTTGCCGGCGTGGAGCGACGGCTCCGAATCGTCCGCGGACAGGCCGAGAAGGCCCGCACGTTCCAGGAACTGGACGCCCGGCGACGATCGTTGCGCACGGCGATCGCCTTCGAGCAGTATCACGAACTGCGGCAACGGCTCGACGGGCTGACCAGTCAGGTCACGGCCCTCGAGGACCGTCGTCGCGCGGTGGCCGCCGCACTGGAGCAGGCGGAGGCGGCGCGGCACGCCGCCGAAGCCCACCGGGCCGCCACGCTCGATCGCCGGCACCAGCTGGAACAGGCACGTCTGGAGGCCATGGCGGTGCAGCGACAGGCCGAACAGCGGCTGGAGTTCATCGAGCGGCACCGACTGGACCATCGCGGCGCCGCCGAGGGCGAGGCCAGCCGACTGGACGCCCTGCAGGTCCGGCGGCGTGAGCATGCCTCCCGGCTGGAGGACGCGACCTCCGAAGCGGCTGGCGCCCAGGCCCATCTGGACCAGGCCGACGCCGAGCAGACGGAGTGCTCGCGGCAGCGCAACGACCAGTCGGAGCGGCTGGCCGCCGCGGAACTTGACGAGCGTCGCCGATCCGAGGTTGTGGCGGGCATCGAGCGTGACCGGGCGCGCGCCTCCGGAAGACTGGCCGCGGTCAGCGAGCGCGAGCCGGCGCTGGCGGCGGAACTGGAGCGACACGCCCAGCGCGTGGAACGCGCGCGTCTGGAACTGGACCAGAGCCTGGCCATGCGCCTTGCGGCACAGGTGCAGCGACTGGCGGCCGAGGACATGGTGGATCGACTCCATCGGGATCTTCAGGAACACTCGGTGGCGTCGTCGGCCCTTGGCGACCAGCAGTCCGACGCCCTGCAGCGTCTGTCCACCCTGCGCGAGGAGCGGAGCAGTCTTCAGAGCCGGCTCCGCCTGCTGGACGAGATGGCCCAACTGGGCGAGGGTCTGGACGAGAGCGTGAAGAAGGTGCTGGATGCACGCGAGCGTCATCCGTGGCTGCTGGGCATGCTCGGAGACCTGATCGAGACCGACGCGGCCCACGCCGCCGGCATCGAGGCGGTTCTGGGCGACACCCTGCAGACGCTGGTGGTGCGTGATCGCGACATGCTCGATGCGGCGATCGAGGCCGTGCGCGGCATGGAGGGTCGCATCCGGCTGGCCGTGCCTGTCGCGGACGCCGGGGTGGTGCCGCCTTCCCATGATCACGCCACCCCCCTGCTGCAGTGGGTGCGATGTCCCGATGCCGTGCGGCCGCTGGTCCAGAGGCTGCTCGGACGCTGCGTGGCGGTGGCGGATCTCCGCACCGCCATGGAACGGTCGGCCCAGCCGGGCTGGGAGGGCTTCACCCTGGCCAGTGCCTGCGGTGCCGTGGTGGACGGCCCCGGGAGCGTCCGCGTGACCGGCTCACGCACGGCGCGCTCGGGCATCCTGAGCCGCCGCGTGGAGCGCGGCGAGCTGGAGGCGGCGCTCTCGGCCCTGTCCGTGGAGATCGAGATGGCCGAGCGCGAGGTGAGCGGCCTGAGCGAGGCCTCCGGCGCCGCGGCCAGCCGTCAGCAGGAGCTGGACGATCAACTGCAGGCCGCCACGCGTCGACGCATGGAGGGCCAGTACCAGATGGAGCGACAGGAGCAGTTCTCCGCCCGCCTGGCGCATGATCTGGATGCGCTGGCCGCCGAACGGCATGACACGGAGCGCCGGTTGGCGGAACTCACCCGCGAACATGGCCTCTGCCAGGAGCGGATGCGGAGCCTGGACGGGCTCCTGCGCGAGGAGCAGTCGGCACTGCAGGCGAGCCGAGCCACCATCGCCGAGGCGCGCCATCGTTTCCAGGAGGCCACGGAACGGCTGGCGGCGGCACGCACGCGCACCGGCGAGGCCACCGCCGTGCTCGAGGGACGGCGACGCGAACTCAGGCTGATCGAGGTGGCGATCGAGGGCATGGACCGGGAGATCACCGATGTGCAGGCCGAGTCCGAGCGACGTGCCGCCCGCAGTGCGGAACTGGCGAGGCAGGCGGCCGAAGCCCAGATCCAGCGTGAGTCCGCCATCGCCGCCGAGACGCAGGCCGCGGCCGACGTGGCCGCGATCGCGGGCGAACTCGATCGGGCGGTGGCCGAGGCTTCCCGTCAGTCCGAGCAGGCCCGGTCCATCCGCGAGGAGGTCACTCGCGTGGAGCGGGACCATTCCGCGGTGGAGATCAGCCGCCGAGAGGCCGAGGTCCGTCGCGAGGGCCTGGAGGAGTCGACCTTCCAGGAACTCGCGCTGGACCTGGCCGCCGGCTACGCCACGCATCTGCAGCAGCGTCTCACATCGGGCGTGTCCGATCTGGACCGTGGCCAGGCCAGCGTGGAGGCCGAGGCATTGCGCGACGCCATCCGCAAGCTTGGCAACGTCAACCTGGAGGCCATCGACGAGTTGCAGCAGCTCGAGGGTCGCAACGAGACCCTGGCGCGCGAGGTGGCCGACATCGACGCGGCCACGGCCGGGCTCGGCGAACTCATCCAGCGGCTGGACGACGTGAGTCGTCGGCGATTCAAGGCCACCTTCGAGGCGGTGCGCGAGCACTTCGCCGGGCAGGACGGCATGTTCCGCAGGCTCTTCGGCGGTGGCAGCGCCGACCTGTTCCTGGTTCCGCTGGAGAGCGGCGAGGTGGACTGGCTGGAGAGCGGCGTGGAGATCCGCGCCAAGCCGCCCGGCAAGGAGCCTCGGGTGATCAGCCAGCTCTCCGGTGGCGAGAAGACCATGACGGCCGTGGCGCTGCTCATGGCCATCTTCCGGAGCAAGCCAAGTCCCTTCTGCATCCTGGACGAGGTCGACGCGGCGCTGGACGAGGCCAACGTGGAGCGGTTCACGCGGATCCTGAGCCCCTTCCTGGATCGCAGCCACTTCATCGTGATCACGCACCACAAGCGGACCATGCAGGCGTGCCATGAGCTTCACGGCGTGACCATGGCCGAGCGCGGGGTGAGCCGGCGCGTGAGCGTGCGCGTGGATCAGGTGGAAGCCGATGGTCAGATCCGCCAGGAACCGGCCTCGGCGGGCCGGAATTGATGGAACCGTCCCTGCCTCAGGCTCGCCAGTCGCTGGAATCTTCTTGTTCCGGACCGATCTCGGGCTATGTTGACCCTGCCGCCCGGCAGGCGGAGCGCCCCAGGGTCTCGGGGTTGCGCGGCGGGCCATCGTGGGGGCCGCCGCGGCTCGCTCCATGCCGGGTGGCTTGTTTTTGCGCCATGCCGCGGCACGTGTCTCCCCGCGGAGTGACACCGTGACGCATGCGGCGCGCGTGGACGCGCTGGTGGTGGGCGGCGGCGTGGCCGGCCTGTTCACGCTGGATGCGTTGGCACGGGCAGGTCGACACGCCCTCCTGGTGGAGGCGATCGCGCTGGGCACGGGCCAGACCACCTCAAGCCAGGGAATCCTGCATGCGGGCGTGAAGTACGCCCTGGGCGGCGTGGCCGGCGACGACGCGGTGGAAGCCGCGGCCGCAGCCGATCGCTGGCGCGGCATGATGGCCGGCACGGTCGAGCCGGACCTGGCCACGGTCCGCACGCTCACCGAGCATGAGTTCCTCTGGCGCACCGCCGGCTTCATGGGCGCCGCGGGCATGCTCGGCGCGCGGTTGGCGCTTCGCACGCGACCCGAGAGCGTGACGCCACAGGAACGTCCCGCGTGGCTTGCGGGCGTGAAGGGTGACGTGCTCCGACTTGCGGAGACCGTGCTCGATCCGCGTGACCTGCTGCGCCGGCTGGCCGGCCTTCATGCCGCGCGACTGGCGATGGGACAGGTCCGATCCATGACACGCGTTGACGGATGGTGGCGTGTGGACGTGCTCCTGGAAGGCCGGCCTTGCATGGTGGAGGCCCGGCAGGTCTTTCTGGCGGCCGGCGAAGGCAATCAGGCCCTCCTGACGCTGGCCGGACAGGCCCTGACGCAGCCCATGCAGCGGCGACCACTCCGCCAGGCCATGGTGCGCGGCCCCCTGCCCTGGGTCTTCGGGCATTGCATCGACGGGGCCCGGACACGCGTGACCATCACCAGCGACGAGTCGCCGCGGGGCGTGGTGTGGCACGTGGGTGGCGAACTGGCCGAACGCGGTGCCGCGATGGAACCCGGCGACTTCATCCGCCACGCCCGCGAGGAGCTGGAGGCATGCCTGCCCGGCGCGGACCTGTCCAAGGCCGAGTGGTCCAGTTACGCCGTGGACCGCGCGGAGCCGGCAAGTCCGGGCGGAAGGCGTCCGCCCTCGGTCCATGTCCGGCAACATGATGGCGTGGTCACCATCTGGCCGGTCAAGCTGGTGATGGCGCCGCGGGCGGCCGAACTGGCCTGCCACATGGCCGAGCCGGCGCGTGGTGTCCAGGATGGGTGGCCCACGGGCACCGCACGGCCCGATCTGGCACCGCGTCCGTGGGAGACCGCCACCTGGGAACGTCTGCCATGACGCTGCCCACGCGCACCAGCGATCGTCTGTCGCGACCCGTCACCGTGATCGGCTGGGGCGCGTTCAAGATCGGCCGCAACGAGGGGGTGAAGTACCCCGCCGCGTACCACCTGCCCTCGGACGCCGAGGCGCACGACCTGATCCATGCGGTGATCGACATGGGCGTGGCCGTGATCGACACGGCGCCGGCCTACGGGTTGAGCGAGTCACGGCTGGGCGCCGCGTTGGGTGATCGCCGCGACCGACTGTTCCTGTCCACCAAGGCCGGCGAGACCTTCGAGGACGGGTGCAGCCGCTACGACTTTGGCGAAGCCGCGGTGGCGGCCAGCGTGCAACGAAGCCTGGATCGCCTGTGCAACTCCTGCGTGGACATGGTGTGGGTGCACTCGGACGGCGGCGACCAGGCCATCCTGCACCAGGGCGGTGCGTTGCGTGCCCTGGAGCAGGCGCGTCACGCCGGTCGGACACGCGGCGTGGGCTTCTCGCCCAAGACGCTGGACGGGGCCATGGGGGCGATCGACGACCCGCGTGTGGATGCCGTGATGCTGGAGTTTCATCCGCGCGACGCGTCCATGCTGCCAGCCGTGCAGCGGGCGGGTCGGGCCGGCAAGGCCGTGTTCGTGAAGAAGCCACTGGCCAGCGGCCATCTGTCACCGGACCAGGCGATTCCCTGGATCCTGTCCCATCCGCAGGTCACTTGCGTGGTGGTGGGCGGCCTGCACGCCGGCCGTCTCAGCGAGACGGTGGCGTTGGCGAGCCGCCCGACGGACCTGAGGGCTTGACGGCGTCGGCGGGCTTGGGTGGAAGCGTGAGCTTCATGCCCACCTGCAGCGCGGCCGGATCCGGGCCGATGACCGACCTGTTGGCCTGATGGATCAGGTTCCAGTGCTTGGCCGACCCATAGGCCGCCGCCGAGATGGTGGAAAGCGTGTCGCCGCTGCGCACGGTGTAGGCCGATCCCGCCACGGGGCCACCGGCGGGTGGTGGGGTCTTGCCCGTGGCCGCCGGAGCGGGTGCCGCGGGAACCGTGAGCACCTGCCCAATCTTCAGGCGAGCCGGATCAAGGCCGGGATTGGCGGACACCAGCGCGTCCCATCCACGCTCGGTCCCACGCAGGCTGCGCCAGATGCTGATCACGGTGTCGCCCTCCTTCACGGTGTA
>Ga0172372_10007674_pt1 | contig 14443 bp, 7 predicted proteins | sample LakKiv5m_2_FD_114544 | JGI IMG/M metagenome (GOLD analysis project Ga0172372, IMG submission 114544) | Freshwater microbial communities from Kabuno Bay, South-Kivu, Congo - kab_092012_9.5m | ecosystem: Environmental > Aquatic > Freshwater > Lake | place: Democratic Republic of the Congo...
ACGAGGCTCTTGCAAAACCCTCCGACTCGCTGTCAAACGAATGGGGACAAGCGAATAAATCCTTTGAAAAGCATTCGTTTGACTCCATTCGTTTGACACGTCCTGGGGTTCTGCAATTGGCTCCAACGACAACAAGATTTACATCGGCGGCACCTTCGACGCCTACAACGGCACCAACATCAAGCGCATCGCCCGCCTCTCGCAGACCGGCGCGCTGGACACGTCCTTCGCCACGGCGGGCACGGACGGCGCGGTCAACGCCATCGCGCTCCAGCCCGACCTCAAGGCCGTCATCGGCGGCGACTTCTTCGGCGTGGGCAACGTGAACAGCCGCCGGCTGGCGCGCATCAACGACGACGGCTCGCTGGACGCCGCGTTCACCACCGCGCTGGGCACGGCGGCGGACGGCGGCGTGGACGCGCTGGCGCTCCAGGCGGACGGGAAAATCCTGCTGGGCGGGCGCTTCCAGAACTTCAACGGCACGGCCATCAACCGCATCGCGCGCGTCAACGCGGACGGCTCGCTGGACGCGACCTTCAGCCCCGGCACCGGCCCAAACCAGCCGGTGGTGTCCATCCAGGTGCAGGCCGACGGCAAGAGCATCGTCACGGGCAACTTCACCGTGTTCAACGGCGTCGCGCGCGGGGGCATCGTGCGGCTGAACGCGGACGGCTCGGTGGACACGTCGTTCAACCCCGGCACCGGCGCGTCCGGCCTGGTCAACGGGGCGATCATCCAGGACGACGGCAAGATCGTCGTGTATGGCGGCTTCAACTTCTTCAACGGCCTCGCGCGCCCGAAGATCATCCGCCTCAACGCCGACGGCTCCGTGGACGCGGCCTACGCGGCGACCACGGCGATCAACTCGGACATCCGCGATGCCGAACTCCTGCCCAACGGCAAGCTGCTCATCGTCGGCGTGTTCTTCGAGATCAACGGGATCTCCCGCCGGAGTGTCGCGCGGCTGGATGTCAACGGCACGCACGACACCGGCTTCAACCCCGGCACGGGCGCGGGCTTCCTCGACAACCCGGGCAGCGCGGCCGTCAACGCCAGCGCGCTGGACACCAACTCCCTGCTCGTGATCGTGGGCGAGTTTCGGCAGTTCAACAACCTCCCCTTCAACTTCATCACGCGCGTCCAGACCGCCGACCCCACGCCGCCGCTCATCATCACGCACCCGACGAACCTGTTCATCCTCACGGGCACGACCGCGCAGTTCGCCGTGACGGCCAGCGGCACCGCGCCGCTGTTCTACCAGTGGCGCTTCAACGGCGTGAACATCGCGGGCGCGACCAACAACCCCATCACCATCTCGAACGCGCAGGCGGTGAACGAGGGCTTTACTCGGTCGTCGTCTCGAACGCCGCCGGCACCGCCACCAGCTCGAACGCCAGCCTCACGCTCGGCACGCTGCCCTTCCTGACCGTCGCGCCGCCGGCCTCGCAGACCAATTTCGTCGGGGACAACACCAACTTCACCGTCACCGCCAGCGGCACCACACCGCTGTTTTACCAGTGGCTCTTCAACGGGGCGGCGCTCGCCAACCAGACCAACGCGACGTTGAGCCTGACCAATCTCCAGCTCACCAACGCCGGCCTCTACACCATCATCGTGTCGAACCAGTTCGGCGCGGTGACGAACTCCGCCACCGAGGTCATCGCCGCGCCGCCGGCCATCACGCCCGGCGCGGGCGGCGGCGATCCCGCCACCGGCCAGCCGCAGTCGCTCACCGTCGTGCAGGGCCAGAACGCGAGCTTCAGCGTGAACGCCATTGGCAGCGCGCCGCTGACGTATCAGTGGCGCTTCGGCGGCGTGAACATAACGGGGGCGACGAACAGTTCGGTCACGCTGGCCAATGTTCAGGCCGCGCAGGCCGGCCTTTACTCGGTGGTCATCAGCAACCCCTTTGGGGCGACGACGAGTGCCAACGCCACGCTCACCGTGCTCCTGCCGCCGACCATCATCGTGCAGCCGGTTTCGCAGACCCTGACCAATGGTGCCACGCTCAACCTCTCCGTCACCGCCACCGGCTCGCCCACGCTCACGTATCAGTGGAGCCTCAACGGCACGCCCATCCCCGGCGCGACCTCCGCCGCGCTCACGCTGTTCAACGTGCAGGAAAGCCTCGAAGGAAATTACATCTGCGTGGTGAGCAATCCCTACGGCGCGGCCACCAGTTCCATCGCGGTCGTCACCATCCAGTCGCCACCGAACATCTTCGACCTCGGCCAGCCGCAGCCGCAGACTGTCATCCAGGGCAGCAACGCGACCTTCAGCGTGAGCGCGACGGGCGACCTGCCATTCACGTATCAATGGCGGTTCAACGGAACAAACCTTCCTGGCGCGACGGCCAATCCGCTCGTGCTGACCGGCGTGCAGACGAACCAGGCCGGCAATTACTCCGTCGTCGTCAGCAACGCCTTCGGCTTCGCCACCAGCTCGAACGCGCTGCTCACCGTGCGCGTGCCGCCGTTCATCATCGCGCAGCCCACGCCGACGAACCAGACCATCGTGGCCGGCAGCAATGCGAGCATCACGGTCGTTGCGGGTGGCGACCCGACGCTCACCTACCAGTGGCGGTTCAACGGCGCGAACCTCACCGGCGCGACCGCCGCGACGCTCACGCTGGTCGCCGTGCAGACCAATCAGCTCGGGCTTTACTCGGTCGTCGTGAGCAATCCCTACGGCTCCGTCACGAGCAGCAATGCCACGCTCGACGTGAAGACCGCGCCGTTCGTCGCCTCGCACCCGCAGTCGCTGACGGTGCTGGAGGGCAGCCCGGCGGCTTTTGCCGTCACGGCGGGCGGCGACGGGCCGTTCGCCTACCAGTGGCGCTTCGGCGGGACGAACCTTGCCGGCGCGACCAACTCCAGCTTCGGCCTCGCCAGCGCGTTCACGAACCACGCCGGCCTTTACTCGGTCGTCATCAGCAGCGCCTACGGCTCCGCCACCAGCTCGAACGCGACGCTCACGGTCAACGTGCCGCCCACCATCATCACGCAGCCGCAGACGCTGGCGGCGACGCTCGGCAGCAACGCCACGTTCACCGTGACCGCCACGGGCGACCCCACGCTGCTCTACCAATGGCGGTTTGGCGGCGTGAACCTCGCGGGCGCGACCGCCGCGACCCTCACGCTGACCAATTTGCAGCCCGCCCAGGTGGGGTTGTATTCCGTGGTGGTGTCGAATCCCTTCGGCAGCGCGACGAGCTCCAACGCGACGCTCACGGTGCATCTGCCCCCGGCCATCGCGAACAACGGCACCGACCAGCCGCAGCCGCAGACGGTCATCCAGGGCAGCAACGCCACGTTCAGCGTGACCGCCACGGGTGACCCGACCCTGACGTATCAATGGCTGTTCAACGGCGCGGTCATCGCCGGGGCGACGAACAACCCGCTCACGCTGGCCGGCGTGCTGACCAACCAGGCCGGCAATTACTCCGTCGTCGTGAGCAATCCCTACGGCGCCATCACCAGCTCAAACGCGCTGCTCACCGTGCGCGTGCCGCCCTTCATCATCGCGCAGCCGGCCTCGCAGACGGTGGTGGCGGGCCTGACCGTCAGCTTCACCGTGCTCGCAGGCGGCGACCCGACGCTGGCCTACCAGTGGCGCCTCAACGGCAACGCCATCGCGGGCGCGACCGGCACGAGCTTGAGCCTGACCAATGTCCAAACCAGCCAGGCCGGCGATTACTCCGTGGTGGTCACCAACCCCTACGGCACCGCGACCAGCTCGAACGCGACGCTCGTGGTGAAGACCGCGCCCTTCGTCGCCACGCAGCCGCAGTCGCTGACCGTGCTGAAGGGGACGAACGCGGCCTTCTCCGTCACGGCGGGTGGCGACGGGCCGTTCACCTACCAGTGGCGCTTCGGCGGGACGAACCTCGCCGGGGCGACGAACAACCCGCTCACGCTCACCGCCGTCCAGACCAACCAGGCCGGCCTTTACTCCGTGGTCATCACCAGCGACTACGGCACCATCACCAGTTCGAACGCCACGCTCACCGTGCTCGATCCGCCGGTCATCATCGTCCAGCCCGTGTCCGTCACCGCGCTCGCGGGCGAGACGGTCGCGTTCACCGTGGTCGCGACCGGGCGGCCCACGCTGCTCTACCAGTGGAGCAAGAACGGCGCGGCCATCACCGGCGCGACCAACGCCACGCTGACGCTCGCGAACGTCTCCGCCGCCGACGTGGCGCAATACAGCGTCGTCGTCTCGAACACCGACGGCACGGCGACGAGCGTGAACGCCACCCTCGCGCTCTCGAACCGCACGTTGCAGGTGGTCACGACGCAGACCACGAACCTCACCGCCGGCACGGCCATCGCGGTGCCCGTGGCGCTGCTGGCCGAGGGCGGCGAAAACCGCGTGCGCGCGAGCATCGCCTACGACACCAACAAGCTCGCCTTCGTCAGCGTGACCACGCCCTTCGGCGCGGCGCTCACGACGACCAACTCGACCGCGCAGGGCCGCATCGGCTTCGACCTCACGCTGCCGGCGTTGCAGACCTTCACGGCGGGCAGCAACGCGGTGCTGTTCCTCAACTTCACCGTCGCCGCCGGCGTCACGCAGAGCATCGCCAACGTGATGTTGCAGGGCGAGCCGGTGACGAACCAGGTGCTCGACGCCGCCAGCGCGCCGCTGCCGTGCTACTTCCTCAGCGGCGCGGTGGTGTTCAAGTCGCTCACCGACTACACGCTGCGTTCGCAGACCGGCGCGACGGAGGAGGCGCTGCCCATCCTGAACCCGGCGGGCAGCGTGAGCGCGGTGACCTTCCTGCGCGTCTCGTTCTTCGACCTCGGCGTGGACTCGCTGGGCAACGCCATCTACCTCATCAACGCCACCGGCACGAACAACGGCGTCCCCTTCGTCCTGATCCCCACGACCATCGCGCCGTCCGGCACGTTCCCGCTGAACGTCGAGTATTACGTCTCCGACCGCGTGACCACGCCGCGCCCGCGCCTCGTGATCGAGGTCGTTACCGGCGGCTTCCCCACCGCGCCCGCCGGCACGGTGCTCGCGCCGGATCGCGCGGAGTTCCACCTGGGCCGGTTCAAGATTGATTTCCTGAGCACCGCCGGGCGGACCTACTACATCCAATACAGCGCGAGCGCCGCCGGCCCGTGGGAGACCTCCTTCCCCGGCGTCGCGGGCACGGGCGGCCGCCTGCAATGGGTGGACACCGGCCCGCCGCGCACCACCAGCCTGCCCACGGCGGCGGGCACGCGCTTCTACCGGCTGCTCCAGGTGCCGTAACCGACTTCCCACGACATGAGAAACACACTTTGGTTCGGGGCGGTGGGCCTGGCGTGCGTCGGCGGCGAGGCGCTCGCGCAGGAACGCTTTCCCATCGAGGCGTCGAACGACCAGATGCTGCGTCGGCGCAACCGCATCTCGCTCAAGGCGAGCTTCAACTTCGGCATCAAGACCCACTTCACCAGCGCCACGGTGAACGGCTCCGGCTCCTTCCCGCGCGTCGGGCCGGAGAACCGCACCTACGACGACGGCTTCGTCAACATTGACATCAGCGGCAACGCCGGGGCCACGACCTGGTTCTGGGGCTACAACGACAACGCGCAGTTCACGGCCGCCGACGGCACGCTCGCCGCCCCGAACACCGGGGCCAGCTCGCTCGCCTTCCACTCCGCCAGCTCGCTCGCGGACGGCGCGACGCGCGGCAGCCGGGACACGATGATCCCCGGCTTTGAGCTGGCCTACGAGGAGGTGCTGGGCCGCTGGCACATCTCGGAGAAGCGCCGCGCCAACATCGGCATCCTCGTGACCTTCGGCTGGATGCGGCTCGGCCAGAATGATTCCGCCGCGCTCGCCGGCCCCGTGACCGTGACGACGGACAAATACCTCACCGGCGCGGTGCTGCCGCCGCTCGCGCCCTACGCGGGCAGCTTCGGGGCCGCCGGCCCGCTGCTGCCGGACGCGCCGGTCGAGCGCGCCGTCGGCGTCTTCGCCGGCACGGGCAGCGTCAACAACAAGCTCGAAGGCTCGCTCTACGGCTTCAATGTCGGCCCCTTCATCGAGCTGCCGCTGCACGACCGCGTCTCCCTCTCGCTGGGCGGCGGCCTGGGCTTCGTCTATGCGGACACCACCTACACCTTCCGCGAGACCGTCGTGGTGCCGGGCGTGGTCACGGCGAACCGCGCCGGCCGCATCGGGCGGGACGAGTGGCTCTTCAGCGGCATCGCGCGCGCGAACCTCTACGTGGCGCTCAACGAGGCCTGGAGCTGGGAAATCGGCCTCGCCTACCAATACGCCCAGAGCTACCGCTCCTCCGTGGCCGGCAAGACCGCCAACCTCCAGCTCGACGGCATCATGACCATCAACACCGGCCTGAACTACGCGTTCTGAAGCCGCAGTGGCGCGGTCGGATCGGGGAGCGCGCCCGCCCCGGGCGCAGCCAACCGCGCCCTCGCGGTTGGCGCAAGACGCTCGAAGAACCGCACCATCCAGTGTGGCCGAACACGCCCGAGTTCGCCGCGAGGGCGCGGCGAACAACAGCCGGGGCGGCTGCGCTCCCAGTTCAGGAGCGGGGCGCTCCGGCTGGACCCAGCCGCCGCTCACTTCTTCTCCTGCTTCCGCAGAATCTCCGCGTGGACGCGCGCCACGTCGCCCATGTAGCCGTTCTCGTTCGCCCGCTCGGCGGACTTGAAGATGTGTTCCCGCGCCAGCTTCGCGTCGCCGATGGCCTCGAAGTAGATGCCGAGGTAAAGGTGCGCGTAAAACATCGGCTCGCCCGCGCGGCCCGCGGCGGGCGCGGCCTTCGCGGCGGCCAGCACGTCGTCCGGCTTCGCCTTGCCGGCAAAAAGCTGGTGGACCTGCGCCATCGGCACGCGGCCGTCGCCCTCGATGGGAATCAAACCTTTCTTGGCCGAGGCCAGCCCGTCCGCGCGCGCGGCGCAGAGGAAATGCCAGACGGCGTTCTCCACGTCGTTCGAGTTCACGGTCTGGTGGATCTCGAACTGCTCCTTCCCGTCCTTGAAGCGCGCCGCGTAGTAAAGCGAGATGCCGCGCTGCCAGTGGTGCGGCTTCTGCGCGGGCACGAGCTCGAGGAACTTGTCGAAGTCCGCAATGGACTCGGCGATTTTCCCCAGCTTGAAGTGCGCCTCGCCGCGCGCCTGCCACGCGTTGGCGGACTTCGGGTCGAGCTTGAGCACTTCCGAATAGTCGGCGGCAGCCTTCGCGTGGTCGCGCTGCGCGGCGAGGAGCTGCGCGCGCAGGAACCACGCCGACGGCTGCTTCGGCTCGGCCTGCGTGAGCTTCGTAGCCAGCGCGATGGCCCCAGGCAAGTCGCCCTTGCGGTAGGCGGCGATGGCCTGCTGGGCAATTTCGCTGGTGGGATCCTCCTTCGGCCGCAGCGGCTGGGCGGCGGCGTGCGCGGCGAGGAGGGACAGGATGGCGAGAGGGAGAGTGACGGTTTTCATGGGATGATTCAGCGGGCCGCGCCGACGAACTTCAGCCGGGCGTAATCCTCGTAGCGGTGGAAGTTGACCACCGTGAGCGGCGCGCAGCTCGTGAGGTCAGGCGACTCGAAATGCTTCGAGTAGTCGTATCGGCACAAGGCGAAGCGCCACACGTCGCCGGCCTTCGGCGCACCGCCCGTGCGGCTAAAATCCTTCCACGGGATGCGGCCCTCGACCGACCAGCCGGTGTCGTTGTCGCGCCAGTTGTTCAGCGTGCCGCGCAGGGCCACCGCCGTCCGCATGTGGAACGCGCCGTTGTCGCCGGAGCTGCGCGACCGCCGCAGGCTGCCCGCGCCGCGCGACGGGAAGAACAGGTGAAGCTGCGCGTTGAGCGGATTCACTTGGAACTCATAGTAGGCCAGCGCCGCGTCCGACGGCCGGAAGAACAGCTCGAACACGTCGTTCTCCCAGATGTTGCCGTTGGTCTCGCGGATGTCCGCGTAAAGGTCCGCGTCCTCCATCTCGGCGTGGAAGTAGAGATGCTCGTCGTCCCACATCAGCCGCGCCTTGGTCTTCGTGCGGCCGGGTCTGCCCGCCCAATAGCCGACGAACGACTCGATGACCACCGCCTTCGCCCACGCCGCCTCGTCGGCCTTGCCGTCAATCTTCACCGGCCCCGTGGCGCGCGGGCACTCGAAGGAATCGGGAATGGGGAGGCGGTCAGCCGCGGGGCTGACGGCCGCCGCGAGGCAGAGCAACAGGGCGGATAGCAGGACGGGTTTCACGGCGGCACGATAGAAACCTCGCCGCCCCGTGTCCACGATTTAGCGGGGCCGGAGCAGGCGGGGGGCACCCGCACCACGGCAGGTGAACCCCCTCTCGCTGCGACGCAGGAGCGGGGAGAGGGCTGGGGAGAGGGGAGCCTTGGTAATACAGCGGTAACGCCCCTCCTCTCCCCGGCCCTCTCCTCCACGATGGAGGAGAGGGAGCAGGCTTCCTCCGTTCGGCTGGTGCGGGTGTCAAGTTGCGCCCGAAGGCGGGCCTATTCGCGCAGCCACGCGAGCAGATCGGCCATGGCGGGCGGCGGGAGCGCGGCTTCGAGGCCTTCGGGCATCAGGCTGAGTTGGGCCGGGCGGAGCGTCTTCACGTTCGTGCGAAGCAGCTTGTCGGCGACGCCGTTGGGCTGCGCCAGCGTGAGGCCGGTCGCGGTTTCGTCCTGCACGAGGCCGGTCAGGGCGCGGTCGTCCCGCGTGTCCACGTTGTAGGCGATGTAGCGCGGCTCGATGGCGGCGTTCGGGTCGAGGATGGCGGTGAGAAAGTCGCTGACGGGCTTGGTGCGGAAGGTCGCAAGATCCGGCCCGAGCGCGTGGCCGAGGCCGCGATAGGCGTGGCACGCGGCGCAGCTTGCGATGAACAGCTCGCGGCCCTTCGCCGGATCGCCCTTGAGCGAAGCCACGTTCGCGTAGCTGGCAATGACACTCGCGCGCGAGGCGGTCTGCTCGGGGAAGAGCTTGGCCACGCGCGCCTTCGTCGCGTCGCTGCCGTGCCAGCGGAAGCGGTTGCGCGCGGCGGGCGGAATCTCCGCCGCGCCGACCACGCCGCGCTCGACCGCGGTTAGCAGCGACTGCGTCCACGACTCCTGGAGCGCGAGCGCGTCCACCACGGCGGGCCGCAGCGCGACCGGCAGCGCGGCCCACTCCGCGAGGATGAGTTCGTCCGTCTTCGGCCAGCGGCGCGTGCGCAGCGCGGTGAGCGCCACCTGCTGCAACGCCGCGCTCGCCGGCGGCACGAGCAGGCCGGCGACCACGGGCGCGTCGGCGTCGGGCCGGTTGAAGCCGCGCCCCAGCAGCGGCACGGAGGCGCGGCGCGTGGCGTCGGAGGAGCGCGGGCTGGCGGCGAACGCGCGGGCGTCGGCGTAAAGCTGCTTCAACCGTTCGGCGGCGGCGCGCACGTCCGCGTTCGGCGACTCGGTGAACTTGCGCAGCGCGATGCCGCGCGCGTCAAAGGCATCCTGCAACGCGGCCATGGCGTAAAGCTGCCACTGCTGCGTGCGCTCACCAGGCGCAGGCGCGAGCGCGGTGAGCAGCGAGGCGAACTCCGTGTCGCTCGCCAACGCGGACGCGGTGGCGATGAGTTGCCCGAGGAACTCGTTGCGGCCCGGCGCGGTGGCGGGCGCGCTGACGGCGACCTTGAGCAGTTCGCCCGTGCGGCCCACGGCGCCGCTCAGGATGGCGGCGCGCTGGTAAGGGTCGGCCATCGCGTCACGAGCGAGTTGGGCGAGGGCAGCGGTGGCGCGCGGATCGTTCCAAGTGCCGAGGGTGAAGGCGAGCTGGTAGCGGACGGTGGGGGCGGGGTCGGAGGCGAGTTTCAAGACGGCATCGGCGAGCCGGGCGTCGTTCGTGAGTAACGGCTCGATGAGACGCAGGGCGAACCGACGAACGGCGGGGTGAGGGTCATTGAGCGCACCGCCGAGCAGTTCGTGGAAGGAGTAGAAGGTCGAACACACGGCGAGGGCTTGCACACGGACAGCAGGGTTCCCGGAGGTGATGCACATTTTCGCCAGCGGCACGATGGCTTTCTCGTCCTTGCGATGGAGCAGCTCCCGATGTGCCAAGTCGCGCGCAGTTCCGTTCTCCGTGTTCAGCGCGGCGACGACTTGCGGGGTCGTCAGCTTGGTGAGGTCGTTCAACGGCCGGAGCTTCGCGCCTTGCGGGTAGATGCGATAGATGCGGCCCCGGTCCGAGCCGGCGCGCACGTCGAGGGTCTTCAGCCGGTCCGGCGGAATCCAGCGCGGGTGCTCGATGACGAAGCGATACATGTCCACCACCCACAGCGCGCCGTCGGGGCCGGTGAGCGCCTGCACGGGGCGGAACCAGTTGTCGGTGCCCGCGAGGAACTCGGACTCCTGCTCGTCGGTCGCGCGCGCGGCGGTGAAGGTGACGCCGCTCGGCGCGAGCACGAGACGGCGCACCATGTTGTGCACCGGCTCGCAGGTGAAAAGATTTTGGCTGAAGCCCGCGCCCAGCAGCGTGTCGCGATACACGCCGAGGCCGCAGGCGGACGTGACGTGGTTGAGCGACTGTGGCGCGTTGAAGCGCGCCAGCGGCGTGCTGACGGGATGCAGCCGCGCGAGGCTGCTGGCGATGCTGACGCTCGGCGGCGGCGCGGGGACGTGCGGGTTGCGCGCGGGGTAGCGGTCGGGCAGCGGGTAGTGGTAGGCGAAGGTGCTGTTGTGGCAGCCGAACCAGTTGCCGAAGTCGTCGCGCACGCGGCCCTGCTGCGTGAGGCCGGACGTGGCCTCGAACTCGCCGGTGTCGAGGCGGAAGCGGAAGTCGCGGCCGCGAATGTTGAGTGGTTGAGAGTTGAGAGATGAGGGTTGAGAGAGGTTCTTGATGTCGCCGCCCAGCAGTCCGTTCGCGCCGTGGATCCAGTTGTCGAGGCCGAGCGAGAGGCTGTTCACGCGGGCCTGGTAGTTGTTCGTTTCAAAACCCGTGTAGAGCTTGCGGACCAGATCGGCCTTGCCGTCGCCGTTGGTGTCCTCGGCATAAAGTATGTCGGGCGCGGCGCAGATGAGCGCGCCCTTGCGCCACGCCATCACGCCGGTCGGAAACGGCAGGCCGTCGAGGAAGATCGTGGCGCGGTCGAACGGGCCTTCCGGGCGCGAGCGGGTGAGGAACTTCACGCGGCCGCCGGGCCGCCAGTTGCCGTCCGAGCCCATCGGGTAATCGGACATCTCGACGACCCACAACTTGCCGTCCGCGCCGAAGTCAATCGCGACCGGGCTGGTGACGAGCGGCTCGGCGGCGACGAGTTCGACGGTGAGGCCGGGCTTGGTGCGGAGCGTGGCGAGGGATTCGGCGGGGGATTTGGGCGGGATGTTGTCCGTGCCGGTGGCTTCCAGCCGCCGTTCCGAGATGCTGTTCGCCACAGGCGGCGGCTGGAAGCCGCCGGCACGGGCGAGGAAGTCGCGCGGCAACAACTCGTGGACGGTGCCAACGATTTGGTTCTCCAAGCCGGGCGCGAACCTCGTCGGCCGGTCGTAATAGACCATCGCCAGACCGCCTTCGTAGCCGCCCTCCTGCAGGATGCGCTCGCTCGGGATGTAGCACGGGTCGTCGTTCGCGTAGCCGTGGACCCACAGGCGAGCGCCGTCGAACTCGCGCTTCAGCCGCAGGCCGTAATCCACGACGACTTCGCCGGGCAAGAAGACCAGCGCGAGATTGGTGCCGAAGTGCCAGGTCTGGATGAGATACGGCAGCTTCGTCGGGAGCGTTTCACCCCGGTCGAGGCGGGCGAGGTTCTTCTTCGCGTGATGCGAAATCTGCTGCGCCCTGTTCGTGGCGAGCGCGGTCCACTCGGCGCGCGTGGGCAACTTGTCGAAGGGGAGTTCGATGCGCTTCGTGCGAGCGACCGGCGGCGCGGAAAGCTCCTGCCACGGGCCGGGGAAAAGGCGCTTCACCTCGTCGGCAATGGCGCGGCCTTGGGCGTCGGCAAGGTCCGGCGTGCCGCGCTTGTTCGGGTTCTGGTCCGCGCCGCAGCCGATGGCGACGAGGCCAATCGCGCCGGGATGATCCGTCTCAAGCGCGAGTTGCGCGGAGCCGGCCCAGTCGCCGTGAATGGTGTTCAAGCCGAGCGTCACGCAGTGGCAGGCGTAGCTGACGAAAACCGCGCGCGTGCGGCCGTCCGGCGCGGTGACGCGCAGCACGGGCAGGTCGTGGTCCACCGGCGCGATGGGCTTGCCGCGACGGTTCATGGCGAAGCCGACTTTGCCCTGCGTCCACTCAACGCGGCTGGGCCGGCGGTCGGCGAGCGCGGCGCGGATGACTTGCTCCAGCTTGAAGGTCAGCTCGCGCGTGTAGCGGTCCACGCGGGACTGCTGGGCCGGCGGGAGGTCGGCCATGAAGATGTTCGGCGCGACGCCGGCAATCATCGGCGCGGAATGCGTGTGCGAGGAGCAGATGGCGAGGCGGTCGTGCGTGAGGCGCGTGTTCTTGAGCCGGCGGAGCAGCTCGGTGCGGATGGCGTCGGACACGCCGAGGTTGTCCACGGTAACGAGCACGGCGGGGCCTTCCGCGTCGGTGCCGATTGCCAGCGCCTTCGCGTGGATGCGCTGCGCGACGCCTTCGGACTCGGACTTGCGCACGGCGAAACCGGTGAGCCGGATGGGATAGTCCGGCGTGATGTCCACGCGCGCGACGCCGACGCTGGGCAGGCGCGGTGACGTGGCATGGCGGACAGCGCACGCGGCGAGCAGGCAGAGGGCGACGAGGGCAAAGGCCAGCGGACGTGCCGGCGACTTCCAGTCGCCGCGCGTGGGAGTGGCGGAAGCGGCGGACGGCGGTTGCAAACCGCCGCCACGGGACACGGGCAGGTCGGAACTCATATTGCGGCAGTGCGGGCAGTGTTCGCCCGACGCGGGCAAAGTCAACGCGGGAGACGGGCAACCGTCGTGGGGTGGGGCGAGGCTGCTGACGAGCCGGCTCGCGAGGACGCCGCCCCACCGGCGACCAGCGCGCTGTCTGCGGTTGCGTTGGCCCTCACGCCTTGGCAGTTTCGCCGTGATGAAAGCTCGTTGTCTTGCCAGCCTTTTGCTCGCCCTCTGCCTTGCCGCCGCGCCGTCGCGCGCAGAGGACAAAGCGCCGGCCAAATCCATCCGCGTCGCGCTCTACGACGCCGAGGGCAGCACCGGCAAGGGCGTGCCGCGCGTGAAGGAATTGCTCGGCCAGGAGAAGGATGTGGAACTCGTCGTGTTCAAACCCGAGGACATCCGCGCGGGCAAGCTCGCGGGCTTCCACGTCGTGATGTTCACCGGCGGTTCCGGCAGCAAGCAGGCCGAGGCCATCGGCGAGGAGGGGCGCGCGAAGGTGAAGGAATTCGTCGAGGCGGGCGGCGGCTACCTCGGCATTTGTGCCGGCGCGTATCTGGCGTGCAGCGGCTTCTCGTGGGGCGTGAAGGTGCTCGATGCGAAGACCGCTTCACCGAAATGGCGGCGCGGCGAAGGCAACGTGAAGCTGGAGCTGACCGAGCGCGGACGCGCGGTGTTCGGCACGCCGACGGGGCAGTTCGACGTGCGCTACGTCAACGGCCCCATCCTCGTGCCGGCAAATGTGGAGTTGCTGCCGGACTTCGAGCCGCTCGCCTACTTCCGCACCGAGCTGGCGAAGAATGACACGCCGGTCGGGGTCATGGTGAACTCGCCCGCCATCGTCGGTGGCAACTGTGGCAAGGGCCGCGTGCTGGTGAGCAGCCCGCACCCGGAGCAGACGCCGGGCCTGGAACACTTCGTGCCGAAGGCGGTGCGGTGGGCGGCGGGGAGCGCGGTGGAAAAGTGATTCGAAACCAGGATGCCACGGTTCCGTTCCGCTGGCTGAAATCTCCGAATGAAACCGAAGAACGCGAAGGAACCGGTTTCCTCCCCATCTTTCGGCTGCTTCCGCTTCGTTCGGCCGAATCGGGCGGGCTGGCCTACTTCCCGAACGCGATGACGTTCTTGATGCCGGTGGCCTTGCCGGTGAGCAGCTCGCGGAAGTTCTCCACCGGATGCCGCGCGGAGATGACCTTCTCCAACGCCGACGGCCAGCGGCGCTTGAACTCGCCGAGGTCGCGGATGGCGGCCTGGAAGGCGGCCTTGTCCGCGTTCACCGTGCCGAGGATGACCTGGTTCTTCAGCACGAGGTTGCGCATGAGCTGGTTGCCCTCGACTTGGAGATGACCCTCCGGCGCGGGGATGCCGGTGAAGACGAACACGCCGTTCAGCCCGAGGTGCATCATCACCTCGAACGCCGTCTTCGACATCCCGACGGCTTCATAAACGAGGTCAATGTTTCCGACGCGCTCGGCGAGCTGCTTCGCGGTGCAGTCCTGGATCGAGATGTATTTCGCGCCGAAGGACTCGACGAGCGCGGCCTTGTCGTTGGGCTTGGGCGAGCGCGAATAGACGTAGGTGTCGAAGCCGTTGAGCACGCAGGTCATCGCGCCGAGGATGCCGATGGGGCCGGCCCCGAGCACGACGGCGCGCAGGCCCT
>Ga0172372_10007675_pt1 | contig 14442 bp, 14 predicted proteins | sample LakKiv5m_2_FD_114544 | JGI IMG/M metagenome (GOLD analysis project Ga0172372, IMG submission 114544) | Freshwater microbial communities from Kabuno Bay, South-Kivu, Congo - kab_092012_9.5m | ecosystem: Environmental > Aquatic > Freshwater > Lake | place: Democratic Republic of the Congo...
AGACCATCATTGAGGCGGAGCGCCAGCCTATCAAGACCCTCGAGGCTCGCAAAGGGCGTGAAGAGGCTCGCATGAAGCTTTTCCAGGAGTTCAAGGGAAAGTTCTCGGGCCTCGACAAGACCCTGCAGGAATTCTCGAGCTTCCGGAAATTCCGGGAACTGAAAGTGGACCTCGGGGACGGCACCAATCTGATCAACGTGACGGTCGACAAGGAGACCGCCGAACCCGGAAGCTGGGAAGTGGCGGTCAATCAGCTCGCGAAGCGATCCAGCACGGTCTCCAATGCCTTCTCCTCGCCCAACGAACCGGTGCTCGGAGTGGGGTTCATCGTGGCTAAAATGGAGAACGGCTCATCCAAGGAAATTTACGTCGATGCGAAGAACGGGAGCCTGCAGGGCATCGCATCCCTCATCAATTCCGAGCCGAATTCCGTGGTGCGTGCATCCGTGATTCAGGATGCGACCGATCAGGATAAGCCCTGGCGCTTGATGATATCTGCAAAAAAGGACGGGCTCGCGGGCACCGCGGAGATTCCCGAATTTTATTTCCTGGACGGCACCGAGGACTTCTTCGTCGATAATACCAATGACTCCCAGAATGCGCTGATCGGTGTCGACGGGTTCGAGGTCGAAGCAGAGGGGAACAACGTCAAGGACTTCCTCAAGGGAGTCAATCTGCAGCTCAAGAGTGCGGCACCGGACAAGCCCTTCACGATGACGATCACCGAGGACTATCAAAAGATCGCAGGCAAGGTGAAAGGCCTCGTGGAGCAGATGAACGGAATCCTGGAGTTCATCAACAAGCAGAATCAGGTGGATGAGAAATCCGATACCAAGTCGACTTTCGCCGGTGATTCGGGACTGCAGCAGGTGGAATACCGCATTCGGAACATGCTCCATGAAGGCTTTCCCGTCGGAGATCCGGATAACGAGGACTTTCGATTCATTCACCTCAACCAGATCGGGGTCGAGTTCACCAAGACGGGTTCACTGGAGTTCAAGGAAGACAAATTCACCAAGAAGCTCCAGGATGATTTTGATGGTATATCAGAAGCGATCACCGGCCCGCGCGGATTCGCCGTGCAGATGCGAAGAGTCCTCGAGGGATACACCCGCCCGGGCGACGGCATCCTCAACATGAGGGAAGGCGGCTTCCGAAACCGCATCAAGCAGATCGACGAGCAGATCGCAAACAAGGAGATGCGCGTCCAGCAGCGACAGCAGGCGCTGACCGACCAGTTCTCGCGCCTCCAGGGTTCGCTTGCAGCGATGCAACAGCAGCAACAATACCTGTCCGCCAGCATGGGTGGCGGAGGGGGCAACATGCTTCAGCAGTTGATGGGAGGATGACATGAACCGGTATCATGATCATCCGCAGGGACCAGGCCTTTTCAACGACCCGGATAAGGAGAGCAGAAGATGAACGGAGCCAACCAATACAAGCAGATGGCGGTGAAGACCGCGAATCCCGGGCAGATTCTCATCATGCTCTACGAAGCGGCGATCCGGAATGTCAAGAAGGCCATTCAATGCCTCGATGCCAACGACATCGCGGGCAAGGGACAGGCGATCGTCAAGACTCATGATATCGTCAATGAACTCCTGAATACGCTGAACTTCGACGTGGGAGGACAGGTGGCCCGCGACTTGGAGAGGCTCTATGGCTACATGTCCGAGCAACTCCTCCAGGCCAACTTGAATAATTCAAAACCTCCGCTGGAATCGGTGCTGAAAAACCTCGAGACTCTCCTCTCGGCCTGGAAAGTCGCCGTTCTGGAAGTTCAGAAAGCGCAGGCCAAGGGGATCAGCCCCCTCAACGTCAGTGTGAACACCCAGAACCCATCCGCGGCGGGGACCAATACCACTCCGCCGGCAACCCAGACCGCCCAAACCACGAGTACCGCGCCGGCAGGTGGGAAGCCGACCCCCGTCAAGGGAGCGTGACTTATGAATATCAATCATTCCACCCGGATTCCGGAACTCCTGGAACTCCTGCGTGCCCGGACCACTTTTCTCGAGAGAATCCTTGCGCATTCGGAGCAATTCCGCCTGATCAGCGAGGCCGGCGGAGGCATGGAGAGCTGGTTGCTCAAGCGCGAAAAACTCTTCCGCACATACGAAATGGCGGAAAAGAGAATCGACTGGGCATCCCGCCAGATTCTCGAGTCCGGTGAGCGCCTGCCCCAGTCGTTCCGCAATTCGATTGAAAATGAAATGACCCGGGCATCCATCCTGATCCAACGAATCCGGCAGGCCGACGAAGGGGTTGTCAGCAACATCCAGGAGACGCAGACCCGCATACTCAGGGAGATATCGGACTCCAAGGCGTTCGCGGATCGCCTCGGACGCTTCAAGAGCAGCCGCCATCCCATCACGGGCGAGGAATTCGATGGCCAAGGCTGAACTCTCCTCATTGGGGATCGCCGAGACTCTCGACTCCGCGTTGCGCGTGGCACTCGCGCCGAACGGCTTCGAGCTGGCCGGACTTCTGCCCGTGCCGGCCCGCGGGGACCGCCATGTCCGGGCACGCACCCTCGAAGAGATCCTGGAAACGCTTGATGGAGAACCCGGAAGCGCGGCGGCGCGCGAGGATGAAATCAGATATTATATTATCCAGGTGAGGAACACGCCGGGCGGTCAGATGATCGCAGCGGGCCGGGAAAAAATCGCCACTCCGTCGTCGAATCCACCGCAGCCTTCGCCGGCTCCGGAAGAATCCGCGAAACTGCCGGATGGCGCCTGGAACATCCCGTTTCTCGAGAGAAATGCGGCACTCCTGACCCGCGCCGGCGAACACGCACTGGCAAGAAACATCTGGACGATCCTTTCCAAGACCGGGGCTTGCACCGGTCGCGCCCATCTGGGACTTGCGCTCGGTTTCGAGCTCGAGGGCAAAACCGAGGAAGCCCGCGCGCATTATCAGGAGAGCCTCGCATTCGAGCCTTCACTCGATGCCGCACGGGGACTCGCGGCCACGCATACCCGGCTCGGTCGACATGCCGATGCGGCCCGCATACTGGAGCGGGCGACCACCCTGGCAGATATCACATCCGCGGCGCGGCTCGAGCTGCACTGGGCCTGCTCGAACGCGTGGAACCGGGCCGGCAAGCCCGAGCTCTCGGAGGCCTCGGCGATATCAGCCCTCGAAATCGATCCGTCCCGGAGTCTGGTGCACTCCAACCTCGGAGCCATCCGCCTGAAATCCGGCAGAATCGATGACGCGGCGAAATCCTTCCGCAAAGCGATCGAACTCAGCGCCACCAACTCCCGAGCCCATGAAGGACTGGCCCTCTGCCTGCTTGAGACCGGCCAGAAACGCCTGGCGCACGATCATCTGGCTCGTTCGCTGGCCGCCAACATATCCAATCCACGAGCATTGCAGGCCCTTGCGGGATTGGCCCTCGAACTCAAGACCTACCCGGTCGCCGCCAGAATTCTGACGGAATATGTCGAGGCCCACCCGGTCACTGCCGGCCTCCTTTATAGTCTGGCCGGCCTGCTGCACCTCATGGGACGCCACGAGGAGGCTCTGGAAACGGCAGCCCGGGCACTGGGGCTAAAGCCCGGGCACGAGGCAGCAAGCCGACTCATCAGAAAAATTGATCGTTCTCGAATTGACCGCGGGCAAAATGCTCGCAAAGATCGGGATAGAGAGACTCCCAGGAATGGAGTCTCTCACCGCCCTGAAGCCGGAGCGCCAAGGATTGGAGCTGCGGGAACTGCGATCTGATCAATCGCAGTGTGAAACAGGGCAAACGCCAGTCAACGTCATGGAGGACGATGCGAATGGCCACAGATGGAACGCTACTTCAAGGAGAGGTTACGGACTCAGCAACCAGTCCGCTTCTGGATGGAGCCCATGTCGAGCGCCTGCTCGCTGGCTTCCTCAAAGCGCTTGTCGCCGAGCAAGTAACCGACCTGCGTCGTGAGGCCTCGCCCGGGTCTGCCGAAAAATCGAAAACTCAAGAAGCTTCGACGGGATCCGCACATTCGAATGGCATATCAAACGCCACTTCGGAAGAAGCCGAAGCGCTACGCCCCTCCCTGCGCTTCATCCGCGGCGGCAAGGAGGGTCGCGCATGAGTGTCGCTCCTTTCAACCCCTCAAAAGTCGCTCATTCTCCGGTCGAAGGAGAAAAAAGCAAATCAGAAGCCAAGCAACGGATCCGCATCCTGGTGGTGCAGCTCGCCCGACTGGGTGACACGCTTCAGAGCCTCATGGCCCTCAGAGCCGCAAAGCAACTTTACCCCCAGCTGGAAATCCACCTGGTGGTTCGCGGCCGTTTTTCAGATGCGGCTAAAAACTGCCCGTGGATTCACGGGGTCCACGTGCTGCCCACCGATGAGTGGATTCCCTCCATCCTCCATGCCATGAAGGAAAAAAATGCGAGCCTCGAACAGGTCGACTTCCGCTCGGTCATCGGACCCGCGGCGGCGTGGCTCGCGCCTCTTGTCGACGAGCCCTGGCATCTTGTTTTCAACTGGACCTATTCGGACTCGAGCTCCTGGCTCGCGGCGCTGATGCCGGCCCTCGCCCGATATGGGTATATCAGAAGAAAAGACCTCTCGGCGGGCGCGGCAGACGGCTGGTCCCACTACATCCAGGCCATCGTCCAGCAGCAGAGTCCGCAGAACATCCACCTGACCGATATCCTGACCACCCAGCTGCTCACAGCGCTCCAGTTGCACGTCGGAGATCCGGAGCAGGAAGCAACGAGCCGGGAATCGCTCTCCCATCAGTTCTTCAATGTCCCGCGAAGCACCCTCGAGGGAATTCGCGAGGAGGGTCGGGAATGGCGGGATCCATCCCGCAAATGGATCGCTTTCCAACTCGGTGCGGGACATGCGGCTAAAAGCTGGGATGAATCCTCGTGGGCCGAACTCGCCGTGCGGATTCTTGCTCGTCACGGTGAGTGCAATCTGGTTTTGCTCGGGAATGGGGAGGCGGATCGCAGGGCCGCTGCGCACGTCCTCGAACAACTCCGTGAGAACGGCCTGGAAGATCGATGCGTTCTGAGTCTTGTGGACCAGACCGACTTCCAGCTCTGGGCTGCGATCATCGGACGATCCCAGTGGGTCTTCTCCGGCGACACTTCGGTGATCCATCTGGCGAGCGTGCTGGGCACGCGGATCATCAATCTTTCGATCGGCCCGGTCCGCCATACGGAAACCGGCCCCTATGGCAACGGTCATTTTGTGCTGCAGCCTGATATTACCTGTGCCGTGTGCGCCGGCGTGGAGGGTGCAGCCGTCCACCGATGCCGCGAGGCCATCACTCCTGATATTGTCTATGCCACTTGGAGCTACGGCTCATCGGAATGGGCGCATCGCCGGGAGACTTCCTTTGAAGAGCATCTTCGGCAGATCGGCAGTCCTGGCATTGATGAAAAAGTGAGGATCTTCCGGAGCCGGATCCGCCTCTCCGACGAGGGCGGCGGGGTGACTTACGAACCGGTCCAGACGACCAAGAAACTGCTGTTTGCAGAGTGGAGCGCCGCGGTCACCGGACACATGGCACGTGCCTGGTATTGCGGCTGGACACCCCGCGTGGCCGTCGAAACTTCCGCCGGAGCCATGAACCCCGAGCTGGTGCGCGATCTCCGCAAAGTCTCCGAGTCCGTCGAGGTGCTCATCAAGATCGCGGAGGAAGGACGAAGAACCTCCCAGCATATCCAGCGGGAAGCCGCACGCAACCGGACTCGTAAAGTCATGCGCGTGGAGGAACGGGCACGCCTCCAGGAGCTCGCACTCAAACTCTCCGAGATCGATCGGCTGCTCGAGCGCTTGGTCCGGGCACAGCCCTGCTTCTCGCCCTTTCTCGCGCTCCAACGAGTCATGATGCACAACCTCTCGGGCGATGATATCGCCGATCTCGGACGCCAGAGCGCGCTGGTCTGGGATCAGATCGTCAGCGGCGCCCGGGTCTGGCGCGAATGGCTCGACGCCACCACGACCCTGATCCGCCCACGGGCCGTGCAACCCCGGAAAATTGAAACCCCGTCCCCGGACCTGAACGTCTGAAAGGAAAGAAGTCATGATCAGAGAAACCGAAGCGAAAATGCCGACCGTGGAAGCTGAGCCTCAAAGTGCGGCCATTTTGATTGAAGAATCCGTATCGGAAGCTGTTCATCCGGAGCAACTGATGGACGGACCGATTCTACCCGCCGGGGCGGACGAGGATTTTGGTGATATCCAAAGCGTGGAACTCGTCCACGATCCGAAATCCATCGCCATCGAGACCCTCTACACGCTGCAGCTTTTCCTGGACAACCTCATCGGTCTTTGCGGCCGCATCCTGGAAGAAAAACAAGCAGGAGAAACCGCCAAACTCGAAGCCTCCTATGAGCGCCTCCTCGAAGGGATCAGCACCGTCATGGAAAGCATCCTGACCGCGCGAGGAGTCCTGCGCATCGGCCTGCATGCCAAGGTCAACCTGCTTGAAGCCGACCTGTTGTCCATCCTCAAGGATCTGCTCGAGGCCAGCGAGCAGGGAAATATCGAATACCGGGATGAGCTGATATCGACTCACCTGCCCCAGAACCTCAAGGAGTGGCGCGAAGAAGGGATCCCGGAAATGATCCGTTGCCGCGACAGCTGATCAGCGGATTCCGCGTCCGGAGATGACGTCAGCAGGGAGCTCCCGCAAACGCAGTCACGAAGCGCTCGTCCAGTGCATTACTGAAGCCGAGTCCCGTACCCGGGCGGAAGTGGTGCTCGCCCTGCGCGAGTCTTCGGGCAATTATCGTGATATCGACTACCTCTTGGGGTTCGGCGCATCTTTTTTGGTGCTCAATTTCATCCTGTTTTTACCCCACGATATCTCTCCGCTCTCCGTGCCGCTGCCGATTCTGCTTGCCTTTGCCGGGACCGCTTGGTTCTCAGCGGCCTTTCAACTCGGGGCGAGGCTGGTCTCACGCAAACGTCGCGACTCTCAGGTCCGTACCTCAGCCCTTTCGCTGTTTGGTGATCACGTCGAGGGCAAAACCCGGGAGCGCACCGGGATCCTGATCTATATTGGTCGCCTCGAGAGCACGGCTCTGATCCTGGCCGACGAGCAAGTCAGGAGCGCCCTCGGTCCCGACACCCTCGCGGATCTCGAGAAGCAGTTTTGCAATGCGATCCCCGGAGGCGAGGCGCAGTTTGAATTTCGGATCGGCGGTCCCCTGAGAACTCTGGGCGTCGCGCTTGAGAATGTACTCCCGCCGGAGAGCGATCCAGCGCATCGGGACGATCAACTGGCGGATGATCTACTCATCCATGAAGACACCGGAGCCGACCGGTGATATCAAACACGAGAAAAAAAATCCGTCGCATTTGGACCCCCGCGCTCATCCTGCTCGTGGCCCTGCCAAGCTTGACGTCGATCGTGCTTGACCAGGAAGCTTGGGGTCGCGTGGGAGGGGGGCACTCGTACTCCGGTGGCTCATCATCCCGCGGTGGTTCTTCGTCACGCGGTGGTTCTTCGTCGCGCGGGAGTTATTCTTCAGGAAACCATTCTTACTCCCACGGCAGCTCCTACTCCAGTTCCGGAGGAGAGGTCGATCTGGAAGTCATCTTCTGGATTCTGAGAGTCTGCTTCAAGTACCCCAAAGTCGGCGTTCCCTTTCTGTTGATTATCGCTGCGGTCATCATCCACCAAAGCCGTTCCCATCAGAACTCCAAGCCCCGACCGGCAGCCCGTCAGGCACAAGTCCACTTGAATCCCCTGTTCAATCGGTACCGGGAGCGAAACGACCCCAACTTCTCCAAACCCGCATTTCTGGATTTCGCGGCGAGGCTCTTTGCCGAGGTTCACGACGCACGTGGCAGGGGGAAAGTCGGAGACTACAGCCTATTCTTGAATGAACATGCTTCCGATCGCCTTCATTACCGTGGCAATCAGTTGATTTCAGTAGCGGGAATCGCTCTGGGCTCCGTACGCATCGTGTCCCTTCAGACTCGGATCCAAGGCGATTCCCCCGACACCACCGATTGCATCACGGTTGCCTTCGAAGCCTGCATGACTGAAACGGATCGGAGTCGAAAAATCCGGACTCTCTACACGCAGGAAGAATGGACCTTCGAACGAAAGAGCGGAGTGTACTCCCTGGAACCTGAAAAACTCAGGCATATCCGGTGCCCTGCGTGCGGAGCTGCACCCCAGGCTTCGCGCGGGATTTGTGGTTCCTGCGGCAGAAGCATCAATACAGGGCGTTTCAATTGGGTGGTCACTGGCATCAACGACAAGAGCCATGAACGCCCTCCGCTGCTCGCACAGCACGTCGAGGAGCAGGGGACCGACCTCCCGACATTGATTGATCCCGATTTCCGCAAGAACACCCAGGCGTTGAAATCCGAACTGCCCGAATTCTCCTGGGACCATTTCCGGAAACGCGCCACACATATCTTTGTTGAAATGCAGCGCGGCTGGAAAGCGCGCGATCTCAAACGGATGCGCCCGTTTGAAACGGACAATCTCTTCTCGGCACACACTTATTGGATCGAGGAGTACCGCCGGCAGAAGCTCATCAACAATCTCGACCAGCTCAAAATCATCGCACTTGATCCGGTCAAGATCGAGATCGATCGATTCAACTTTGCCATCACGGCTCGCATCCACGCCTCGATGATCGACACGACCCAACGGGAGGGTGGAGAGCACCTGTTTGGCAGTCGCAAAAAACCGCGTGAATTCACCGAGTACTGGACCTTCGTCCGGAGTCGCGCGGCTCCAGCCGCCAAAAAGGGTGGAGACTCCCAATGTCCCTCCTGCGGCGCGGAGCTCAAAATATCACAAGCGGGCAACTGCGAGTACTGCGGGAGCCATATCGTCTCCGGCGAGTACGACTGGGTGGCTTCCCTCATCGAACAGGATGAGGCATATCACGGGTAAGGCGCTCCAAGCGCATCAGCTCTCGAAGTCGCGATTCAACTCATCAAGCCTGAGCTTGAGCTGCTTCTCATAACCGGAATCCCGGGGCTCGTAGAACCTTCGCCCGACCAGCGGTACCGGTAGATGCGTTTGCCGGGAGCGTCCGTCCTTTTGGGCATGGGCATACTTGTAGCCCGCTCCGTATCCCTCGCGCTTCATGAGGGCCGTCGGAGCGTTACGCAGGTGGAGCGGCACTTCAAGCGCACCCGTCGCCCGTACTTCTGATATCGCTTGGTTGATGCCCTCATAGCTTGCGTTGCTTTTGGGCGCACACGCAAGGTAGGTCACAGCCTGCGCGAGACTGATGCGGGCCTCGGGCATTCCGACAAAGTCCACTGCTTCCTTGGCAGCGAGTGCGATCTGCAGCCCCCGGGGATCGGCATTGCCCACGTCTTCGGACGCCAGGATCACGAGCCTGCGACAGATGAACAGCGGATCCTCTCCGGCCTCAAGCATGCGCGCCAGATAGTAGAGCCCCGCGTGCGGATCGCTGTCACGCAAGCTCTTGATGAATGCCGACACCACATTGTGGTGTTCCTCACCATCCTTGTCGTAGGGGAGCGGCTGCCGGGATCCGCTCGTCGACAGGATATCCTGCACTTGCTCGAGCCTGAGCGCGGGACCGTCCTGCCCTCCGGAGTTCAACGCGAGCGTCTCGAGGGCCGTCAAAGCGCGGCGAGCGTCGCCTTCGCTGATATCAGCCAGCCAGCGAATCGCAGGAGCCTCGAGGGCAAGCAGGCCGCCGAGACCGTTTTCAACATCCAGAAGCGCGCGCTCAAGGAGCTTCTCGATTGCCTCGGCGGCAATCCGCTCGAGCCGGATGACCCGGGCGCGGGACAAAAGTGCCGAGTTGAGCTCAAACGAGGGATTCTCGGTCGTGGCTCCGACCAGGATCACAGTGCCATCCTCGACGTGCGGCAGGAGGGCGTCCTGCTGGGACTTGTTGAAACGATGGATCTCGTCGACGAACAGAATCGTGCGCGCCCCCCGCGAGCGCCAGAGGCGCGCTTGCTCGACCGCTTCTTTGATATCTTTAACCCCCGATAGCACCGCACTGAGCGAAGCAAAACGCGATCGAGTGTGCTCGGAGATCACGCGCGCAAGAGTGGTCTTGCCGCAGCCGGGCGGCCCCCAGAGGATGAGCGAGGGCAATCGGTCGGCCTCGATCCAACTTCGCAAAGGCCTCCCGCGTCCGATCACTTTTTCGTGGCCAACGAGCTCGTCAAGCGAGCGCGGACGCATCCGGTGCGCGAGCGGCGCAGGCGGGAGGGCGCGCGCTCCATCAGCCCCCCGTTCTCCACCCTGGATTTTTTCAAAAAGGTCTCCGGTGTCCATTCTGGCCTCAGAGGTCGGACGACCGGAATTCCTGGCGCGCGAGTCCCACGAGCACCTCACCCACTTCGTCAAAACGCTCCCGCCCCTCCGACTCCGGGAGCAGGTAGGCCACCGGCTTGTCCAGACCGCACGGCCGGAGCCCGCGGAACGAAGACGCCGTTTGATATATATTGATGGAGAGACCATGCAGGAGCACGCCCTGTTCCACATGGATGCCTACGGATGCAAACTTGGTATCTCCAAGCCACACTCCGAGCTCGACTCCCCCGCCGATCCTGAGTCCGTCGCGCGCCTCGGTTTTCCCGATTTTGCGCGCCAACTCACGCGCGACTCTCAAAAGCCTGCAGACGGATTCCTTGACCCCGCGCGGATCCCCGGTCAGACGCTCGAGACTATCGACTGCAAAGAGCACCCATTGTCCGGGGCCGTGCCACGTTGCAAGGCCTCCGCGATCCGTGCGGTGGAGGTTCATCCCAAGTTGCCGCAGGAGCGCGGGAGTCGTATGAATATCACTCTCGGGCGTCCGCCGCCCCACGGTGATGACCGGCGCGACCTCGCTCAGCAGGAGCACTCCGGCACCGCCCCCGCGCACACGCTCCGCCACCTCGCGCTGCCGCTGATCGAGCATTTCGTAAGTCCAAGGATCAGGCTTGAGGTGCCGGCGGATTTCGACCACGGATAAGGGCAGCATGCCCCCGTCTTGCTCCATGGAAAGTGGCTCGTAAACCTTAAAAATCACTCCCGATTGAATCGATATCTCCGAGCCGGGCCCTTCCCATCGGCAGTCAGGCGCCCGCTCTCGCAAAGCGCTTTGAGGCGGTAATTGGACGTCCGGATCGAAACATTGAGGACACGAGCCACCTCGGCGGATCCCACCCACTGGCCGACCTGAAACGCGCTCCGCAGAATTTTTTCCGCGGTCGTGATCTGCCCGCTGGGGCCGGGCTCCGGGATGGGCCGTTCCGGAAGGAGCTCCAGCCGCGACTCATCCCAGGCAAGACTGAAAACTCCCCGCTCCACTTGAATCCCAAGTGGGAGATCCTGCGAGCGAGCCCAGAGCCGCACTCGCCCGATCAAAGTGTGGAGCCTGCGCTGGTGGGTGGCGGGATCCCGCAAAGCCGTCTCACCGTAGATTTCCCCCAAGACCGAGGCCGCGGGGAGTCCGTCCCCGGATTCCCCACCCACCCGAGCCCGGAAAAGCAAGCGTAAGAGGGCAAGCGGCAAATCGCCCGATTTGAGCCAAGTGGGACCGCGCTGGGCTTCGACTTCACCGGTTTGCAGGTCGATCCTGGACCGGATGACATGGGGACCGGGAACAACCTCACCGTGGGTGCGCGGCTGGAAACTGGACTCGAAGCTCACTTTCAGGCTCATATCAGATCCTCCTGATCTGTCCTTAAAGCCAAGGGCGGGCCACCCCGCACCAAGCTCCAGCCCCGGTTTTATGCGGGACTCAGGACTGTTCAGGAGATTGAACTGTCGCCAGGGGGAACAAGGACCGGCAGGGGCTCGTCAAGCCTCCAGCAAAGCCTTACAGACCGTTGCGGGATCCGATGCGGCGAAACCCGGCGCCCATGGCGGATGGAAACCCGCTAGGAGTCCACTGGACTAAAATCCATTTTTCAGCCTAAATTATGGAGTATGTTCCAGAGGCAACTTGCCCCCTCCTCAACTCAAAGCTTCTTTCTTTTTGGTCCCCGGGGAACCGGCAAATCGACATTGTTGGCGACGGCCTTTCCTGACGCTTTGACCTTTGATCTCCTGGACGAGGAACTCCACGATCGATTTCTCCGGAAACCCCAGTTGCTGGAGGCAGAACTGAATGGACTCGCGCAAAAACCCGGGCTGGTTGTCATCGACGAGGTACAGCGCGTGCCCAACATACTCAACGTCGTCCACCGACTTATCGAAAAACGGGGAATCCGTTTTGCTCTGACCGGTTCGAGCGCACGCAAACTCAAGAGAGGTGCAGCCAATCTGCTCGCCGGTCGAGCATTTCTCTACCACTTGTTCCCACTCACCCATGTCGAAATGGGAGACGCCTTTCGCCTGGAGGAGGTCCTGCGCTGGGGCAGTTTACCAAAGACGGTTGGCTTGAGGGCATCGGAGGACAAGGAAAAGTTTCTGAAAAGTTACGCGCTCACCTACCTGCGGGAGGAGATTGTCGTCGAGCAGATCATCAGGAAACTCGAGCCTTTCAGGGAATTCCTGGAGATATCAGCACAACAAAACGGCAAGATCATCAACGCCACGGCGATAGCCAAAGACGTGGGCGTGGATATCAAAACAGTGCAATCGTACTTTCAGATTCTCTCTGATACTCTCGTAGGATTCCATTTGCCGTCCTTTGATCGCTCGGTCAGGAAGTCGCAGCGCAGACGCCCGAAATTTTTCTGGTTTGATCTCGGGGTGAAAAAAGCCCTCGAAGACACACTTGATATTCCAGTCCGCACGAAGACCTCTTTTTACGGCGAATGCTTCGAACATTTCGTGATGGCCGAGGCATTTCGCATGAATCATTACTCGGGAAAGGACTACCGACTCTCCTTCTATGAGACCCATGATGGGGGCGAAGTGGACTTGATCCTGAGCAAGGGAAGGCGGGAACCGATCCTGGTGGAGATCAAGTCCTCGGATGTCATTGACGAGAAGGAGGCTGCAAAACTTGCGCGGCATGGTCGCGAAATCGGAAGCAACCGACTCTACTACCTTTCGAGGTGCGAGACTCCGCTCGTGATCGACTCCGTCCGATGCGTCTCCTGGCGCCAGGGTCTCGCGGAGATTTTTGGCTCAATCTCCTGACGCACAAAATACATAAGCCCTCTACGAACCAAACTTGCGGGATTACCCCCGGGCGGTCAGCGAGTGTAAGGGCGGAAGAAGTCCCAGAAGGCTTCCGCCACCCGGAGAGGATGATTGCTCCCGTTCGGGTACTGATGGGTGGCATTGTCGATCGTCCAGAACTGAAACTCGTTGCTGGCTCCGACCTGGGATTGATCGTAGACAAAAACGCCTCGCCGCCCGCCGTAAGTCGAAGACTCGGCGTACACATACTCGTTCTCGACGGCATGAATATCGGTATATTGCCTCATGGCCGCAGCAAACGCCGTGAGATCGAGAATGCTCTCATCCATGGGGAGCTCCGCCGGTATGACCGCCGGCTTGGCCGGATCGATTCCGCGCTTGAGGAAGCGGTCGTCGCGAGTGCCGATCGCAAGGATCGAGGGCCTGAGCGGCGACCTCAGATCCGCTTCATCCGGATCAATGCTTCCCCCCACGGTGGCAAATGCGGCGATTCGATCGGCTTCTTTCATCGCCAGAAACCAAGTGAACCCCCCCCCCCCGTTTGAGAAACCGGTTGCATACACCCGATCCGGATCCACCGGATAAGTGCGGCGCAGAGTGATATTCCCCTGTCCCTGCATGGAATCGAGCATGGCATTGAAGAAAAGCACGTCATCCCGCAGGTCCTGGACATAGCGGCCGTTTTCGCGCCTGAGCGGGGAGAGGCTGTTGCGGGTTTGCTCCGGGAGCCCTGCAATCACTTCCGAAGGACCAAGCGGAAAGTCATCCCCGAGTTTGCCGGCCGCCCACTTGGTGGTCCCGCGCCACTCGCGCTCGTCGATCACGCCGTTCCCGGCAAGCGCCGGATCCGGATTCTGCCCCGCTCCGCCATCATCCTCGCCGAAGCAGTAATTCAGAGCGGACGGGAACACCGTGATGACGTCTTCCCGATCCCCGAGCTCCTTTCAGCCGGAGACGTTGTCATACTTCATCCCGTCACCCGAGGTCCCGTGGAACATGAAGACCACCGGTGTTTCGGCAAAGCCGGAAAGTCCGGAGGGTTCGCTCACCATGAATTCGCGGCTCAGGCCATTCAACGTGATCTCGTGAACCTGGTGCGGCATCCGGTTGGCATCCGGCGCGCAACCCGTGAGAGTGGCCCAAATTGATAAAGCAAAAGAACCCGGCATGATATTGACCTTCCTTTCCGTTCCCGCTCCCATGAGCGGAGAAAGTTCCAGCACCTTCATGGAGCGATCTGCTATTGAAGCGCGCCAAAGATATCATCTAACTCAAGACTACCGAGTTCTCGCCTGATTTGACGCGGCCTCTTTCTGTGACTCCATTCTCAGCTTGGACTTCTTGATCGAGAGCGCGATGAGGCGATCGACGAGCACTCGAAATTGCTTGAAGG
>Ga0172372_10007678_pt1 | contig 14440 bp, 14 predicted proteins | sample LakKiv5m_2_FD_114544 | JGI IMG/M metagenome (GOLD analysis project Ga0172372, IMG submission 114544) | Freshwater microbial communities from Kabuno Bay, South-Kivu, Congo - kab_092012_9.5m | ecosystem: Environmental > Aquatic > Freshwater > Lake | place: Democratic Republic of the Congo...
GCAAGAGCTACTGCGCATAGACGATGATCCCGACTTGGTGGATGGGGTGATTGCGCAAGAACTCCGCCAAAACCACATCTATAGCGAGACGCTCCACACGCGCGACGGGGAGGAGATAGAGGCAATCTATACCTCGCTATATTATTACAGCGAGCGCGGAACAAGCCGACTCTTACAGACGCTCCTACAGCAGGATTCACGCTTGCTCAAGAGTACCCCTCCTGACTTTGACCTTGACGCTTATCTCAATGGGTTAATGGACGATTTCGAGGTGATGCTGTCTGCCCAGCAACTGGGCGCGGTGAAAGCCACCTTACTCAATAAGGTTTCCGTGCTGACGGGGGGACCGGGCACGGGTAAGACCACCACGCTACGGATGGTCATTGAAGCGGTAGAAGGCTTGAGGCACCGTGTGGAGGTGGCAGCTCCCACCGGACGCGCCGCCAAACGCCTGCAAGAAGCGACGGAACGCCCCGCCCGTACCATCCACCGCATGCTTGGTTTTCAACCACGTGGCGGCTTCACACATGATGAAAGCAATCCGCTTGAGGCAGATCTGCTGGTCTTAGATGAAACTTCCATGCTCGACCTGATCCTGTTCTACCATGTGCTGAAGGCGCTTCCGCCCCATTGTCACCTGTTGCTGGTGGGGGATGTCGATCAGTTGCCGAGCGTGGGGGCGGGAAATGTCCTGCGCGATGTGATCGAAAGTGGCATCGCCCATGTCACCCGACTGGAGACGATCTTCCGCCAAGATCAGCGTAGCCATATCGTGGTGAATGCGCACCGCATCAATCACGGGGAAATGCCCCACTTGAACAATGACAGCGACGACTTCTTCTTCTTTGGGGTGGAAGATGCTAACCAAGCAGGGGAGCGCGTGGTGGACGTGGTGGTGAACCGCATCCCCAATCGTTTTGGCTATGATCCCCTCGAAGATATACAGGTGTTGGCACCGATGTATCGTGGGGTGGCGGGGGTGAATACGCTTAACGAGCGGTTACAGGCGCAACTGAACGGCGACCCGCGCTACTTTGCCATCAAACATCGTGGGACGATCTTCCGCGTGGGGGATAAAGTCATGCAGACCCGCAACAACTATGACAAGGGCGTATTCAATGGGGATGCCGGGCGCATCCACAGCATTGACGACGAAGAGAAAGAAGTGCATGTGTTGATTGACGGCGGGATCATCACCTATGAATATAGCGAGCTAGACGACCTCATCTTGTCGTATTGCATCAGCACCCACCGCAGTCAAGGGAGCGAATTCACGGTGGTGGTGATGCCCGTCTTGGCACAACATTACATGATGCTTCAGCGCAACTTGCTGTATACCGCCATCACCCGCGCCAAGAAGTTGGTGGTGTTGGTGGGCACGCGCCAAGCCGTCGGCATAGCGGTCCAGAACAACAAAGTGACCGAACGCTACACCGGCTTAGCAACGCGCCTTTCCGCTTGGTTGCCATGAGAGGAATCCGTCCATGATAGTGATTGAAGATCAATTGCGCGATTTGGCTTTAATCTATCGAAAGAAATTGCAAGACCGCATGGCAGAACGCGAGCAGGAAATGCTGGCAGACGATACGTCGCATCATTTGATTTATCAACTGTTGGGTGTTCCTCCCATAGAAGGAAATCAGATTGATCTCTATCAGAACATGGGGCGGTTTCTCTATCGGTATGCGGGGGCGTTTTTAGAGAACGCCAGCAGGTTATGCTTCATAACGCGCTTTCCCAATGCAGTCAGCACACGCATTCCGAATCCATTCGGGAGACGCCCTGCCACGTTTGAAATTGATTGCCTCATTGAACAACGTGCCTATGAGATTAAATGGCGTGACGCAACAACCGATGGGGATCACATCATGAAAGAGCATACACGCATCCGCGCAATTGCTCATGCTGGGTATCAACCCATCCGCTTGATGTATTATTATCCAAACCGCGCCCAAGCCATTAAAATTCAATCCGCCATCGCCGATCTCTATCGCGCCAACGGAGGGGCATACTACTATGCGGATGCAGCATGGGAGCATATTCAGGCGGTAACGGGGGTGGATCTACTTGGTATTCTACGACGTTTAGCAGAAGAGGTGGAGTGAGGCGATGTTGAATCAAATTCATCAAGGTGACTGCCTAGAAGTGTTGGCAACCTTGCCCGAAGATTGTGTTGACCTAGTTTACTTAGACCCCCCTTTCTTCACACAACAAACCCAGACGCTACGCTCCAAAGCCCTACAAGTTTATGCGTTTGAAGATTCATGGGATTCTATGCCAGCATATCTTGCCTTTTTGAAAGAGCGAGTGTGTGCCGTGCAACGGGTGATGAAACCGCACGCCACCCTGTTCCTACATTGTGATCGCCATGCTTCGCATTACATACGGGTGATGTTAGATGAGGTGTTTGGTTATGATCGTTTTGTGTCAGAGATCATCTGGACATATCGTCGCTGGTCACATTCCACCCGCGCCCTGTTGCCCTCGCACCAAACTATCTTCATGTATGCCAATGGGGATGATTACACCTTCAATGATATTTTCCTCCCCTATTCCGAAACCACCAACCTTGACCAAATCCTGCAAAAGCGCGAACGTAACCCACACGGAAAGACCGCTTACGTACACGATGAACAGGGGGAGATCATCTTAAATGGGGAAAAGAAGGGGGTGCCCCTGTCTGATACATGGGATATTCCCTATCTGAATCCCAAAGCGAAAGAGCGCACAGGCTATCCCACCCAAAAGCCTCTGTTATTGTTAGAGCGGATTCTTCAACTTTCCAGCCATGAAGGCACGTTGGTGTTAGATCCATTTTGTGGGAGTGGCACCACTTGCGTGGCGGCACATCTTCTACAACGACATTACATCGGGATAGACCAATCCCCCGCTGCCGTTCATCTCACCCGCCAGCGACTAGAGAACCCGATACGCACTCGCTCCGCCGTGCTGGAACAAGGGCGCGAGGCGTATCACAACCTACCTGATTATGTGGTCAACATTCTCAATACCCTTCCTGTTAAGCTGGTTCAGCGGAACAGTGGGATTGATGCTCTGTATGATTCCTATGTCGAGGGGAAACCGATTGTCATACGGGTTCAACGGGAGGGCGAGTCTATCCACCACGCCATACAAAAGCTCCAACAAGCGGGTGCCAAGAAGCATGCCTATGCCATGATCTTGATTGCGCAGGAGCGGTATCAACCTATGCTGGAGGGGTTGGCAGAATTGCCCTCCAGCGTGATTGTCGTTGAATCGCTACCCTTGATGATCCAACAACAATTACAAAGACTAGAGGAGGGCATCCCATACTAAGGCGCGATGAAGCCGTTTTGCTTGAGCCATTGCACAAGCTGGGGTTCGTAGGGTTCGGTAATCATCGAACCGCGATTGACCCCTTGAGGGCTACGTCCCTTCTCGAGTGGGGTCGGTTCATACAGGGGCAAGTCGCTGGCAGGCTCCGCCACAACGAGCGTGGGAATGGACAGAAAGCCCGTCCAGCGCAACACCCGTTCTCGCGCTTGTGGGTCGCGGTCGATGTAGATTTCACGATAGGGAATGTTGTACTTATGGAGCACGCGCGTTGCAATGAAAGCAAACGGACAACCCCAAGTACGGTTATACATCACCAGTTCTTTATCAGTCATGCTGGATTGGTTCCTAGGAATAGATCAGTAATTATTGGCACCGTGACCAAGCGGACACCCCCGCGCCTTACCCTAATTGCCGTAAACGCGCGTGCAACGAGGGGAGCATCGCCTCTTCGGCATACCAAAACGCGCCCTCATGCTCGTCAACAACTTTGCGCTTTGCGCTCCACTCGGTGATGTCAATGCGCATGACCGTGGTACGGGCAAGTTCTTCTGGCACAGGGGGGCGATAGTCCTCCCCAGCGGAAAGATGCGGCGCGTATTTATCGAGCATGGCTTGCAACGCTTGGGTAGATTCTGCTTCGTCCTCCACAATGTGCCCCACACCAAACACAACCACGCCCGCATATTCCACGCTGAACTCTAGGGCTTCGGGCGCAGGGAGGATGCGCCCCATTTGGGTGATGGTGAAGCAAACTTGAGCGTGCTTTTCAAGGTTGGCGCGGGTTCTGCCAACGCGGGCGGTATGAATGTACAGGCAATGTTGCGCTTCATCATAGACAAATAGATTGCTGTTCAGAAACGGTTGCCCTTCATGCACGGTTGCCATGATGCCAAGGGCGGCGGTGTGTAAGAATTGCTTGAGCCACGTTTCATCGTCTACGGCGCGGTCTGCACGGCGGACGTGTGTGGGTGAAAGGGTGCTGTAATCTTTGGACATGGTGTTCCCCTGTGGGTTAAGAATGACTTCTTAGGATAGAGGAAAAGGCACCTTAGAACAAGTTCCACCTAAAACTGCCCGAACTACCCCTACCATCCCAGTATTTTTTAGGGTATTCTACTACGGCTTAATCAGTATTGGGATTTTTCGGGAGTGACTGTCATGCCCAATAAGAACAAAATCACCCAGAAAAAGCCGATGTTCGGCAACAACCGCCCCTTCTCGTTGAAGGCAACGCGGAAGAAGCAAAGCCCGAACCTCCAATGGAAGCGCATTTATGTGCCAGAATTGGGACAAATGGTTCGTGTACGGATCTCTGCCAGCGAGCTACGCACGATTGACAAAATCGGGCTACGTGAATTTTTGGCGCGTCAAGGTCGGACGTTAGAAAGCCTGCGCTACTAATCTCTGTTTGATCCGCATAACGACCGTATCGGCGCAGGCTGGCAATTGCCAGCCTGTTTTATTTCCGTAGCCAGATCACCTATGGGCGGGTGAGGCTGAGCGCACTGTTGGGGCTAAGGGCTTCCACGCGCGAAACCGTCCCATCCACCCATTGTACTTCTAAGGCTTCGAGCGTGCTTTCTGATGGGAAACCAAAATGAACCTGGCTGGCATCCCCAGAAAGGTAGCCACTCGCGGCGTGAACCTCGCGCTGGTACACCCCAGTAGAGGTGAACAACGTCAAGCGTGCCCCCAGCGCGTCTGTGTTCGCGCTGTTGGATTGACGCAAATTCACGATGAGGTGACTGCCTTCGCACAGTTGATTCTCAAACAGCATCGCAGGGGCGCGTAGGTTATTGATAACAATATCCAAGTCCCCGTCCCCATCAAGGTCTGCCATGCTCATTCCGCGTCCGCTTTCGGTGGCGTTTAAGCCCCATTCTGGCGCAGCGACAAACGCGCTCCCGCTCATGTTCTTGAAGGCCTGATTCTCTTCCACCAATTCATGATTGGGCAAATGTCCAAACAACTCTTCCGCAATCATGCCGTTGACGCTGTACAAATCAAGGAAGCCGTCCGCGTTCAAGTCACCAAACTTCGATGACCAGCTCCAGCCCGATGCGTCAACGCCAAGCGCGTCTGAAACATTTTGATAACCGCCTGGTTGCAAAGACTGCAACGTATTGATCATCACCTGCGGATCATTCTCCATCATGGGCATGGCCATCATGGTTTGCATGACCGGCTCCCACGCGGACATCGTTGCCTCGTCCTCGCTGTAGGGGTGCATATCGGTGGCGAACAATTCTGATGTGCCATCATTGTTCAAATCCCCAGAATCAAAACTCATGGTGCTGTGGGTGAAAACGCTAAAGGGTGTTGATTCTACCCATGTGCCCGCATCGCGCACCCAATAGCGGTCAAACTCGGCGAAGTCATTCCCTACGGCAATATCGCGCTGTCCGTCCCCGTTCAAGTCTGTGAAGTAAACAGCGAGGGCTTGAGCCGTTTCTGCTAAGCGCGTTGCCACAAAGTTTCCATCTTGATTGTCATAGTAGTACACGCCTGCCCCGCCGTTGAATAGGAAATCATTGGTCATGAGTTGGCTTAGTTCAGCATCATACGAACCCGTTACCAAGTCTAAATCGCCATCCGCGTCTAAGTCGCCCCAGTTCATGGCGTAGGCGGCGTTAGCAACACCGTTCAAGGGGGTCAGCGTGAACGTTCCACTACCGTTTTCATTGCGCCACCAAGATGGGGCAGCGCGTTGGGTGGTGAAAAGAATGTCACGCCAACCATCAGCGTCAAAATCCAAGATGATGACCGAGCGCGTTACCCCTGGAATGTCCAGTTCTTGGTGACGGAATTGCAACTGCCCTTCATTCCACAAGATGCTTTCGGGTTGGTCAAGGTTAGCCAAGACCACATCCAGCAAGCCATCGTTATTGAGATCGCCGATTGCTAAGCCTGACCCGTTGCTATTGAACATGCGGATGGGATCGGCATTGACTGTGGTGAGATGGTCAAGGGGGTGAGCAACAAACTGCCCACTACAGGTAGAAGCGGTCAATGGGGTGGATTGAGTCTCAAGTGTTTGTGCCAACGCAGGGGAGACAGCAACACAGACAAGAAGCATCAACCAACCGAACATAAGAATGCGTTTTATCATAGGAGGTTGCCTTTCATGGGCATGTTAAGGAATAAGTGAACTCGCCACCAATGATAACATAAAATGGGGGATGGATGGAAGTAGCGTGGTGCCACCCCCTTCAGGGCGTGCAAGATGAAGGGGGGGGAGTGGTCCGCTATTGGGTGCGAGAGTAGTTATAGATGGCGAGAGGAACAAACACAATCAAGATGCCTGCCACCCAAAACAAGGCGATTTGAATATCCTTGTCAGAAAGCCCAACAAATGCGCGTAGTGCCATCGCATCCAAGTTCGTGAAGCTGGGTTTTTCCCACAGTAGCCCACGAATAGCGTTGGTGACAACCGAGATGGGTTGATTCTTGGCGAAACCCTGTAGCCATTCGGGCATCGTCGAAACAGGAACGAAGATGGAGCTGGCGAAGGTCGCGGGGAAAATCCAGATGAACCCAACCACCTGTGCCACTTCGGGGTTCTTGACCAACAAACCAAGTGTGGCAGCAATCCAAGTGAAGGCATAGCCAATCACGAAAGCCAAGCCAATCACACTTAAAATCGCACCGATCCCGTTTTCCGTTCGGAAGCCAATCAGTGTGCCCACCGTCAACAGAACCACCGTGGTGAAGATGCCACGAATGCTGTCGGCGAGGGTGCGCCCCGCTAAAACGGCAGCGCGCGACATGGGCAAGGAACGGAAGCGATCCACCATCCCTTTGCTCAAGTCATCTGCCAAGCCAACAGTGGTTTGTGTCGAAGCGATGATAACGGTTTGCGCCAAAATGCCGGGGATCAAATAATTGATGTAATCAATGCTGGCGGGGGCGCCGGATTCAATTGCCCCACCGAATACGAAAGTGAACAGCAACAAGAAGATGACCGGTTGAATTCCTGCAAAGAAGATCAAACGTGGCTCACGGATGTAGTAAATCAAGTTGCGGCGCGTCATCACAAGCGAATCGTGAATCGTCCACCAAACAACGCGGAGGGGAGTAGACTGTGGAATGGTAGCTTGAGACATGTTTAATCCTTAAGATTTGCTATTGCCGGTCAGTTGTAAGAAAACATCATCTAGGGTGGGGCGTGCCAAGCGGATGTCCACCAACTCAACACCAGAGCCATCTAGGGCGCGAATGACTTCTACCATGCTTTGCGTGCCTTTTGCAACAGGCAAGATCAAGGTATTGGTGAGGGTGTCCACTTGGGGGGCGGTCTTGCCGATGGGGGCAATTAACTGGGCAATACGGTCCAGTTGTGCTATTTCCTCAATTTGCAGGGTGATGGTTTCGCCCCCAATTTGGGACTTGAGTTCATCCGCTGTCCCCTGTGCCACGACCTTGCCGCTGTCGATCAGGACGATTTGATCCGCCAGAAAATCCGCCTCTTCAAGGTACTGAGTAGTCAACAGTAGGGTGGCGCCATCTTGCACCAATTTCTTGATGAATACCCACAAGTCGCGCCGTGTGCGCGGGTCTAAGCCGGTGGTGGGTTCGTCCAAGATCAACACGGGGGGACGGGCAACAATGCTTGCCGCCAAATCTAAGCGGCGACGCATCCCGCCCGAATAGGTTTTCACGGGGCGATCAGCAGCATCGGTCAGGCCGAAGCGTTCCAACAAGTCTTTGGCGCGGTGACGCGCTTCGCGCCCGCCGAAGTGATAGAGTTCCCCAACAATCACCAAGTTTTCACGCCCGGTTAGCTGTTCGTCCACAGCAGGATATTGCCCCGCCAAGCCAAATGTCCCGCGCACTTGGGCAGGATGCTCCAACACATTGATGCCTTGTATCATGACCGTGCCACTGTCGGGCTTCAACAACGTGGTGATGATGCGCACCAGCGTGGTCTTGCCCGCCCCGTTCGGTCCCAACAAGCCGACCACCTTCCCCGTCGGTACTTGCAAGTTCATCCCGTTCAGCGCTTTGACCTTGTTGTAGGTCTTGTGCACGTCGTGGGCTAAGATGGCGTATTCTCCATTAACAGACATGGTTTCTCCTCATTGTGCTATGCATAAAAACGCCCCCATCAATAAAATATGTTATCTATTTTCACAAAGTTTACTTAAGTAGTGTATCAAAGCGTGTTGCTCGGCTTCGGTCAAAACAGAGAGCAACTCACGCACGGACTGATTATGCGCACAACGTGCCTCCTTGGTGCGTTTTTGTCCATCAGGCGTGAGTTCAACCAACACGCTGCGGCGATCATCGGGATTGGGGACGCGCCGCACCAAATGATCCGACTCCATCCGATCCACCAATTGCGTCAAGTTAGAGCGCGAGGTATACAACGCCTCTGCCAATTGGCTAAACGAAAGTGGCTTTTGCGCCTCATCCAACTGGAGCATCAACCAGACATGCACAGGCGTGAGATCATAGCCGCGCAGATAGCTGGATAAGTTCGCCAATAGTTTACTCCGCAATCGGTGGAACGTCTCCACAAATTGCTCTTCGAGGGGGGAAGTGTCGTCACATTCATTCATATATGAACTATACATATCTAAAGCAATGTTCGCAAGGGCAAACTTAACAACAGCATGGCTAAAATCTTGATACTCCAAAAGCTAAAAACAGTGTAAGGTATAGTCTATTAAACGTTCATACTGCACAAGGATTTGAAGGCATGACTAGCATCAAACGTAGTGACGCGCTCGATTATCACCGTCAAGGCAGACCGGGCAAAATCGAGGTGAAGCCCACCAAACCGCTCGCCACCCAAAATGACCTCACCCTTGCCTACTCGCCCGGAGTGGCGGATGCCGTTTTAGCCATTGATGTTGATCCGATCGAAGCGTATGCGCTCACGGCGAAGGCAAATTTGGTGGCGGTTGTTTCCAACGGAACGGCGATCTTGGGGTTGGGCGATCGCGGAGCATTGGCTTCTAAGCCTGTAATGGAGGGGAAGGGAGTCTTGTTCAAGAAGTTTGCCGATATTGATGTGTTTGATATTGAGCTGGATGCCCACACCGTTGATGAGGTGGTCAACGCAGTGAAGGCGATTGCCCCCACGTTTGGTGGAATCAACTTGGAGGACATCAAAGCTCCTGAAGCGTTTGAGATTGAAAAACGTCTACAAGCTATGCTCGACATTCCCGTCTTTCACGATGACCAGCACGGGACTGCCATCATCTCTGGGGCGGCACTGATGAACGCCTGCGAAGTTACCCACCGCCAGCTTTCCAAGATCAAGGTGGTGGTGATTGGGGCGGGTGCGGCGGCAATCGCCAGCGCAAACTTCTATCTCGTCTTGGGCGTTCAGCGCGAAAATATCACAATGGTGGACTTATACGGCGTGGTGCGCTCCAATCGGCAAGAGGATATGGATCCCTATAAGGCGCAGTTTGTGAATGATAGTGGCATCACCACGCTCGAGGAAGCACTAGAGGGCGCGGATGTCGTGTTGGGCTTGTCGGCAAAGGGGGTGTTGAAACCGCACATGTTAGAGAAACTGGCACCCAACCCGATCATCTTTGCGATGGCAAACCCCGTCCCAGAGATCATGCCCGACGTTGCCCTAGCCGCCCGCCCGGATGCGATCATCGGAACAGGACGGAGCGATTTCCCCAATCAGGTCAACAATGTGCTAGGTTTTCCGTTCATCTTTCGCGGCGCGTTGGATGTGTACGCTCGCCAGATCAATGAGCCGATGAAACTGGCAGCGGCAAAAGCACTGGCGCAGTTGGCGCATGAGGATGTGCCGGATAGCGTCTTGAATGCGTACAAACTTTCTTCGTTGCGTTTTGGGCGGGAATATTTGATCCCCAAGCCGTTTGATCCGCGCGTGCTGTTGTACGTTGCCCCGGCGGTGGCGCGCGCCGCAATGGAAAGTGGGGTGGCACGGCGACACCTCGACCTCGAAGCCTACCGCGAGACCCTATTTGCACGGCAAGGGCATAGCCAACAATTTCGTAGTGACCTCATCACCCGCGCCAAGAACGGGGCAAAAAAGCGCATCCTGTTTGCGGAGGGACACCACCACAAAATCATCCGTGCCGCTGCAATCATCGCGGAAGAAGGCATAGCTGAGCCGACCTTGTTGGGGAATGTGGAGGAGATTCAACATTCAATTGAGGAGCTAGGGCTACACTTCACCCCCCAGGTGGTTGACATGAGTAACGACCCCAATCGCCCTGCTTATGTTGAGGGATTGTATAAACTCCGCCAACGCAAGGGTGTCACCAAAATAGTTGCAGACAGCATGTTGCGAAGCCGTAACTACTATGGCGCAATGATGGTCAAAGCGGGCTTTGCCGATGTATGCATCAGCGGGCTAACGTCGGAGTATCCCCAAGTGATCCGCCCTGCGTTGCAGATTGTGGGCACACAAGCCCACATCAAGCATGCCAGCGGGGTCTATATGCTCTTGGTGAAAAGTCGCGTGTATTTCTTGACCGATGCCACCGTGAACATTGACCCTGATGCCGAAACCCTAGCAGAGATCGCCATCAATGCTGCCGACTTTGCCAACTCATTCGGCTTCAAACCGCGCGTGGCAATGCTCTCCTTCTCAAACTTTGGGAGCGCACCCCACCCCGACAGCATCAAAGTGCGCGATGCCGTCGCGCTCATTCATGAACGCCGTCCCGATTTGAAGGTGGACGGGGAGATGCAAGCGGATACTGCTGTTGTGGCAAACATCGTGGACGAACGCTACCCGTTCAGCACGGTGCGCGATGCCAACGTCTTGGTCTTTCCAGACTTGGGAAGTGCCAACATCGCCTATAAACTGCTCCATCACTTGGGGGATGCCCAAACCATTGGACCCATTTTGTTGGGCATGGGCGCGCCCATCCATGTTTTGCAGGCGGGAGATGATGTCGAGGACATTGTTTCCATCGCCGCCGTGGCCGTGCTAGATGCCCAAAGTCGTGCCTAGCCCCGCACGCTGGCGCCATGTAAGGCTAACTATGACCTGTTCTGCACAGTGCACGGAATCACGCCCCAACGATTCGGTGAGGGGGCAACGCGCACTTAAGGAACAGGGCGGATCAACATGGTAACTTGGGCGCATTGCCAAAATTCAGCATAGCCTCACGGGTTGTCCGTGCTATAATTTTTGACTTCAGTCGAGGGATTGGATTTTCCTCAACTTACGCTCAACTAACGCAAGGACAGCAACAGCACATGACTCGCTATAAAGCTCCCTCTGTTCCGATCGATTCCCTCTCACTTTCGGTTATCATCCCATGCTATAACGAACTTCACACCATCGAAGAAATTTTAGCGGTTGTGCTGGAACAACCCACCGTGAAAGAGGTGGTGATTGTAGACGATGGTTCTACCGACGGAACACGCGACATTCTCAGACGGCTTCAAACTGAATTAGCAGATCAACCCGTGAAGATTGTGTTCCATGAGCACAACCGCGGTAAAGGCGCAGCTCTTGTGACGGGATTCCAACATGCAAGCGGGGATGTCTTGGTCATTCAAGATGCAGACTTAGAGTATGACCCACGTGAATACATCGACTTGATCCGCCCGATTGCCGAGGGGCGGTCGCCGGTGGTGTATGGGTCACGCTTCTTGGGCGGTCCGCGCAAGGCAATGAATTTTTGGAATATGATTGCCAACAAAGGCTTAACCCTTGCCACCAATCTTCTTTACAATGCCATCCTAAGCGACATGGAAACATGTTACAAATGCTTCCGTCGCGAGGTGGTAGAGGGCATGAACATTCGCGCACGTGGGTTTGAGTTTGAGCCAGAGTTCACTGCCAAAGTGCTGAAACAGAAAATTCGCATTTACGAAGTGCCAATCAGCTATAACGGGCGCGAATATGAGGAAGGCAAGAAAATCAAATGGACGGACGCGCCCATCGCACTATGGACGTTGTTTAAGTATCGCTTCGTTGATTAAGTGAGGTGGGGCAGGTGGGATCGCATCCCTCCACCCCCACCATCAAGCTGTTTCACCTAGCGAAACATACGCATCAAAAACAGCAACAAAAACGCCCCTATAAATGCAGTGACAAAATCCGTCAGCGAGAATTGGACTGAAAAATTCAAATCCTTGCTGTGCCAGTTTGGACTTTTTTGTAGTAAACTCAAGGACAATAATCAAGACTATAGGGAAGGATGACTCTTCTATGCAACCTGGAATCCCGCGTGCGGTCATCGGTGGCATCCTCGGCTTTATTGCCGGGTTTGCTATTGTGGTCGCGTTGCGCATCATGTTTGGTTTTGAACCGTATTGGAAACTTGGCTTAGGGATCGTTTTGGCAACCTTCACCTGTGCCTTCGGCTTCATTTGGGGGATGGGCGCGTTCAATGCAAAAATGAGCGCACACCCCGACGACAGCGTTCCCCAACCCACCCTAGAAGAACAGGCTTTGCAAGCAGGACCGCTTGGCATTTTGACCAATACCACCTGGTCGATCGCCTTCTGGACGTTGCTGGTCGTGTTGGGGGTTTTCGCTCTGGCGCAAATTCCTGGACTGGGCTTAAGCATCACCCGCGTACCGAATGCCAGCGTAGGTGCGATTGGTTCCTACACCGTACAGGTGTTTGGTGGGGAAATCGTGGTCAATCAATTGTTGGTCTTGGCAGGGTTCATCGCCTTCACGATGTTCTCTTTGTTCTTGGCAGCAGGGGCGATCGGCTTCTTGTTGACCTTCCTCAATCAGGAAGTGGAAGTGGCACGCAAAACCCCCAATGTAGACTTCAGCAAGCCTGCCGAGAATACCCCCGCTTTGTTGCAACGGATGGCAAACCTCGCTGGAAATCTAGCAGAGCGCATTGATACCAAACCCGACACGACCACAACCGCTGTCGTGAAGAAGGAGGACAACTAACATGAGTGATGCACCGCGCGTACAACTCTTCGCCACTCAAACCGCCGAACACGATCATGATGATGGTCACGGCGACCACCACGCGGTTACGCCTGCCACGCTGGAAAATGTCAAGTTTGCAACATGGCTTTACATTGGCTCAGAGATCATGATCTTCTCCGCGATGTTGGTGGCATACTTGGTCTTTCGTATTTTCAACTGGGAAATTGTTCAAGAAGCAACCGAACACCTCAGCATCACGTTGGTCAGTTTGAATACCTTCATCCTGTTGGCAAGTAGCTGGATGATGGTCATGGGCTTACGCGCCATTCAAAACGGAAGCAACGAGGGGTTGGTGCGTTGGATCAGCGGAACAGTGGTTTTGGGCGCGATCTTCGTTGGGCTTCAGGTGGTGGAATATGCCGAACTGGTTCATCACGGAATCCTGCTGACAGGGGGTGAAGGTTTATCTCGCTTTGGGATGCGCTTCTATGCACCCACCGCTTTCCACGGCGCACACGTCATCATCGGGTGCTTGTGGGGCTTGTGGATCATCTCGCGCGGCGCACGCCAAAAGTTCAGCGCAGAGCGTTACGTCAGCGTCGAAGTGTTCGGTTTGTACTGGCACTTTGTTGATGTGGTCTGGATTATTTTGTTCACCTTCATTTATTTGATCTAAGCGAGCGGATGCAATGTCTCACGATACACACACCCACGAAAAACACGCGGTAAGCGATACCGCCAATTTGTTCGGGCGCACCATCACGGTACCGGGTGGGATGTACTCGGTTGTGTTGGGCGTTCTGGCGGTCATCACCATCATCGAGGTTCTCCTTTCTGAAGTGCCTCTCCCCAACGTCATTAAGTTCCCCGTCTTGGCAGCACTGTCCATTGGGAAGGCGGTCTTGGTGGTGATGTTCTATATGCACCTGAAAGACGATAGCCGCATTTTCATCTGGGCGATTGGCGTGCCGTTGGCGATGGCGGCTTTGATCGTTCTATTCCTGTTGGGCATGGATCCCATTTTGTACGCCGGGCAACTGAATCCCTAGTTCCGACGCTTGCTGTGGCAAGGGGAGCTTAGCCCTCCCCTTGTTCACCTCCGCTGATAATTTATCAAGGGTATCCCTGCCGAACACCCTCACTGGCAACCATGTCGCCCCGCCCCTAACGTGTGAGTTCCCAAGCAAGGTGTGAGATTTCGGGGACGATCAATTTCTCAAAGGCGATTTGCACCGCGTTGGTGCTTCCCGGCATCGAAAAGACCACTTTCCCCCGATA
>Ga0172372_10007679_pt1 | contig 14439 bp, 12 predicted proteins | sample LakKiv5m_2_FD_114544 | JGI IMG/M metagenome (GOLD analysis project Ga0172372, IMG submission 114544) | Freshwater microbial communities from Kabuno Bay, South-Kivu, Congo - kab_092012_9.5m | ecosystem: Environmental > Aquatic > Freshwater > Lake | place: Democratic Republic of the Congo...
GGTCGTTTCATTGATGTGAATGAACTTGCTGCGCGATTCGGCGGCGGCGGGCATGTCCACGCTGCAGGCGCGAAGCAGCGTGCCGCACTCGATGCGGTTGCGGCGGCTGTGATTGCAGCAGTGCGTTCTTGACGCGCGGGTTGGACATGGCCAACGCGCGGTAGGCGTAGAAGGCCCAACGACGCGCGCCAAGAAAGGCGAAAAAGAAAGACGCCCCACCGAAGCGGTTTCCCAAAAACGCTTTCCCCAAAGCGGGGTTTGACGAAGAGGCTCGGTCTCTCGGGACCCGCGTCACTCCTCGATGGTGTAACCGAGCTTCTTGATCGCAGCGATCACGTCGGCGCGGCTCTCTTCGGGCGCGGTCACGTTGACCCTCTCATCCACGTGACTCGCCTTGACGCTCGTCACGCCCGCGATCTTGCCCACCCTGTCGCAGATCGCGCCTTCACATCCCTCGCAGTGCATGCCTTTGACGACGATCGACATGGAAACCGGCGTCGCGGTCGCGTTGGATGCGGCCGCGGCGTCGGCTGTCGCTGAGCCCGCTGTCGGCGCGCTGCATTCGCCACTGCATGCCACAACAGAGATGCACAGGCAGGAGAGAAAGAGCGTGGGAAGGAAGGTGTTGCGCATGTCGAGAGAATAGCGCGTCACGCGCGCACCACGCCAGCCGATGCAAACCGACCACGGAGAATTTTCTCTGACGGCGCTTTCATCCACTGTTCTAACAGCGACGCGTACACACAGCGGAAATCAATGCCGAATTTCAAGTCGCCCTGATCGAGATCAACAAGCGAAGGGTGGCGCCCAATCACACCAGGCCGAACCTTCGACCCGACAACAAACACTGGTGCTGCGGTGCCGTGATCGGTTCCATTCGAGCCGTTCTGCTTGACGCGCCGTCCAAACTCGCTGAAGACAAGCGTCAGCACACGATCTTGGTTGCCCTGCGCTTTCAGATCGCTTTGAAACGCGACGATTGATTCCGACACTTGCCGCAAGAGGTTGGCGTGTGTGCCAGTTTGGCCGCCGTGTGTATCAAAGCCGCCCATTGTTGCGTAGTAGACGCGCGTCGGCATTCCATCTCGGATCATGGCACCAACCGTGCGCAACTGCCGCGCGAGGGCGTGATCTGGATACCGCACCAACGCATCTTTGCGCACCGCAGCGAGAATGCGATCGCTCGCGACTTGCGCATCGAGCGCCGTGCGCATGAGGAAATCGCGCTGCGTATCCGCCGTGGTGCCAGGCAGCGAGCCCGCGCGATTGATCGCGTCGTAGGGCGACTTCATGGCTGTGTGCAGGTCTTCGCCCAGCCAGCGGAAGAGGGCAGGGTTGTCGAATGAAATTGGCTTTTGCACATCGCCTTGCATCGCCAGCGGTGCAGTGCGACCGATGGCAACCGAGCCTTCCGGAATCGGAGTGCCGTTGCAGACATTGTCAAAGTATCGACCAATCCAACCCGAACCCTTCGCATCCGCGCGGCCTGTGTGCCACACATCCATCGACATGAAGTGTGAGCGATTGGGATTTGGGTAGCCAACACCTTGGACAACCGACAAGTTGCCAGCGTCGTACAACTCTTTGAATCCGACAAGTGCTGGATGCAAGCCAAGCCCTGCGTCGCGATCAAGTTCGAGTGCGACCTGCGCGCCAGAAGCATTGGTGCCAGGTGCTCGCACGGCGATTTGCGGTCGCGCGGTGTAGTACGCAGCATCGCCGTATGGAACGACTGTATTCAAACCATCGTTGCCGCCGCCAAGTTGTACGACGACCAAGATGCGCTCGTCTGGCACGCCCGGATTCGAGGAAAGCAGGGGATTTCCAAGTACTCCGAACGCGCTTCGCTCGATGAACGCCGGCACTGTTGCGGCCAGCGACGCGAGCGCGCAGCCGCGTTGCAAGAACAGTCGTCGTGTGAATGGTGAATCGTGCATATGCGGTTTCTTTCGGACTCTCGAGCGATGTCTAGCAGAGTTGGTATTCCGGCATGGCGCCGACAAGGCAAAGCAACGCTTTGATGCGATCGTCTGTGAGCGACGCGTGCCCGACACGGGTGGCGTTGGGATCGTCGAGCGTTCTGAGAAAATCTTCGAGTTGCGCGATGCGTTGCGGTGAAACTTCGCCGCCCAAGGCGAATGAGACGAGGCCGCGTACGGCATCACGGGAGTCGAGTTCACCGCGTTGATCGCGCAAATGCTCGATCAAGTGCGAAGCATCCCACGCCATTTCCGAAGCGCTCCAATCGAATCCTTGCGGACGGCGCCCCGTGACCAGATAGACCACGACATTCTGCCGCACAAAGAGCGTCGCCGTATTGATCCACGCGCGGCCACCATCCCAACCTTTCACACTCGGCGGTTGAAACAGTTGCTGCCCCATCAGATCGCCTGCATCCACAAGCGATTTCATTTCACGCGTTGGTGTGCCCAAACTGCGCACCGTTTGCACGATGAGTTGCACTGGGCTCTTGATGATGGCCAATCGATTTTCGGGCGCATAGAAGTGCCGCGAGAGAAAAATCGATCGCAAGACAGGGCGCAAGTCGTACTCCGACTCGCGCATTTGCTTGGCCATGCGCAACACGACTTCTTTCCCATCGCGCGTGACTGTTGGTGCATCACTCACAAAGTAGCGATAGAACTTTGATGCAAGGAACTGCGAGCATTCAGGCCGCTCGAGAATCATCGAGACAAAGGCATCTCCATCGAATGCTCCTCGGCGCTTGAAGATCTCTTTCGGCTTTGTATCGAATTGCTGTTGATCGAAGAAGTATTCGTTGCCGCGGAAGGTTCGGCCAGTCAGCGCGCGCGCACCTTCCTTGATGTCGCGTTCTGAGTAACCGTTTCCCTCACCAAGCGTGAAGAGTTCTAGCAACTCGCGCGCGAGATTCTCGTTGGGGCTTGCTCTACGATTTTCGTCATTGTCGAGATACTTCAGCATCGCGGGATCGCTGATGATGCCGCGAACAAGTACTTCGAAGTTTCCAGCTGCGCGTCTGCGGAACATCTCGTTCTGCATCGCCATGTGCCAACTGTTTTCGATCGTGCGATAGCCCGTTGCGAAGTGACCATGCCAGAACAGCGCAAGTTTCTCTTCAAGCGGTCGCGGCGTTTCGATCATGCGCGAGAGCCACCACTTCTGCATCAGCGCCAATTGCGTACGATCATCGCGCTCTCGTTGTTGACGCATCGCTTGTAGTCGCGCGATGGTCTCTTCGTCTTTCATTGCACGCGCGCGGCGCTCGGCTTCACGCTCTTCCGGCGTCGGCTGACGCATGATGTCGCTGCGGAGTTCGATGCCCGCGGCTGGTCGCCCATCAACAGGCGATTCTTCCGATGCGCCGCGGCGAAAGTCGAGAAGCAACTCAACAGCGCCCTCCGGTCCTCGCTCGACGAGTGCGCGTACCTGCGCGGGCGTACCACCAAATCCAGCACGCGACAGCAAATGCTGCGCGGCTGCGAAGTCAAAGTCCTTCTTGGCGATGGGTTGGTATGGTGCGTCCATGCAGTGAAGTCAATACGCGCGTCAGATGGCGAACTCACTCAGCGTACGGTGCTTTTCGACGAAACAAAACGCACTCTCGCATGGTTTTCGCGACTTCACACGCAATCAGTCTGCGATCGAACGGGCGCGAGAACCAAAGAGTCCGATTGCAGCAAGCGGAAGCACAACGGCAAGTGGGGCAGCGAGTGATGGGCGATCCAAAAACGCAGTATCGATGATGGGCGTAGCGATCGCGAGCGCGACAAGCAGCGCGGCCACAGCGCCGATCGATGGACGCCCGCCCGCACGCAACGCCAACGCGGCGTAGGCTGGAAATAGCAATCCGTACAAGCCGAGATACCGGAGGTAGGTCTCGCGTCCTGGGATAGCGATCGCCGTCACCACTCCGATGATGCCCGCTGCTGCGAGAAGTGTGTTTCGCGTGAAACTCGGCAGCGCAACCATGCGCAATTCAGAGAGGTGCAATGCGGATGTCAGCACAAGTTGCACCGCGATGTGCATGCGAACGGCCGGATTGTTGAGGCCGCCCGGGCTTGCTGCGAGATAGCAGGCAGTCAGCACCAACATTGATGCGAATGCGAGGCCGAAGACGGCGAAATTGGTTGGTTTCGTGCCAACGGGACATTCCTGACGCGCACGGTGGAAGGTGAGATCCAAGTTCGGCGAAAGCATGAAGCCGAAGATCACTGTTGGTGCAACGAGCGCGATCTCGAGCGCACTCCACTCACCACGCAGCGGAAGGGCGTGCATCGAACTCCACGGAAGAAACGCGAAGGTCGTGAGGCTTACAAGATAGCCAAGGGCGGCCAGCGGCCAAAGCATGTGTCGAGGTAGCAACGCGAGGAGCGTGGCAGCAACAAAGACGCCGCCTGAAGCGAAGATGGTGGCTTCGCCGCGCGTTGCTTGCATGGCATCGACAAGCACTGGCGACCACTGCCAACCTGCGAAAAAGACTTGATATGCGACGGTTGCGCAAGAGAAAATTGCACACGCGAGCGCATGATCGCGCGTCTCGCGACGCGATTGATCTGCGCTGCGCAGATAGCCAAACAGCGCACAACCAAGCACATTTGGAATCGCGAACAGCAGAATTCCAGGCCATCCCATGAGTTGGCCAATCACGATCGGCGCAAACATACCGATGCACCAAGTCCAACTTGTCGCGAGCGCGAAGCCAGAAAGCACTGAGCGAAACGAAACCCTCATGCGCTTGGACCACTCGCATCATCGGAGGTTGAAGCGTTGTCGTTGGTCACGCGTGATGCCGCAGCCCGACGCTGCGCGCGCGCCTTGCGACGCTCCGTACGATCTCGCACCATGTCTTTTGGCGTGCAGTGAAAGGTGATGTCACAGCGACCGACCAGCGTTTCGCCGGCCTTCTTCACGATTTGCTGTTGATAGACCTCAAGTTCAAGCGTGATGTTGAACTCGCCGCCGTTCTTCACTTTCTCTTCAACATCCTCACTTTTCACAACGCGATAAATCGCGGGTCCGAGGCACGGACGCAGAAATCGATACTTCATCTCTTTGCAGACCACGGTGTAATCACCGCCGCACACCGAGAAGAGGTACATGCCCGCTGCGACTTCGGAGTTTCCGAGGAGCGCGGCGCCAGCCATCGCGTCGTAGAAATTTCGGTTGAAGCGGCGGAAGGGGAGAATTGCCGCGAATCGCTCACGGGTGAGCGCGCGCTTCGAATACATCTTGATGCCCGATCGAGCAGCGAACGGAAGCCACACGAGCGAGAACAGCCAGTGAAAGAAATTGTTCTTGATTGAAAGTCGGCTCGCCCACGCTTCAAGGCGTTCCGTCCACGACTTCTCGCGTGTTGGAGGTCTCACGGACGCGCCCGTTTGCATCGGTCCCGTGCCATCTCGCCCCGCAAGCGGGTTCGCAGACATGGGAGTGAGATCAGGGTCGGTCATGCGGAGGCCAATATCGCGGGTTCGCGGGAATTCGGCATCGTAGTCGCGATGCGATGTGATTGGACGCGGGAAGACACTGTGATTGTGGCGAATGAGATTTCAGGCGCATGGAAAGAAGCGTCCTGAAACCTGACGCTCCAACTCTTGCCATTCGAGCGTTAGAGTGCGGGTATGCCCATCTCATCCGCTCGGATTTCGGTGTGTTCTTGGAGTTTGCAGGCCGATTCACCAGCGCAGCTTGTCGAACGAGTGCGTGCAACGGGCGCGACCGCAGTGCAACTTGCACTCACTCCGATCGCAGAAAAGCCCGAGGTTTGGGGTTGCGTCTTTGACGCGTTGCGCGCTGCCGACCTTGAGGTTGTGAGCGGCATGCTCGAAACGGTGGGGGAGGATTACTCAACCCTCGACACGATTCGAGTCACGGGTGGCGTTGTTCCGGACGCAACATGGGAAGCGACGCGCGCGCGCGCCATCGAGGTGGCGAAGATCGCTGGTACCCACGGAATCAACCTCGTAACTTTTCACGCGGGTTTTATTCCGCACGACGCTTGTACTGAGCGAACAAAACTCTTCGCGCGCCTTCGTGAAATCTCGTCGATGTTCGCTGTGCGTGGCGCGCGCATTGCATTCGAGACCGGCCAAGAATCGGCAGAAACACTCGCACACGCGCTTGATGCGTTGGGCGACGACTCGATCGGCGTCAACTTCGATCCGGCGAACATGATCCTCTACGGGATGGGCGATCCGGTCGCGGCGGTGCGGGTGCTCGCGCCACGGATCGCGCAAGTCCACATCAAGGACGCCTTGCCGACAACGGTGGCCGGGACTTGGGGCAGCGAAGTGCGCGTTGGAACAGGCGCTGTCGATTGGAAAGCGTTTCTTGCAGCGCTCGCGTCGGTGCCGACCACCGTGCGGCTCGCAGTCGAACGCGAAGCTGGCGACGACCGCGTCGGGGACATTCGTGCAGCGCTCGCGCTTTTGCGCTCGACACCCTGATTTCCGCAGATGACAGTCGGTCGATGGATGTGGTCGATCGAATCAATCCGCCGAAATGGATTTCGGTCCTGCGCCCGCCGTCTTCTCGTACTTCCCGTCGCCCACTTTCTGGTACTTCGTGAAGCCCAAGCGATCGAGGTTTGAATCGCTGATCTTGCGCTTGTCGGCGGTGGTCGTGTGCTGGCCGCCGATCATGGGTAACTGTGGAACACGACGAACTGGCTCGCCAGTTTCGGGGTGCGTTTCGAGCGCACTGTCGCTCATTTTTTGCACGACTTCGAAGTGCTCTCCGAGCGAGCCGTCTGGCTTGACGACGGCGTAGACATAGGTGGGCATCCCGCGATGGTAGCGAACGGGAGGGGTGTGGGCGTTGGTCGCACTGGCGCGAGTGCGTGAGGAGACGGATGCGGAACGGCGAAAAACTCCAATGTGCCTGTACGGATTCGCACAGGTGGCACTCATTCCCACCGACGGCCACTGATGGCCGCCCACAACCCACGGAGTTTAGAGACATGAACCAGTCGAACTCAGGCGCGACGACAGCCGCATTGCTCGCTTCGGCGATCCTTGCCGTGCCCCTTGCCACAGGTCCAGCCCTCGCACAATGCGGCGCGGATCCGGTCGCATTCGGCCCGACCATTTCCCCATCCAATGCCTTCTCGGTGAAGGAGTACGCCTTTGCGCACTCGTCCACGAATTTGCAGGGGAATCCGACCTACAAGAAAATCGCAGCCGGGCTGTTCTGGAATCCCGCGGGCGCCTTCGGCACAGGAATCCCACGCGCGTTCGGCGCGTTCAGCAGCGCGCTGGTCGTCAACAACCCCGATCCGAATCTCGGAACCAACATTCGCATTCACTACCACGGCGCAGACGGTGCATTGCTCGGAACGACTGGACCAATTTCGATTCCGCCTGACGGTAGTTACACAGAAGACGCACGCACCATCGGCCTCGGCACTTCGGGAGTCGGTAGCGCGACGATCGAAGTCGTTGATCCAATGGTCGACGCCGCGATTGTCGGTGCCACGATGCACTACTTTGATTCCGTTGCGATTCCACATTGGGGCATCGTGCGAGACCCAGACGCCATCACGATTCCTTCGACTGGCCAGATCCAAGGCGGGCCTGGCGAAGGCTCGTATCAACAATTGCAGGAAACGCCGAGCATGCCGAAAGGTGAGCTCGGAACCTACGACGGTTGGCTCTTTGCTGGGCCGTATCGATTCTCCAACACCTCAGGAAACGACTTCGACAACGGGTCGGCACCGCTCACCATGATTGCGAATCCGCACGATCATGATGTCACCGTTGCCATTGTGATTGCCGCTGTCGGACCGAACGGATTTGTAGCCGACATCGGTACGCGTCTTGAGACGATTGCTGCGCATGGCATGTTGTTCGACACTTGGCTTTGGAACGGTATGCATCGTTTGTCGAAGAACTTCAGCGGCAACTATCACTTCGAATTCCTCACCGCGATCATCGCGCTTGATGGAAGCCCGCTTGTTGGTGATGCGCTTGTCATTGACGCATTCGGCGACAATCAAGGACTTTGGCAAAATCGCAATCTCAATCTTGGTCGACGCATGCGTATGGTGTCGAGCGCCCTGCCAACCGCGCCCGGCGAAATATACAACGGTGAGTTGTATGCGTCGGATGTGAGCACTTTCACGCCAACCGGTGGAACGAGCCCGATGATTCGCACGGTCATTCATGCCGCGAACGCATCGCTCACGCCAACTGGTCCGATCACGATTGAGTACTTCGATCATGGAGGGACACTGGTTGGAATCGATACGGTCGCAGGGCTTGCGCCAGTTGCAACACTGCAGATCGGGCGCGGCGAACTACAAACGCCGAACTTCCCAGCGAACATGTGGAACGGTTCCGTGCGCATTCGTGGTCAATGCCAAAGCGAGCGACTCATCGGATGGACGCATCGGGAAATCGGCAGCGCGCCATCGTCTTGGCCGTCGAACTACCAGTATTTCAAGGCATATGGCGAAGAACTCACTGGCGCCAACGGTACAGAGCCGGGCATCATCGGGCCTACGTATTTGGCAACCTATAACGGCCAACAGGTCTTCATCTCGCGACGCGTTGCTCCGCTTGTGCGTACATGGGCAACGAGCACGCCGCCATATTGGCCTGGATATACGACCTTCACCAACGGATTTGCCGTTGGCAACGCAGGCGCGCATGTCTACCGCTTCATGGAACATTCGGGCTTTGATGCGACCAACTACTCGGCGTATCAGGCGCGCCCTCTCACGGGACTGCAATTCGGCGCGACCAGCCTTTCGTACGAAGACACAGATCCTGCTCCGATGCTTCCACTGTCGTTCCTGAATGCGAATCAAGGAAACGGCAGCGCCCGCATCGACTGCACCGAACTCCCGAACTTTGCGCACGGCATCAATGTGCTCGGTGATCCGTTCCCTGAGTTCTCCATCGGGCTCTTCGCCCGCAGGAATCTCGGTCCGATCGACAGCACTCGTCCGCGACCGATCGATCCAGCCATCGATGCGACGGTGGGCGAAGGCCCCGGCGTTCCATGGGTCAAGACCGACGCGAGCAGCAAAGAGGTCGATGAGTAAGGAAGAACCTCCCTTCATCGCCCGCCCTATGCGGAAGCGATCGAAGTCTGGGGCCGCAGGGTCGGGCACACGCCAACTCTGCGGCCCTTTCTTTTTTCGGAGTTCCCCGAGACGACGCATACTCGTCGCCGTGGTAGAACGCTTGCGATGACGACTGCACCGAACGCGCCGCTTCCAACCGACCGGATTCGAGCATTGCGCGAACTGCTGACACGCGCGAATACGGCGTACTACGCAGATGCTGCGCCGTTTATGAGCGATCAGGAGTTCGACACCTTGCTCGCTGAATTGGTGCATCTTGAGGCGCAACACCCAGAGTTCCACGATCCGAACTCGCCAACCCAACGCGTCGGCGGTGCACCGCTCGAAGGCGAGTTTGCAACACGCTCGCATCGCGTTCCGATGCTCTCCGTCGACAATACCTATTCGATGGCAGAGTTGCGCGCGTGGTATCAGCGCTGCGTCGATGCGCTTGGTGCCAAAGTTTCGGGTGATTCCGCGGAAAATCTCTTCGCGACGCATCACGGCCCGACGCTCTACGCCGACCCCAAAGTTGATGGACTTGCGATTTCACTGCGATATGAACATGGCGAACTTGTCGAGGCGGTGACGCGCGGTGACGGCGAGAAAGGAGATCTCGTGACTGCGAATGTGCGCGCCATTCGTGCGGTGCCGCTGAAGTTGCGAGCGCCAAGCGAGTCGAACTGGGGCGGAATTCCACACATTCTCGAAGTGCGTGGCGAGATCTTCATGCCGGTGAAAGAGTTCGAGCGCATCAATGAGGAGCGCGAGAAGCACGGCGAGCAACTCTTCGCAAACGCGCGGAATTCCTGCGTAGGCACGCTCAAAAACAAAGATCCAAAAGTTGTGGCTTCGCGTCGATTGTCTTTCGTGGCCCACGGCCGCGGCGAAGGCGAGGGTCTTCCGAACTTGCGCGCGCACTCTGCATTTGTTCGGTATCTCAAGGCGCTCGGAATTCCAGTTGCATCGATTGGTGGCGAGATGGCCACGATTGAAGCGGCGGCGCAAGCGATTGACGAGTTTCAACATCGGAGAGACACGCTTGATTTCGCAGTCGATGGCATGGTTGTGCGTATCGATCGCTTCGATGAACAGGCGCAACTTGGCTTCACATCGAAAAGTCCGCGTTGGGCCGTTGCGTACAAATATCCGGCGGAGCAGAAAGAAACAGTCCTTGAGAAGGTCGATTGGCAAGTCGGGAAGGGCGGCACGATCACGCCGCGCGCAACGATGACGCCCGTCTTTGTAGCGGGCTCGACGGTCAAGCACGCAACATTGCACAACATCGAAGAAATTCAGCGCCGCGATCTGCGCATCGGTGATCGAGTGGTTGTTGAGAAAGCAGGCGAGATCATTCCCCAAGTGGTTCGCGCTGTTGTTGAGAAACGCACTGGTCACGAAACACCGATCACGCAACCAACCGCGTGCCCCGCCTGTGGTGGAATCGTTGAACGCGAGGGCCCGAAACTCTTCTGCACGAATTCGATGTGCAGTGCACGATTCCGTGAACGGCTGAAGTGGTTTGTGGGCCGCGATCAGATGAATCTCGATGGCATGGGCGAGGAAATCGTGGATGCGCTCGTGGATGCTGGCCTTGTGAAGGATTTCGCCGATGTCTTTACGCTCGACGCAACGGCCGTCGCGCGGGCACTTGCCAAGGGTGAGAAAGCGCTCGCGGATCTCGAGAGGAAGGGGCCTGGCAAGCGAGCCACCGGAATCGTCGAGAGTGCACGCGACGCGGCACGAGAGCGTGGCCTCACTCGCGTGCTCGCTGGTCTTGGTATCAAGCATGTCGGGTCGAGCGCAGCGAAGACGCTTGCGCGTCGATTCCGATCGTCTGAAGAGTTGCTTGCGGCGACCGAAGCTGATCTGATCGCCCTCGACGACTTTGGCGAGGTGACAGCGCAATCTGTCGCGGCGTGGTTGCACTCGTCAGACGCACGACGGATCTTCGAAACTCTTGCTGCTGCTGGTGTCGATCTCACAAGTCGCGAGCCGAAACCTGTCGCCATTGGGGCGAACGCTTTCGCTGGACGCACTTTCGTCGTCACCGGCACGCTCACGCAGTTCGGACGGACCGAGATCACCGAAATACTCGAACGCGCCGGTGCCAAAGTCGCGGGAAGTGTCTCGAAGAAGACTTCGGTTGTTGTTGCGGGCGAAGAAGCCGGAAGCAAACTCGCCAAGGCGCAAGAACTTGGTGTGGAGATCTGGGACGAATCGCGGCTTGTGGAGGAACTCATGCGCGCAGGCCTCCGCTAGACTCAGCGACCCGTGTCACAAGTTCTTCTTGGATTCCGCAATCTCTCTGTTCGCATCGCGATCTTCGTCGCACTTGCTGCATCGCTCGTTTGGTTCTTGGGCGGGAGTCTTTTTCCGCGGCCAGATCGCGTGGTGCACGGCGTTGTGGACATTGGCCGCGCAGGCGAAGGGCTTGGCAAGGTACGCCTCGTCGAAGTGGTGCACCCGCTTGCGAGTTTGCCGAGCGAACGCGTGACCTTTGATCTCGAGGTTGCGGGCGAAGGTGTTGGTGCCGCCATAGGCTTCGATTCCTTTCAACGCTGCGCAACGCTTCCAGTCCTCGTTGAGGCAGGTAGTCTGACATCCGTTCCCGACGCCAGCGCGTTTCGCACAGCCTATTTCGTGGCGCGCAAGTCGGGCGAGACTGCGTGGAGTGTCTACGCCATGCAAGGCTACGAGGCATGTCCGAGCGAACTCTACTCGTATCCAGATCGACTCGAGGCTGAACGGCAACTCGCGCGCGCTGTTGCAGGGCTCTCAGTGCAAGGTCCAGTGTTGGATCCAGTGCAAGCCGCGAAACAACGCGCACGCGTTCTTGAGCCCGATGATGACGCAGCCGATGCTGCGGCCGAAACACCCTCGAAGTGACGCGTTGCGCACACGGTGGAGCAACGCGTGGTTCGCGCGGTCACGGCATGCGTGAAAGGACAACCTATGAAGAACATCGAAGTGAAATGCGAACTTCGTGATCTTGAACTTGCGCGTGCGACCTGTGCCTTACTCAGAGCCACGCGCGTTGGTGTGCTTCATCAAACCGACGAGTATGTTCAGGTCTCTGAAGGTCGTTTGAAACGACGCACGGAGCGTGTCGAGGGCGGTGCTGCAAGTATTCGCTGGATTTGGTACGACCGTGCAGATCGCACCAACGCGCGACCGTCGTTGTGGACGGAACTCGATGATCGTCAGGTTGCGGTGCGATGGCCAACGCTCGATCGCACGGTTTGCAAACTCATCGTGAAACGCCGCGAGTTGTGGACGATCGAGAATATTCGCATCCACCTCGACACCGTTGCTGGTCTCGGCAACTACTTTGAGTTGGAGGGGCTTTGTGGTCCGAGCGATGATCCGGCTGAAACAAAACTCAAAGTGGAAACGCTCTTTGAGAAGTTTCGGCCGACGCTTGGCGAATTGGTGAGTGCTGGCTATGCCGACCTCTGAGGCGATTTACAGCGTCATTTGCCCGCTGAAAATGGCTGCGCCAAGGAGCAGTGCAACAGCAATGCGCCACCAGCCAAAGATGGCAAATCCGCCGCGCGAGAGATACGCGACAAGCCATTCGACAGCAAGCGCAGCGGAAAGTGCCGCCACGAGTACGCCGACCACAACGGGTACAGGTCCGCCGAGTGCATGAAGGAATGCACTCGGATCGTCCTTGCCAGCTTTGAAGAGTTTGTAGACGCACGCACCGCCGAGTGTCGGGAGCCCGAGCAAAAAACTAAACTCCGCAGCGCGGCGTGGTGAAAGCCCAAACAGAATGCCACCAAGAATCGTGACCATCGATCGTGAAGTCCCAGGCCACATTGCGATCGCCTGCATGCAGCCGATCGCGACTGCTGCGTGATACGGAAGATTCGAAAAGTCGTCGCGTTCCGAGCGCTCGCGCGCAGTGAGGGTACGAATCCACGGCGCGAGAAGTACAAGCAGCAATCCTCCGCCACCCAATGCCATCAAGACGGGCACTGGTCTGAAGAGGCGTTCCTCGATGATGTCGTCGAAGAGCACGCCAAGCACAGCGGCTGGCAGAAACGCGATCACGATTTTGATGAAGAGCGCGCGACCAGCGTGATCGCGTCCCAAGATTCCCTTGACCATGGTCGCAACGCGTTTGCGATAGAGCCCCAAGACGGCAAGGATCGCACCGCCTTGGATGATGATGTTGAATGCCTCGATCGATTCGTTGCGCGCAGCACTCGTGGAAAGGCCAAGCAGCCACGACGCCAAGATGAGATGCCCCGTCGAGCTCACGGGAAGATATTCCGTGATACCCTCCACAAGTCCGAGGATGATGGCTTGGAAAATAGTCACGAGGCGTCTATCGGCGCATGAGCCGCTTGCACATCACGCATCGCGAAGCCACGGCATCAAGCCACGAACGCGGGCGCTCGCGCCTTCGATGGAGTGCGCGCTCGCTGCCGATCTCCATGCAGCAAATTCTGTATGGCCTGCCTCATAGTCGGCCATGAAACGCCTCGCAAAGTCGCCGCTGCGTACATCCTGAAGCAGCACGCGTAACTTCGCGCGCAAGTGTTCGTCGACCAACGCTTGCTCTGCGACAAACGCCCCGAATTCGGCTGTGTCAGAGATGGCGCGTCGCATGCCATCCGGACCGCGGGCATAGAGCAGATCTGCGACCTGTTTCACTTCATGGCAGCACTCGATGTAGGCAACTTCAGGCGGGTATCCCGCGTCCACCAGCAGGGCGTACGACTCGTGGACAAGTGCAAGAAGTCCGCCGCACAACACTGCTTGTTCGCCAAAGAGATCGCTCTCCGCTTCCGCTGCGAAGGTTGTCTCGATAAGTCCGCTGCGCGCGCAACCGATAGCCGCACCCCACGCAAGCGTAAAGGCGCGCGCAGTGTTTGCCGCATTCTCGCGCTCGACTGCGAACAGCGCCGGAATACCGAGTCCCTCCTCGTAGCGGGCCCGGACCGTCGCGCCCGGACCCTTCGGCGCCATGAGCACGACGCCGAGATCCGCGCGCGGCTCGATGAAGCCGAATCGAATGGCAAACCCGTGCACGAACCCGACTACAGCTCCGGTCGGCAGTGCGCTTTCAATCCACTTTCCCCACGCTCTAGGTTGTGCTTGATCGGGAAGGGCGACAATCGCAAGATCCGCACGCGCCGCGATCTCTTCGAGCGTTCCAGCCTCAAACCCCTCGTCGCGGGCTTGTGCGATTTTCGCAGATCCAGCTCTGCCGCCAACCACAACATGCAGCCCAGAATCTCGCAGATTCAGCGCATGCGCGCGCCCCTGATTGCCAAATCCAAGCACCGCGATGGTGCGGCCGCGAAGGGCATCGATCGAAACATCATGCGTGCGAAGAATGGCTGCGGAGGGCGCGTGACGGTGGGGCGAAAGCACGGGTCTGA